>Ga0206129_10000115_pt1:0-90000 | contig 132232 bp, 114 predicted proteins | sample Helgoland_Spring_8_FD_148616 | JGI IMG/M metagenome (GOLD analysis project Ga0206129, IMG submission 148616) | Pelagic subsurface seawater microbial communities from Kabeltonne, Helgoland, North Sea - Helgoland_Spring_Bloom_20160502_2 | ecosystem: Environmental > Aquatic > Marine >... | reverse complement strand
GACCTCCTGCGTGCAAGGCAGGCGCTCTAGCCAGCTGAGCTAATCCCCCATTCTGAAAAAAATAGAACGGAAAAAAAAAAGTTTCCCAGCCCTAATTTTCCATAAACGATCTATCAAAAAGTAGTCTCGGGCAGGCTCGAACTGCCGACCTCTACATTATCAGTGTAGCGCTCTAACCAGCTGAGCTACGAGACTCTAACGATAGATTATAAAAATAAGATGGACAGCATAAGTAAAACACATTTTTTGTTGAATTTCTTCAAATTCAGTCGTCTTTCTCTAGAAAGGAGGTGTTCCAGCCGCACCTTCCGGTACGGCTACCTTGTTACGACTTAGCCCCAGTTACTAGTTTTACCCTAGGCGGCTCCTTGCGGTTACCGACTTCAGGCACCCCCAGCTTCCATGGCTTGACGGGCGGTGTGTACAAGGCCCGGGAACGTATTCACCGGATCATGGCTGATATCCGATTACTAGCGATTCCAGCTTCACGGAGTCGAGTTGCAGACTCCGATCCGAACTGAGACCGGTTTTAATAGATTCGCTCCTTCTTGCGAAGTGGCTGCTCTCTGTACCGGCCATTGTAGCACGTGTGTAGCCCAGGACGTAAGGGCCGTGATGATTTGACGTCATCCCCACCTTCCTCACAGTTTGCACTGGCAGTTTCGTTAGAGTTCCCGACATTACTCGCTGGCAACTAACGATAGGGGTTGCGCTCGTTATAGGACTTAACCTGACACCTCACGGCACGAGCTGACGACAACCATGCAGCACCTTGTAATGAGTCCGAAGAAGGGTCTATCTCTAGACCTGTCCCACTACATTTAAGCCCTGGTAAGGTTCCTCGCGTATCATCGAATTAAACCACATGCTCCACCGCTTGTGCGGGCCCCCGTCAATTCCTTTGAGTTTCAGTCTTGCGACCGTACTCCCCAGGTGGGATACTTATCACTTTCGCTTAGCCACTCATCTAACCAATGTTAGACGAACAGCTAGTATCCATCGTTTACGGCGTGGACTACCAGGGTATCTAATCCTGTTCGCTCCCCACGCTTTCGTCCATGAGCGTCAGTATATTGTTAGTGATCTGCCTTCGCAATCGGTATTCTGTGTGATATCTATGCATTTCACCGCTACACCACACATTCTAACCACTTCACAATAACTCAAGTTTTTCAGTATCAAAGGCAGTTCTACAGTTGAGCTGTAGGATTTCACCTCTGACTTAAAAAACAGCCTGCGGACCCTTTAAACCCAATGATTCCGGATAACGCTTGGATCCTCCGTATTACCGCGGCTGCTGGCACGGAGTTAGCCGATCCTTATTCTTACAGTACCGTCAAGCTCCGACACGTCGGAGTGTTTCTTCCTGTATAAAAGCAGTTTACAACCCGTAGGGCTTTCATCCTGCACGCGGCATGGCTGGATCAGACTTTCGTCCATTGTCCAATATTCCTTACTGCTGCCTCCCGTAGGAGTCTGGTCCGTGTCTCAGTACCAGTGTGGGGGATCCCCCTCTCAGGGCCCCTACCTATCGTAGTCTAGGTGAGCCGTTACCTCACCTACAAACTAATAGGACGCATGCTCATCTTTTACCGTTAAAACTTTAATCTTAAAATCATGAAATTAAAAGATATTATAGAGGATTAATCCAAATTTCTCTGGGCTATACTCTAGTAAAAGGTAGATTGCATACGCGTTACGCACCCGTGCGCCACTCGTCATCTGGTGCAAGCACCAATGTTACCGTTCGACTTGCATGTATTAGGCCTGCCGCTAGCGTTCATCCTGAGCCAGGATCAAACTCTTCATTGTAAAACTTTAAATAAATTTAACAACTTGAATTTGAATGGAATTGTACTCAAAATGGTCTTACTTAATTCATTAATAATGTAAACATTATTGTTACGCTGTCTATCTCAATATTTTCAATGAACTTATGCAATACATCTTCTGTAATGCGGATGCAAATATACATTGCTTTTTTAATCCCACAAACTTTATTGTAAAAAAATAAAATAATTGTTAATAACATTCATTCTTCTCATATAAATGCTTTAAATGATTTAACAAAATATATTAATTCAAGTCTAAAATAATTGACTTATCGCCATATGCCCTTTTTAAAACATCCTCAATAATGGCGTCTTCTTTAATTTTTTCAGGATTATAGGTGGTTTTAATTGAAATATCAAATAATTTAGCTAAAGAACTGTAAGAGAAGGCTCTAAAACCGTTCCTTAACTCCTTTATCAATTGATGAACTGTCTGACCTGTTTCGCGATAAATTAACTTAATTAAAATTTGACCTTCCGTTCTGGTTAATTTTTTTAATTGTGATGACAATTCTTTCTCAATATACTTTTCTACCAATCTAGTATATTTTTTTTTGTTTGCTTTCCCTTTAATAAGAGTTAATCTTTTATTTAATTTTTTTAATCTTTTAGATGCAAGAATTGCATATGGATAAACTTTTAGAGTCTTTCTTTTTACAGTGTAGTATTTAAACTTATCCTTGTAATTACTAAAAACTAGTGGCGGAAAAACAATTATTTCTTCAAGTCCAATTGACTTTGTTGGGATAGAATCTCCCTCAATCATTATTAATGTATTATTCTCTTGAGACATTAATATTGTAGTATTTAGGAAAATTAGAAAAATAAATAAATTTTTCATTTTTTAAAATTACATCAATATAATTAACTAATTATGTATTTTTGATTTAAAATATTTGAAAATGTCCATAAAAAAAATCCTTAATAACAAATCGATAAAATTTCTTGAAACTTACTTAAACAACCCTTCTCCAACAGGGTATGAATGGGAAGGGCAAAAAATTTGGATGGATTATTTAAATCCATATGTAGATGAATTCATAACTGACACTTATGGGACTGCTGTTGGTGTAATTAATCCAAAAGCAAAATTCAAAGTTGTTATCGAAGGTCACTCTGACGAAATATCCTGGTATGTTAACTATATAACTGATAATGGACTTATTTACGTTATTCGAAATGGAGGCAGTGATCATCAAGTTGCTCCATCAAAATGGGTTGATATACATACAAAAAAAGGTATTGTAAAGGGTGTTTTTGGCTGGCCAGCTATTCACACAAGGAAACCAGGCAAAGAAGAACAACCTTCAATGGATACTATTTTCATTGATATTGGTGCAAAAAACAAAAAAGAGGTTGAAAAAATGGGGGTTCATGTTGGGTGCGTTATTACCTATCCTGATAAATTTCAAATTTTAAATAAAGATAAGTTTGTTTGTAGAGCTATTGATAATAGAGCTGGTGGATTTATGATTGCAGAAGTTGCTAGATTACTACATGAAAATAAAAAAAAATTACCTTTTGGCCTATATGTAACTAATTCAGTTCAAGAAGAAATTGGATTAAGGGGAGCTGAAATGATTACTCAAAGAATAAAACCTAATCTTGCAATCGTCACAGATGTATGTCATGACACCTCTACTCCAATGATTAATAAAAAAGCTCAAGGAGATAACACTATGGGCTCAGGTCCTGTTATTTCATACGCGCCTGCAATTCAAAATAAATTTAGAGAAAGAATTATAGAAACCGCTGAAAAAAATAAAATTCCTTTTCAAAGACATGCTTCGTCAAGAAGTACTGGAACCGATACTGATGCATTTGCTTACAGTAACGGTGGAGTCGCTTCTGCGCTAATATCATTGCCATTAAGATATATGCATACGACTGTGGAAATGGTTCAAAAAAATGATGTTGAAAATGTAATTAAACTTATTTATGAGACTCTTCTGACAATTAAGGAAGGTGAGGATTTTAATTATTTTAAGTAAAATAGTCAAAAAGAAGAAAATATCTTAAGCTTTAATTAATATTTGCTTTACAATTTCAGGATTTAATAAAGTAGAAATATCGCCAAAATTTTCTTTTTCACCAGATGCAATTTTTCTCAAAATTCTTCTCATTATTTTACCACTCCTAGTTTTAGGTAGACCTGGAACAATCTGAATAATATCGGGTTTTGCTATTGGGCCTATTGTTTTTGAGATTTGTTCTTTTATTTCTTTTTCCATGTCAACTATAACTGCTTCATCTAATAAAATTACAAAAGCTCTAAGTGCATTTCCTTTTATCTCGTGAGGATAACCTACAACAGCACTCTCAACAACATTTTCATGAAGATTAATCGCATCTTCAATTGGCGCTGTTCCTAAATTATGTCCCGAAACTATAACTACATCGTCAACTCTGCCTGTTATTCTAAAATTTCCTTCACTATCAGTTAAAGCTCCATCTCCAGGAAAATAATAACCGGGATAAGCTGTAAAATACACATTTTTGTATCTTTGATGATTTCCATAAATGGTTCTAGCGATAGAGGGCCACGGATATTTTATAGCTAAAATTCCTTCCTTATCATAACCTAAAATCTCTTTACCATCTTTATCTAACAAAACAGGTTGAATTCCAATCATTGGTTTAGTTGCAAATGTTGGTTTATCTTTTGTAACTCCAGCTAAAGATGTAAGCATAATACCGCCTGTTTCGGTTTGCCACCAAGTATCTACAATTGGACATTTTGATTTACCTATGTTTTTATCGTACCAATTCCATGCCTCTTCATTAATCGGTTCTCCAACAGTCCCCAACACCTTGAGCGAAGAAAGGTCGTTGCTTTCAACTAAAGAAACAGAATGTTTCGCCAATGCCCTAATAGCTGTTGGTGCAGTGTAGAAATGAGTTATTTTATGTTTTTCTACTATGTTCCAAAATCTAGAATAATCTGGATATGAGGGGACTCCCTCAAACATTACTGAAGTTGCACCGGCTAATAACGGACCATAAACAATGTAACTATGTCCAGTAATCCATCCGATATCGGCAGTACACCAATATATATCATTAGATTGATATTGAAATACATTTAAAAATGTATAAGTTGAATATACCATATAACCTCCACAAGAATGAACCATACCTTTAGGCTTACCAGTGGAGCCAGAGGTATATAAAATAAATAGCATGTCTTCAGAATCCATTTCTTCAGCTTCACAATAATCTGAAACATCTTCAATTTCGTTATGCCACCAAGTTTCATTATTATTCATCTTTACATTACTTCCAGTTCTTTTAAACACAATCGTAGATTCAATTGAATCACATTCCAATAAGGCTTCATCAACTATTGATTTTAGATCAATAACCTTGGAACCTCTAAAACTACCATCGGCAGTTAATAAAATTTTGCACTCTGAGTCTTTAATTCTCGCAGCGAGTGCAGTTGATGAAAAACCAGCAAATACTACCGAGTGAACTGCACCAATTCTGGCACAAGCAAGAACAGCTATAGTTAGTTCAGGAACCATTGGCATATATATACAAACCCTATCACCTTTTTCGACATTTTTACTTTTTAACACATTCGCAAAAACACAAACTCTTTGGTGTAAATCTTTATATGAAATTTTTTGAGTTTCTTTATTAGGGTCATTTGGTTCAAATAAAATTGCAGTTTTATTTGGATTTTCTTCCAAATGTCTGTCTAAACAGTTCTCGGTTATATTTAACTTTCCATTTAAAAACCACTTAAACTCTGGTTTATTAAAATCATATTCTAAAGTTTTTGTCCACTTATTTCTCCAGCTAAAAGTAGATGCTATTTCACTCCAGAAATTTTCAGGATTATTTATACTTTTACTATATAAGTCGTTGTATTCATTAATGTTTTTAGCAATGTAGTTTTCAATTTTTTTCAAAATCTTGATTTTTAGCTAAATATAAAAAAAAATGACTATTGATTTAACCTAAAATTTAGTATTGACTTGTTTATTTGCCTAACTAAACTAGGTCCACTATAAACAAAGCCAGAATATAGCTGAACAAGTGAAGCGCCTGCCTTAATTTTTTCAATTGCATCGTTTGGATTCATAATACCACCCACACCAATTATTGGTATTTTACCTTTGCTAGATTTATTTAAAAACCTTATTACTTCAGTTGATCTATCTGCTAACGGAGCTCCACTCAGACCGCCAGATTCAATCGTTATATTTTTTGGGGATTTTAAGTTTTCTCTTTGTATGGTGGTATTGGTAGCTATTATACCATCAATTGAAGTCCTTGTAACAACGTCTATAATACTCAATAACTGATCATTAGATAAATCAGGTGCTATCTTTAGTAATATTGGTTTTGGATTTTTTCTACTAAAATTATTTTTTTGAATTGAACTTAATAAAAAAATGAGATTGTCTTTGTTCTGTAAATCTCTTAAATTTTCAGTATTAGGAGAACTAACATTTATTGCAAAATAATCAACTAGATCAAATAAATAATCAAAAGAAATCAAATAATCTGAAACAGCATTATTAATAGGTGTAATTTTATTTTTTCCAATGTTTCCACCAACAATAATATTTCCCTTTTTTTTAAGTCTAGAAGCAATTAATTCAATACCATCATTATTGAATCCCATTCTATTAATAATGGCTTCATCGCTTAATAATCTAAAAAGTCTTTTTTTAGGATTACCAGATTGTGGTTTTGGAGTAACTGTTCCAATTTCAATAAACCCAAAACCTAAACTTGAAAACTGATTAATTAATTTAGCGTTCTTATCCAAACCAGCGGCTAAACCCACAGGGTTAGGAAAGTCAATCCCAAAAAGTTTAGTTCTTAAAACAGGGTGATTAATTTTGAAATACTTATTTAAAAAATAAAAAAGAAAAGGAAAGTAACTTAATAACTTAAGAGCCAAAAATGTAAAATCATGGATTTTCTCCGCATCAAAGCGAAAGAGTAATGGTCGGATTATTGATTTATATATCAATTAAATATGAAATTATTTTTTTGCAGACTTGGTATTCAATTTAGAACTCATTTCAAAAGAAATTGCAGAAACTTCGTATCTAATTTTACCAGCCATAGTCTCTAAAACACAGGAATCATTTCCCTCTACAATTTCTATAATTTTACCGTGCAAGCCACTTTTAGTAATAACTCTATCTCCTCTTTTAAGTTGAGTTAAGAATTTTTTTTCTTTTTTCTGTTTTCTCATAGGACCAACAATCATCAGAAAAAAAAGTGCACCCATAAATAATAACAAACTAGTTAAATCCATTTTTTAAGATTTAGGAATTACAATTGATTTTATATTAAGAATTTGTTTACCCTTGGCAGTATTAGTAATTAAAGTTACAGCTTTTCTCTGCATTCCAGGTCTGTTATTAGAATCAAACTTCACAATAATTTTACCAGTCTCTCCTGGCTTGATAGGAGTATTTTTAGGATAGTCTGGAACGGTACAACCACAACTACCTGATGCATCTGAAATTATTAAATCAGATTGACCAACATTTGTAAAACTAAATTCAGTTTCAGCTATTTTACCTTCTTTTATTTCTCCAAAATCATGATTTTTTTTATCAAATTCAATTACAGGAAAATCACCTGTATTTTTTAATCTTTCTTTTGTTGATTGAACATTTTCTTCCTTAACTTTTTTTGAAGGATCAGAATCGCAAGATGTAATTGAAAATGATATAATAAAAGCAATTACAAAAGAGATTAAAGACACTTGTATTGTTTGTTTGTTGGGTTTCATATTTGTTGTATAATTTAATTCAAAAATAGTAAATTATTGCATACCTCTTTTATTCTTTTTTAAAGTTCCATTTTTGGTAAGGTTTTTTGATAATTTATCTAATATTCCATTGATAAATATATTACTCTTTTTACTAGAATATTCTTTAGCAATTTCTAAATATTCATTTATAGAAGCTTTAACTGGAATAGATTTAAAAAATAAAAATTCAGCCAAACACATTTGCAATAATATTAAATCAATTTGTGCTATTCTATCATTATCCCAGTTCAGGGTAATTTTAGATATATGATCTTGTAACATATCCTTGTTATCAATTACTGATTTGAGTAATTTTACACCAAACTCAGCATCTTCATCATTCTTATAAATATCCATCATTAAAGGAAGAGATTTTGAAGATTTTTTACTGTTTTTTATTGAGCTCAAAACTAAAGAATTGACAAGTGGTAAATCATTAATCCAGGATATTTCTGTGTCTTCAAAAAAATCATATAGTTTTTTATTCGAAGCTATTATTTTTCTAAACAAATTAGTCAGGTACAACTTATCTAATTCAAAGCTCTTATTGTATTCGTCTTTTAAATATTTAATTGAAATATCACTTTCAATAATATCATTCCAAATTGAAGAAATTAACTCTGATCGAGACTCCCAGTAATTAACAGAAAAATCATTGATTTTTTTTGATAAAAATTCATTAGAACTTACACGTTTTAACACTAAATTATTACAAAACTTATTTAGAGATAGATCGGTGTCTTTATTAATATATTTTTTTTGATTTTTTGAATGTAGTTCATTAGCAAAATAATGTAATTCTTTTAATAAGGAAAAACAGGTTATATATAACTTAAAAAAATTTTTATTTGATTTTAAAAAATAACTAATTTGAAAATCTATATTCTTATCTAAAGACTTATCAAATGCATAAACACCTTCCAAAGCTTTTATTCTTAATTGACGCCTGTTTAACATTTAAAAGAACTTTATTTATTTTGAACAAAACTAGTTTTATTTTTTCGAAAATCAAGCTAAAGATTATAAAGAATTAAATGAACATTGGTGTATATTTGAATTCTATAAAAAAATGAAAGAATTAAAATTTCTAAATAAATTTTTATACAAATATAGAATCAAACTAATTATTGGTTTTTTTATAACTGTAACTGCTAGAATATTTGCTTTAATTGCTCCAAATCTAGTTGGTAATTCTATAACTTTGATTGAAAATTATGTTCTTTCCTCATCAATAGATCTGGATGTTTTAAAGGAAAGGTTAGTTATAAATATTTTACTAATTATTGGTTCAGCTTTAATTGCTGGAGTATTTACATTTATAATGCGACAAATGATAATTAATGTTTCAAGATTTATTGAATTTGATTTAAAAAATATTATTTACAAAAAATACCAAAATCTAGATTTCGATTTTTACAAAAATAATCGTACCGGAGATTTAATGAATAGAATTAGTGAAGATGTGAGTAAGGTTAGAATGTATGTAGGTCCAGCAATTATGTACACAATAAATACAATTACCTTATTTATAATAGTTGTTTCATACATGTTTAGTGTTGCACCAAAACTTACAATGTACACTTTAATCCCATTACCTATCCTTTCAATTATAATTTATAAAATAAGTAGAATCATTAATATTAGAAGTAAAATTGTTCAAGAATATTTATCAAAACTAACAACTTTTACTCAAGAGGCTTTCAGCGGAGTTAAAATAATAAAAACTTATACTATTGAAGATTTTACAAATCAAAAACTAGAAAAACTAGCAAGTGATAGTAAAAATAAAAACATGTCTTTAGTAAAGGTTCAATCTTGGTTTTTTCCACTTATGATTTTACTTATTGGTATTAGTAATATACTAGTTATTTATATTGGAGGAAATCAGTATATGAACGGTCAAATTGAGTTAGGTGTTTTAGCAGAATTTATAATTTATGTTAACATGTTAACTTGGCCAGTAGCAACAGTTGGATGGGTTACCTCAATAATCCAACAAGCAGAAGCTTCTCAAAAAAGAATTAATGAGTTTTTAAATGTTCCCTATAAAATAGTAAACAAAAAAAACTCTAAGCTAATGGTTGATGGAGACATATCTTTTAATAACGTTTCTTACACATACAAAGAAACTAATATAAAAGCATTAGATAAAATTTCTTTTAATGTAAAAAAAGGAGAAAGTATAGCTATAATGGGTGATGTAGGTTCAGGAAAAACAACAATTTTAGAGTTAATCTCTAGAGTTTATGAACCAGATCAAGGAAATGTATATATAGGCGGAAATAACATAAGTGATATTAACTTAAACTTACTTAGAGATTCTATTGGATATGTTCCTCAGTCAACATTTTTATTTTCAGAAACAATTGAGAATAATTTAAAATTTGGAAAAGAAGATGCATCAAATTCAGAAATAAAAGAAAGTATAAAAATAGCTGATTTAACAGATGACATTAATTTGTTTAAAGACAAATACAATACATTATTGGGAGAAAGAGGAGTGAATCTCTCTGGGGGACAAAAACAAAGGCTTGCTATAGCCAGAGCAGTAATTAAAAAACCTAAAATTCTAATTTTAGATGATAGTCTGTCAGCTGTTGACACTCAAACAGAAGAAAATATTATTAGTAATATAAATAATATAACTAAAAATATAACTGTTTTTATTTCAACTCACAGAATATCAACATCAAAAAATTGTGATAAGATATTAGTTATTAATAATGGGAATCTTGAAAGTTTTGGCTCTCACGAAGAACTAATGAAACAAAAGAAGACATATTTTGAAACATACACTAAACAATCCAAAGAAAAAGATCTCAACTAATATTTGGTGAGTTTATTTTTTTTATTCATTTTTGATTTAAATAAAACGTATAATGGAAGAAAAAAAATATAATGCAGCTGATGATATTTATTCTAAAATATTAAGAGCAGGAAGAAGAACTTATTTTTTTGATGTAAGATCAACAAAAGCAGGAGATTATTATTTAACAATTTCTGAAAGTAAAAAATTTACTAACGAAGATGGTTCTTTCTATTTTAAAAAACATAAAATCTATCTTTATAAAGAAGATTTTCAAGGTTTTTCTGATCTTTTAAATGAAATGACGAAATACATTTTAGATGAAAAAGGTTTAGAAGTTATTAGCGAGATTCATCAAAAAGATTTCAAAAAAGAAGAACACTCTGAATCTAATAAATCTGAGGTTTCATCAGAAGAAAAAGATTCTAATGAAAATTTTACTGATGTAGATTTTGATGATATTTAAAATTAAATAGTTATGAGAAAAATATTTTACTTACTTTTTTTTTTAAGTATCAATATTTTTTCACAAGACAAACACGACCTTTCTTATTATTTTGGAGATGAAACACAATATTTTAATCCACAAATTCCCAAACCAAATTCATTTTTACTCTCAAAGGGCGAAGTAGGATCATCCCATGTAAGCCATGATAGGTTAGTTCAATACATGTATGCCCTAGCGAATTCGTCTTCTAGAATTTTAATTGAAGACCGTGGAAACACCTATGAAGGCAGACCATTGCTGTTGTTAACGATATCATCTGAAAAAAATCTAGATAAATTAGATGAAATTAGAAAAAATCACCTTTCATATACAGTCGGTAATAATAAAAAACAGTCTTACAATAGACCAATAATAATTTACCAAGGATACTCAATTCATGGGAATGAGCCTAGTGGAAGTAATGCAGCATTATTATATGCTTATTATTTAGCTGCATCAAATAATCCAAAACTCGTAAATCAATTAAACAACTCAGTCATATTACTTGACCCCTCAATGAATCCGGATGGACTTCAAAGGTTTGCGCATTGGGCAAATACAAATAAAAGTATCAACTTGAATCCGGATAGTAATGACAGAGAATTTGATGAAAATTGGCCAAAAGGAAGAACTAATCATTATTGGTTTGATATGAATAGAGATTGGTTACCGGTACAATTACCAGAATCAAATGTTCGAATTGAAACATTTCATAACTGGTATCCAAATGTTCTAACTGATCATCATGAAATGGGAACTAACTCGACTTTTTTTTACCAACCTGGAATTCCATCCAGAGTAAATCCTTTAACTCCAAAAAAAAATCAATACCTAACTGCTAAAATTGGTCAATATCATGAAAAGCAATTAAGTAAAATTGGTTCGTTATTTTATAGTGAAGAAGATTATGATGATTTTTATTATGGAAAGGGATCTACATTTCCTGATATTAATGGAAGTATAGGAATATTATTTGAACAGGGTAGTTCAAGAGGACATTTACAAGAAAGTATCAATGGAGAAATCTCATTTCCATTTACTATTAAAAATCAACTTACCACCTCTTTATCTACTTTAAATGCATCGTTCGAATTAAAAAAAGATTTATTGGATTATCAATATGAATTTTTTGTTAATTCAATGAAAATCGCAAAAAAGAATAAAAATAAATACATAGTTGTTGGTGACAAAAAAGATAAATCAAAGTTGTTTCACTTTTACGAAATATTAAAAAAACATAAAATTGAAATAAAAAAATTAAATAAGAATCAAATTGTTGACGGAACTGAATTTAAAAAAGAAAACTCTTTGTTGATTCCAAAAAACCAAAGAAATTCTAGATTAATTAGCGCAATGATAGAAAACAGAACAAAATTTAAGGACAGTTTGTTTTATGATGTTTCTGCTTGGTCATTTTTACATTCATTTGATTTAGAATATGCTGATTTGATTTTAAAGGAGAAAACTGAAAAACTTGTTTTAAAAAAACCAAAAGGTAAAATTCTTTCAAAAAGTAAATACGCTTACCTTTTTTCTTGGGACGATTACTATACGCCAATGGCTCTATATGAATTATTAAATAATAATTTAAGATTAAAAGTAGCTACTGAAAAATTTGAAATTGATAATAAAAAATTTGACTACGGTACTATATTAATTCCAGTTAAAAACCAAAATAAAAGTATTGAGGAAATAAATAAAATTCTTGAGAAAATTACAAATTTGTCTGGAATTAACTTTTTTGGAGTCAGTACTAGTAAAACTGAAGGTATTGATTTAGGAAGTAATAGTTTTAAAAATATAACAACACCAAAAATTGGTCTTGTAGTTGGCAATGGAATATCAAGTTATGATGCTGGAGAAATTTGGCACTTATTAGATACTAAATATAAAATCCCTGTAACTAAAATTAAATCTAATTCATTATCCAGATTAGATTTAGAAAAATACAATACAATCATTTTTGTTAACGGATCCCATAATTATAGTAAAAACACTCTCAAAAATTTAAAAAACTGGATAGAAAATGGCGGTAATTTAATTGGGTTTAGAAATGCTGTTAGTTGGTTAAATAAAAATAAATTTATTTCTATTAATCTTAAGAATAATAAACCAAAAGCAAACAATATAACTTTTACAAACAAAAGTAAATTTTACGGAGCTCAACTTACAAGTGGAGCAATTTTTAATACATCACTAGACTTAAGTCATCCAATAAACTATGGTTTTTATAAAAATAATTTGTCAGTTTTCAGAAACACTAATATTTTTATTGAAAATGATTCACTTAGTTTTAATAACCCTATTAAATATACTAACACAAACACTCTAATAAGCGGATATATTTCTGAGGAGAACTACAAATCTATGAAGGATAGTAGACCATTTGTAAATTTTAAAATAAAGAAAGGTAATATCAATGTGTTTTCTGACAATACCAATTTTAGAGGCTTTTGGTTTGGCACTAATAAACTATTTATGAATGCAATATTCTTCTCAAAGATTATGTGAAATAATTAATTAGTCGGTGGTTTATGTTTTTCAAACGGTCTGAACAATAAACTTTTGATATTTTGATTATCTTTTTCGTTAAAGTAGGTATCTACACCATAAATTATTTTGGAAGGATTTAAAAAACTGAAAGTTCCAAAAAGTCTATCCCAGAAAGAAAAAATATTTCCGTAATTGGAATCAGTGTAAGGCAACATGTAGTGATGATGAATTTTGTGCATATTTGGAGTCACAATTATATAACTTAAAAATCTATCTAAATTAGGACTAATATCAATATTGGCATGATTAAATTGAGATAAAACAACGGAGAGAGATTGATATAAAAAAACTAATCCCATGTTAGCGCCTAAAATTGCAACAGCAAATAAAGTGAAAACATACCTTATTATACTTTCAAAAGGATGGTGTCTATTTGCAGTTGTAGTATCAACTTTATGATCTGAATGATGGACCAAATGAATTTTCCACAAAAACTTTACTTTGTGTTGAACATAATGAGGAAGATATGCTCCAATCAAATCAAGAAAAATAACTCCTAAAATAATATAGGCAGACAAAGGTAATATATCATTATAATTTAAAAATCCATAGCCATTAATAGAAACCCAATCAGATACTAATAAAAGAATAAATGCTAGGGAAAAATTTACTAAAATAGTTGTCAAAGTAAAAAACAAGTTAGGAAGAGCATGTTTTAATTTTGAATAATTAAATTTAAATAATGGAATTAAAGACTCAATTGACCAAAAAAAAGTAATTCCTCCAACCAAGATTAATGACCGTTGTAATGATGAAATATTTTCAAAAAAATAAATAAATTCTTGCATATCTACATTGAATTATGTGCAATTTATACAAAATAGATTTAAATTTGAAAAAAAATAATAAAATATGGCAAGAACACCTTCAGTTATGGTCCCATTAGGCTTTGAAGCTCCAAAATTTGAATTATTAGATGTAAAAAGAGACAAATTAGTAAAGTCAGATGATTTATTTGGAAAAAAAGGAACCTTGATAATGTTTATATGTAATCATTGTCCGTTTGTCAAACATGTAAATCAACAAATAGTTCAAATTGCTAAAGATTATCAAAACTCTGGGATTAAATTAATAGCAATTTCTAGTAATGACATAATTAATTATCCTGATGATTCGCCAAGTGAAATGAAAAAAGTTGCAATAAAAGAAAATTTTATTTTCCCTTACTTATTTGATGAAACTCAAATTGTTGCAAAAAATTATGATGCAGCTTGCACTCCCGACTTTTTTATTTTTAACAACTCTAAAAAACTAGTCTACAGAGGACAACTTGATGATTCAAGACCAGGAAATAATATTACTGTTACAGGAGAAGATGTTAGAAATGCATTAGAGTCGCTAATCAACTTTAAAGAAATTAATCCTGTACAAAAACCGAGTATTGGATGTAATATTAAATGGAAAAATTAAAGTAACTCAACTTCAAAAATTAGTGTAGCATTTGGAGGAATAACCCCACCAGCACCAGTTTCACCATAACCTAAGTTTGATGGAATAACAAATTTTGCCTTTTCACCTTTTTTTAATAACATAATTCCTTCATCCCATCCAGGAATAACTTGACCAATTCCAACATTAAATTCTATAGGTTGATTTCTTTTATATGAGGAATCAAATACAGTTTCATCAATTAACATCCCTTTATAATGAACTTTCACTTTATCTCCTTTAATTGGGTAATCTCCATTACCTTTAGTTAAGATTTTATATTTAAGACCAGATGATGTTTCTTCAAAACCTTTTGACATACTTTCAATAGTTTCTTGTTCTTTTAATTTCATTTCTTTTATTAAAATCTCTTTTTTTGCTTTGAAACTATTAAAAACATCAACAGAATCCCATTTTTTAGCATCATCCCCTAATCTAATTATAGAGATAGATTCAATTATATCATCTTGTTGAATTTCGTTAACGATATTCAATCCCTCAACAACTTCTCCAAACACAGTATGTTTATCATCTAACCAATTTGTTGGTACATGAGTAATAAAAAACTGACTACCATTAGTAGAAACACCTGAATTAGCCATAGATAATATTCCTGGTTTATCATGTCTAAGCTCGGGGTGAAACTCATCATCAAACTTATAACCAGGATCTCCAGTGCCGGTACCATGAGGACAACCAGTTTGAATCATGAAATCTGGAATTACTCTATGAAATTTCAAGCCATCATAATATGGTAAACCAATCGATTTATGAGAATTATTTATTTTTCCCTCTGAAAGACCAATGAAATTAGCAACTGTTCCAGGAGCTTTATCGTGATGAAGTATTAATAATATTTCACCCTTAATGGTTTTAATTTTAGCATATAAACCGTCTTGCATTTTTTTTAATTTTAATTAAGCCGCAAGATAATTTAATCTTTATAAAGAGTGAAAAATAAATTAAAATTTAATTTGATAAATCATTAATAAATTTTAATCTATATAATCTTAAATCCGATTCTTCATAGTCATTGTCAAACTCTTCAACTGCAATATTAATATCATCAGATTCAGATTCAATAAAAAAATCATATAATTCGTCTTGCTGATCTTCATCAAAAACATCATTTACCATATAATCAACATTAAGTTTAGTTCCCGAAAAAATAATTTTTTCAAGCTCTTCTATAAGTTCTTCTAAATCTAAACCCTTAGCATTTGCGATATCAACTGGAAGAATTTTTCTATCAATACTTTGAATTATATATAATTTTAGAGATGAATTTGTGCCTGTAGTTTTTATAATTAAATCATCAGGTCTAGTGATTTTATTTTCATCAACATAATTTGAAATAATTTTTAGAAATGAAGCTCCGAATTTCCTAGCCTTACCCTCTCCGACTCCATTTATGTTTTTCAACTCTTCAATTGTAATAGGATATTTATAAGACATCTCCTCCAAAGAAGATTCTTGAAAAATGACATAAGGAGGAATGCTTTTTAATTTAGCTATGTTTTTTCTTTCTGAAATTAGAATTTTAAATAGTTCTTTATCATTTAAAGATCTATTTATTGTGTTTGAAATAAATTTAGCTTCAATATGAAACTCGTGATTTTTTGAAATATAAAAATCATTTGGATTTTCTAGGTATTTCTTTGATAATTCATTTAATTTTAAAACACCATATGATTCTATATTTTTGATTAAAAGATTATTTACAATCAGATGTCTTAATAATGAATTCCAAAAAACTGAATCATTATCTTTTCCTGAACCAAATAATTTATTATTAGTAACATTATGAGATCTAAGTAAATTATTTTCTTTTCCTGTTAGGTAAGCAACTAAATCTTTGGTTTTGTACTGTTCTTTAGTAATTTTAATTAAATCTAAAACTAAAAGTACTTCATCATTTACTTTTAATTTAGGTTTAGGGTTTTTCATATTATCATCCATCATAGCACCCTCTCCATTAATTTCATCAAAATCTTCTCCAAAATAATTAAGCAAAAACTTTCTTCTAGACATGGAAGTTTCGGCATAGGCAGAAATCTCATCCAATAAAGAATAGCTTTGTTCTTGCTCAGCAATCGGTTTTCCTGACATGAATTTTTCTAGTTTTTCAATATCTTTATGAGTGTAAAAAGCTAAACAATGTCCTTCTCCTCCATCTCGACCAGCTCTACCAGTTTCTTGATAATAACTTTCTAAACTTTTTGGAATATCATGATGAATTACAAACCTTACATCCGGTTTATCAATTCCCATACCAAAAGCTATTGTTGCAACTATAACATCGCACTCTTCCATTAAAAACATATCTTGATTCTTTGCTCTTGATTTTGTATCAAGTCCGGCATGATATGGTAAAGCATTGATGTCGTTAACTTGTAAAAATTGAGAAAGTTCATTTACATTTTTTCGGGAGAGACAATAAATTATACCTGATTTTCCTTCTCTTTGCTTTATGAATGAAATAATATCTCTATTTAAGTTTTCCGTTTTCTGTCTAACTTCATAAAAAAGGTTTGGTCTATTAAATGAAGATTTAAAAATTTTAGCATCTTTAATATCCAAGTTTTTAACAATATCGTCTTGTACTTTTGCAGTTGCTGTAGCTGTTAAAGCAATTATAGGAATTTGAGTATTAATCTTATTTAAGATAGTTTTTAAGTTTCTGTACTCTGGTCTAAAATCATGACCCCATTCAGAGATGCAATGTGCTTCGTCTACTGCTAAAAATGAAATATTAATCTGATTTAAAAAATCAATGTTTTCTTGTTTAGCTAGTGACTCTGGAGCTACATATAATAATTTTGTTTTTTTATTAAAAACATCATTTTTAACTTCATTAATTTCAGAATTATTTAATGAAGAATTTAAAACATGTGCAATTCCGTCAAACGAAGATATTCCTCTTATAACGTCAACTTGATTTTTCATAAGAGCAATTAATGGAGAAACAATTAAAGCTGTTCCTTCAAGTAACAAGGCAGGTAATTGAAAACATAATGATTTACCTGCCCCTGTAGGCATGATTACCATATTATTATTACCTTCTATTAAGGATGAAATTATTTGCTCTTGTTTTCCTTTGAAATCTGAAAAACCAAATAATGATTTTAAATCTTTTTTTAAATCAATATTGTTAGACATTTTATAAAGTAGGTAGGTATTTGTACATTTGCTTCTTAAATATAACATTTAAAGCTTATTTAAAAAAACAAGATTGAAATCAAAAGACAATATTTTAAAAATTGCAAAAGATAGTTTTGTAAATCAAGGAAATGCAATATTAAACCTACACAAATATCTTACTATAGATTTTGAAAATGCTATAAATAAAATTAACTCTCTTAGTGGAAGAGTTATAGTGAGTGGAATTGGTAAAAGTGCAATTATTGGATCTAAAATAGTTGCAACTTTAAATTCAACAGGAACTCCTTCGATTTTCATGCACGCGGCAGAAGCAATTCATGGTGATTTAGGTATTATTCAAAATGATGACATAATTATATTATTATCTAAAAGCGGTAATACACCTGAAATAAAAAACCTTATTCCTTTTATCAAACAAAGAAACATAAGCATTATCTCTATAACATCAGAGCCAAATTCATATTTAGCTAAAAATTCTGATTATTTGTTAAACTCTCGTATTGAAGAAGAGGCCTGTTTAAATAATTTAGCCCCAACAACAAGTACCACCGCACAACTTGTAATTGGAGATGCAATAGCTATTTGTTTGTCTAAAATTAACGGATTTAATGAAAATGATTTTGCCAAACATCATCCTGGCGGAATATTAGGAAAAAAACTTTATTTAAAAGTTGATGAAATAATAAATAAAAATTTAAAACCACAATTATTCGAATCTGATGATTTTAAAACAATAATTGATGTGATTTCCAAAAATCTTTTGGGTGCAGCTGTTGTTGTAAAAGATAATAAGCCAATTGGCATAATTACTGACGGAGACATTAGAAGAGTGTTCTCTAATGAATCAAACTTTAATAATATATTAGCCAAAGACTTGATGTCAAAAAATCCTTTTATTATTGACTCTAAAACATTAGCCTCTGAAGCCTTGTCGATTATGAATAAAAATAAAATAACTCAAATTGTAGTTACTAAAAAGGGAGATTATTTTGGTCTAATTCATTTACACAATATTTTAAACGAAGGATTATCTTAATGAAAAATAGCTCAATTGAGGAAATGTCTTTTTTAGATCATCTTGAAGATTTAAGGTGGCATTTATTAAGATCTGTATTAGCAATATTAATAACAGGTTCAATAGCATTTATTGCTAAAGATTTCATATTCGACAAAATTTTATTTGGCCCAAAAAATATTGACTTTTTTACTTATGAATTACTATGCAGTATTTCTAATAAAATAGGTTTAGATGAAAGCTTCTGTATCAATGAAATGCCTTTTAGAATCCAAAGCAGAACAATGTCTGGACAGTTCTCAGCACACATATGGATGTCTATTACAGCTGGATTTATTATGTCATTTCCATATGTAATATATCAATTTTGGAGTTTCATAAGTCCTGGGCTTTATGAAAATGAAAAAAGTAATGCAAGAGGATTCATTATTATTTCTTCTTTGCTATTTTTTATTGGTGTTCTTTTTGGATACTATATAGTTACCCCGCTTTCAATAAATTTTTTAGGCTCTTACAGTGTTAGTACTGAAATTTTTAATGACTTTGACTTAGATAGTTATGTTGGTCTTGTAAGAGCTTCTGTACTAGCCTCAGGACTAATTTTTGAATTACCTATTATAGTTTATTTTTTAACTAAAATTGGAGTAATTACACCTGAATTAATGATTAAGTATAGAAAATTTGCTTTGATAATAGTTTTGACTTTGTCAGCTGTTATAACTCCACCTGATATAGCTAGTCAAATAATAGTTGCTATTCCGATTATTGTTCTTTATCAAATTAGTATATATATCTCTAAGTTTGTAATTAGAAAAGAAAAAAATAAAAAATGAAATTAACAGCTCAAAGCATATTCAAGTCATATAAAGGAAGAAAAGTAGTTAATGACATTTCAATAGAAGTAAATCAAGGTGAAATAGTTGGTTTACTAGGTCCAAATGGTGCTGGAAAAACTACTAGTTTTTATATGATTGTAGGACTAATTAAGCCAGATGGAGGCAAAATATCATTAGACAATTTAGAGATAACTACATTGCCTATGTACATGAGAGCACAGAAAGGAATTGGATATTTAGCACAAGAAGCTTCTGTTTTTAGAAAATTATCAATTGAAGATAACATAAAAGCTGTTTTAGAACTAACAACTCTCACCAGTGAACAACAATCTGAAAAAATGGAATCTTTATTGAACGAATTTAATTTACAGAAAATAAGAAAAAGTAGAGGTGATTTACTTTCTGGTGGAGAAAGAAGAAGAACTGAAATTGCAAGAGCTTTAGCCACAGATCCTAAATTTGTATTACTTGACGAGCCTTTTGCTGGGGTTGATCCTATTGCTGTTGAAGATATTCAAAAAATAATTTCACATTTAAAGAAAAGAAATATAGGAATTTTAATCACTGATCATAATGTTCAAGAAACATTAGCTATAACAGATAGAACTTATCTAATGTTTGAAGGAAATATACTCAAATCTGGAAAACCAGAAGATTTAGCAAAAGATGAAATGGTAAGAAAATTATATTTAGGTCAGAACTTTGAATTTAGAAAGAAGAAACTAGACTATAGCTCTTAATAAATTTAAAACTATATAAATAGTTATTATTATAGGAAGAGAAGCTAATCCTAAACTAGCAAAAAGAATTATTGAGAAAAAAAATAACACATATAAAGCTTTATTTTGATTAAATTTTAAATTATTAATTTTTAATGAAAACATATTAATGTTGGATATTAGAAGAAATGATGACAAGAAAACTAATAATATTAAAATAAAAATATTTTCAAAAATTAATTCTAATTGAAAACGTTCAATAAATTGAGGAAGAAAAACAATTAAAATTGCATTTGCTGGGGTAGGAAGTCCAGTAAAATCTGTTCCAATGGTACTAACATTAAATTTGGCTAATCTGTAAGATGATGAAAGTGTGATTAAAAAAGCTAAGTACGGAGTTAAAGAAATTAGAAAATTAGATGAATTTTCAATTACAAAAGTCGAAGAACCAATAATATTTAATATTACTATTGAAGAAGTTAGTCCAAATGTTACTAAATCAGATAATGAATCTAACTGAACCCCAAGTTTATTATCAACTTTTAGTAGTCTTGCAAAAAATCCGTCAAAAAAATCACAAATCAATCCCAATGACACAAATAAAGCTAATTTTTCAAGATCTCCCATAACTCCAAAAACAACAGCAACACAACCAAAAAATAGATTTGTTAGAGTTAGGAGATTAGGAATAAAATTAAAAAGTTTCACATTTCTAAATTAATGATTTTATACAAAATCAAAACAAGAAATACTTTTATATTTAGAAATGAGTTTTTATTAACTTGTAAATATTATTAATTCTATTAATTTGAATAAAAAATATTTAATACTAAGTCTTTTTTCTGGATTACTCTTTGGACTATCATGGCCGGTTAATGGGATGGTCTTTTTAATATTTGCCGCTTTTATACCATTACTAATAATTGAAAGAAGATTAAGAGAGAAATCTGTTTTTAAAATTTTTTCCTATAGTTTTCTGAGTTTTATTTTATGGAATTCTATTACATCCTGGTGGTTAGTTAACTCAACAATATTTGGGATGTTTTTTGCAATCATTTTATATTCCATATTAATGGCTTTAGTTTTTGCCGGTTATAGTTTAATTTCTAAAAAATTAGGCGGTAAACTTGGTGTTATTTTTTTTATTTCTTCTTGGATTGTTTTTGAAAAATTTAATTTAAGTTGGGAATTTTCTTGGCCATCATTGATTTTGGGTAATGTTTTTTCTGAATCACATCAGTTAATACAATGGTTTGAGTTTACAGGTACTTTAGGTGGTTCGATATGGATTCTTATTGTAAATCTTTTGTTTTTTGAAACTTTAAATAAATATTTAAACAATAAATATTATTTAAAAAACTTATCAATTGGTTTATTATGTATCTCTTTTCCAATAATAATTTCTTTATTTATTTATGAGCAAGACATAAAACAAGAAAAATTTATAGACGTCACAATAATACAACCTAATGTAGACCCATATAACAAAAAATATGGAAGAACAAACTTTGAAATATTAGAAGAATTTAAAGATAAAACTAATGATAAAAAATTCAACAATAAATTAATAATAACTCCTGAAACATATTTTTCGGAAAGCCCAGGCTATTCCTTAAAAGATTTTTTCAGTACACCGTTTTATAAGGATTTAGATAATTATTTAAATGAAAAAAAATCAGAAATTATAAGCGGAATTCAGTTTTACAAAATTTATAATTCATCTAAAACAAAAACTCAAAGTTCTAATTATTTAAGAGATAGTACATGGGTAGATATATATAACAGTAGCTTTATAAATTCAAGTTCAAATCAAGTTTATCATAAATCTAAGCTTGTAGTTGGAGTGGAAAATTTACCATATAAATCAATTTTAGAACCACTTTTAGGTAATTTACTTTTAGATTTTGGTGGAACTGTAATGACTAGAGCAACCCAACCAAATAGATCTGTATTTAAAACAAAATCGAATGCATTAGTAGCTCCTGTAATATGTTATGAATCTATGTATGGTGAATTCATGACAGATTATGTGAGAAATGGTGCACAATTAATCGCTATTATAACAAATGATGGTTGGTGGGGTAATTCTCCCGGACACAAACAATTATTAAGTTACTCGAGGTTGAGATCAATTGAACTGAGAAGAAGTATTGTTAGAAGTGCAAATACTGGAATTTCTGCAATAATTAATGAAAAAGGGGATATAATTAAGAGTATAGAATACGAGAAAAACGGAATAATTAATGACAAAATAAGCATATCGAATAAGCTAACTTTTTACGCAAAATATGGAGATTATATCTCCAGAATATCACTTTTTTTCTTCATAATTATTTTCTTGTTTTATTTTGCGAAAAAAAAATAACATTAAATTTCTTAATAAAATATTGTGTGAGTCATATAAAAAATTATTTTTGCAAATATTATAATTTAAAATTATGTATTGGACTCTAGAATTAGCCACCTATTTAACTGATGCACCTTGGCCTGCAAATAAAGATGAGTTAATCGACTACTGCATTCGTACTGGTGCTCCTTTAGAAGTAATAGAAAATCTACAGGAAATTGAAGAAGAAGAAGAAGAAATCTATGAATCTATACTTGAGATTTGGCCAGATTATCCTACTGATGAAGATTATCTTTGGAATGAAGATGAATATTAACCATAAAAAACTTTCTTAAAAAGTCTCATTTGAGGCTTTTTTTTTACTTAAATTTGAATAGAAAAAATAATAATGAGCTTTATAAATTCTATATTAAACGTTTTTGTAGGAAGTAAATCAAAAAAAGATTTAAAGGAAGTTGAAGGAATAGTAAAGCAAATATTGGCTTTTGAAAAAGAATTTTCTTCACTTAGTCATGACGAGTTAAGATTAAAAACAGCAATTTTTAAAAATATTATTAAAGATTCTAGAAAGCCGTTCAATGATCTAATTGAAGGTTTAAATTCTAAAATACAATCCTCCAATAACATTGATGAAAAAGATGACTATTACACTGAAATAGATACAATAAATGAGGATTCAAATAAAAAAGTTGAAGAAATTTTAAATGATATTTTACCTCAAGCATTTGCTGTTGTAAAAGAAACTGCAAAAAGGTTTAAAGAAAATTCTGAAATTAGAGTTAAAGCAAATGAATACGATCTAAGATTATCCTCAGAAAAAACTTATGTTAAAACTGACCAAGATGATGTGATTTGGTTAAACAAATGGAATGCTGCTGGAAAAGAGGTTACTTGGGATATGGTTCATTATGATGTTCAGTTGATTGGAGGTATAGTTCTACATAGAGGTAAAATTGCTGAAATGCAAACTGGTGAAGGGAAAACATTAGTAGCTACCCTTCCTGTATATTTAAACGCTCTCACCGGAAATGGTGTTCATTTGGTTACCGTAAATGATTATTTAGCTAAAAGAGATAGTGCTTGGATGGCACCAATTTTTGAATTTCATGGATTAAGTATTGATTGTATTGACTATCACTCTCCTAACTCAGAAGAAAGAAGAAAAGCATACAACGCAGATATCACATATGGAACTAATAATGAATTTGGATTCGATTATTTAAGAGATAATATGGCTCACTCTTCAAAAGATTTAGTTCAAAGAAAGCATGCGTATTCAATTGTTGATGAAGTTGATTCTGTTCTTGTTGATGACGCTAGAACTCCGCTAATAATTTCAGGGCCTGTTCCTAAGGGAGACATACATGAATTCGATGAGTTAAAACCAAGAATTTATGAAATAGTCAAAAAACAAAAAGATTTGTTGACCCAAGTTTTATCGAAAGCTAAAAAGTTAATTTCTGATGGAAATACTGAACAAGGAGGTTTTCATTTATTACAAGTTTTCAGAGGACTTCCTAAGAATTCAGCGTTAATAAAATATCTAAGTCAAGATGGAATCAAACAACTACTGCAAAAAACTGAAAACTTTTATATGCAGGATAATAACAGAGAAATGCCTAAAGTAGATTTAGATTTATTCTTTGTTATTGATGAAAAAAATAATCAAATTGAACTAACAGATAAAGGAATAGATACTATTTCAAATAAAAATGAAGATTCTAATTTTTTTGTTTTACCTAATCTTTCAATAGAATTAACTCAAATAGAAAACAAAAAACTTGAGTTAAATAAAGAGGTGGAAGAAAAAGAAAAAGTTTATAATGATTTTGCTACTAAAAGTGAAAGAATTCACACTTTAAATCAATTACTAAAAGCATACACTCTTTTCGAAAAAAATACTGAGTATGTTGTCATGGATAACAAAGTCAAAATTGTCGATGAACAAACTGGTAGAATTATGGATGGCAGAAGGTACTCTGATGGACTTCATCAAGCTATTGAAGCTAAAGAGAATGTAAAAATTGAAGATGCCACTCAAACATTTGCTTCAATAACTCTACAAAATTATTTCAGAATGTATAACAAACTTTCTGGAATGACAGGAACAGCAATTACAGAAGCTGGAGAACTATGGGACATATATAAATTAGATGTTGTAGAAATTCCTACTAACAAACCAATTGCTAGAAAAGATCACAATGATTTAATATATAAAACTAAAAGAGAAAAATATAATGCAGTTATTGAAGATGTTACAAAAATATCTAACCAAGGTAGACCTGTTTTAATTGGAACAACATCTGTTGAAATTTCAGAACTTTTGGGAAGAATGTTGACAATACGAAAGATTAATCATAATGTTTTGAATGCCAAACTACACAAAAAAGAGGCAGATATTGTTTCTGAAGCTGGTAATGCAGGAATAGTTACTATAGCTACAAACATGGCAGGTAGAGGAACTGATATCAAAATTTCAGATAAAATAAAGGAAAACGGTGGATTAGCCATAATTGGAACAGAAAGACATGATTCAAGAAGAGTTGATAGGCAATTAAGAGGAAGGGCTGGAAGACAAGGAGATCCTGGAAGCTCACAATTCTATGTTTCATTAGAAGATAATTTAATGAGACTTTTTGGTTCAGATAGGGTTGCAAAAATGATGGATAGGATGGGATTAGAGGAGGGTGAAGTAATTCAGCACTCAATGATGACTAAAACCATTGAACGAGCACAAAAAAAAGTAGAAGAAAATAATTTTGGAATTAGAAAAAGACTTCTTGAATATGATGATGTAATGAATGTGCAAAGAGAAATCATTTACAAAAGAAGAAAACACTGTCTACAAGGTGAGAGGCTTAAAGTTGATATAGCAAGCATGATATATGATACATGTGAAATTATTGTAAATAACAGTAAGGCATCTAACAATTATAAGGATTACGAATTCGATGTAGCAAGGTTTTTTTCCATGAATTCAAATTATAATGATGATGAATTTAAATCTAGTTCTGAAGATGAAATTTTTAAAGAAACTTATAAAAAAGCATTTGAATATTATAATTCAAAAATGACTTCTTCTGCAACAAAAGTATTCCCAGTAATTAAGAACGTTTATGAAAATTCATCAAATAATTTTGAAAGAATAGTAGTTCCATTTACAGATGGAAACAAAACACTTAATGTAGTATCAAATTTAGAAAATGCTTATAATTCAGAGGGAAAAACATTAGTTAATGATTTTGAAAAAAATATATCTTTAGCAATAATAGATGAAGCCTGGAAAGTTCATTTAAGAAAAATGGATGAATTAAAACAGTCTGTACAATTAGCTGTTCATGAGCAAAAAGATCCACTTGTAATTTATAAAGAAGAGGCCTACATATTATTTGGATCAATGATAGAAAAAGTTAACAAAGACATAATTTTATTTTTATTTAACGGTGAACTTCCTTCAAAAGACCCCTCTAACATAAGAGAAGATAGAAGAGTAAGAAGACAACAAAAATTAAACGTTTCTAAAGAAGAAGTTTTAAATAGTGACGAAATTGCTTCAAAAAACAGAAAAGCTGGAGAAAATGTTTCAAGAAATAATAACTACGTTGAAACCATTGTAAGAGAGGTTAAGAAAATTGGAAGAAATGAAAAAGTAAATATAAAAAATGTTACAACTGGTGAAACCAAAACTCTTAAATATAAGTTAGCTGAAAATTTCATAAAAAAAGGTGAATGGATAATTTTTAATGAATAATTAAAAAATATGAACATAGTTGTAATAGGACCATTTTATCCATATAGAGGTGGTATTTCTGATACAAATAAAGAACTATGTGAATCATTAATAAATCATGGGCATAATGTAGAAATAATAAATTTTAAATTATTATACCCAAAATTATTATTTCCTGGAAAAACACAATTTCAAAAAAAAAATATTAATACAAATTTAAAATCTCATAGAGTTTTAAATACTATAAATCCATTTAATTGGTTTAGAGTATTAAAAATAATAAAAGAAATAAAACCTGATTTAATAATTTCTACGTATTGGACTGGATTACTTACTCCTTCATATACTTTAATAAACAATTTTGTTAATAATAAAATAAAAAAAATTGGCATTATTCATAATGTTATTTCGCATGAAAAAAGACCAATAGAAAAATATCTATTAAAATTATACCTAAGTAAACTTGATAAATACTTTACACTTTCAAAAAATGTATTAAATCAAATTCAAGAGATTTCGAGAGAAAACAAGGGAGTTAAACTATTTCATCCTCTTCCAAAAAAATTTGGTTTTAAAGAAGACAAAATTATTTCAAAAAAAACACTTCATTTAAATACTGAACATGAATATATATTGTTTTTTGGTTTAATAAGAGAATACAAGGGCCTAGAAACTCTTATTAAAAGTATGCCAAAAGTTTTAAAACTTAATCCAAATTTAAAACTATTGATTGTTGGTGAAAATTATATATCCATGAAAAAATATAATCAATTAATTGAGAAATTGAATATTTCAAAAAATGTTATAATTAAAAATACATTTATTGATGATGATAAAATAAAATATTGGTTTAGTTCATCTGAACTGGTTATAATCCCATATAAAAAAGCCTCACAAAGTGGAATTACATCGCTTTCACTTCAATTTGAAGTACCAACAGTATCATCAAATATAGATGGACTTAATGAAGTTATAAATGATAATATTACAGGGTATTTATTTAATAGTAATTATGATGAACTAGCTTCTAAAATTAATTATGCTTTAAAAAGTGATAAAAAGAATATGATAAACAATATAATTAAGATCAAGAAAGAGTTAACTTGGGAAAGTTTTATTACTCAAATGTTCAAAAACATATAGTATGCACAAATTTACTTTTATAACTCTTTTGCTAATATTTAATATTTGGTTTAATGATACTAATCAAAAATATAAAAAAGCATACTTTGCTTCTGGTTGTTTTTGGTGTGTTGAAAGTATTTATGAAAATTTAAAGGGAGTTAAAGAAGTTAATTCTGGATATTCTGGTGGAAAAACCACTGATCCTACATATAGACAAGTAATGTCTGGAAGAACTGGTCATGCTGAAGCCATAGAAGTTATCTATAACCCTAGTGAAATAACATTTAAAACTTTAGTTAACGTTTTCTTTGGTTCTCATGATCCTACCACTTTAAATAAACAAGGACCCGATCGAGGCACTCAATATAGATCTATTGCATTTTATGAAAATTCGATAGAAAAAGAAATAATTGAAAATTCCATAACGGAGTTATTATTTAATAAGACTTATTATAAGATAACTACTGAAGTTTTAAAATTTAAAGCATTTTATTTAGCTGAAGAATATCATCAAGATTACAAGAAAAAAAACCCCTATAATCCTTACATATTAAATGTTTCAGCACCAAGAATAAATAAATTTAAAATTGATTATTCAGAACTATTGAAATAATTAAGTTTTTTATCAATTATTCGATCCATATAATCCTGAATGAAAGCTTTTAAATATGTTTCCTCATTTGAGAAATCGATAGTTTTATTATTTATTATATTATTTTCCAGCCAATAATCATTAATATCATATACCCCTATAACTTCATTACCATCAAATACCAAAGTATAATTATCCATTGAAAAATGATATACAGTGCCAGAGTAATTAATCGAAAATGGTTGACCTAAATCTGAAAACACACTTCTTCCCCAAGAATTCAAAGGTTTATCGTAACCTATCAAATCAACTATTGATGGAAATATATCCATCTGTTGCATTAAAACATCATTTTCTCCCATAAATGAATTGTTAGGATGATAAAATAATACAGGAATAGAAAACCTATTAACTGGGGCAGAGTAATAAGGATACCAAAACTGATTAGTGTGATCAGCTGTAATTATAAATATAGTATTATCAAACCAAGGTTCTGTTTTAGCTGATTCAAAAAACTTTCTTAATGCATTATCTGAATAACCAATTACTTGATGCATTTGAACATCACCCATTGGAAAAACTCCTTCATATTTTTCAGGGACATAAAATGGCTCATGTGATGATAAACTAAAAAAAGTGGAAAAGAAAGGTTCTTGAAGTTTACTAGTTGTATTATTCACATATTGTAAAAATGGTTCATCCCAAATTCCCCAAAAACCATCATATAAAGAATTATCATTAAATTCATTTTTTCCAAAATAATTATCAAACTTTAAAATATTAGACAATCCTAAAAATCCCATTGAACCATTAGGAGCACCATGAAAAAAAGAGGTAGTATATCCTTTTTCATTAAAAACTGAAACTAAAGATTGTATCTCTTGGTTAGCATAAGGAGAAGAAGTAAAGGGTATTTTAAATGATGGAACACTAGCTAAAATTGATGGTAATGCTTCAATTGATTGTCGGCCATTAGCAAAAGCATTTGTAAAGATCATACTATTATTAGAAAGAGAATCTAAAAAAGGGGTATAACTTACATAATCTTTTATATTTCTATTTTTATTAAAGGCACCAATATACTCACGACCAAAACTTTCCATAACAAGTATCATCACATTTGGCTGAGAATAAACACTATCATTTACCTTTTTTATAGGGCTTAAAACTGCATTTACTTTTAAAGGATCCATAAAATTTTTTTTCTTAAAAAAGTTTTTATTAAAAGTTCTAATAAAACTAAATGGAGAGTTTAATACGAAGTCCGCATGAATGCCTTTTTTAACAAACCGATGAGCGTCAACCATATTTATAGGCCGCGTAGCATTTCCTATTCCTCCCCTAACACCAATAACACAAACAAAAACTATAAAAAGAGATGACAAAGTAGAAAAAATATAAAATTTTAAATCATAAATAGGTTTAGTATGGGAGATTTTAATTTTTTTGTATAGATAAATCCAAACATAAACTAAAAGAAAAAAGAAGATAAAAACATGCCAATAATTATAAATAAAAGATCCCGCTAATGCCATTTTATTTGTTTCATTTTCAAGAATATCAAAAACTCTGGTAGTTAATCTACTTTGAGAAAATCTATAATAAATAAAATCAAAAAAATTAGTTGAATATGCGATTAAATTAGTTGAAAAATACAATATCATTATTCTTTTTTGAAACTTGTCGCTATTGATATTTTTGAACGGAATTAAAGATATGAGTATAAATAAAACATTAGCATATAGTATTGCAGAAGTGTCAAAGGTTAATCCGATAAAACATAAATAAAAAAACTCATGAACGCTTTCAATAATAATCATGTTACTATTATAAAAATAGAACAACACTCTAGCAAAAAAATAGAAAACATATGCCAATGAAACTCTTAAAAAAAGTGTTTTGTATGATTGTATTCTGCTATACATTATATTTTTATTTTAAGAGAACTAATTGAAAAGAAATAACCCAATAGAATTCCAAAAAAAGAACCAAACAAAACATCTGCAGGAAAATGGACTCCAATATAAATTCTACTGTATGAAACTATAGTTGCCCATAAAAAAAGATATTTAAAATTTGATGAAAATCTTTTAAATGAAAAATAGAAAAAAGTAGCCACAGCAAAAGAGTTTGCAGCATGAGCGGAAAAAAACCCATATAACCCTCCACAACTTGCTTTAACAATCCTAATTTGATCATTTATTGTTTCATCATGACAAGGTCTAAATCTTTCAAAGTAATCTTTAAACAAATTACTTGTTTGATCAGTAAATACAATTAATATACTTATTAAAACTAGATATTTTAGAAATTCAGCATGAGATAGTTTTTTATAGATATAATAAATTAAGAATAAATAAAGAGGAATTGATGATTTTTTATTAGTGATAAACATCCAAAAAGTATCAAATAATTCAATTCCTAAAGTATTCAAAAAAACAAAAAGCGACTTATCTAAATCAATTAATGTTTCCACAAATAATATTATTTAATAATTCCGTATTTGTCAAACAAATAAACCAGAGAAGCCATTGAAAAAGCCCCCAATTCTAGTTCTCTTTTATTTATGGCATCAAAAGTATCAATTGAAGTATGATGATAATCAAAATATCTTTGTGAATCAGGTCTTAGCCCAGCTAAAACATTTTTGTCATTATTTAATGGAGATATATCTGCACCACTTCCTCCACGTTCAAAAGATTGAATTAAATAAGGTTCAAATAAATTTTTCCAGGACTTTATTAATTCGAAATTTTCATCATTTGATGTAAAAGAAAATCCTCTTGGTGTAAATCCTCCAGCATCAGATTCGAGAGCAAAAATATGATTTAACTTATTTTTATTTGATATTTCTGCATATTTTAACGCTCCTCTTAAACCATTTTCTTCATTCATGAAAAGAACAATTCTAATTGTTCTTTTAGGTTTGTAATTAATTTTTTTAAAAATATTTATAATATCCATTGATTGTACAATTCCCGCACCATCGTCGTGAGATCCATCTCCTAAATCCCAGGAATCTAAATGTCCACCAACTAAAATAATTTCGTTTGGAAATTCAGTCCCCTTTAATTCAGCAATAACATTATAAGATTTAACATCTTTATATGTTTTGCATTGTTGCCTTAAAAGAAACTTTAGGTTTGGATTGATTTTTAACAATTTACTTAATTTTTCAGCAGCATTTGTACTTATTGCAGCTGCAGGGATACGTTTACTTGAAGGTAGGTTTCCATAGCTCATTGTACCGGTATGTGGAATGTCATCTAATCTTAAACTCATGGATCTAACAATCACTCCAATAGCTCCATATTTAATTGCTTCAAAAGCACCATTTACTCTTTGATCAACAGCTTCACCATAGGCTTGAAAAGTACTAACAAGATTTGGTTGCATTGGTCTATTATAAAAAACTATTTTACCATCTATCTCTTTTTTACCTAATAATTTTAGTTCCTCAAAACTTGTAACTTCAACTACATTAGATTTTATCCCTACCGAGGGTGTCGCTACTGACCCTCCTAATGCACAAACATCAACATTGAATGTAATTCCAGGTTGGGTTTCTATGAGAGCAAATTCTTTTGGACCTCTCACCCATTTAGGAACCATCACTTCTTGTAACCAAACTTTATCAAATCCAATTTTGGTCAATTCATTTCTACCCCACTCAACTGCTCTTTCTGCTCCTAATGAACCAGATAACCTATGTCCAATTTCATTTGATAAAAAATCTAAAAGCTCATAACTAGAACTAGATGTCATTGTAGTGTCGAAAATATTTTTGATTACAGTTTTGTCATCTTGAGAAAAAGTAAAAAATGAAAATAATAATAGGTATATAGAAATAAAAAGTTTCATTTAATTATTTATTTGAATATTTAATAACATCATTTTTAGTTATTTTATTTTTTTCAGAAAGAATAATTAACCTTTCTACAACATTTCTTAATTCTCTAACATTTCCTGACCAATCAAATTCTTTCAATTTGTTAATCGCATCCTTTTCCATTGTTTTTATATCTGTTCCAGATTCTTTAGAAATATCTTTTAAAAAATGTTCAACTAGTAGAGGAATATCAGAAGCTCTATCGTTTAAAGAAGGAACATTTATTTCAATTACAGCTAAACGATGAAAAAGATCTTCTCTAAAATTGTTGTTTTCAATTTCATATTTTAGTTTTTTATTAGTTGCAGCTATTACCCTAACATCAACAATTAAATCTCTTTCACTTCCAACTCTTTGAATTTTATGTTCTTGTAATGCTCTTAAGACCTTAGATTGAGCTGACATACTCATGTCTCCAATTTCGTCAAGAAATATTGTCCCCCCATTGGCAGCTTCAAATTTACCAGCTTTGTCTTTAACTGCTGATGTAAAGGCACCCTTAACGTGTCCAAATAATTCACTTTCTATAAGTTCAGAGGGAATAGCAGCACAATTAACTTCAATAAAAGGAGCGGAATTTCGTAGACTGTTCATATGTATTTGATGAGCAACTAGTTCTTTTCCAGAACCGTTTGGACCTTGAATTAAAACTTTTGCATTTGTTAATGCAACCTTTTCAATCATTATTTTAATTTCTAAAATAGGATCTGACTTACCAATTATATTATATTCATTTGGAATTTTAGATTTAGTCTTACCTTTTTTTACAAAATTATTATTTAAAAGAGCTGATCTTACAGAATTTAATAGTCTGTTTAGGTCTGGTGGCTTTGATATGTAATCAAAAGCTCCTAACCTCATTGATTCAACAGCAGTCTCGAGATCACCATGTCCAGATATCATTATGGTAGGAGTACTTGGACATTCTTTCAAAATATGACGTAACACCTCAATACCATCTTTTTTAGGCATTTTTATATCACATAGGATCAAATCAAATTTATTAGAATTAATTTTAGAAACTCCATCTACTCCATCAACAGCCTCTATAATTTCATATTGTTTATCTTCTTGATGTAATACCTTTATAAGAACTCTTCTTATAGTTTCTTCGTCTTCAATTATTAATATTTTAGGCATATTTTATTTTTGTAAATGAACAACTCGTTGTGGAAATGGTATATTAATATTATTTTCTTTAAACCTTTTATAAACTAAAAATCTTATATCACTTTCTATAAGATTTACTCTAAAACCGTTATTGTATGTAAAAATTAATTGAAAATCTAAAGAGTTGTCACCAAAATTTTTAAAAATAACATTAGGAGTGGGGTTTTTCATTAGATGTGGATGAGAGTCAGCAATTTCTAAAAGTATTTCTTTTACTTTTTCTACATCTGAGTTATAATCAACTCCAACTGAAACAGAACCTCTTAAAACGGTTCCATTTTCTGTCCAATTAAATAATGTTGATGTTAAATATTTGTGATTAGGGATAATTAGAACTTTATTGTCAAAAGTAACTGCTCTTGTAGTTCTAATTTTTATGTTTTCTACCCTACCTATTTTTCCATCAATTTCAATAATATCACCAACATGAACAGTTTGGTCAGCTAAAATTAAAATACCAGATATTATATCTTGAAAAAAAGTTTGAAGTGCTAGGCCTATACCAATAAAAAGTGCAGCTGATGCAGCAAATATTCCAGTAAGTTCAATTCCAAAATTTTGAAAAGTAATTAAAGCAACAACTACATAAACAAAATAATTTAAAAATGAAAAAACAGATTTAAATTTTAATTTTCTTTCTTCGTCAAGTTTCTTTGTCGCTATTTTTTTTACAACTTTTAATAAAAAATAAGTTAAAAGAAAAATCATTGTAACAAAAAGAATTGATACAATAGAGAATTTTATACTATCAGTTATAAAGTATTCTTTATTAAGAAAATCAATAAACTTATTCATTAGAAAATATTTGTTTAAATATAATCAAATTGAATATAAAATTGGGAGTATAAAATATAAAGTTAAATAGCTTTAATTGTTAAGAAAACATGTCCTTAACTTTTTCAAAAAATGATTTTTCTCCCTTCTCTGGAGATGGAATAAAGTTTTCATTTTCTTTCATTTGATTAAAAAATAATCTTTGTTCTTTATTTAAAGTTTTTGGCGTCCAAACATTAACATGAACAAGCAAATCTCCATTACCATAAGAGTTAATACTACTCAATCCTTTTCCTCTTAGTCTTAATATTTTTCCCGATTGAATACCAGACTCTAATTTAATTCTAACATTTCCTGTTACAGTTTCAATTTCTTTTGAGACTCCTAAAACAGCTTCTGATATACTGATATATAAGTCAAAATGAAGATTATTACCTTCTCTTTTCAAAGTATCGTGTTCTTTTTCACTTATTAAAACAATTAGATCTCCAGCAATACCATTACCGGCTGAATCATTACCTTTTCCTGAAACTTTTAATTGCATACCATCTTCAACTCCAGCAGGAATTTTAACTAATACTGTTTCTTCCTTTAAAATTAAACCATTGGAATCAGCATTTGAAGGTCTATTTGAAACCACTTGTCCAGAGCCACCGCAACTTGGACATGTTGTAGATGATTGCATTCGACCCAAAATTGTATTTGTTATTCTAGTTACTTGACCTGAACCGTTGCATGTGCTACAAGTTTTATAAGTAACCCCGTCGGCTTTAATTTTTCTTTTGACCTTAATCTTTTTTTCAGCTCCTAGAACAACTTCACTAAGTTCGAGCTGAACTCTTATTCTTAAATTACTTCCTTTTGAAACTCTTGAACCTCCACCTCCAAAACCTCCAAAACCACTACCGCCTCCAAAGGCACTACCAAAAATATCACCAAATTGACTAAAAATATCATCCATGTTCATTCCCGCTCCACCAAAACCTCCTGTACCATCAAAAGCAGAATGACCAAATTGATCGTATTTAGATCTTTTGTCTTTATTTCCTAAAACTTCGTAAGCTTCAGCTGCCTTTTTAAAATTTTCTTCAGCTTGAGAATCTCCAGGATTTTTATCAGGATGATATTTAATTGCTTTTTTTCTATATGCTTTCTTAATTTCGCTATCAGAGGCTGATTTACTAACACCAAGAATTTCGTAATAATCTTCTTTCATATTTAATTAATTAGTTTCCAACTACAACTTTAGGGTATCTAATAATTTTGTCTCCAAGTTTGTATCCATATTCAATTACATCAATAATTTTGCCTCTCATTTTATCATTTTCTGCTGGAATTTGTGTAATAGCTTCGTGTATTTCAGCATCAAAATCATCTCCATTATTTACGTCTATTAAAATTAATCCTTGAGATTTTAGAACATCAGAAAATTTATTATTGATCAATGACATCCCTTCAATTAAACTTTTTTCTTTCGATTTTTCAAACTCTTTGGAAGCTCGATTTAAATCGTCAACAATTGGAAGAAGAGCGGTCATTAATTCTTGTGAAGCTGTTTTATATAAATCTAAACGTTCTTTGGATGTTCTTTTTTTATAATTCTCAAATTCAGCAAATAAACGCAAAAATTTATCTTTTTCATCTTTTACAGAAACTTCAAGTGTTTCTATTTGAGATTTTAGAGTTGGTTTTTTAGATGATTTGGTTTTTGAACTACTCATTTTTAATTTTATTTATAGGGTGCAAAAGTACTGCCAATTTTAAATATTTTGTCAAAATGTCATCAAATTATTTTAACAAATTAATCAAGGCAGAAGAAATTGATTTATATTGAAAATTAAATCCTTCTTCAATAATTTTTTTAGAGGAAACGTTTTGACTAAACAAAAATAGTTCTGACATTGAACCAGTAATTAATTTAATTAAGAACAAAGGAATTGGTGGAAGTAATATATTTTTATTTAAAACTTTACTAATTTCTAATGTAAATAACTTGCTTGAAATTGGATTTGGAGCAACTAAATTATAAATACCGGTTTTATTATTGTTTAGTAGAAATAAAATTGAATCAACTAAATCGTCTATGTGAATCCAAGAATATATATTGCCTCCATTACCAAACCATGTGCCTAAAAAATATTTAACTGAAAGAGCAATTGGTTTAAGCAATCCGCCGTTTAATGACAATACTAATCCTATTCTTAAAAATGTTACATTTATTTTTTGTTCTTTTAATTTTTCACATGATGTTTCCCATTTACTAACAGTATTACCCAAAAAAGAGTTTGAGTAGTTTTGAGATGATTCTCTGTGAATATATGAGTTATCCGATTTATAAATTCCAATTGCAGATGCGCAGACAAAATGATCAATTTTTGAGTTTTTTTCTAATATAACTTGGTTCAATAATTTAACAGAATTAATTCTACTTAAAAGAATTGATTTTTTTGATGATTTTGTCCAAAGTTGAGCAATAGGAGAACCTGCAAGATTGATGATTACCTTAACTCCATCAATACAATTTGAATCAATTTTATTTAATTCTGGATTCCAATAAAATTTATTAATATTCTTATTTGAAGATTTTAAATTCTTATTTGTTGTTAAAATATTTATACACGCATTTTGTTCTAATAATTTATTTACTAATTTTTTTCCAATTAACCCGCTAGCTCCAGTAATTAAATATTTCATTCTTAATATCAATAATATTAATCAAAGTTAATTTGTAATTTTGCTAAATACAATTGATTTATATGAAAATTAATAAAATAAAAGTCTCTAAAATTAATCAAATTGATTTCGGTAATTTAGATTTTGGATCTGTATTTACCGATCATATGTTTACTTGTGATTATATAAATGGAGAGTGGGTGGATGCGCAAATATGTCCTTACGAACCAATAACTATTAGTCCATCTGCCAGAGTTTTTCATTACGGCCAAGCATGCTTTGAAGGCATGAAAGCATTTAAAGACAATAATAATAAAACATGGCTATTTAGACCAAATGATAATTATGAGCGAATTATAAAATCGTCTGTAAGATTAGCCATGCCTGAATTTCCGAAAAAATTGTTTTTTAAGAGTCTTAATAAATTATTGGAACTCGATAACAATTGGATAAAACCAGGTTTAGGGAATTCCTTATACATTAGGCCGTTTATTTTTGCAAGCGAAGACAGTATCAATGCAACTGAAGCAAATCAATATAAATTTATGATCATATGCGCTCCAGCTAGTTCATATTACTCTGGAGATGTAAGAGTTAAAATTGAGAAGTCTTATAGTAGAGCAGCTAAAGGTGGTGTTGGCTATGCAAAAGCAGCTGGTAATTATGCTGCTCAGTTCTACCCAACGATTTTAGCGAAAAATCAAGGTTATCAACAAATTATTTGGACTGATTCGTCAACTCATGAATATATTGAAGAAGCTGGTACTATGAATTTATTTTTTAGAATTGAAGACAAATTAATAACGGCTCCAACTAGCGACAGTATTCTTGACGGAATCACAAGAAAAAGTTTAATTAAAATTGCAAAAGACTTGGGGATTGATATTGAAGTTAGACCTTTAAAAGTTGATGAAATTTTGAAAGCTGCAAAAAATAATAGTTTGAAGGAAATATTTGGAAGCGGAACTGCAGTAGTAGTTTTACCAATATGTGGTTTTGGATATGAAAACGAAAAATTCGAATTACCAAAAATTGAAAACCCTTGGAGTGCTGTATTCAAGAAAAAACTTAATGATATTCAATATAATTTATCCGAAGATCCTTATGGATGGAGGATAAAACCTTAATTTAAAACTTTTGAAATATTAGGTTTAAAATAATTAGGTCCTTTCATGACTTTACCATCTTTCCTGTAAATTGGTTTTCCATTTTCTCCTAATTTACTTAAGTTACTCTTTTGTATTTCATCAAAAACTTCTTCAATTTTATCTTGCATACCGTGTTCTATAATAGTTCCGCATAAAATATACAGCATATCACCTAATGCATCGGCAACTTCAATTAAATCATTGTTTTTTGCAGCATCTAAGTATTCTTTATTCTCTTCATCCATTAAATTAAATCTCAATTCAATTTTATCGGAACCAATATTAGTTGTAGGAGATTCTTTATAATTAAGTTTATAAACTTCATGGAATATTTTAACTGCTTCTAATTGATGTTTCATATTATATTTAATATTATTTTTACTTAAAAATAGTTAAATATGTTCAGCACTGGTCAATTAGTTTTTGCAATTTTATTTTTTATTTCATTTTTGGCAATTGTAACTATTAGCTACAAAAAAGATTTAAAAGGACTTAAGGGCTCATACAGTGGAATCAGATGGGTAATAATAGGATTTATTTGTTTTGTTTCACTATTAGTTATTTTAAAAAAACTTAGTGTGTCATGAAACAATTAGTATTGATTTTTATTGGGGGAGGCTTGGGAAGTGTTGTTAGATACCTTATTTCATATATTTCTGTATTTAGTAATTTTAAATTACCTGTTAACACTTTTTTGTCTAACATTTTAGGGTGTTTAATAGTCGGCTTAATAATGGGGTGGGCTATAAAAAATAATCAAATGAATTCTCCACAAACAATTTTGTTTGCAACAGGATTTTGTGGTGGATTAACTACTTTCTCAACATTCGCTTATGAAAATGTTAATTTAATTAAATCCGGTGACATAAGTACATTCTTAATCTACACTTTAGTTTCAATTGTAATAGGTTTTAGCTCTATTTTAATAGGAATTCAATTAGCAAAATAAGTTTTATCAATTTTAAAATTGATCAATTTGATAATTTAAGGTTACCATAATTATCATATATTAATTTTTAATATTTCGAAATTACGTTATTCGTAAAAATAATAGTATATAGTTTATTTTACATAAGAATTATTAGGTCTTTTGTTAGTTTTGATGAAAATTATTTAACAAAATTTAAAATTAACTTAAAAATTACTATTATGAATTTAAAAAAACAATCATTTAAACTTAGTTCAATCATTCTTGTTGCTATCTGCTTTTTTACATTGAATGAATCTAAAGCACAAGACTTAGGTGCAGATTTGGTAAGCTCATATGTATGGAGAGGAACTCAATTCGGTTCTGGAGCACACATCCAGCCATGGGTATCATTAAGCACAGGAGATTTGGAAGTTGGAGCATGGGGAAGTTTTCCAACAACAGCAGTTGGAGGAGGAAATGAACTAGATTTATATGCAAGTTACTCTTTTGGAAAATTTGGTTTAACTCTAACAAATTACTCATTTCCAGGTGAAGGTGGTGCTTATGCTGATGGAGAAGGACTTTTTGAAGGAGATTATTTAGAAATTTCTGGTTCTGCAGAATTAGGTCCAATCAATCTTTTAGTAGGTTACTTTACAGAAGTTGAAGCTTTATATATTGAAGCTGCTTTTTCAGCAGGCCCTGTAGATGTAGCAATTGGATATGGAGATGATTCTAAAGACGCTTGGTACGTTAACGGAGGAAGTGGATTATGCAACATTTCTCTGGGTGGTTCTAAAGACGTTAAAATAACAGAAGATTATACGTTACCACTATTTGGATCGTTCGTTTATAATCCAGATTCTGAAGCTGCATTTTTAGTATTTGGAGCAAGTTTCTAATTAATATAAAACTAAATCAATATGAAAAAAATAGAAGCAATTATTAGAAAATCAAATTTTTCTAAAGTCAAACAAGCTTTACACTCAGTAGAAGTTAATTTCTTCACTTACTGGGATGTAACCGGTGTCGGAAATGAAAAAGAAGGACATGTTTATAGAGGAGTTACTTACAGTACTGCAGATATTCAAAGACGGTACTTATCAATTGTAGTCTCTGACGAATTTGTTGAAAGAACAATTAATGCAATTCTTGAGTCAGCCTATACAGGTGAAGTAGGAGATGGAAAAATCTTTGTTTTTCCATCTGAAGAAGCCTACAGAATTAGAACAAAAGAAACTGGTAAAACATCATTAAACTAAAATTATTATGGAACTATTAACATCAAATAACGTATGGATGATGATCTGTACAGCACTAGTATTTTTTATGCATTTAGGATTTTCATTTCTAGAAATTGGACTTACTAGACAAAAAAATACAATTAATATATTATTTAAAAATTTCTTTGTTATAACAATGGGACTACTAGTTTATTGTGGTTTTGGATTTAACTTAATGTATCCTGGTGAATTTGGAATTATTGAAGGAGTTTTAGGATTTGCAGGATTTGGATTGGATCCTGGAATTGATTATGATCAATTAACTTACGCAGGAGGTGGATATACATATTGGACAGATTTCCTTTTTCAAGGAATGTTTGCTGCAACAGCAGCAACTATTATTTCTGGAGCTGTTGCTGAAAGAATTAAAATTGGTTCTTTTATGCTCTTAGCTTTCCTTTATGTTTCAATCATATACCCAATTGTTGGTTCTTGGCAATGGGGAGGAGGTTTTTTTAGCACATTTATTTCTGAAGACTTAGGTTTTTATGACTTTGCAGGTTCTACATTAGTTCATTCTGTTGGAGGATGGGGAGCTTTAGTTGTAATTTACTTTTTAGGTGCAAGAAAAGGAAAATTTGATTCTGATGGAAAACCACTTGCAATACCAGGCTCAAACTTACCTTTATCGGCAGCTGGAGTTTTAATTTTATGGTTAGGATGGTTTGGTTTTAATGGTGGTTCTGTTCTATCTGCAGATCCAGCTCTTACATCATTAACACTAGTTACAACTTGTTTAGCCGCAGCTGCAGGTGGAATTGGTGCTGCTGTTTTATCAGGAATTTTATATAAGAATTTAGACTTAACTATGTTTATGAACGGAGTTCTTGGAGGTCTTGTTGGAATTACAGCTGGAGCAGATCAAATGCTTCCACATACTGCAATATTAATTGGTTTAATAGCAGGTGGAATTGTTGTTCTTTCTGTTGCATTATTAGATAAATGTAAACTAGATGATCCGGTTGGAGCAATTCCGGTACACTTATTTTGTGGTATCTGGGGAACGTTAGCGGTTGGATTATTTGGTGAATTAGCTGGATTCGATCAGTTCATGGTTCAATTAGCATGTGTAGGTATCACTGCTGTTTTCTGTGTGATAGGTGGAACAATTATTACTTTAATTGTAAAATCAATAGCAGGTTTAAGAGTAGACGAAAAAGAGGAAGAAGATGGTTTAGACATAGCAGAGCATGGAACCAGAGCTTATGGAGATTTTTCGATAAACTAATTATTTATAACTATTTTCATGAAAAATTAGTGTCATGAAAATAAATTTTCTATACAAACTGCAATGTTACTTAGTAATAACATTGCAGTTTTTTTATACATACGGTCAAAACGAAGTCAGTCAAGGTCCATATGAACAGCTTATTTTAAGAGGAGTTACTCTTATCAATGGAAATGGAGCACCGCCAATAGGTCCTGTAGACATAGAAATTAAAAAAAATATCATTACAAAAGTTCAAGTAGTAGGCTATCCAGGTGTTAGTGAAAGAAGAAATGGTCCTAAACTTGAAAAAAATGGAGTTGAATTTGACTACAGCGGAATGTTTGTTCTCCCTGGTTTTATTGATATGCATGGACATATTGGAGGAATATCTCAAGGAGCTGATCCAGAATATGTTTTTAATCTTTGGATGGCTCATGGAATTACAACAATTAGAGAACCTAGCGGAAGAGGATTAGATTTTACTTTGGATTTAAAAAGGAAAAGTCAAAGAAATTCGATTATAGCCCCAAGAATATATGCTTACACAGGGTTTGGAAGTGGTTCCGAAGTGAATACAAAGGATGATGCTATAAAATGGGTAAGAGAAAATGCAAAAAACGGAGCTGATGGAATTAAATTCTTTGGAGCAAATCCTGCAATACTAGAAGCTGCTATAAAAGAAAACAAAAGGCTTGGGTTGAGATCTGCCTTTCATCACGCTCAAATGAACGTAGCTAGATGGAATGTCTTAAACTCAGCAAAAGCTGGCTTAACAACAATGGAACACTGGTACGGACTTCCAGAAGCTCTATTTAATGATAAAACAGTTCAAAACTACCCACCTAACTATAATTATCAAAATGAACAGCATAGGTTTGAAGAGGCAGGGAAATTATGGCAACAATCTGCAAAACCCTACAGTGAACATTGGAATAATGTAATGAATGAATTACTAAAACTTGATTTCACTTTAGATCCAACCTTCAATATATATGAAGCTAGTAGAGATTTACACAGAGCTAGACGCGCTGAATGGCATGAAGAATATACTTTACCTTCATTATGGAAATTTTATGAACCAAGTAAAATTTCTCATGGTTCGTATTGGCATTATTGGGGAACTGAACAAGAAGTTCAGTGGAAAAACAACTATAAATTATGGATGACTTTTGTTAATGAATTTAAAAATCGTGGAGGAAGAGTAACTACTGGTTCGGACTCAGGATTTATTTATCAACTATATGGTTTTGCTTATGTAAGAGAACTAGAACTTTTAAGGGAAGCTGGATTTCATCCGTTAGAAATAATTCGTGCAGCAACTTTAAACGGTGCTGAAGCACTTGGCGCTGAAAATAAAATTGGATCAATTGAGGTAGGAAAATTAGCAGATATGATTGTAATAGAAAAAAATCCCTTAGAAAATCTTAAAGTCTTATATGGAATGGGTGCGATTAAATTAAATGACAAGAATGAAGTAATTCGCGTTGGAGGAGTTAAGTACACTATAAAAGATGGAATAATTTATGATTCTAAATTATTACTTAAAAATGTTAAAGAAATGGTTTCTAATAAAAAGAAAGAAAAGAATTTTAAAATAACACAGCCTGGAATTAAATAAAATGAAAAAATTAAACTAATATTTTTTATTAATTAAATTTCTTAAAAATGATATACTTGAATTATTAAATATTTTTGGCTTATCTACGTTTACAACATGACCACAATCAGGGATAATAATTAATTTTGAATTTTTATGCTCCTTAGTTACGTGTTTAATTGATTCTAAAAACATGTAATCTTCAGATCCCATTAAATATAATGTTGGTATTTTTAATTCAACTTGTCTAAAAAGTTTCAATAGTGGATTTAATTCGGACGTTAATTTATACCATCTCATAAATTCTTTCTGGTATAATTTCTTGGCTTCGTTGATAAATAAAAGTCTTGATTTTTTATGATTTTTATAAGGCATGATTACAAATGCAAAGAGTTTGTATATCCAAATATAGGGAACAACAGATTTAAAAATTGAACCAAGTTTAATTAAAAATCTTGAGCGAAAATTAAGTTTCATTATTGCTCCAGCCATAATCATACTTTTTACCATTTTAGGGTAATATTCTGCTAATTGACGTATTAAAATTGTCCCTAACGAAATTCCTATAAAATGGGAGCTCTTAATATTTTCTTTGTTTAAAACTTCAACAATATCATTTGATATTGATTTAAATGTATATTTTTTTTCAAAAACATTTTTGATATGATATTTCGATCTACCATGTCCTCTTAAATCTAAAAGAATTACGTTGAAAAATCTTTTAAACTCTTTTATTTGCCTAAACCAAATAGATGAACTGCCACCAGCTCCATGAACAAAGGTTACCCACTCCTTCGAATTATTATTTTTGTATATAGAATAATTAATCATTGATATTGTTTAATAATACGCTCATTTTAGATTGAATTTTTTTAGCTTCCTCGTAAGATTTTTTTAGAAAATTTTGATCATTTCCTGCATATATTATAGACCTTGATGAATTAACTAAAATACCAATTTGATCATTTACCCCATTTTTAAAAGTATCCTCTAAACTACCACCTTGAGCTCCAACTCCAGGAACTAGCAAAAAACTATTTGGAACAATTAATCTTACATCTTTTAGAAATGAAGCTTTAGTAGCACCAACTACATACATAAGATTATTAGAATTTTTCCATTCTTGAGATTTAATTAAAACTTTTTTAAATAAATCTTGATCTGAATTTATAGAATACTGAAAATCATTTGCTCCATTATTTGACGTTAAGCCTAGCAATATCGTATGCTTATCATTATAGTCCAGAAATGGTTCAATTGAATCATTACCCATGTATGGTGAAACGGTTATAGAATCAAATTTCATGTGACTAAAAAAAGCTCGAGCGTACATATCTGAAGTATTTCCGATATCTCCTCTTTTGGCATCGGCAATCGTAAACAAATTTGGATATGTATTATTTATATAATCAATCGTTTTTTCTAAAGTCTCCCATCCTTTCGATCCATGAACTTCGTAAAAAGCAGTATTAATTTTTACTGATACAATTAATTCATTCAAAGCATCTAAAAGTAATTTATTAAAACTAAAAATCGGATCAGACTCTTCTAATAAAAATGATGGTATTTTATTAATATCACTATCAAGCCCTAGACATAGGAAAGAATTTTTAGAAATAATTTGATCTTTTAAGAAACTTGTTTTCATAAATTAAAAAACTTCTTCTGAATTTTTAAGTAATTCATTATTTTGAACAATTTTTAGCTCATCAATAATTTTTTGTATATCACCGTTTACTATATTCTGTAAATCATATAATGTTAGTCCTATTCGGTGATCAGTCACTCTTCCCTGAGGATAGTTGTATGTTCTAATTTTAGCAGATCTGTCACCAGATGAAACCATAGAGTTTCTTTTCAAGGAATCCTCCTCTAATTTTTTATTTAATTCTAATTCATAAAGTCTAGATCTAAGAACTTTTAAAGCTTTATCCTTGTTTTTATGTTGTGATTTTTGATCTTGACATTGAGCTACAATTCCTGTAGGTGTGTGTGTTAATCTTACAGCTGAATAAGTTGTATTTACAGATTGTCCACCTGGTCCAGATGAACAAAAATAATCTATACGAACATCATTCATATTAATTTCAACATCAAACTCCTCAGCTTCAGGTAAAACCATTACAGTTGCAGCAGAAGTATGAACTCTTCCCTGAGTTTCAGTTTGAGGAACTCTCTGTACACGATGAACACCAGATTCAAATTTAAGAAAACCATAAACTTCATCATTTCCTGAAACCTCAAATATTATTTCCTTATATCCCCCAGCAGTTCCAGGACTAGCATCTACTAAACTTACTTTCCAATTTCTTCCCTCACAATACTTAGTGTACATTCTGAAAAGATCACCTGCAAAAATACTAGCTTCATCTCCTCCAGTTCCAGCCCTTAACTCCACAACAACATTTTTAGAATCATCTGGATCTTTTGGAATTAATAAAAATTTTATTTCCTCTTCAATTGACTTTATTTTTTCTTTTGAATTCTTTAATTCTTCGTTTGCCATTTCAAGCATTTCTTTATCATCTTCAATTTTAATAATTTCCTCTGCTTCCTCTTTATTAGAAATTAAACTTTCATACTTTTTTTTCTTTTCAACTAAAAGTCCAAGATCTTTATATTCCTTATTAAGTTTAATATATCTTTTTTGATCTGTAATAATATTGGGTTGTATAATAAGATCAGAAACCTCATTATACCTTTGTTGAACAATATTTAACTTATCTAACATTTGAAAAAAAATAATATTTACAAATTTATAATATTTTGATATTAATTAGTATTCGAAAGTTCCATGATCTGAAATAATACTTAGTTTTTTTGAGTCATTAGACTCTACTTTTCCAATTATTTTAGCATCAACTCCAAATGACTTTGAAATTTCTATTATGCTGTTAGCTACATTTGGATCTACGTATAATTCCATTCTGTGTCCCATGTTAAAAACTTTATACATCTCCCTCCAATCGGTACCAGATTCTTTTTTTATAATTTCAAATAAAGTAGGTGTTTGAAACAAATTATCTTTTATAATATGTAAATTTTCAACAAAATGTAAAATTTTAGTCTGAGCTCCACCACTACAATGAATCATTCCGTGAATAGAACTTGAATCGAAATGATTTAAAATTTTCTTAATTATTGGAGCGTAAGTCCGAGTTGGTGATAGGACTAATTTTCCTGCATCTAAATCAACTCCGTCTATTTTCTGATTTAAATCATACGAACCTGAATATATAAGGTCATTAGGGACCATCGGATCAAAACTTTCAGGGTATTTTGAAGCTAATTTTTTATTAAAAACGTCATGTCTAGCAGATGTTAGACCGTTACTTCCCATACCACCATTGTAATGAGATTCATAGTTTGACTTCCCAAATGATTCTAAACCAACGATTACATCACCATTAGAAATCCTTGCATTATCAATAATATCAGTTTTTTTAATCCTAGCAATAACAGTAGAATCAACAATTATAGTTCTAACTAAATCGCCAACATCTGCAGTCTCTCCTCCAGTGGATTTTATATTTACACCATAATTTGACATTTCAAGAATTAACTCCTCTGTCCCTTCAATAATAGCTTTAATAACTTCACCAGGTATTAAATTCTTATTTCTTCCTATTGTAGATGAAAGCATAATATTATCTACTGCACCCACGCATAAAAGGTCATCAATATTCATTATAAGCGCGTCTTGTGCAATTCCTTTCCAGACAGAAAGATCACCTGTTTCTTTCCAATACATATAGGCCAGAGATGACTTAGTGCCAGCTCCATCTGCGTGCATAACCAAACAGTAATCAGAATTATTTGAAAGGTAGTCAGGAACGATTTTACAAAATGCCTTTGGAAACAAACCCTTATCAACATTTTTAATTGCATTGTGGACATCAGTTTTGTCAGCAGATACACCTCTAAGACTATATCGCTCTAGATTTTTATCATTCATTTACAACAAAGATACAAGTAATGGTAAGGTTTTAAAATTTTATTTGAACTAAATAAAAATGTAAAAGTTTAAAAAAAAATATGAAAAAATCATTTTTTTCTATAAATATTATCAAAAATGAAATTTTAAATATTAAAAAATACGGTATTAATAATAATCAGCATTGTTTATATCTTTTAAAAAGTTAAAACGCTAAAAATCAATTATATATTTTAATTTTATCTAAATTAATTTATAAAAAAAATCCTTTAAAATGAGTAAATCTAAATTAGAATACATTTGGTTAGATGGTTATAAGCCAACCCAAAATATGAGAAGCAAAACTAAGGTTTTAGAAGACTTTAGTGGGAAATTAGAAGATTGTCCAATTTGGTCTTTTGATGGGTCATCTACAAAGCAAGCTGAAGGAGGTTCTTCAGATTGTTTACTTAAGCCAGTTGCAATCTATCCGGATCCTGATAGAGTCAACGGTTATTTAGTAATGACTGAAGTTTTAAATGCTGATGGTACTGCACACGAATCAAATGCAAGAGCTACAATTGACGATGATGATAATGATTTTTGGTTTGGGTTTGAACAAGAATATTTTATAATGGATTGTGACACTTTATTGCCATTAGGTTTTCCTGTGGGAGGTTATCCTGGTCCACAAGGAATGTATTACTGCTCTGTTGGTGGAAAAAACACACATGGTCGTGATTTAGTTGAAGAGCATGCAGATCAATGTATTGAAGCTGGATTAAATTTTGAAGGTATTAATCAAGAAGTTGCAAGCGGTCAATGGGAATTTCAATTATTTGCAAAAGGAGCAAAAAAAGCAGGAGATGAAATTTGGGTAGCTAGATACCTACTTGACAGAATTACAGAGAAATATGGATATTATATTGAATATCACCCAAAGCCTATCAAAGGGGATTGGAATGGAAGTGGTATGCATGCTAATTTTTCTAATACATTGTTAAGAACATGTGGTTCTCAAAAAACTTATGAAGCAGTTTGTGAAGCATTTAGACCTGTTGTAAAAGAACATATTAGTGTTTACGGAGAATTCAATGATCAAAGATTAACTGGTCTTCATGAAACAGCCTCAATTAATGATTTTAGCTATGGTGTTTCTGACAGAGGAGCTTCAATTAGAATCCCAATTATTACTGTTGAAAAAGGCTGGAAAGGATGGCTAGAAGACAGAAGACCTGCATCTAATGGTGATCCGTATAAAATTGCTGGAAGAATAGTTAAAACAGTTAAATCGGCTAAGATTTAATATTTAATTTAACATTTAAAAAAAACCCTCTTGGATGAGGGTTTTTTTTTGACATTAAATTAAATTAGAAATAATTGATATATATATACAGTATAAAATAATAGTATTATTAATCCCTCTTTTCTTCCCAAAACAAGTTTTTTTGGAAAAAATATTAATGGAAGTATCATTGCTGCAAAAAACAGCATCACATATATGTCATAATTTATAATACTCTTATCTAAAACCGAAAGTGGCGTAACTAAAGATGTAATTCCTAAAACTGCAAAAACATTAAATATGTTTGAGCCTAATAAATTACCTAATGAAATACTTTTTTCTTTATTAAGAACTGCTACCAATGATGTTACTAGCTCAGGAATACTTGTACCAACAGAAACTACAGTTATTCCAATTATCCTTTCACTAATTCCAAAAGAATCAGCTAGCATTATTGCACCATCAATAAACCACTCTGAACCATAATAAAGAAACAACCCCCCAAAAAACAATACTATTAAAGATTTTAAAAATGAATCTTCAACACTATTTTCCAAATCAACCTCAGATTTATCACGAAGTTTTATTAAAGCTGAAATAGTCATAACTAAAAAACAGACTAAAATACCTCCCTCAATTTTACTAATAACACCATCAAGTATAACTATTAAAAAATAAATGGCAGAAAACATCATAATTGGCCACTCTTTCTTGTAAACACTTTTAGAAATATTAATAGGCGAGAACAATATTGTTATCCCTAGAACTAAACCAAGATTTGCAATATTTGAGCCTAAAACATTTGAAATAGCCAAGTCAGGTGATCCCTTAATAGCTGATTTAATACTAACAATTAACTCCGGAGCAGAAGTTGCTAATGATACAACTGTCATCCCAATCAATAATTTAGGAATTCCAAATCTGAGTGATATAGAAACTGCCGCTTTTAATAATAAATTTCCACCAATGATTAAAACGGTTAAGCCAAAAATTAACAAGGAAATAGTATTTAAATCCATATATTTATTTTTGTAAAGATAACATATGAATTATATATTCTATTAAATGAAAAATATATTTAAAGTCTTAGCAAAGATTAATAAAGTTTTACTACCAAGCTTAACTAAAAACAGAGTTGACCCTATAAAAGCAACTAAGTTTCAATTTCTATTATTAGGATGGAGATACTATATAACGAAGAATAGTTTAGACTAAATTTAGATCTATATTACTTTTAATTTCTTTCCAACTTCATAAAATGCATTTAAAGCTTTATCAATATCTTCAATTGAATGAGAAGCTGAAATTTGTACTCTGATTCTAGCTTGACCTTTAGGAACTACAGGGTAAAAAAAGCCAATTACATATATGTCTAGTTTTAATAATTCAGAAGACATTTCTTGAGCAAGATGATCGTCATAAAGCATAACTGGAACAATTGGATGATTTCCAGGCTTAATATCAAAACCAAAATTTGAAATTTTTTTTCTGAAATACTCTGTGTTTTCTTTTAACTTTTTTAAATGAGAAGTATCATTTTCTAAAACATCTAAAACTCCCAAAGATGCACCGACAATTGAGGGTGCCAAAGTATTTGAAAACAAATAAGGTCGAGATTTTTGTCTAAGTATATCTATTATTTCTTTAGGCCCACTTGTAAATCCTCCAGATGCTCCGCCAAGAGCCTTTCCCAGAGTTCCAGTAACTATATCAACTTGATCAATTACGTTTAACTCTTCAGGAACTCCTCTACCACTTGGCCCTACAAATCCAGTAGAGTGACATTCATCAGACATAACTAAAGCATCATATTTTTTTGCTAATTCACAAATTTTATCAAGCTGAGCAATTGTACCGTCCATTGAAAAAACTCCGTCTGTAACAATAATTTTACTCCTACAATCTTTTGCATTTTTAAGTTGAACCTCCAAATCTTTCATATCATTATGCTTATAACGAAATCTTTGTGCCTTACATAGTCTAATCCCATCAATAATTGAGGCGTGATTTAAAGCATCACTAATTATAGCATCTTGATCATTAAATAAAGGTTCAAAAAATCCGCCATTAGCATCAAAAGCTGCAGCATACAATATAGTATCTTCTTTTTTTAAAAATTTTGAAATCTTCATTTCAAGTTCTTTATGGATATCTTGAGTTCCGCATATAAACCTTACTGAAGCCATTCCGAAACCATGACTTTCTAAAGTATCTTTTGCTCGTTTTATGACTTTATTATTTGATGCTAAACCTAAATAGTTGTTTGCACAAAAATTTAAAACTTTACTGTTCTCTACATTGATAATTGAGCCCTGACTAGAACTAATGATTCTTTCATCTTTATATCTTCCCGAAATTTTAACCTCATCTAATTCCTTTATAAGCCTTTTTTGTATAGATTCGTACATATATGTTATTTAATTAATAAAAGTATAATTTTTATTTAGTAATGGAAAGAATATTAATTACTGGGGCGTTAGGTCAATTAGGTCAGGAATTTGTAAAGTATTTTGTTAAAAATAATATTTATGTTTTAGCTACTGATATAAGATCGCCCAAAAAGAAATTAAATTGTGATTTTGAAATTGCTAATGCAATGAATAAAAATAAATTAGATAATCTTATAAAGAAATATAAACTTAACACCATATATCATTTGGTAGCAGTACTTTCTGCAAATGGAGAAAAAAATCCATTTGATTCATGGAAAATAAACATGGAAAGTTTCCAAAATATTATTGAAATTTCTATTAAAAATAAAATAAATAGAATCTTTTGGCCTAGCTCAATTGCAGTTTTTGGAACAAAATCAAATCTTGAAAACGTTATTCAAGACCCTATTCTTAACCCTGAAACCATGTATGGTGTTTCTAAACTAGCAGGTGAAAAATTAATGAACTATTATAACAAAAAGTATGATTTAGATATTAGATCACTTAGGTATCCTGGTATTATTTCTTTTGAATCTAAACCAGGTGGTGGTACTACTGATTATGTTATGGAAATGATTGAATCATTAAAAAAAGGAAAAAATTACAATTGTTTTTTAAATAAAAACTCTAAGCTTCCAATGCTTTATATAAATGATGCCATTATGGGTACAATAAAGTATATGTCAACTAACAAAAATAATCTAAGTGTAAAAGAATCATACAATATAACTGGCTTTAGTATCACACCTTTAGAGCTCGAAAAAAAATTAAGAGAAATTGGATGTAAAGGAAATGTAATTTATAAACCGGATTTTAGAGATGAAATTGCTCAAACATGGCCAAAAGAAATAGACGATTCCGTTGCTAGAAGAGACTGGGGTTGGAAGGCTAATTTTCGATTAAATGAAACTCTTAATGAAAATTTTAAATAGATCTAATCCATTTACCTTCACTGTTTAAAGAAAATTCTCCTACACAATCTTTATTCCAAGATTGAGGATTAATTAGAGACAAAAAATATTCATTTGATTTATCGTTATATAAATAATATATTTCACCAATAACGGGCTCAAAAGAGAACTTAGAATTATATATTATTTCGTTCCACTTAAAATCATCTATTAATTTTTCATAATCTGATTTTAATTCTTCAAACTTTAAACTAATTTTTTTATTGACTTTAGCAACTCCTCTCTCTTTCCAACTCTTATTATCTTCAATTTTAATTGATGGAGCACCTACACTTGATGCGTATGGTAAAATTGAAGCATTATATTGATTAGATTCTTCATTAAAAACAATATTATCTGGCTTATTTTTTTTCATATATTAAAATAATTCAAGAATAATATTACAAAAATAATGCTAAATTCGCATTTCTAATAAAAAAGGCCTCGTAGCATAACTGAATAGTGCACTTGATTACGGCTCAAGAGGTTCTAGGTTTGAATCCTAGCGAGGTCACAAGAAGGGAATAACTTTTGTCGGTTGTTCCCTTTTTTTAGTTTATAAACTACTATCTAAACTACATTGTCAGTTCTAATCCAAGTTTTTGATTTTTATATTTTTAAATTCAACAGGATGTCCTTCTGATTGAAGTGAAATATAACCATCTACAAGAGGTTCACTCAATCTGCTTAAATAATTTTCAGGAATTTTATCACCTCCTACTCTTAAATTAGAATAAGAAATCACTGTATCACTTTCAACAATATGATGAACAATATTATTGGATTTAACAATTACTTCAACTTTAACCCAATCGTCATTATGATACGTGTTGGAAGTAGAATTTACACAGTGGTATTTTGCTTTTTCAGAGTTAATATCAACATCGATTCCAGGTGAACACATATTTGCTGTTGATCTTTCCTCGGTTCCCAATCCTCCTAAAAGCTGGACCTCTGAACTAACAGGAAAATCTTGATCTAAAAGCATGGTAGATGGATGCTGAGAATGTAGCATTATACCACTATTTTTAATTGACCATCCTGGAGCACCTTTCAAATGTTCTCCACTAAATTTATATTCTAATTTAAGGTGGTAATTTTTGAACTTAGATTTCGTATAAAATATATGACCAAATCTATCATCAAAATTTTCATAATTTTCATATGAAACTTTCAATGAACCATCATTAACCTTAAATGTGTTTTTAAAATTATTACCTAACTCTTCTCCTCTAATTTTAATTTCCCATCCATCAAAATCTTCACCATTAAAAATAGTTTCCCAATCATTTATTTCTTTAATATCATCAACTTGTTCTGAATTATTATAAATAATTATAAAACAAAATATTATTAAGAGAACAACTAAACTAGTAAAGGTTGATTTAACATCTTTCATAAATGTTTAATATTAAAAGTTAATCCTGATTTATTTTCTAACCTCTCCAGTAAATTATCTCCCATTGCTGTTGAAGGTGTAATAACACCATCAAGGCTATCCAAATTATCCATAGCCAAGCATATGGCAGATTCACTTAGCATTTTTGATGTTGAACCATACCCTGGGTCCCTATCTCCAGTAACTTTAGCTATGGAATTGGATCCATCTTTATAAGTAACGTAGAATCTCAAATTAAAATATCCATTTTCACGATCTTTTTTTGAGGGTCCTTCACCAGCACTTGGTAATATTTTATCAACAATCTTCTTTATAATTGATCCAGGTTTTGCAAGCATAACAATTGCTAATGGTATTGACATTAAAACACTTTTTACTCTTCCATTAAATCCTTTGCCACCAAGAGTAGCCTCATCATATTCAAAATCTTTTCCATACAAATATCCACTTAAAGCATTACTTCTTCTAACTATCTTAGTATTTATAGCAGCCATTATAAATGGACCAATCCAATTTTTTGATGTCTTATCAAATTTTACCTTTCTAAGGTCATATTTATCAGGCCCGCTTTGTTCTCCTATGGGGTTTAGTCCATAAGGGCTAATCACTGTTTTAAAAATTTCATTGTCTTTAAGAGCTTCTTTATTCACATTACTCAAACTTTCATAAGTACCACCACTAATACCACCTTTTGCACCTGCAACCCTCATCTCAATTTTACTTATGGTTTTGTTTAATTTCAGAGCATCTTTGTAAATAAAATAGACACCCATATCAGAGGGAATTGAATCAAATCCACAACAGTTAACAATTTTGACATTATTAGATTTAGCTTTTTTATGATACTGGTCGATCATTTTTCTAATCCACTGAACCTCTCCAGCCAAATCACAATAATGTGTTTTACTTTCTACACATGCTTTAACCAAATTTGATCCATACAGAGCATATGGTCCAACTGTAGTGCAAACAACCTTAGTTCTTTTAACCATTGATTGAAGACTAGCTAAATCATCGCTATTGGCAGAAATAACAGGAATTGAATCATCAGCAAACTTTAATCGAATTTTATTTAATTTTTCAATACTTCTACCAGCAATTGCCCATTTAAGACTTTTATTTTTATAGTTATTATAAATATACTCCACAACAAGTGATCCTGTAAATCCTGTGCCTCCCCATATAATAACATCAAATTCTCTTTCCATGTTCATAATTATAAATTTATTTAAACAAGTTAGTAAATATAAAATGATAGAGTGAAGTAAATTAAGATACTTTTTGCCCTCTATTTGGCTTAAGTTTTTTTTTAAAAAAATCTAAATCTTCAGAATTAGTTATAACAAACACTATTGAGTGATGATCACTATTTTCCTCTAAACCGGTTTTATATTCATACATTTTTTCTAAAGCAAGAAATTCTTTGAGATGAGAATGAAAATGATGAGCAGTTTTTTTTGAAACAGGACCTCTAAAATCCCAAATTAACTTTATTAAATTCATGAAAATAAAAGTAGAAATTTATGACTTTAAATTGTTATATTTATAACAAAATATTTAATTATTGTTATATATGAAAGATATTATAGTGCTAGGTTTGGGTAAAGTAGGGACACTAGTTGGTGTTCTTTTGAGTAATAAATTTAATGTAACTGGTATTGATCAAAAAAAACCACACTATGATTTTAAATTACCATTTAAAGTGCTAGAGTGTGATGTAACAAATGAAAAAGAACTTGAGAAAATATTTAAAAAAAATGATACAGTTGTATCAGCATTACCTTTTTTCTTAAATAAGAAAATAGCTAAAATGTCAAGTAAATTAAATATGAACTATTTTGATCTCACCGAAGATATAGAAACAACAAATTACATAAAAGAATTAAGCAAAAACACTACTAAAGTTATGGCACCTCAGTGTGGACTTGCTCCAGGACTAATTGGGATAATTGGCAATAATTTAGCATGTGAGTTTGATAAACTAAGAGATATTGAACTTAGAGTTGGTGCTCTTCCAAGATACCCAAACGGACAGTTAGCCTACTCGTTCACTTGGTCCCCTGAGGGGGTTATTAATGAATATATTAACGACGCTCAAGTTATTCAAAATGGAGTAAAAAAAATGGTTCCCTCCCTTGATGGATTTGAATATATAAACATTGAAGGACAAGAATTTGAGGCTTTTGCAACATCTGGTGGTTTAGGAACAATGTGTGATACTTATGAGGGGAAAGTTGATACTCTAAATTATAAAACCATAAGGTATCCTGGTCACGGAAAACTAATGAGGTTTTTAATGTATGAACTAATATTAAAAAACGATAAAAGTCAGCTAGAAAAAATACTTAGTAATGCAAAGCCACCTGTAAAAGAAGATGTAGTTTATGTTTATGCTGTAGTTGAAGGCTGGAAAAACAAAAAGATTTCAAGAAGTGAATATTTTAAAGCATTTTATCCTATTGAAATTCAAGGTCATAAATGGAGAGCCATTTCTTGGACAACTGCTGCTTCATTAGTTTCAGTAATTGAAATGGTTAATAAAGGTTCATTAAAACAAAAAGGGTTTATTAAACAAGAAGAAATCTCTTTTGAAAAGTTTTTAGAAACAGATTCTGGGAAATTATTTTTAGATTAACTTTAGATAATGAAGTTCAAAGAAAAGAAAACAATAAATATAGTTTTAGAGTCATTATTTAACACTTATTCGTTAAGAGTTCCTGATGTTAAAAAAATTACTAAAGCAATGGTTTCAAATAATATTGTTTCTGATCAGTCTGAAATAATAAATGATCACATTGCTTTTCGAACTATGGGAGTTGATAATCTTGGTATTAATTCATTTGAAAAAATATTTCTAAATCACGGATATAAAAAAAGAGACTTTTATTCCTTTGAACAAAAAAAACTTAACGCGTTCTGGTATTCTCATCATGAAAAAAATATGCCGAGAATTTTTATAAGTGAGCTAAAAGTAAATGAGTTATCAAAAAATGCACAAAAAATTATTCAACAGTATACAAATCAGGTAAAAAAAGATCCCGTTGATTCAATCAATCTAAATAATGCTAATGAAATTATAGATTTCTTAAGTAAACCTTTATGGAGTCTACCCACATTAAACCATTATAATCAATTATTGAAAGAAACTGAATACGGATCTTGGGTAATTTACAATAGGTATTATTTAAATCATTACACAATAAGTGTTCATGAACTCGAAAAGAGTTACAATTCATTAGAAAATTTTAATAAATTTCTAATTAGTATTGGAATAAAACTTAATGATTCAGGCGGGATAATTAAAAAAAGTAAAGATGGGTTACTTCTTCAAAGTAGTTCAGTAGCTAATAAAATCAATGCTAACTTTAAGGAAGGTAAATCATTAATCTCAGGGAGCTACGTAGAATTTGCTGAAAGAAAAATATTACCAAAGTTCAAAGAATTAGAACCTAATAAAATTAATTCTTCTCACAGAAGAGATGGGTTTGAAACTTCAAATGCTGACAAAATATTTGAAAGCACCTACCAAAAACAAGTAAATAAATAATTTAATAATTATTTATTTTTGCTAATCTATCTAGGTGATAATTTGAATCTCCAAAAATTCTTTGTGTAACTCTAGTCTTCTTGAGAAAAAAACCAATATCAGAATCATCTGTCATTCCTATTCCACCATGCATTTGTACAGCTTCATTAGTAACTAATTTTGATGTTAATCCTAACTTTGATTTGGCTAAACTTGCAAGTTCAGGTAAATTTTCATCGTCGGAATCAATAGCTTGAAGTGCTTTTAAAACAATAGATTTACACAATTCAATTTCTCCAAACATTATTGCTGATCTGTGTTGTAAAGATTGAAAAGAACCAATTTTTACTCCAAATTGTTCTCTCTCCTTCAAATATTCCATTGTCATTTCAAATGCTTGTTGAATATTACCTAACATTTCAGCTGCCAATCCGATACAAGCTATATCAATAGTTTTACTTAAAAGTTTTTGACCATCATCATTGGATGATAAAAAATCATTATTAGAAAACTCGACATTATTAAATGAAATATCAGAGTAATTTTTAGAGTCCATATGAACTTTGTTATTGAAAGTAATCCCTTTTGATTTAGAATCTAAAATGATTAACTCTAATGTACCAGAGGATTCATTATTAGCTGAAATAATTAAGTAATCTGAAATTGATCCATCAATAACAAACCTCTTTTTTCCATTCAAAATAAACTTCTCATCGTTTTTTGAAACAATAGATGAGTTAATATTTGGGTTGTGGTGAGAACTTTCTTCATGAGCCAGTGAACATAGCTTTTTTCCATTCATTATTTCATCAAAAAGTTTTCTTTTTAAAACTTCATTTTTAGACAAAGAAATTAATGTTGTTGAAACTAATACAGTAGATATCATTGGTGAAACTGTGAGCTTTCTCCCCATTTCTTCTAAAACTTGACCTAATCCAACATAACCAAAATTAAGTCCATTATATTGCTCAGGGATTGTTAAAGCCGTCCATCCCATTTCAACCATTTCTTTCCATAAATCAACATCAAATTGATTATAATTGTCATCTCTTAGTTCTCTCATATGAGAAATTGGAGATTTTAAATCTAACAGTTCTTTTGCTGAAGACTTGAGCATTTTTTGCTCTTCATTAATTACAAGTGCCATAATTATTATTTTGATGGGAGTCCAAGGACTCTTTTTGCTATTATATTTAACTGAACTTCGTGTGTTCCTCCTTCAATTGAATGACCTTTTGATCTATTGAAATATCTAGCCTCTCTACCATTATTAGATTCTTCACTAGTCCATTCGGTTGAACTAAATCCATTGACCTCTAACCTTAATTCCTCTTTCTGCATAGCAAGTTCAGTCCCGTAGTATTTAAAAAATGAAGATACCGCACCCGAATTATTTCCAGCTTTATGTTCATCTAAAGCTCTTTGAATAGTTAATTCGAAAACTTTTTCATTCATTTCAAGATTTGCAATCTTTGATCTAATTGATGCATTTGATAATAATTTATCAGTAACTCCAATAGAATCAATTGCGACTTCACTTAATGTTTTTTTCTTATCTGTATCGCCTATCCCCCCTATCATTTGACGCTCATGAGTCAATAAATACTTGGCAATAGTCCAGCCATCATTAAGAGTACCAACTAAATTCTTTTTTGGAACTTTAACAGAATCAAAAAATGTTTCAGCAAATGGTGATTTTCCACTTATTAACTTTATGGGTCTTGTTGATATTCCCTCGGAATTCATGTCAATAAGTAAAAAACTTATTCCAGTGTGTTTTGATTCAGTGCTTGTTCTAACTAAACAAAATATAAAATCTCCTTTATCGCCATAAGATGTCCATACTTTAGATCCAGTAACTAAAAAATGATCTCCTTTATCTTCAGCCTTAGTTTGAAGATTAGCTAAATCACTTCCAGCATTAGGTTCACTGTAGCCTTGAACCCATCTTATTTCTCCTTTGCAGATTTGATTTAAATAATAAATTTTTTGTTCTTCGGAAGCAAACTTTAATAAAGCAGGACCTAACATTGATATACCAAAATTAATGTGGGGCTTTCTACATCCCAACCTAGACATTTCCTGATTCAAAATGTTATTTTGTTTTGGATTTAATCCTCCTCCTCCATATTTAGATTCCCAATAAGGAACAATCCATTTTTTTTCAAGCATTCTATTAAACCATATTTCTTGATCCTTAGAACTAAATTCTCCGTTTCTACCTCCCCAATACAATTGATTTGCATCTGTTATAGGCTCTAGCATGGACTTTGGACAATTTTCTTCCAACCATTTTCTTGTTTCTAATCTAAAATCTGTTAAATCAACTTTAACTTGTGTTTCCATATTATTTATTATTTACCTTTAAAATTAGCTTTCCTTTTTTCCAAAAAAGCAGAGACTCCTTCTTTTAAATCTTCACTATGAAATGCTGCAACTTGTTCTTTAGCTTCAAACTCAATGGTATCTAAGAGATCATTATTTAAAGAAAAAATCATGTCGTGCTTAGTTATTCCAACTCCAACAGTAGGTTTTAATGACAATTCTTTAGCCCAATCTTTTGCAACACTTAATATTTGATGATTTTCAACCAGTTTATTAGTTAATCCAAGTTTTAAACACTCTTCACCCATTACTCTTTTACCGCTTGTAGCTATCTCTAATGCCTTACTGTAACCTACTTGTCTTGAAAGCAACCAACTTGCACCTCCATCAGGTCCTAAACCAATATTAATAAAAGCATACAATAATGAACTTTCATTACTCATCACTCTAAAATCACAAGCTAAAGCAAAAGCCGCACCAACTCCAGCAGCAGTGCCATTGATAGCACCTATAATTGGTTTCCTTAGACTTAAAAAATTATTTAAAATTGGTTTATAATTGTCTATTATGTAATCTCTTGAATCTTCAGCAGATAAAGTTCCCATAGTTGTTAAGTCTGCTCCAGCACAAAACCCTTTTCCATTCCCAGTTAAAACTACAGCTCTTATATTGTCGTCGTTTTTAATAACAGAAAAAACATAGTTTATCCCCTCAATAAAATCATGGTTCACTGCATTATACCTCTCCGGTCTATTAAAGGTTATAATTGCAGTACTTTCAATAATTTCTAATAAAACAGCTTTATTTTCCATAATAATTATCTATTCGTAAGCTATTGCTAATGTCTCAGCAACGCATACTGGTTTCTCTTGTCCCTTTAATTCAACAGTAATCCCAAGTTTGTATTTTGCACTACCCTCTTTTTTTTCACACTCAATTAAAGATACTTTTCCCCTTACAAAACCTCCAGATGGAGTAGCACTTGTAAATCTAACTCTATCAACCCCATAATTTACACCCATCTTGACACTTTCTATTGTTAAAGTATCATAAGAGAACCTGGACGCTAATGATAAAATCATAAAACCATGGGCTATTGTTGTTTTATATGGTGAATACTTTTCGGATTTTTCTTTGTCAATGTGTATCCATTGTTCATCTTCAGTGATTTTTGCAAAAACACTGATGTTTTCCTGGGTTACTTCAATCCATTTAGAAATTCCTAGTTCGTTACCAACCAATTGATTTAATTCATCCAGATTTTTAACTTTTGTACTGTAAGCTTTGTTATTGTTCATAATTATTTTTTTAAAATTTACATTGGCATTGCACCACCATTTGAGTGAAGAGTTATTCCACTTACAAAACCAGATTCTTTTGATGCTAAAAATAAATAAGCGTGACCCATATCCTCAGCTGTTCCTATTCTACCGACAGGTATCATTTTTATTCCAGCTTTTATTACTTCTTCTGGCATACTTTCAGTCATTGCAGATTGAATAAAACCAGGAGCAACAGCGTTTGCAGTAATTCCAAACCTTCCAACTTCTTTACACAAAGCTCTAGTAAAACCAGAAATTCCTGCTTTAGTGGCACAATAATTAGTTTGTCCAAAAGCACCTGCTGTTCCGTTAATTGATGATGCTGAAACTATTCTTCCATATCCATTTTCCTTCATATGTGGAACAACAGCTCTGGTTACAACATAAAGAGATTTTAGATTAACATTGATTACCGAATCCCATTCCTCCTCTGACATCTTTAAAAAGGATCTGTCTCTAATAATCCCTGCATTATTTATTAAAATTTCGATTTTACCGTGCTGTTTAATAATCTCTTCAATAGCGGTATCTACAGAATTTTGATCTGTCACATCTACTTTTTGAAAGAATATTTTACCGCCATTTTGTGTGATTTCATTAACTGTTTCAGTTCCATCCAAAACATCCCATAACGCAACAGTAGCTCCTTCCCTACAAAAAACTTCACAAATTCCCTTACCTATTCCACGAGCTCCGCCTGTTACGATAGCTACTTGACCTTCTAATCTTTTCATATTTATATTTTTTTAGTTAAAATTTATTAAGTATTGATTTATATAACTTCAAATAGTCCTGCGGCTCCCATTCCTCCACCAACACACATTGTTGAAATTACATATTTAGCGCCTCTTCTTTTACCCTCAATTAGTGCATGACCAACCATTCTAGATCCACTCATTCCATAAGGATGTCCTATTGAAATAGAACCTCCATTTACATTTAAAATTTCATTAGGAATTCCAAGTACATCTCTACAATAAATAACTTGAACAGCAAATGCTTCATTAAGCTCCCAGAGTCCAATGTCACTCATTTTAAGACCATTTTGCTTTAATAATTTAGGAACAGCATATATTGGTCCAATACCCATTTCGTCTGGTTCACATCCGGCAACTGCAATTCCCCTATAAATTCCAAGCGGTGTAACATTATGCTTTGCAGCAACACTTGATTCCATCAAAACACAAGCAGATGCTCCATCAGAAAGCTGACTAGCATTTCCAGCCGTAATTGATCCTCCTTCTACAACTGGATTAAGTGAACTTAATCCTTCAATAGTTGTGTTAGGTCTATTGCACTCGTCTTTTGAAGTAGTCTTTTCAACAAATGAAATCTCTTTAGTTATCTTATCCATAACTCCCATAGTTGTTGTAACGGATATAATTTCATCATCAAATTTTCCGTCTTCCTGTGCTTTTGCAGTTCTTAACTGACTTTGAAGAGAATATTCATCTTGAGATTCTCTTGATATATTATATCTATTAGCTACTACTTCAGCAGTTTTAAGCATTGGCATGTAAATATGTTGATGTTTAGCAATTAATTTTTTATCAACCCACCTATCCAGATTCATTTTTTCAGTTTGAACTAAACTAATTGAATCTAATCCGCCTCCAACTGCCACATCCATTCCATCGCTTATAATTTGTTTAGCAGCAGTTGCAATAGCCATCATTCCAGACGAACATTGTCTATCTAATGTCATTCCACTAACGGTTACTGGAAGACCTGCAGCTAATGCAGAATTTCTAGCAACATTACAATGTTGTGTTCCTTGTTGTAAAGCTGCACCCATTATAACATCATCAACTTTTTCTGGATCAACTCCTGATCTTTTAACTGCTTCCTCAATTGCCCAACCTGCCATAGTTGGAGCAGTAGTATTATTAAAAGTTCCTCTGTACGATTTTGTCAAAGGAGTTCTTGCCGTAGAAACGATTAATGCATCTCTCATAATTATATTTTTAAAATTAATTTACCTTTTTTTTCTCCATTAAATAATTTTTTAAAAACCTCATAAAAATTTTCAATTCCTTCATAAATATCTTCTTTTGATTTTAAAGTGCCATCCAAAATCCATTGAGTCATTTCTTTGGTTGCAATTGGGTAATTTTTAGCATAATCAAAAACAACCATTCCTTTCATGGAAGCCCTATTTACAAGTAAAGACAAATAATTATCTGGGCCTTTGGCTGACATTTCGTTGTATTGTGAAATAGCTCCACAAACTACAATTCTAGCTCCCATTCTTAAAAAAACAAGAGCAGCATCTAAAATCTCACCCCCAACATTATCAAAATAAACGTCAATTCCATCAGGACACTCTCTTTTAATTCCTCTTTTAATACTTTCATTTTTATAGTCAACACAACCATCGAAACCAAGTTCGTTAATGACATAATCACATTTTTCCTTACCACCAGCAATACCAACAACTTTACATCCTTTAATTTTTGCAATTTGCCCTACTATACTTCCAACAGCACCTGCAGCTGCTGATACTAATACGGTATCACCTTTTTTTATTTTACCAACTTCAAGAATACCAAAATACGCAGTCATTCCTGGCATTCCTAAAGTTCCAATAAAAGTTGGTATCGGAATTTCAGTGCTTGGCACCTTAAAGTACCCCTTTCCATTAGAAATTGAATATTTTTGAACTCCACCCCATCCTGAAAGAATATCACCTTTATTAAAATTTGGGTTTTTTGATTCAACAACTTCTCCAATAGTTCCAGCTCTCATGACTTCACCAATTTGAACTGGTGGAATATAAGATCTAGTTTCATTTAACCATCCTCTCATTGCTGGATCAAAAGAAACATATAAATTTTTTAGAAGAATTTCTCCATCATTTATTTGTCTGACATCTTTGGTTTCATGAACCCACGTGTCTTCAGATGGAAAACCTGATGGTCGAGATGACAATTTAACAACTTTATTTTTTAACATTATTTTGAGTTTTATTAGTTAATAAAATATGTGAATTAGTATTAAAATACTAAAATATAAAAAAATACTATGCAAGCATAATAAACTCAAAAATAAAATTATTATTTCCAGTTAGGATTTCTTTTTTCTTTAAAAGCAGCAATTCCTTCGATTGCATCGTCAGATTTTAAAACCAATTCTAACATTTCTAAAAGGTATTTATGATTTGATTCGCTTGAATTTATCTTATCAAAAGCTTCTAAACCGTATTGAATTGCAATCGGAGAATTACTTACAACTTCATTTAACCAATTTGAAACAAATGATTCAATTTTAAATTGATCTACTATTTCAGAAATCAACCCCCATGAATAGGCAGTTTTAACATCCAAGTTATAGCCTCTAATACACCAATCAATTACATTTCTTGAAGAAATAATTTTAGAAAGAGATTCCATAACTTGCATTGGAAAGATTCCTCTTTTAACCTCAGGAAGACCTAATTTTAGACCATCTATTGAAACAACATAATTACAACCAGCAATTAATAAAAACCCACCAGCATAAACATCTCCTTCCAACTGACAAATTTTTGGTTTATATAACTTATTAAATAGTTCTCCAATTAATATTTTTGAGTTTGCTTTTGGTACGGTTGAATTATTTTTTTCAATTTCACCATTAATAGCTTTAAGATCTAATCCTGAACAAAAAATATCTCCATTTGATTTTAATAATAGAGCTCTAATACTATCTTTGGTAGAAACATATTGAAAGGCAAATGCTATTTCATTAATCATCTGAGGATTTAGAGCATTTTTCTTTTTAGGACGATCTAATGTTAAAGTAAAAACATGATTTGACTCTTCAAATTCTATAAAATCAAAGTTGTATGACTTTATATTTTTAACATCATTTTCATTAAAATATTTCATAATAAATATTTACATTCTAAATACGCCGAATGAACTAGATCCCTTTACTTCATTACTGTAAACAGTAGCCAAAGCCAAGGATAAATATTTTCTAGTATCAGTTGGATCAATAACTCCATCGTCCCAAACCTCAGAAGTAGTGTGCCAAACACTTGCTTTCTGATCAGCCTGTTCAGCTAGTTTTCTCTTTTCTATTTTAAGCTTCTCTTCATCTATTACTTTATTTAATGAAGACGCTGAATTTCTTTTAATAATTTCCATTACTCCTGATAACTGATCCGCACCCATAACACCAGATTTTGCATTGGGATAAGAAAATAGAAATCTAGGTTCAAAAGATCTACCACACATAGCATAATTTCCTGCACCATAAGAATTTCCAACCTGAAGACTAATATGTGGAACTGTACTTCCCGAAACAGCATGTATCAATTGGGAACCTACGTTAATCATACCATTTTGTTCATACTTTTTTCCAACCATAAAACCGGTTGTATTGTGTATAAATAATAAGGGAATATTTGATTTATTAGCCAATTGTATAAAATGTGTCGCTTTTCTTGCAGACTCAAGAAAAATCACTCCATTATTTGCAATAATCCCAACAGGATAACCATTTATTTTAGTCCAACAACAAAACATTGTTATACCATAATTTTCTTTGAATTCAATAAATTCAGATCCATCTACAAATCTTTTAACAAGATCTCTTATATCAAAAGGTTTTTTTAAATGTGATGGAATAATTCCCAAAATCTCTTTTTTATCAAATTTTGGCGCAATCGAATCGTTTTCAAATTTATTTTGAGTTGGTTTCTTGATGTTTTTAATTAATTTTTTTGTTATTTCAATTGCATCCTTTTCATTTTTAGCCAAAAAATCTGAAACGCCAGAAATACTACTGTGCATTTGAGCTCCTCCTAATTCTTCATCGTTAGCATCTTCATTTGTTGCCATTTTAACAAGCGGAGGACCAGCTAAAAATACTTTAGCCGTGTTCTTTTGAAAAATTGAATAATCAGACATTCCGGGAACATAAGCCCCGCCAGCAGTTGCATTACCAAAAACAACAGAAATTGTTGGTATTCCCTCTTTTGATCTTTTAGACATTTCAAAGAAAAACTTACCGTAATTATTAAAAACTCTGTCTTGATCAGGAAGATTGGCTCCCCCGCTTTCAACTAAATTGATAGTTAATAGTTTGTTTTCTTTAGCTATCTGAGATAATCTTAAGTTTTTTAAACTTGTAGCATAATCAACTGCACCAGCTTTTCTAGTTGACACATTGGCATTAATTAAACAAAGAACATTTGAAACATAACCTAATACAACAACGGTTGTTCCTCCAGCACCAAAACCATTTTCATGTTTTAAACCAGCAAGAGGCATTAATTCTATATGAGGTTTTTTCTTATCAAGTAATAAATCTATTTTTTCTCTTGCAAGTAATTTTTTTCTAGCTCTGGTTCTTTTTATTTGAGCTGCACTTCCTTCTTGTTTTGACAACTTATAATAAGAATTTAGTTCACTCAATAATTTCTTCATTGAAATTTCGTTTTCAATGAAACCAGAACTCAATACATCCACAGTTGGTTTTCTAACTTTCATTTAACAATCATTTTTTTAGATATTTATGTAAAGTTGTTTAAATGTAAAATTAATGAAAAATATGTTTCCCATTAATTTATGTATATGAAAACAAATTTTAGCGATCTGAAAAAAATTTTCATTTACTTGTATCTTAAACATATATTTACAATTCATGAGTGTAGATTCTAAAACAAAGTTTTTTTACGGAATGGGCTTTATTTCTGTTGGAATTAAAGATATTTTGTATGCTGTTTTTGTTTTTTTTTACTTTAGTCAAATTCTTGGTCTGGACCAAATATACACTGGAACTGCCACACTAATTGCTCTTTTATTTGATGCTGTTTCTGATCCAATAATTGGAACAATTTCGGATAATTATAAATCAAAAAAATATGGTAGAAGACATCCATTTATGGCAATATCAGCCATTCCTCTTGGAGTTTCAACTTATCTTCTTTTTAAACCATTTGATGACTTAGGTCAATTTGAATTGTTTCTGTGGATGACTTTTTTTTCAATTTTAATTAGATTTTTTTTATCTCTTTTTTTAGTTCCTGGAATGTCATTAGGTGCTGAATTAAGTTCAGACTATGATGAAAGAACGGTTATAACAAGTTACAGAATAATGTTTGCAACTTTAATTTCTCCATTTGTTTCATTTTTTGGGTTAATTTATTTTTTTGTTCCCGAAAATGGAATGTCAACAGGATTATTAAACATTGATGCTTATCCAAAATTTGCAATGTTTTGTGCATTAATTATGATATCAACCATTTTACTTAGTGTTTATGGAACAAAACATACAATTCCTGAGCTTCCTAAAATGCACAAAAAAGAGTCCTTAAAATCATTATTCAAAAACATTATAACAGCTTCTAAAATGAAGTCTTTTAAATCTTTAGTTCTATTTACAATGATGATATATATTGCATTAGGAATTGGAAATTCTTTAATAACTTATTTTCTTTCATTCTTTTTTGAACTAAACCAGAATGAAATAGCAATAATCATTTTTTCTGGTGCAATTGGAGGTGTAATTTCTTTGTTTGCCGCACCTAAAATTGGCGAAAAATTTGATAAAAAAACTGGAGTTATTATAAGTACATTTCTTTTTGGCTTATTTATGTCTAGCCCATTTAATCTTAGAATACTTGGATTATTTCCTGAGAATGGAACTCCGTTTTTAATAGTAACCTATTTTTTATTTACTACAATTGCTTATATCTTTTTATGGACATCTATGAGTTTAGTAAATTCCATGATGGCAGATGTAGTTGACGAATACGAATCGATAACAAATCAAAGACATGAAGGTTTATTTTTTTCAACTATGTCGTTTGCTTATAAATTAACAGTTGGTTTAGGTTATTTCTTTGCGGGCATATTATTAAAATTAATTTCATTTCCTACTCAGACGGAAATTGAAAATATTCCAAGTGAAATTATATCAAAACTTGGTTTAATTGGTGGTCCACTTTTAATGATAATTTATTTTTTATCCATTTTTTTTATTTTAAAATATCCAATTAATAAACAGAGATACTTAGAAATAAGAAAAAAAATAAAATAGTTTTTATAATGAAGCTGATTATTTAGTTTAAAATTTAAATATAAATGGGTTTTAACAAAAAAACCTTATTTTCAATAAATTATTACAACAAAACAAAAATAACATGAACAATGAATTATTTGATTTTCCTTTTTATAAATGGGAAAAAGAATTAGCGGATAAGCCTTTTTTAAAACAACCATTTGGGAACCTATGGGAAACTTACACTTGGAGTGAAGTTGGATTAATGGCAAGAAAATTATCGACTGGTTTGAAAAGTTTAGGATTAGAAAAAGACAGTCATATTGGACTAGTTTCAAAAAACTGTAGAGAGTGGATTATTGCAGATCTAGCAATTTCAATGGCAGGATATATTTCAGTACCATTTTTCCCAACTCTTAATTCTAAAGAAATTAAAAATCTTTTAACCTTTGGTGATGTTAAAGCTTTGTTCGTTGGAAAGTTAGAAAATTGGGAAGAAATGAAAAAAGGTGTTGATTTAGAAATGCCTATTATAGCTTTCCCTCAATATAAAGATCATTCAAAAGTAGAAGTTGGTCATCAGTGGCATGAATTTATTAATAAATTTGATGCACAAACTGAGGATTTTAGACCTAACCTTAAAGACATATGGACTGTAATTTTTACATCCGGAACAACGGGAGATCCTAAAGGAGTTGTATTAACTTATGAAACCCTTTTCAATACAAAAAGAATAACTGAAGATGGAAATCCTTTAAAAGTTGATTTAAAAGGTAATAATAGTTTCATTTCCTATATGCCACTAAATCATATTTTTGAGAGAGTTGTTATTGAACATGTTGCTTTTAGATACGGAGGAACCATTTCATTTGTCGAATCATTAGAAACATTTGCTCAAAATCTAAATGACACTCAACCTACAGCTTTTCAAGGAGTTCCAAGAATTTATATGAAATTTCAAGAAAAAATATTAATGAAAATGCCTCAAGCAAAGCTTGACAAACTATTAAAAATCCCTATTGTTTCTTGGTTAATAAAAAGAAAATTAAAGAATGCACTTGGAATGTCCAAAGCAAAAGCTTTAGTTACCGGAGCTGCAGCAATGCCTTTGGAATTATTAGACTGGTATAGAAGTATCGGGATTTTCATTACAAACGGTTATGGAATGACTGAAAATTGTGCTACGTGTACAAACTTAGATCCTTACCAACCTCTTGGAAGAGGATCTGTTGGAAGACCTACACCTGGGGTTGACTTAAAAATAAGTGATCAAGGTGAAATTTTGATGAAAGGGCCTTTTATATTGAGTTGCTATTATAAAAATGAAGAAGTAACTAATGAAACTTTAAAAGATGGATGGTTACATACTGGAGATAAAGGTCATATTGATGATGATGGATTTTTATACATAACTGGGAGAATTAAGGACATGTTTAAAACCTCTAAAGGAAAATACATTGAGCCTGGAGTTTTAGAAGCTTATTTTGGTAATGTTTCAGAATTTTCTCAAGTATGTGTAGTTGGTCTAAATTGCGATCAACCTCTTCTTTTGGTTGTACCTACTGAAATTGCAAAAAACAATAAAGAAGTTACAAATTCTAAAATTTCTAATATTTTAGAAAAAGTGAACAGTAGTCTAGACAACTACAAAAAAATGTCCAAAGTTATTTTTGTTCAAGAAGACTGGCTCCCAGAAAATGGCATGACCACTCCTACTTTAAAGATAAAAAGATCAAAAATTGATGAAAAATTCTCTGACCAATACAACAATTGGTTGAAAAACAAAGAAGACGTTATTTGGGAATAGAACAAATGATAATTTTTATTTTAATTGTTACCAGTTTCATACTAGGTTTTTATTTTAATAATTTGTTAAAAGATGAATTAAATGATTCATATATTGATAAATTAATTTCTATTACAAAGTCAAAACAGATTCCTGTTTTTATAGAGGGTAAAACTGGTTATGCAAAAAATATTGATGTAAAAATATTTTATGAAGACCTAAGTTTTTCAGAAAATCCAAAAGCAACAATTTTACTGATCAATGGAGCAGCTGAGACTATGATTCAATGGCCTGATCAAATGATCAGAACTATTCTTAAAAACGGATTTAGAGTTATTAGATTTGACAATAGAGGTTTAGGCGAATCCGACTGGATTAAAGATTGGTCAAAATCAAATTCTTATAATCTTGAAGAAATGGCGAGAGATGCATTGGCTGTTACTAATCACCTAATGATTAAAAAGTTTCATGTAATTGGTTACTCTACAGGCGGAATGATAGCACAAATATTGGCAATAAATCATCCTGAGAAAATCTTAACCATGACAAACTTAATGTCCACTGGTTTTCTTTTAGATCCAGAAGCTGAGAAACCAGATTCAAAAAGATTAAATCAGTTAAAAAAACTAATTTTTTCTTACAGAAATAAAGAAAGAAACATTGATAAAGTATTAAAATTTCATTTCAAACTTGACCACCTTTTTTCTGGAAATGATAATTACGTTTTTAATTATGAAAAACAAATTCAAAAAACTTTGTATGAAATTAAATTTAGAAACGGTTTTAATAAGAGAGCTTTTGATCAACATAGAAGAGCAATAAAAAACTCTGGTTCACGTTATAGAAAACTAAAAACTATTAAGGTCCCTACTCTATTAATTCACGGATCAGACGATCCTCTTGTAAAAGCAAGTCACTCAAAAAAACTAGCTTCTTTGATACATGGATCTAGGTTAGTAATAATTAAAGGAATGGGACATGATTTTAATAAAAATTTTAAAAATCGAATAAATAGTATTATTTTGCCACACATATTACATTATTCGTAATATATGTAACAGATATTAATCAAATTAATAACAACAAAACAAAACAATTATGAAATTTAAATTTTATTTATCAAGTTTAGTTTTTATGCTTGCCACCTTTATGATGGTAAACGCTCAATCTAAAACTGTAAAAGGAAAAATTACTGACGGAGTTGAAGCTCTTTATGGTGTCAATGTAATTATTCAAGGAACAACAACTGGTGTAATTTCTGATGATGACGGTAATTTTTCTATCTCATCTGACTTAGACTTTCCTTGGACTTTAGAAATAAGCTCTTTAGGTTTTGAAGGACAAACAATACAAGTTAGTTCTGAGAGTCAAGTTATTTCATTATCATTGTCAACCGGGGAAGCTTTAGACGAGGTAGTTATTTCTGGTTCCAGAAAAGCGGAAAAAGCTATAAATGCAGCCTCATCAATTCAAATTTTAGGAGCAAAAGAAATCGAAAACAAATCTGCTTTCAATTCAATTGTACTTTTAGATGATATGCTAGGTGTACAAATTGATAAGCACGGTGCTAACAGAACTGGTGTAGCATTAAGAGATAATGTAGATTTATTTACTACCTCAACTCTTGTAATGTTAGATTACAGAGGTCTTAATGTCAATGGAATAAACTTCTTTGATGCTGATGTAAGTAATTTAAGTAATCTTGATATAGAAAGAGTTGAAGTTGTATTAGGTCCTGCATCTGCACTTTACGGTCCTGGTGTTGGAGCTGGTGTGGTTCATTACCTAAGTAAAGATCCTTTTAAGCATCCGGGAACAAGTATTAATCTTCAAGCGGGTGGATTTAATAAAGGAGGAAGCTTCGATATGAACATGTTTAAAATGGATTTCAGACATGCTGTTAGTAATGATGATAACACTTTTGGTTATAAATTCAATTTAAAATATGGAGAAAATGAAGATTTTGATTTAGCTGAATCTGCAACATCAACATTTGTAAATGAAATAAAAGACGCAAGAACAGGAAGAGTTGTAAAAACTATTGATGGATTTCAAGAAAGAAATTCTCAAAGAGGAGCTGATGCAACTGTTTATTTCAGACCTTCAAATAATCTTTCAATAACAACAGTAGCAGGAATAAATGAAGTTGCAGCAAATATTTTTATTAGTTCAACTGGTGAAACTAGAGCTCAACAAAGAACTGCCTTTATACAAACTAGAGTTCAGTCTGGAAATTTATTTATGCAATATAATTATACAGACACTTCTAATCCTACAGAGGACAAATACCGTGGATTCAATTACAGAACAGGTGTAACTTCAGGAGTTGAAAGCAAACAATCTCAATTTCAATTACAATACGAAATAGCTCTTGATGCTATTAATACTGGTTTATCAATTGGAGTTGAAAATAAAAGTTCAAAATTTGATACTGACACTGGTACTTTTGGAAGATATGAAGACAAAGATAGTTACAATGTTTATGGAGCTTATTTTTCTGCAAAAACAAAACTTTCTGAAAAGTTTAATCTACAACTTGCAGGGAGATATGACAAATACCCACAGGTTGGAGAATCTTCTTTTGCACCAAGAGCAGCACTTGTTTTCAAACCAAATAATAGAGAAAGTTTTAGGTTAACATTCAACAAGGCGTTTATAGCACCTAGTGCATTAAATATGTTTGTTGATTTAGCCGTTTCAAGATTAGGACCTGGTATTAATGTTTGGATTTATGGAAATAAGGAAGCACAAACCTTTACTAACCCCTCAACATCTTGGTTTGTTCCAGGACTTCCAGTTAATGAAGGAATCGGAATGCCTGTAGCTACGGCATATGCAGTTGCAACTGCTACAGTAGCTCCACTTTTAGCAGGTACACCGCTTCAAGCATTTATTCCTTTTATAACTTCTCAAAATACACTTGCTGGAATTGCAGGTCTTGGAGCCTTTTCACAGGGTGCTATGCTTGATCTAAACGGAAACCCGTTTGGACCTCTTGAGGATGGAAACAAAGCTAAACTAGGAAAAGAAACACACTATGAGCTTGGTTATAAAGGAATGCTTACTGATAAAACAACATTAAGTATTAATATTTATAATTCTACAAAAGAAAACTTCGTTGCTATAGAACAATTAAGTCCATTAGTAGCTCTACCAAACTTAGGAGCTGATTTAGGTAATGCGGTAAATGCATTATTTACATCTGCATTTACTCCGGTTTACGGTCCAGTTTACGGTCCTTATTATGCAACACTTCTTTCAAACACATATGCTGCAGTTGGTAATGGTTTAGCTGCAATGGGTGCAATTGGAACTGTACAAACTGATCAAGCTCCTGATAATGGAGAAACTAACGTAATGCTTGGATACAAAAACTATGGAAAAGTTAATTACTGGGGATTTGAAGGTGGATTGAAATGGAGAGCAACTGATAATTTAACTTTATACGGAAATTATTCAACAGTTAGTCAGACTGTTTTTGAAAAGGATGATTTAGGGTCATTAACTGAAGTAGGATCATGGCATTTAAATCACTCTAAACACAGAGTTAAAGCTGGATTTGCTTATGATAATGGAAGAAAATGGAATGTTGGAGTAGGATATAAATACGATGGTGGTTTTGAAGCAAGTATGGGTAACTTTTACTCTGGTACTGTAGAAAGCAGAAACATTGTTGATGCTAACCTAGGTTATGATATAAATGCTAAAACTAAAGTTAGTATGAATATTGTGAACTTGATGGATGAAGCTTACAGCTTCCTTCCTAATCTGCCAACACTAGGAAGACAAGTTATGTTCTCATTAAAACGTGACTTCTAAACAAAAATAAATTTAAAAAAAGAGCAATAGAAATATTGCTCTTTTTTTTTATAAAAAATTTAAACTTAAATTTAAAAGTGTGTTATAATTGAATATCTTTTATGAAGAATAAATTAATTGATGTAATAATAATTGGAGCTGGAATTTCAGGAATTGGAGCAGCATGTCATTTAAAACGAAATTGTCCTAAAAAATCGTTTCTAATTTTGGAGGGTAGAAATAAAATAGGTGGAACATGGGATTTATTTAAGTATCCAGGAATTAGATCCGATTCTGATATGTATACCTTTGCCTACAAATTCAGTCCATGGACCCATAAAAACACAATCTCTAATGGAAAAACCATTTTAAAATATCTGAACGATACTAGTTTAAAATTTGATTTGGAAAATCACATAAAATACAATCATTGGATTGATGAAATTAATTGGGACTCATCAAAAAATGAATGGAAAGTATTTGGAGTTAACAAACAAAAAAATAGTAAAATAGAGTACAGTTGTAAATTCTTGATGTCATGCACTGGTTATTATGATTATGACAATGGATATACTCCAGATTTCAAAGGTCTAGAAAATTTTCATGGTAAGTTCATCCATCCTCAAAAATGGACCAATGATATTGATTATTTAAATAAGGATGTAATAGTTATTGGAAGTGGTGCTACTGCTATTACACTAATTCCTTCACTATCAGAAAAAGCAAAACACGTCACAATGCTTCAAAGATCTCCAACTTATTTGATGAATCTTCCTAAAAAAGACAAATTCACAAATTTTCTTTTTCGTTTTACACCTTCAAAATTTGCTCATTTCGTCTCTAGATGGAAATATATTATAAGACAAATTTACTTTTATGGAATTTCAAAAAGAAGACCAAAGGAGGTGAAAAAATTTATTAAAAATGAAATAAAAAATAGTCTTTCAAAAGAGTTTGATGTAGAAAAACATTTTAATCCAAAATATGATCCATGGGATGAAAGAGTTTGTGTAGTGGTTGACAATGACCTGTATGAAACAATTAATCAAGGTAAATGTACAGTGGTTACAGAGAATATTAAATCATTTAACAAAAATGGGATTCTATTAGAGTCAGGGAAAGAATTAAAAGCAGATCTTGTGATTTCTGCAACTGGACTAAAGTTAAAATTTATGGGTGGAATTAAAATCAAAATTGATAATAAAATAATAGACCCATCAAAATTAGTAAGCTACAAAGGCATGATGTTGCAAGATATTCCCAATGCAACTGTTGTTTTTGGTTATACAAATGCTTCATGGACCTTAAAAATTGATTTAGTGTGTGAATATTTTTGTAGAATTTTAAACCACATGGACAAAAATAAATTAAACTCTTTTGTTCCTAAAGTAAATGATGATCATTTAGAAACAGAGTCTAGTATTGGATTAAATTCTGGGTATGTAAAAAGAGCTCATAAAATTCTTCCTAAACAAGGAAAAAAATATCCATGGAAATTAAATCAGAATTACATTAAAGATATGTTCTTACTAAAATTTAAAAAAATTGAGGATGGATACATATATTTCAAAAAATAATAGGATATTTATACTAAATATATTTTAAAATGAGTAAACCACAATTTATAAATGAATTAAGTATTCCAGCTATTGCAGCACCAATGTTTCTGATTTCTGGACCTGAACTTGTAATAGAATGTTGTAAAAATGGAATTGTTGGAACATTTCCAGCTTTAAATCAAAGAACCTCCGAGGGTTTTGAAGAGTGGTTGATTGAAATAAAAACTGAACTGGACAAGTTTGAAAAAGAAACCGGAAAAAAAGCAGCGCCATATGGTGTTAACTTGATTGTTCACAATACAAATCCAAGAGTTCAATCGGATTTAATGTTATGTGTAAAACATAAAGTTCCTATTATAATAACTTCTCTAGGAGCTGTCAGTCAATTGGTTGATGCTGTCCATTCATATGGTGGTTTAGTCTTTCATGATGTCATTAAAAAAAGACATGCTGAGAAAGCTGCTGAAGCTGGAGTTGATGGACTAATATTAGTAGCAGCTGGAGCTGGGGGTCATGCAGGCACACTTCATCCAGTACCATTCATTGCTGAGGTTAAGAAATTTTTCAAAAAAACAATTTTACTTTCCGGGTGTCTTTCAAACGGAAGAGACATCGCTTCAGCTAAACAAATGGGTGCTGATCTAGCGTATATGGGAACTAGATTTATTAATACCAAAGAAAGTAAGGCCGACGACGATTATAAAGAAATGATTATCAATTCTACAGCTGGTGATATTGTTTACACAGCAGCCGTTTCTGGTGTGAATGCAAATTTTCTTCGACCTAGCTTAGAATCTATGGGTATCACTGAAGAAATGTGGGGAAATTCTAAAAAAATTAATTTTGGTGATGAATTAGATGCAGCAAAAGCAGAAGCAAAAGCATGGAAAACAATTTGGTCTGCAGGTCAGGGAGTTACTACTATTGAGGACGACCCTAGCGTTAAAGATCTAGTAGATTCCCTTAAAAAAGAATTTATTTCATCCATCCAAGAACAAAAAGATTTATTAGATACTTATAAGTAATTTATATAAAACTCTACAAACCAATCTAAGGATAAGGGATTTCTTAACGAATCTTTACTAATTATATTATTAAGGTTTTTACCCATCAATATTTTTTTGATTGGTACTTCAACTTTTTTACCGCTTATTGTATAGGGAATATCAGGGCATTGATATATTAAATCAGGAACGTGTCTGGGTGAACATCTTTGTCTTATTATAGATTTTAGTTCATCAACATTAATTTCTGAAAAGGATTTAACAAAAAGAATTAATTTATCTTTTTTAATGTCGTCTAAATGGATTATTAAACTGTCTTCTATACAGCTCAAATTTTTAATAGCACTATATATCTCAGAAGAACCTATTCTAACTCCGGATCTGTTTAAGGTTGAATCCGAACGCCCGTGAACAATAATTCCATCATTTTCAGTCTGAGTAACCCAATCTCCATGATTCCAAATTTGATTAAATTTTGAAAAATAACTGTTTCTGTATTTTTCAAAATTATCATCATTCCAAAAAAATACAGGCATTGAAATAAATGGCTTAGTTAAAACCAATTCTCCCATTTCATTTTTTACTTTTTTTCCATTATCATTCCAAACTTCAATCGAAGCACCTAGCATCTTACATTGAATTTCTCCAGGGATAACTTTCATTTCTGGATTACCTCCTATAAAAGCTGTACAAACATCAGTTCCTCCACTTAAAGAAATAATATGAACATTTGGAAAAAGCTTATTTAAATCAATGTTGGTTTCTTTGAAAAGCGGTGAACCAGTAGATCCTATACTTTTTAAGTTAGATAAATCAATAGAATCTAAGTCTTTAGGAACATCAGTAATAAGATTTTGAAAAAAAACTGCACCATGTCCAAAATGATTGATTTTTGCTTTTTCAGCAAATCTCCAAATTACTCCATTATCAGGGTAAACGGGTGATCCATTATAAATGCACAAAGAAGATCCTAGCAATAGACTACTCAAAGAGTAATTCCACATCATCCATCCTGTGGTTGAATACCAAAAGTAGGAATCAGAACTACATACATTTTGATGAATTGATAAGGCTTTAAAATGTTCAAGAATCATTCCGCCAGTTCTATGCGTAATTGCTTTGGGTTTTCCAGTGGTTCCAGATGAAAACAAAATCCAAATGGGGTGATTAAAATCAACTGATTTAAAAGTCAATTTTACTTTTTCTAAACTGTTAGAGAATCTTGATTTTGTATTTAAGTCCAAAATACAAGAAATTGATTTTATTGAATTTTTAAGTTTCTGAGCTTTAGAAGCTAATGAAAATATTTTTCCATTATAGATGTATTCAGAATGATAAAATAGAAATTTTGGTTGAATCTGGTTAAATCTATCGTAAACAGAATCATAGCCAAAATCAGGAGAGCAAGATGACCAAATTGCTCCAAGTGAATTTGCAGCTAAAAAAGCTGCCACAACATCGGGTGTATTTGAACAATAACCCGCTACCCTGTCCCCCATTTGAACATTATTTTCAATTAAAATTTTTTGAAACTCCAAAGTCTTTATTTTCAATGATCTCCACGAAATTTCAATATAATTACCATTTTCATCTTGATACTTAATGGCAGGTGTGTTCTGTTTGTCATTTTTGAAAACAGTCTTAGAATAACTAATTTTTGAATCAGTAAACCAAAGAGTTTTAATAAAATTTTTATTGAATTTATAAATTGTTTGTGGAGGAATATCAAACTCTATTTTAAAAAATTTAACGATAGAGTTCCAAAAATCTGCAATTTCATTAACACTCCAATTGTGTAAATCTTTATAGGAGTCAAAATTTAATTTATTATTAGATTTTAAAAATAATTTATACTTGGATAGTACAGTTTTCAAAACTTTTTAAAGAATTATTTAATTAAAAAATATAATGTAATTATAAAAAACAATCCATGCAGGATTGCAATTTTTAAGTCTCTAGTTTGTTTTAAAAGGAATGAAGTAATTATTGCAACAGAAACTAAAAAATGGAACACTGCAAATACAATTAAAAAAGGTTCATGTAATACTGTATTTTCATAATTTGAAAAAACATATACTGCAAAGACACCAATACTACAGGCAGCAGCGCCATACATTCTAGCAGTAGTCAAAAGAGCATTATTAGCTTTTTTATATGCAGCCATTAATCTTGGATTTATCAACAAAACTGATCCAACCAGTAACTCTAACAACCCTACAACTATTATAAATATTTTCATAATTTTTAATTTTTTATACAATATAAGTTAATTAAAAAGTAGTTAGCATTAATTTACTATTTTTATGGTGATGGATCAAGAAAGCATAAGTAAATTAATTCCTGTTATAGTACTTTTAATTTTAGGTTCTTTAGAAGCTTTAGGAGGGTTATATTTTCATGATAAACGTTCAAAAAATGATGTTACTATAGAGTTAGTCTGTTTAACTGTCTTACCAACACTAATTCAACCAGCAATTCTTGCACTAGTTTTATTTTCAATGGATTCTTGGTTTTTAATTTATGAAGATTATTTTATAAATGCTTATTTCCTATGGCATGTTTTAGCATTTCTAATACTTGATGATCTCACTCAATATCTTTGGCACAGGTTTTCACATGAAAATCCTTTTATGTGGAAATTACACAGGCCACACCATGTTGTTGAAGAAATGGGAGTTTTAGTTACTTATAGAAATGCATTTATGTATTATGCCTTTATGCCTGGCTTGTGGTTTTCAGCTGTTCTTATTTTTTTAGGAATGACAGAGGTTTATTTGTATTACTTACCTATTAAAATGACAGTTATAATTGCAGCGCACAGCGAAACTAAATGGGATAGATTTTTATACAAATACAAAATTTTACACCCTTTAGCTTGGATCATTGAAAGAACAATATCGACACCTAGTACTCACTATGCCCATCACGGGTTAACTTCTGAGGATGGAGTTTCAAATCCAAACGGAAATTACGGTAATCTCCTTTTTTTCTGGGATATTTTATTTGGAACTGCAAAAATCACCAGAAAATATCCAACTAAATTTGGAGCTTGGAATAAAATGAAAGAACCCTGGTATGTTCAATTAATGTTCCCTATTTTGAAATCAAAGGATTCCCGAAGTGAACTTAGTTCTTTAAAAACAAATATGGATTTTGATCCTTCCAAAGATTTTAAGGATTATAATAGTTAAATTTAAATGAAAGATCTAAGAAATAAAGTTGTCGTAATTACTGGCGCTGGTTCTGGAATAGGCCGATCTCTTACTTTAAAAATGCATAATAAAGGAGCTAGATTAGCTCTAAATGATTTCAATAAGCAGTCATTAGATGAAACATTAAGTTTGATTAATTGTGAAGATGACATCTACACTGAAGTTTTTGATGTTTCTAAAAATGAAGAATTTGATACATTTTCTAAAAATGTAATTAACCATTTTGGTAAAGTTGATATTGTGATAAATAATGCTGGAATTACCATAGGAAGCTTTTCTGTTCTTGAGACAAAAATTGAAGATTACAAAAAAGTAATTGGAGTTAATATGTGGGGAATGATTTACGGTACTCTTGCTTTTGTTCCACACCTAAGAAAACAAAAAGAATCAAGTGTTGTAAATATTTCAAGTATTTGGGGACTATTAGGATCACCCTATCAATCTGCTTATAGTGTGTCTAAATTTGGTATCAGAGGATTTAGTGAAGCCTTAGCAGCTGAAGAATTATGTAATAAAACTGGAGTTGTAGTACTTAGTGTTCATCCTGGTGGAATTAAAACAAATATTGTTAGAAATATTGAGGGTCAGAACCTCACTGAAACTCAATTAAAAAAATTAGATACTCATTTTCCAACTACTGCAGATGAAACTGCAAATAAAATTATTCAAGCCATTCAAAAAAAGAAAACCAGATTAGTAATAGGTCCAGACGCTAAATTCATGTACCGTCTGTCAAGATTTTCTCAGAGAATAACTATGAAATTCTTGGTTAATTGGGCTAAAAAAATGATGAAAATTCAATAATGAAAAAACTAATAAAATATCTTTTATTGTTTTTATCAATATTGATATTTTTTTGTATTTCATTTATCAACTTTTATCCTGAAAAAATTTCTAAAATTTTAATCAATTATAATATTGAACAAAATCAAAACAATTTATCATTAAATAAAAATGAAATTACTGTATTTACTATTGGAACTGGCTCACCAATTAATGCGGAAAGAGTAAATTCGGGAACCGCAATATTTGTAAGAGATAAATTTTTCATTTTTGATGTTGGAGATGGTGTAGTTCAACAAGCTGAAAAAATGAATCTCCCATTAAACGAACTAGATGGGGTATTTATTACTCATTATCACTCTGACCACTATATAGACCTTCCTTATTTAATTAATAGATCCTGGGTATTGGGAAGAAATAAGAATTTAAATATTTATGGGCCCGAAGGTTTAGATAATATATTAGAAAGCAATAAGTCATTTTTAGAATTGGAAAACAAGCATAGAGTTGATCACCATGGTTCAGAAATAATGAATACAAAGTACGCCTTTGGAATATCGAACGAATTTAAGACAGAAAATAAGCAGGTTGTGTATGAGGAAAGTGGAATTAAAATTACCGCTTTTAAAGTCAATCACTACCCTGTAGAGCCTTCTGTGGGTTATGCTATTGAATACAATAATAAAAAAATTGTAATTAGTGGAGATACGAAACAAAATGATCTAGTTTTCGAAATGGCTAAAAATGCGGATTTGTTAATTCATGAAGTAATATTAAATTCTCTTTTAGATGAAACTATTAAAGTCTTAGAAAATAAAAATATGCAAAGAAATGCCCATATAATTAAGGACATTCAAGATTATCATACACCCCCTGATGAAATTATAAGATTAGCTAATAAAGTAAATGTTAAAACTCTTGTTTTAAATCATTTAGTTCCATCTCCAGATAATATTATAATTAAAAAATTATATAACAAATACACTAAAAAATTTAAAGGAAATATATATTTAGCTAATGACGGGGATAAATTTATTATCAAATTAGATGAAAAATAAAATAATAATACCAATATTAGTTCTATTGTCAATAATTATTGGCGGCTATATAGCTTTTAAAAAGATAAACTCCTCAGTACAAAACAATGAATTTTCTATAAAAAACGGTAACTGGACAGTAAATCCAAATATGGACCTCAAGGATAGTTACCAAAGAGCTTATATTTCAAGAATTGGAGTTTTTGCTTTAGACGAGAAAGAAGCGCTTTATTTTCTTTCTAGTAAAGACAATAATGGTAATCCTTTATCATCAGACTTTGATTATCAAATTATTGGTTCCCCCCCAAAGGGAAGGTATTGGAGTTATACGTTATATGGTGAAGATTATTTCTTAGTAAAAAATGATGCCAATATTTACACGATAAATAAAGAAAATCTTACTAAAGACAAACCAATAATGGTATCATCAACTAAAAAAGACATTAATTGGTTGCCCTCAGGAAATGAAACGAAGTTTCATATTACACTAAGGGTTTATAACCCAGATGAAAGTGTTTATAAAAACTTAGAGTCATTAGACTTACCAATAATTAAAAAAATAGAAAAATGAAAAAAATATTTTTTTACTTATGGATCCTACTTATAATGAGTGTTTGTTCTTATAATTTAACTATTCACTACATTCCAAATATTGTTTATGAAGTTTTTCATAATAAAATTGAAAAGAACCAAAGTATTGGAGATAACGAAATCAAACACTTTGATATACCCAATCATAAGTCTAGAGATGTCGTGATGCCCAATCCTGATTTTTTATATTCTACTATTTTTTACGACTTAAGTGAAAAAGATTTAAATATAAATGCGAATATGCCTGACTCTACGTATTGGTCTGTTTCATTCTACAAACCAAACACAATAAACTGGTTTGTAAAAAACGATCAAGAATTTGTAACTAAGAATCTAGATCTTACATTAACTTTTAATGATTCTGGTTCAGAAAACGTGATAAAATCACCTGTAAAAAAAGGATTTATGATCATTAGGATATTAGTTGAAAAAAAAGATCAAAAATCTATCGAATTATATAGAACTCTTCAAAAAAATATTGTAATAAATTAATTTATTTTATTAAATTAGTATTTAAATACTAATTTTCATGAAGAAATTAAAATTTATAATTCAAAAATTTATTGTCGGCCTTATGGGGTCTCCAATTAAAATTGACCCGAATATAAAGAACAGGCAAATTAAAACTATAGCTTCACTTCCAAAAGCAGTTTTTTGGGACACTAGCGTTGAAATTTATAAAACAAAAGAGGGAATTGAATATGTGAAAACACCTGAAAAATGTTTTTCAGATCTTCCTGATTATAATTTTAATGAAAATTATTGTGAAATAACCGGACTTAAAATGCATTATATTGATGCGGGTCCAAGTGATGGAAAAATCCTTTTATTACTTCATGGACAACCCGTTTGGTCCTATTTATACCGAACTATGATTCACGAACTAGTTGCAAAAGGATACAGGTGTATCGCGCCTGATTTAATGGGTATGGGAAAATCAGATAAACCGATTTCAATTAAGTATCATAATTACGATACTCATTGCGATAATATTTTAACTTTTATTAAAAACTTAAAACTCAAAAAAATCACTCTTTTTTGTCAGGATTGGGGAAGTTTAATAGGTCTTAGAATTGCTGGTGAAAACTCAAATCTTTTCTCTGGTATAATTGCAGCTAATGCTGAACTGCCAAAATTTACTGAAGAATCAAATCCATTACATATTCCTGAGCCAGTAAAAATTAATACTAAAATTAAAAGTTTTAAAAAAGCAATGGCATATCATATATTAAATAATAATGGATTTAATATGGGCATCTTTCAAGTGTGGGTTACTTATTGTATTACGACTCCATTTGTTCATATTAGGGAGATTATGAGACTATCCTTATCTAAAGATTTCAAAAAGGATCAAAAAATTCTTGATGCCTATGCAGCTCCTTTCCCATCGTTTATTTATATGGCTGGCCCAAGAACCTTACCTTCAATGAATGCTGGGATTACAGGTCAAACTTTAAAAGCAATTGATGGGTTAAAAAAATTTAAAAAACCTTTCTTATCTTTAATAGGGTTACAAGATAAGCTTCTAGGAACACCAAGAATTCAGAACAGATTTATTAAAATGGTACCTGGTGCTAAGGGTCAAGATCATGAGCAATTCAAAGAAGCAAACCATTTTATTCAAGAGGACATTGGAGAAAAAATGGCTGATAGGATGCACAAATTTATAGTTAAAAATAAAATATAATGAAGAAAAAATTTATAAAAATTATTGGTTTATTATCAGTTCTTGTTTTGTTGTTTTTTATTTCTCTACCTACCCTTTTAAATAAAGCAGGCTTACACCCAGAATTCGAAAGTAAAAAGTATGATTTCACAAATAAAAAAGCAGTTATAATTTCAACTAGTCACAGTACTTTAAACAAACCTGGAGAAACAACTGGAAAATTAACTGGAGTATTTGCGTCCGAACTTACTGTCCCTTATTATGAATTTACAGATTCTGGGTTTGAGGTAGATATTGCAAGTATTAAAGGAGGTGAAATTCCTATTGATCCCGAATCGTTTTTTTACGCTGTTAAAACAAACTCAGACGACAGGTATCTTGAAGACCAAATTCTAAAAGAAAAAGTAAAAAATTCTATTTTAATTGATCAGCTTGAAATTGATAATTACAATATAGTTTTTGTTGCTGGTGGTTGGGGTGCTGCTTATGATTTAGGATATTCTGAAACACTTGGTAAAAAAATTAGTGAAGCTTATTATAACTCAAATTCTATTATTGGTGGAGTATGTCATGGAGTTCTTGGTTTTATAAACGCTAAAGATTCTTTAGGAAATCTTATCATAAAAAACAAAAGAATGACAGGGGTAACAAACAAACAAATAAAAGAATTAGGAATTTTCTATACTCCTCAGCATCCAGAAGAAGAGCTGATAAAAGCAGGTGCTATATTTGAAAGCAAAACAGCAATTAGAGATGTATTTGCCAATTTAACTGTTGTAGACGATGAATCTAAATTTGTTACTGGACAAAATCAAAATGCAGGACACGAAACTCCTCAAAAAATGATGGAAATTTTAAGAAACAAACAATGAATTTTAATTTTAGAAACGTACTTCCAAAAAGTGCCGATAATGACTTTAAAGGTCATAAGATAGCGTTGTGGGGATTTGTTTTATTTACCATACTAATGACCTGGCGTTCGATTATTCATATGTTATTTGAACAGTACGGGTTTCATGAAATCGCAAGCTTTGTTACTATTTTAGGGGAACCTGACCCTATGCCATTAATTTATAAATTTTTTTCTTTGTGGGGTTTTGCTCAACTAATTTTTTGTTTGGTTTGCTGGATAGTAATTTTTAGATACAAATCATTAATTCCATTAATGTATTTGATTTGGCTATTTGAGTGGGGGTTTAGAACTTTTGGTTATCCTTTAATTAGAGATCAAATTGCTGTTCAAGAGTTGTATACTAACAACATGACACCTGGTGTTTCATTTGCTCCATACGTATCCGTAATGTTGATTATTTTATTTGGACTCTCTATATTAGACAGAAAATAATGAGAAAATTTTTTCTTTTAACCGCAATAGTTGAAATTCTAGCAGGTCTTTCTTTGTTTTTTGCTGCTGATAAAATACCAGATTTAATTAATGCTAATCCACTAACCATAGGTTTCGCTAAAATGTATGGAGTAGCTGCATTTTCTATAGGACTTTTTGCATTGTACTCATGGAAATTTTTTAATTCAAAAAAACTACACATTCCTTTCTTGACTATTTTTTCAATTTTTAATATTGGAATTGCTTTTGCCGTTATTCAGTCCAACTTAAATTTTGGGTTTGAAAATCCCGCACCGGGGTATTTTCACTTAATCTTAGGATTAATTGGAATTTATTTCATTTTAAAAACAAAGAAATTAAATAATAGCTTTAACAAGAACTTTTTTTACTTTTTTCTGCTTATTATAACAGGAATTCTAGCTTCAAATAATATTCTCTTTGCATTATCTAGAATTTTTAGTGAGGAATCAATTTTAAGAGTAATAATTTTATTTTTAATTTTTGTTTTTCCAATACTAAACTACCTAAATAAAGTAGCTGAAAATAAATTTAATTCAAAACTAAAAAGAATACTGTTTATCACTTTGATCGGGTCAATTTTAGCTTGGATTATTCAGCTAATTGAAATTAATTTATATCATTTTGAAATTGGTGTTGATTCTCCTATTGGTTTATTTGAGGATGAATTCATTAGAACTATCAAATTCATATTTCCTACTCTAATAATAGCTGAGATTATTTGGTTGTATTTAAAAAATAGAGCCAAAGTTTTTTATTCTGGAATTACTTTAATTATTGCTTATTTATTTATATCATTTTATAATTCTTTTGTTTTTACAGACGCTAAACCAGCTATATACCCCGACACAACATTAAAGAACTATGATGAACTACCCAATGTAATTTTAATTGTGGCAGACGACTTAGGTTTTAATGATATATCAGCTAATGGAAATAAATTAATCGAAACTTCAAATATTGACCAAATAGCTAAAAATGGAATCAATTTTACTAGGGCTTACGCAACAGCTTCAGTATGTGCGCCCTCAAGAGCTGCATTTTTAACAGGAAACTATCAGCATAGAAATGGCTTTGAATTTTTGCCTGATTTATTTAATTATAGTCCAAGGGTTAGAAAAGCAGATTTTAAAAGATTTGGACATCAAAATAATTTTAAAGAGTGGTATGAAAAGGATATTCCTGTAAACCAAAGAGGACTAGACCCTTATGTTAATACTATAGGTGATTATTTAAAGAAAATGGGATATCAAACATCTGTAATAGGTAAATGGCACATGGGGACACATCCAAAATTTAATCCTGTAAATTATGGATTTGACTATCATTATGGAATTAGTGGCGCAGGATCTCTTTATGCTCCTTTGAATCAAGAAAATATTGTTGAGTCAAGACAAACTTGGGATTTTGCAGATTTTATTACTTGGCAAGCAACAAATTATTATGCTTTGGAAAATGGCACAAACAGTAATCCTGAAAATTCAGAGTATCTAACTGATGTTTTTACTAAAAAAGCTGTTAATTACATTAAAGAAAATAAAGACAAACCTTTTTTCCTACATCTTTCACACATGGCTCCACACGGACCTTTTCAGGCTCAAAAAAAGTATTATGACATGTTTTCACACATCAAAGACCATAACAAAAGAGTTTATTATGCTATGATTAAGAATTTAGACGATAGTATTGGTGAAATAAAAAAAATACTTAAACAGGAGGGGATTTTAGATAACACTCTAATTATTTTTATTAGTGACAATGGAGGAGCAACTTACACTAGAGCTACTAACAACTCACCACATTACGGAGGAAAGATGTCAAATTTTGAGGGTGGAACTGTTGTTCCTATGATGATGCAATGGAACAAAAAAATAAAGCCTCAACAAAATTATAGTCATATGGTTAGTTTACTAGATATTGTTCCGACGATATTAGACGCAGTTGAATCACCATCATTAAGTAATAAATACGATGGCGTATCGTTGCTTCCATTTTTTAAATCTGAAGATAAGAAACCTCACGATGAATTATTTTGGAAGACAGGATATGTTAAATCTATTGTTTCAAAAAATTATAAATTACATATAAACGAAAAAGAAAACTTTAAATTTTTAATTAACTTAGATAATGATCCAGAGGAGAGAAATAATTTAATTTCTAAATATCCAGAGAAAACCAAAGAACTAACTTTAAAATTAAATAATTGGATTAAAGATTTACAAGAACCAAAATGGGATTCTAATGCTGATGTTTCTATACCAATTGATAATTCTGAAAATTCAAAAAGATATTTTTTCCCCTGGTAATACATTATGAAAAATAATAATCTAACAATCGAATCTGTATCAAATGGGCCACTATTTGGACAAACTTTTAATATTGAAATGTTAAATAGTTTACCTTCAATAAAAAGAAAGTTTATTTTATCTAGAATTCCGTTTATCCCATATTCGTTAAAGTCTAAACTTTTTTCTTTAAGTAAAAAAGAGATTAATAGCAATGGCCTAATTTTACATGGTGGGGGTCCAATTTATAGTAATGGTACTATTAAAGAAAACGAGTGCCACAACCCATTAGAATTAGATCCAAAAGATCCAAATTTTATAGAGAAAACATCGGGTGGTTTAAAACTAGTTGATAATGATCCAATGGTTCAAACAGCAAAATACCCAGATAGAGTAATTGGAAATTTTACAGCTATGAATAGATTTTTTACTGATATTTCAAGTGAATTTATAGCCAGTTCAATTAACAGAAAATTGATACCAACAAGTTCTAAAGATCAAATAATTCAAGCATACATTAAAAGTGCAGAAGAATGTGAAAAATTAACAGATAAAATTATACTTGAACAAACTGCAACCTTTTCTTTTAGGTCAAAAAACTGCGCAGATGTAAACGAACCTGCTAAGGATACAATAACTGGAATAATGTTATTTGTATGGGGTATTAAAGGACAAGTATTTAATGGAACAGTAATCGGAGGCACAGGAAAATTTAGTGGAATTAGTGGAGAGTTTACAAGAGAAAGGTTACTGGCTCCAAATTTTTCAGGAGCTGAAACTTTTAGAATTACATTTCCAACAAATTTAAAGCCTGATTATTATCCCCAGTAAAGGTTATAGATTTTTAAAGTCCTTATCTATTTTTTTTGAAATTTCTTTCTGTTTTGAATTATACCTTTCTAGTCCTTTATTGGTTAAATAAGGATAGAAATGACCCATTATTTCATCTAATATATTATGATATCTATTTTTAGAGTCATCTAGAACCTCCCAAGTAGTTAAAGAAGAAGAAATAATGGCCCAATTATTTCTAGCAAATGTTCTGTACTGGCCATCAAACGCTTCTTTTTTCATATAGCCATTTTTAATACTTATGTTAATGTACTCAATCGAAAATTTTTCATTAATTATTATTACATCTTTATAGACCGATTTAGCGTTTGGAACTAAATTTATAATTTCAAGAATATCTCTAAAAAAGAATCTGTAATTAAATAAAAAAGTAAGATTATTTCTTAAAATTTTATAAAGTGACATATGTTTTAAAGTTTCTCGTTGAGTATTTTCGATTTCAACTAATTTTCTAATCATATAATAAATTATATACTCCATTAAATCCTTCTTTGTTTTAAAATGATAAGTTAAATTACCTGGACTTATATTATTATATTCAGCAATATCTTGTAATCTTACATTAGCCAATCCTTTATTGTTAAATAATAAAATCGAGCTTTCAACTATTTTTATTCTTGTAGTACTCATTTTAACCTATAAGACTTTGTATAATTAGTATAAAAATACTAAATTTATAAAGAACAGTTAAATTGTGGTAATTTAAATAAATATGGTAAATATTTTTCCTGATCCTTCTAAACTTAATGATCATGAAAATACGAATAAAATCGTATTAGTCATATTTATTAAAATTACTATACCCAAAGTTAAAGATGAACTAAAAATTAGTCTCTTAAATAAAAAATTAAAAATTATTAATTGGTTTGATTGTCATTATACCAATATTGGAAAAGAAGATTATTGGTCAGATGTATTAATAGTTGAATTCAAAGATAAATTTGAACTCGATAAATATTATAAAAATGGTGTTGGTAAAATTGATTTACAAGGAGTTCAAGTATTTAATCTTTTGCCAAAAAACTTGCCACGACTCTTTGTAAATTTTTTAAAGCTATTAAGACCTATTGGCTATTTTTTTGAACTAATAAAGTCATCTAAGACCGAGTTACATAACCTCAGTAATTCCAAATCAAATATACTTCCAAGTAAAAAACAGGCAGAACGCTTGTTAAATGAAAAATCAACAAAAAAAGCTTACATGATTAATCTTGTAGAAGTAAAAGAAATGGCTCAATACAAAAACAAATCCATTTCGATTACTGGAAGGGAAGCATATGTTGAAAAATATGGACCGCAGGCTTTTAAAAGTGTAATCCTACTAGGTGGTGATTTTGCATTCAATGGAAGAATTATTGGTGATTCATTAATAGAATATAATGTACCTTTTGATACCCAAGGTAAATGGCAAGCTGTAGGAATTGCCGAATATACTAAAGCATGTAAAATGCTTGAGCTTGAAAAAATACCTGGCTATTCCAAAGGTTTAGTACATCGTGAAGCAGGTTTGAAAAGAAATTATAATTTATACGCTACAAAAAATATATAAAAAATGAATTTTGAACTTAGTGAAGAACATTTAATGATAAGACAAGCGGCAAGAGATTTTGCTCAAAACGAACTTAAAGAAGGTGTTATTGAACGTGACTCAAAATGTGAATATCCAGAGAAACAAGTCAAAAGAATGGCTGAATTGGGGTTTCTTGGAATGACCGTATCAACCAAATATGGAGGAGGCGGAATGGATACAATTTCATATGCCTTGGCTGTTGAAGAAATTTCAAAAATCGACAACTCTTGTTCAGTAATTTTATCGGCTCATAATTCATTAGCTTGTTGGGGAATTGAAGAATATGGAACAGAAGAACAAAAAGAAAAATTTTTAAAACCTCTTGCAATTGGAAAAAAAATTGGTGCCTTTTGCTTGTCCGAGCCAGAATCGGGATCAGATGCAACTCAGCAAAAAACAACAGCAATTGATAAAGGTGATCATTATGTTTTAAACGGAGTCAAAAATTGGATAACCAATGGACTAAAAGCCGATATTTATGTTGTTATCGCTCAAAGCAATTTAGATTTGGGACACAGAGGAATTAATGCATTTGTTATTGATAGCGATACAAATGGAATTTCTTGTGGACCAAAAGAAGATAAATTGGGTATTAGATCCTCTGACACATGTTCTGTTATTTTTCAAGATGTGATTGTTCCAAAAGAAAACAGACTAGGGCCTGAAGGTTTTGGATTTAAATACGCAATGAAAACGTTAGAGGGAGGAAGAATTGGTATAGCAGCCCAAGCTCTTGGGTTGGCAGAGGGAGCTTATGAGATGGCACTGGAATACTCCAAACAAAGAAAAACGTTTGGAAAACCTATAAGTCAACATCAAGGAATAGCTTTCAAATTAGCAGATATGGCTACAGATATTGAAGCAGCTAGATTATTAGTCCATAAAAGTGCTATAAATAAAGATAAAAATCTTGATTATGGTTATTCAAGTTCAATGGCAAAATTATACGCATCTGAAATGGCAATGAAACATACAGTTGAAGCTGTCCAAATTCATGGTGGAAATGGCTTTGTAAAGGAATACCACGTAGAAAGATTAATGAGAGATGCAAAAATCACTCAAATTTATGAGGGAACCTCAGAAATTCAAAAAATTATAATTTCAAGAAAATTACTAAAATAATGAAATCAACAACTAAACAATTTTTAAAAGATACTGGTGCATCAATTCCTGTGGTTTGTGGTCCAATGTATCCTGGATCTAATCCAGAACTAATTGCGGCTGCTTCTGAAGCTGGAGGTTTTGGAGTGGTTCAACCTGTTGCACTTACATCATTATATGGACATG
>Ga0206129_10000110_pt1 | contig 136280 bp, 118 predicted proteins | sample Helgoland_Spring_8_FD_148616 | JGI IMG/M metagenome (GOLD analysis project Ga0206129, IMG submission 148616) | Pelagic subsurface seawater microbial communities from Kabeltonne, Helgoland, North Sea - Helgoland_Spring_Bloom_20160502_2 | ecosystem: Environmental > Aquatic > Marine > Epipelagic... | reverse complement strand
GGGCGGGCTGCACCTACAACGACATTGTCGACCGCGATTTCGACGGCCGCGTCGCCCGCACGGCGCTGCGGCCCATTCCCTCCGGCGAGGTGACGGTGCGGCAGGCCTGGGTGTTCCTTGCCCTGCAACTGGCGGTCGGCGCGGCGGTGCTGTTCGTCCTCGACCCGTTTGCGATCCTGGTCGGGCTCTGTTCGATCCCAGTGGTGGCGGCCTACCCGTTCGCCAAGCGGGTGACGCACTGGCCGCAGGCGGTCCTCGGCCTCGCCTTCAATTGGGGCGTGCTGGTGGGGTTTGCCGCGCTCACCGCCAGCCTGCCGCCGGCAGCGCTGCTGCTCTATGCCGCCGGCCTGGCCTGGACGCTCGGCTACGACACGATCTACGCCCACCAGGACAAGGAGGATGACGCTCTGATCGGCGTCAAAAGCACCGCCCTGCTGTTCGGCACCAGAACCAAGCCCTGGCTTGCCGGTTTTTACACCGCCGCTGCGGCGCTGATCGGCCTGAGCGGCTGGCTTGCCGGTCTCGGCCCCGGCTTTTGGATTGGCCTCGGCCTGCTGGCGGCCCATCTTGCCTGGCAGGTTGCGACCCTGCGCCTGAACGACCCGTACGACTGCCTTGCCAAGTTCAAGGCGAACCGGGACGCCGGCCTGATCGTCACCGCTGCCCTCCTCCTCGGTTGGATCTGATTGACGTGGACCTCGACGATTTCATTCGCGCCAACACCCGCATCGAGGCGCCGAAGCTGGTGCCGGAAATCCGCCTGCACCTTGCCACCGAACTGACGCCGCTCTGGCACGCCACCGAATCCTATCTGAACCGGATCAACATCAACGCGCCGTTCTGGGCCTTTGCCTGGGTCGGCGGCCAGGCGCTGGCGCGATATGTGCTTGATCATCCGCAGACGGTGGCCGGCCTGCGCCTTGTCGACATCGGCAGCGGCGGCGGCATTGTCGCCATCGCTGCCGTACTGGCGGGAGCCGAGCATGTCACTGCCCTGGATATCGACCCGGTGGCCGCCACGGTCTGCCGGATGAATGCGGGCTTGAACGGCACGGCGGATCGTATCGCTTGCGAGACCGCCGACGCCATCACCTACGATTTCGGGTCCTTCGACCTGATCCTGGTCGGCGATGTCTGCTACACACGCGGCGAGTCGGCCGACCTGGCCGACCATCTGCGCGAGGCTGCCGCGCCTGTCCTGTTCGGCGACCCTGGCCGCCAGTTCCTGCCCCGCCGCGGCATCCGCCAGGTCGCCACCTACACGGTCGAGACCAGCCGCGAAATCGAGGCCGAGCCGATCACCGAAGCCGGCGTCTGGCGCATGGTGGGGCTCTGAGGGCCGTGGCAGTGCTCCGGATCGGTCTGCCCTGGCGCTCTGGTATCACTTGGCGGTTGAGGCGGTTTTGGCCTTTCGCCTAAACTCAGGTCTTCGCGCACGCTCAAGGAAACGCCCCATGCCTACCCCTACCTGGAACCTTTACGCCTTCTGCTATGGCCGGCACGAGAACCGGCTGATGAGCGACACGTTCATCGGTGGCAATCCGAACGAGACGTGCCGCGGCCTCGACTATTTCATGTGGGCCATTGTCGGCGATGACCGCGTGATCGTCGTCGACACCGGCATGACCCGGGACAAGGTCAAAAGCATGAACCGTACCTGGCTGGCGGACCCGGTCGAGTTGATGGGCAAGGTCGGTATCGATGCCGAACAGGTGGACGAGGTCATTCTGACCCATGCCCATTTCGACCATGTCGGCAACCTGCACCGTTTTCCGAAGGCGAAGTTCACGATCCAGGACCTGGAGATGCAGTCGATCACCGGCCGCGACATGACCCACCCCTTCTTCCGCACCGCCTATCATAAGGAGGATGTGGAGGAACTGGTGGGCCTGCTCTACGACAGCCGCCTGAAGTTCATTCATGGCGACGGCAGCTATGCGCCGGGCATCGACTACCATCTGATCGGCGGCCATTCCCGCGGCCAGATGGGGCTGACGGTCAACACCGCGCGCGGGCCGGTCTTCCTGGCGAGCGACGCTATCCACCTGTTCCAGGAGGTGGACGAGGAACTGCCCTTTATCGTCTTTTACGACATGGCGGAAATGCTGGAGGGCTACCGCACTTGCGCGCGCTTGGCCGGCGGCCGCGCCTTTCTGGTGCCGGGGCACGATCCGATCGTCACGGATGTTTATCCGGCGGTGCGGCCGGATTTGGAAGGGTTGGTGCTGGATTTGGGCAAGCCACCGAAGACGGGATAAGGGGCTTCCGGCGGCCTGCCTGCACTTTGACCGGGCGTGGCAAGGCACGGGGAGCGGATGCAAGCTGCCTCGGCGCGGCTGCGAAGCTTGACGCGAATGGCGAACGCCCGCCAGTTTGTGCCGAACCTCAAGCTTAAGGAACTCCAAACCATGTCCGACGGCGTCACAGTCCTGTTGATCGGTTGCGGCAAGATGGGTGGCGCCATGCTGGCCGGCTGGCGCACCTGGCCGGGCTTTTCGGGTGCCGTGGTCGAGCCGAAGGCGCCGGTGGACTCCGGCGGTGCGGTCACGCTCTATATGGACGGTGCCGACCTGCCAGCAGACCTTCAGCCGGATGCGGTCGTCGTTGCGGTGAAACCGCAGGAGATGGACAAGGTCGCGCCTGTCTATCAGCGTTTCGTCCGGCCGGAGACCGTGTTCCTCTCCATAGCCGCCGGTAAGACCATCGGTTCGTTCGAAGGCTATTGGGGCAAGGATGCGGCCATCGTCCGCGCCATGCCGAACACGCCTGCCGCGGTGGGCCGCGGCGTCACCGTGCTGGTGGCGAACGACCGGGTCTCCGCCGATCAGCGCGGCCTCTGCCAGCGGCTGCTGGAGGCGGTGGGCAGCGTCGAGTGGGTGGAGGACGAAGGGCTGTTGGACGCCGTGACGGCGGTCAGCGGCGGCGGCCCGGCCTATGTCTTTTTGCTGATCGAGGCGCTGGCGGACGCCGGCGTCGCGGCGGGCCTGCCGCGCGCCCTCTCCGACGCCATCGCGCGCGCGACGGTGGAGGGGTCCGGCGAACTCTCGCGCCAGTCGGCGGAGGCGCCGGAGACGCTGCGCAAGAATGTGATGTCGCCCGACGGCACCACGGCGGAAGCGGTCCGTGTGCTGGATGCCGCCGACGGCATCCGGCCCCTGTTCGAGCGCGCCATTGCGGCCGCAACCAAGCGCTCGCGCGAATTGGCGTGACCTATACCGGCGGCCGGCGCACGCCCAGGTTCAACTCCCGCTCCACCGCCCAGGCGACACGGAAGCACATGGCCTCGTCGAACGCCCGGCCGACAATCTGCAGGGCCAGCGGCAGGCCGTTGGAGTGGAAGCCGGACGGGATCGCAATCGCCGGGTTGCCGATCAGGTTGAACGGCGCGCGCGCCTGGCGGGCATAGGTGCGCTCCACTTCCTGCATGTCGCTCATGTCGGTCGGCGGCTCCATGCTGGAGGCGGTGACGGCGGCATCCAGCCCTTGCATCGCCTCGTTGAAGGCCGCAACCAGTTTTTCGCGCATGCGGGTGGCATTGACATAGTCCGCGCCGGTCATGAACGCACCCGGCAGGATGCGCCGGCGCGTGCTGGCGGCATAATCGCCGGCCCGCGTCTGCAAATCCTTCTGATGGATCGCATACGCCTCCGAAAGCAGGATCACCCGGTTGCAGGCGGCATACTGGGAGAGTGGGGGCAGGCGGATTTCCCGGACCTCCGCTCCCATGCTCTCCAGCAGCCTGGCGGCGCCTTCGATGCCCTCGGCCATTTCGGGGTCGGCGACCAGGTCCTCGGTGTAGAAGTGGCGGATCAGGCCGATTTTCAGGCCCTTGACGCCCTGGCGCAGGGTGGCGGTGTAGTCCGGCACCGGTCGCGGGTCGCAGGCCGGGTCGCGCGGGTCGTGGCCGGCGATGGCGGCCAGCACCAGCGCGTTGTCCTCGACCGTGCGGGTCAGCGGCCCGACATTGTCGAGGGAGAACGACAGCGGCACCACGCCGGCGCGGCTGACGCGGCCATAGGTGGGCTTGATGCCGACAATGCCGCAGCACGAGGCCGGATTGCGGACGCTGCCGCCGGTGTCGCTTCCCAAAGCCGCCGGCAGCATCCCCGCCGCGACGCTGGTGCCCGCGCCGGAGGACGAGCCGCCCGGATGATGCGCCGGGTTCCAGGGGTTGCGCGCCGGCGGGAAGGGAAGGTCGAAGGCCGGCCCGCCGATGGCGAATTCGTGCGTCGAGAGTTTGCCGGTAATCACGCAGCCCGCCTCTTTCAGCTTCGCGGTGACAAAGGCGTCGGACCGGGCGACATTGTCCAGCAACAGCTTGGAATGGGCGGTGGTGTGCACGCCTTCCAGGTCGATAATGTCCTTCAGCCCTACCGGCACGCCGTGCAGCGGGCTTTTGGGTCCGCCTTTGGCCATCGCCGCGTCCGCGGCTTTCGCAGACGCCCGCGCGGCGTCGCCCAGCAGGCGGATATAGGCGTTGAGCTTGCCGTCCAGGGCCTCGGTCCGGGCCAGCAGCGTGTCGGTGAGTTCGGCCGACGAGAGTTCTTTTGCGGCGATCTTCCGCCCGGCCTCGGCCGCGCTCATATAGAAAAGATCGTCGCTCATGCCTCGTTCTCCAGCGCGCGGGCGGCCTGGAAAACGTGGGCGGGCTCGTCGGCATAGGCGGGTTCCGCCTTCATCCGCTCGACCAGGCCGAGGGCGGAGGCCAGCGCCTCGCGCACGTCGTCGGGGAATTCCCCATAGGTCTTTTCCAGGCCGGTGCGGGCCAGGATGGAAGGCCATTCGTCGGACATTGAGACTTCCTCGCGAACTTGCAGACCGTTTCGGCCATTCTCGGACCCGAAGTCGCGGTTTGCCAAGCCTCTTATCATCGGCGCCGTTCTCCTTTAGTCTTGATGCCGGATTTCCGCTCACACGCAGCAAGGACCGCTTCATGTCCGTCAATCACATGCGCTTTGGCATTTTCCTCGCCCCATTCCACACCATGGACGAGAATCCGACGCTCTGCATCGACCGGGACATGGCGCTGGTGCAGCATTTGGACAGTCTCGCCTATGACGAGGCCTGGATCGGTGAGCACCATTCCGGCGGCTTCGAAATCATCTCCTCGCCCGAGATTTTCTGTGCCATCGCGGCCGAGCGGACGCGGCACATCAAGATCGGCTCCGGCGTGATCAGCCTGCCCTATCACAACCCTTTCATGGTTGCGAACCGCGTCGCCCAACTCGACCATATGATGCGCGGGCGCTTCCTGTTCGGTTTCGGCCCCGGCGCGCTGGCGGGCGATGCCTATCGCATGGGCGTCGATCCGGAACAGCAGCGCCGCATGATGCACGAATCCATCGACGTGATCATGCCGCTGCTCCGTGGCGAACTGGTGAATGCCGAGACGGACTGGTTCAAGCTGCAGGATGCGCGCCTGCAACTGCCGATGTATTCCGAAGGTGGGCCAGAGATCGCGGTGGCCTCCAGCCGCTCGCCGACCGGTGCGCTGGCGGCGGGGCGGCATGGGGTCGGCATGCTCTCCATCGGTGGGACGTCCGATGCGGCGCTGGCGGCTCATGCCAAGAATTGGGAGACCTGCGAGGAGACCGCCAAGGCCAGTGGCCAGGTGGTCAGCCGGGACAACTGGCGCATGGTCACCCTGATGCACATCGCCGAGACCCGGCAGAAAGCGCGGGACAATGTGGCGTTCGGGCTGAAGCGCTGGACCCAGTATTTCTCCGATGTCGCCACCTTCCCGATCATCCCGCCGGGCGTCGACGATCCCATCGAATACCTGATCGAAACCAAGTCCGCCTGCGTCGGCACGCCGGACGACGCCTGCGCGTTCGTCGAGCACTTGCAGCGCGGCTCCGGCGGCTTCGGTGCGTTGATGCAGTTGGCGCACAACTGGGCCGATTGGGAGCAGACCAAGCGCTCCTACGAACTGATCGCCCGCTATGTTGTGCCCCACTTCCGCAAGAGCAATTTCCAGCGCCAGTTCTCCTACAACTACTCGACCGAAAACCGCGAGAAGTTCGTCAACGCCGCGGCGAAGAGCGTTGAGGATGCGATCAAGACCTACGAGGCTCAGACCGGCAAGGAATGGACCAACCCGCGCGGCCAGAAGAGCCAGGCGGCAGAGTAGTCGTTTGCCGGCCCCGGAGTCTGGCTGGCAGGCTCCGGGTTCCTTCCGCGCAGCCGCAGCGGCTGCTGTCGTTCGTCGCGCTTGTTTCCGGCGGCCTTTGGCTACATATCTTCCCCAACGCAACGTTACATTCCCCCAGTGGTTCGATGCCGACAGATGGTACCCATCCGTTGGTTGAATCGAACCATCAACGTATTGAAATAACGGGCTGATTAACGAAGCACTTGCCGTGGCAGGCGTTTCCATCGGACCTCTAGGATTATCCCATGACCGCTGCGCTCGCCGAGCAGGTGTCGCGCCGGCGCACGTTTGCGATCATCGCACACCCGGACGCCGGCAAGACGACCCTTACCGAAAAACTGCTGCTGTTCGGCGGCGCCATTCAGGCGGCCGGCGCGGTCAAGGCGCGCGGCGAGCAGCGGCGGGCGCGCTCCGACTGGATGAAGGTGGAGCGCGAGCGCGGTATCTCCGTCGCGTCTTCCGTCATGACCTACGAATATGACGGCTGTACCTTCAACCTGCTGGATACGCCCGGCCACGAGGATTTCTCGGAAGACACCTACCGCACGCTGACCGCGGTCGATTCGGCGATCATGGTCCTCGACGGCGCCAAGGGCATCGAGCCGCAAACCCTGAAACTGTTCGAGGTCTGCCGCCTGCGCGATATCCCGATCATCACCTTTATCAATAAGTTCGACCGCGAATCCCTCGACCCGTTCGAACTGATCGACCAGATCGAGCAGACGCTGGCGCTCGACGTGACGCCGGCGTCCTGGCCCATCGGCATGGGGCGGGACTTTCTCGGCTGCTACGACCTGCTTCGCGACAGCCTGCACTTGGTGTCGCGCTCGCGCGACGGCCTGCCCGATCCGGGCGAGCGCTGCGAGGGCATCGACGATCCCAAGCTCGACGCTGTCCTGCCGGCCGACAAGGTGGCGAAGCTGCGCGAGGAGGTGGAGATGGCGCGGGCCCTCTGCCCTGCCTTCGACATGGAGATGTTCCGTCAGGGCCATCTGACGCCCGTGTTTTTTGGCAGTGCCATCAACAGCTTCGGCGTGCACGAGTTGCAGGAGGGCCTGACGGCCCTCGCCCCGCCGCCGCGCACCCAGCCCACCGACGGCCGCGCGGTGGAGCCGTGCGAGGACAAGGTCTCTGCCTTCGTCTTCAAGATTCAGGCGAACATGGACCCGAAACACCGCGACCGCATCGCCTTCGTTCGTCTCTGCTCCGGCCAGTTCAAGCGTGGCATGAAGCTGAAACACGTTCGCAGCGGCAAGAACATGGCCATCGCCGCGCCGCTGATGTTTCTGGCCCAGGATCGGGAGGTGGCGGAAGAAGCCTTTCCCGGCGACATTCTCGGCATTCCCAACCACGGCAATCTGCGCATCGGTGACGCGCTCACCGAAGGCGAGGACTTGCGCTTTACCGGCATTCCCAGCTTTGCGCCGGAATACCTGCAACGCGCCATGGCCAGCGACCCGCTGAAGGCCAAGCATCTGGGCAAGGCGCTGTTCGAGTTGGCGGAAGAGGGCGTGGCGCGCGTGTTCCGGCCGCTGATGGACCCGTACTGGATCGTCGGTGTTGTCGGTGCGCTCCAGTTCGACGTGCTGGCCGACCGCATCCGCACCGAATACGGCATTCCGGTGCGTTTCGAGTCCGCGGGCCTCTACACCGCCCGCTGGGTGGCGGCCAAAAGCGAACGCGAGTTGAAGGCATTTCAGGACAAAAACCGCTCTGCCTTTGCCGAAGACCATGACGGCGCGCCGGTGTTCCTGGCCCGCAACGCGTGGCATCTGAGCCACACGGCGGAGCAATTTCCCGATTTGCAGTTCCTCAAGACCAAAGAATAACATGGGTCGCAGGCAGGCCGGGAATCGTGCCGGTTGAAATGACTGGGCGATGGTGGTGTATTTGATTGTATCAGAAGCATTCTGCGTTGAATTGAACGAATAATTGCGCTAGGGGGCTTAGGGTATGACTTTGAATGACGATCCGGTGAAGGCTTTGGCCTCCGTCCTGGATGCCTCCTCCCGGTCGCGGGCGCTGGACCCGCTGGAGCGAGATGGCCTGATCATGCGCGAGATCGGTTCCTCGCGCCGCAGCCGCGATATCCGCATCACGCCCGCGGGCCTTCAGAAAATAAAGGAAGCCGCGCCGCTCTGGATGGCGGCCCGGCAGGTCTTCGTCTCGATCATCGGTTCCGGGAATATGGGCGCGTTCGAGGATATCCTGGAGCGCACCAGCCCGATCGAAGAGCTTAACCTGGAAGCCCCGAAGCAGGATGCCCAAAAGGCGGCTTAGGAAGGATGGCCGACGCCATGGCCTCTGTGTTCGACAATTTGCGTGACCGGTCGGGCAGCGATCCGGAAACGATCCGTGCACTCTACGACAACTGGGCCGACGATTATGATACCACCCTGGCCGAATGGGGCTATGAGGCGGCGGCGGTGGTGGCTGCTTATCTGCGGGATTTGGTGCCGGCCGATGCGTTCGTGCTGGATGCCGGCTGTGGCACCGGACTTTCCGGCCAGGCGCTATGGGAGGCCGGGTTCCGCAACATCCTCGGCGCCGATTTCTCTGCCGTTTCTTTGGCGCTGGCAGCCAAACGGCGGGTTTACCGCACAGTGTTGAAGGCCGATCTCGCCGCGCCGCTGCCGCTGGGGGCCGGGGCGCTCGGCGGGGTCGCCTGCGTTGGGGTGCTCAGCTATTTGCCGGACGTGGAAGCCATCTGCCGCGAGTTCTGCCGCCTGACCCGCCCCGGCGGCGTGATCGTGCTCACCCAACGCAGCGATCTGTTCGGCCCGCGGGGGACGCAGGCCGCCTTCGATGCCCTTGCGTCTGCGGGGCTCTGGCAGCCGGTCGAAGTGACAGAGGCCCGCCCCTACCTGCCCAACAACCCCGAGTTCGAGGGCGTGGGTGTGCACTATGGTGTGTTTCGCCGCTCTCAGTGATAGGCAGCCGACACTCTTGCCACCTGTTCCACATCCACCACACCCCGCACCGCCTTTAGCATCGCGGCCACCTGCGGCGTGACGCTGTAACGCCCCGGCAGGTCGATCTCCACCTCGCGCCTGGGGTCGAGACCCAGCACGATGGAGACCTGCCCCTTGCCGCCAACCTCGCCGCCCAACATTTTCTGGATGGAGGGCAGGGGGCTGGTGTCGTTGACGAACACCTTGATCGCCTCGGTCCGGGTGGCGGCCACCTTTTCCAGATCGTCCACGCCGTGCGCGGTGATTTTGAGGCTGTCGCCGTCGAGCCGCACTTCGACGTTCATCAGCACCGGATGGCCGGAATCGAGCACCGGCCGGGCGGTCGCGAGGGTCTCGCTGAACAGGGTGATTTCCACCATGCCGGTCGAATCCGACAACTGCACAAAGGCATATCGGTTGCCACGGGCGTTAGAGCGTTCCTGCCGCCCCAGCACCACGCCGGCGATCTTGGCATGGCCGTCGCTGCGGGCGCGCTCTGTCAGGCTGGCGATGCGGGTGACGCGCAGGCGTTTCAGCAGGTCGCCGTATTCATCCAGCGGATGGGCCGACAGATAGAAGCCGATGGCGTCCCGCTCCCGCTCCAGCGTCGTCAGCAAGTCCCAGGCCGGCACGTCGGGCAGGGGAGGCAGGGTGGTTTCGTCCTCGACGTCTCCGAACAGGTTGACCTGCGCCGATGCCGCTTCCTCTTGTGCCAGATGGCCATGGCGAAGTGCCAGTTCCAGGCCGGCGAACATCCGCGCCCGGTCCTTGAAGAAGATATCGAATGCGCCCGCCTGGCAAAGCTGCTCCATCGCCCGCTTGTTCAGCGTCCGCGCCTCCAACCGGCGGGTGAAGGCAAAGATATCGGCGAAGGGCCCGCCGGCCGCGCGCTCGCGCACAATGGCCTCGCAGGTGGGGCGGCCCAAGTTCTTGATCGCACCCAAGGCATAGCGGATGGCGCGCACCGGCTCCTCGCCCTCGCCCGGCACCAGTTCGACCGAGAACATGACGTCGGAATGGTTGACGCTTGGCGGCAGCAGTTCGATGCCGAGGCGGTCCAGGTCCCGCTTGAACTGGGCAAGCTTGTCGGTGTTGCCCATGTCGAGCGTCATCAGCGCCGCCATGAACTCCACCGGATAGTTGGCTTTCAGGTAGGCCGTTTGGTAGGCAATCAGGGCATAAGCGGCGGCGTGGGACTTGTTGAAGCCGTAGCCCGCGAACTTGTCCACCAGGTCGAAAATATCGGAGGCCTGTTGCCGGTCGACACCGCGTTCGACCGCGCCGGAGACGAAAATCTCCCGCTGCTTCGCCATTTCCTCCTTGATCTTCTTGCCCATGGCCCGGCGCAACAGGTCCGCCCCGCCGAGCGAGTACCCCGCCAGGATCTGGGCGATCTGCATCACCTGCTCCTGGTAGATGATGATGCCGTAGGTTTCCTTCAGCACCGGCTCCAGCAGGGGGTGCAGGTAGTCGGGCTTTTCCTGGCCGTGCTTGCGGGCGATGTAGCTGGGGATGTTCTCCATCGGCCCTGGCCGGTAAAGCGAGACGACGGCGATGATGTCCTCGAACGCGGTCGGCTTCAGCTTGCGCAGCATGTCGCGCATGCCGCTGCCTTCCAACTGAAACACGCCCGCCGTCTCGCCGGAACCCAGCAATTGGAACGTCGCCGTGTCGTCGAGCGGCAGTTTCAACAGGTCGATTTCGATGCCACGCCTGGCGATAAACTCCACCGCCTTTTGCAGCACGGTCAAGGTTTTGAGGCCGAGGAAGTCGAACTTCACCAGTCCGGCGGTCTCGACATATTTCATGTTGAATTGGGTGACCGGCATTTCGGAGCGCGGGTCGCGGTAGAGCGGCACCAGTTCGTGCAAGGGCCGATCGCCGATCACCACGCCGGCGGCATGGGTGGAGGCGTGGCGGTAGAGACCCTCCAACTGCAGGGCCACGTCGATCAGGCGGGCGACCTCCTCGTCCTCGCGTCGCGCCTGTTGCAGCAGGTGCTCGCCGTCGATGGCCTGTTGCAGGGTCACCGGATTGGCCGGGTTGTTCGGGACCAGCTTGCAGATCTTGTCCACCTGGCCATAGGGCATGCCCAGCACGCGGCCGACATCGCGCAGCGCGGCGCGGGCCTGCAGCTTGCCGAAGGTGATGATCTGGGCGACCCGGTCCTCGCCGTATTTGCGCCGCACATGGTCGATGACCTCGTCGCGGCGGTCCTGGCAGAAATCGACGTCGAAATCCGGCATGGAGACCCGCTCGGGGTTGAGGAAGCGCTCGAACAGCAGCCCCCATCTCAGCGGGTCGAGGTCGGTGATTTTCAGCGAATACGCCACCAGCGAGCCGGCACCCGAGCCGCGGCCTGGGCCGACCGGAATGCCATGGTCCTTGCCCCATTTGATAAACTCGGAAACGATCAGGAAATAGCCGGGAAAGCCCATCTGGGTGATGACGTCCAGCTCGAACGCCAGGCGCTCGCGGTAGGGCTGGGCGATTTCGGCCTTTTGGTCCTCCGTCGCGCCGGCGGGGTAGACATGGGTGGCAAGGCGCTCCTCCAGCCCTTCCTCCGCCTGGGCGCGCAGTTCCGCCGGCTCGTCGCGGCCTTCTTCGGCGCCGAAGGCGGGCAGGATCGGCTTGTGCGGCAGGGGCATGTGGGCGCAGCGCTGGGCGACGGCCAGGGTGTTGTCCACGGCCTCCGGCAGGTCCGCGAAAAGCTCCCGCATTTCCTGCGGCGATTTCAGGTGGTGCTCCGGCGTTAGGCGGCGGCGGTCGTCCTCGTCCAGCTTTTTGCCGGCGGCGATGCAGATCAGGGCGTCGTGCGCCTCGTGATGCTCGCGCTCGGGAAAGAACACGTCGTTGGTGGCGATCAGCGGCAGGTCGCGCTCGTAGGCGAGCTTCAGGAAAGCCGGTTCGGTGCGCTGTTGCTCCGGCAGACCGTGACGCTGAAGTTCGACATAAAGGCGGCCGGGGAACAGCCGTTCCAGGCGTTCGACCAGGGCATCGGCGGCCTTTTGCTGGCCGGCCAGCAACAACCGGCCGAGCGGCCCTTCATGTCCCCCGGTAAAGGCGATGAGGTCGTCGGTGTAGCCCTCCAGATCCTCCCATGCGAGCCGGGCCTCGCCCTCAATGGCGCTTTCCAGGAAGGCATGGCTGATCAGCGTCATCAGGTTTTCATAACCCCTGGCGCTCTGGGCATAGGCCGGCAGGTAGGCAACGGCCTTGTGGTCCGGCTCCAGCATCGGCAACAGCGTTCCGATCACCGGCTGCACGCCGGCGTCCGCCGCGGCAAGGGCGAACTCCAACGCGCCGAACAGGTTGGCCGTGTCGGTGACCGCGACGGCGGGCGCATTGGCCGCCCGGGTGCGTTTCACCAAGTCTTTCAGGTGCACCGCGCCCTCGGACAGCGAATAGGCGGAATGCACGCGCAGATGCACGAAGTCAGCGTAGCTCATAGCATTCATTAGGGCGCGATTCGCCATGGAAATCGAGATGGCCAGATCGCGAACAGGGCGCAAGCCTGTGGGCGGTTCTGTGGCTAACCGGAGAACGGGGTGCAGAGCGTCGTGCCTTCGAGGCTGTCGCTCCATCTCTAAACGCGAGACAGTGACGGTTCTCAAGAAAAACAGCACCTTCCTGGATGGCGTTCCGGCGTCGATTTTCAACGAAACGATATCCAGACAGCCGGCGCCACCCGGATATCCGCCAACCGATCTCAAACCGGCCGGTCACACCGAACCATCGTGCGGCAGAGCTTGCGGTGCTCGCTCATGCCGTAGTCGGAGCCGGCTTTGCGCAAGGCCGCCCGGCTATCCTGTCCGCCGAAAGCCGAAGCCCCTACCACCCGGCCGCCAGCCGCTCCAGCTTGATCTTCTGGACATAGGCCGCGAGGTCGCCGAGCTTGTCCAGGTCACGCTTCAGTGAGGCCTCGCGCGGCGGCAGGACCGCGCCCAACGCCTGCACCAGCGCGCCATAGTCGTTTTGCCAGGCGCGGGAGCGGTTGCGGATGTCGAGCAGCAACCGCTCCGCCCGCGGCGAGCCCGGCCCGGCCTGCACCGCCAGTCCCGCCAGCGCCTTCATCCCGTCCCGCCCGGCGACGAGCGTACCGAACGCCGCGCCATGCTCGCCCAGATCGCCGCCGCAGGCCTGCTTCAGCGCGTCCAATTCTGCGGCAAAGCCGCCGAAACGGCTGCCGAGATTGACCAGGTCCTCATGGTCGCGCATTGGCTTGCCGAGCAGATCGTAACCCTCGCCCGCCGGCCCCAGCATCGCGTCGCCGTCAACGCTTACGCCATTCAGCCGAAGCCCGCAGTGCGAGGACGGCTTCAGGAAGTCGACATTGCCGCCCGGCACATATTCCAGCCCGTCCGCGCCCTTCGGCACCAGGAAGATGCTATAGCGCTTGACGCCCCTGTCCTCCGACGTGATGGCGAGCACCGCAATCACCGTCGCCTGCGGTCCCTGGGTCAGATAGCTCTTTTCGCCGGTAATCCGCCATCCGCCCTTGCCATCCGGCTCCGCCCGCGTCGTCAGGTGTTTGGGATGCGCGCCCACCTTCGGTTCCGAGATCGATACCGCCATGCGGATTTCGCCCCGGGCCAGCGCCGGCAGATAGCGTTGCCGCTGCGCCTCACTGCCGAGCCGGTCGATGACAAAGCCGGCATTGTGCAGGTGCCCCTGCCAGATCGAACCGACCCCGACATTCCGGGCCGCCCGCACAAACCCTTCCACCGCCGCGATCTGCGTCGCCGGTTCGATGGGAGTGCCGCCAAACTCCTCTGGTGTGGAGAGCGCCAGCAACCCTTCCTCCGCCATCGCCCGCCAGATGTCCTCCGGCAGCGCATCTCGCTCGTGGATGTCGGTCAGCGCGGCGAGGTGATTCTCGGCGAAGGCTTTGGCGCGGGCGGGCCAGTCGGCGTTCATGTTTGTGGCCTCCAATAAAAGACGTCGTTGCGAGAAGCCGAAGGCGACGAAGCGACCCATTGGAAGCGGTATCAACCGCGGCGTTTGCCTGGGGTGCTTCGCCTGCGGCTCGCAATGACGCCGGACAGTGGGCTAAATCCGCGCCTCGATCAGGTTCGGACCCGGCGTCGCCATGGCGCGCTGCATCGCGTCGGCAAGGCCCTCGCACGTCTCCACGCACACGCCCGGCACGCCGAAGCCCTTGGCGATCGCCACCCAATCCAGCGGCGGGTTGTCCAACTCGGTCAGGGCCATGGAGTTCGGCCCCGGCTGGTTCAGGCCGGCGCGAGTCATCTCGCCGATCAGGATCTGGTATTTCCGGTTGGAGCAAATGACCGTCGTCACGTTGGCCCCCTCGCGCGCCTGGCTCCAAAAAGCCTGGGGCAGATAGGCGCCGGAGCCGTCGGCCTGCAAATTCAGCACCGGGCGGTCCGGGCAGGCCAGTGCTGCGCCCAGCGCCAGCCCCGGCCCCTCACCGATGGCGCCGCCACAGAGGCTGATCTGCGTGTGACGCGGCAGCTTGGTCGAGATCGGGCCATAGAGCCGCCCGGTCGTTACCGCCGTCGGCACGATCACCGCACCTTCCGGTTGCAGCGCCGTGAACACCTGACAGAGCAGGTCCGGCGTCAACCGCCCCGTCGGCATGCCGGGCACTTCCAGGCTGGTCAGCGAGGGCGCAGCGCCGGCAGCGCCCGTGCCCTGCACCAGCCCGTCGAGCGCGTCGACCGCGTCGCCCACCTGGTCTGCCACATGGCAGACGCCGTCCCGGTCACGCAGATACTGGCTCGGTGCGTCCGGCCAGCCGAAGAAGCTGACCGGCAGCTTGGTGCCAACCACGATCACTTGCTCGTAGCTGTCCATTAGCGCCTGCGCCGGTTCCGGCGGGTAGGGCATGCGGATATGGTCCGGCAGGCCCGCGCCGCATTCCATCAGCGAGAACGAGCCCTCGATCACCAGATCGCAGCCATGCGCGGCCTTGAGCTTGGCGGCCAGCATCAGGCCGGCCTCCTTCAGCGCGGTGCCGCCGATCAGCAGCGCGGTTTTGCGGCCGTTCTTCAGCATGGCGGCCGCCTGGTCCACCAGCTTGCCGTCCACCGCGCCCAGCGGCTCCGGCGTGCCCAGCACAGGGTTGGCAGCGACGTCGGCCATTTGGTGGTCGTGCGGGAAGCTGAGGCTCGCGATCCGGCCCCGCTGGCCAAGGGCAAAGGTGATGCCGTCCACGATGTCCTGGGCGACCGTCTCCGGCCCCTTGGTCTCGCGCACCCAGCCGGACACGGTTCCGGCCAGGCCCAGAATGTCCATGGCGAGGGGGGCGTCGGCGTCGTAGTGCCAGGTGGAGTGCTGACCGATCACGTTGAAAATCGGCGCAAACGCCCGCCGCGCATTGTGCTGGTTGGCGCAGGAGTTGGCAAAGCCCGGCCCCAGATGGGTGATCGTCATCGCCGGCTTGCCCGCCAACCGGCCATAGCTGTCCGCCGCAGCACTGCATACGTTCTCGTGCAGCGCCAGCACGGGCCGGATGCCCGGCGCGGAGTCCATGGCCATGACCATCGGCATTTCGGTGGTGCCGGGATTGGCAAAACAGATCTCGGTCCCGGCCTGCTTGGCGACGGACATCAGGGCTTCAGCGCCGTTCATGGGGGGTTCCTCGTGTCGGGAGTAGGCATTGGCGGGCAGTGTCGCGGCGGCGGGCGACGTGTCAAGCACAAGCCGCGCGTTTATCTCGTCTTAAGATTACCCTTGGTAGCGATGGCGCACCCTTTACCCTTGGCGCTGGATCCATGCTGACACTCGTCCACGACCGCGACCGACTTAAGGCAATGGAGCTGCCGCCCGCGGGCGGTGAGTTTGCGCTGTTGCCTGGGCCGGCGTTCTGGGTGTCGCCCGAGGGGCGGGTTGTTGATGCGAATCTGGCCGCGATAGACCTGCTGTTAGGGGCGGACGAGGCCTCAGGTCCGCTGCGCGACGCCATTGTTGCAACCCTGGCCGACCGGTCTGCCCGCCAGGTGCGGGTGACGCTGAATCGCAAACTCTATTTCTTCCAGATTGCCATGTCCGTCGCCGTCGCCGAACCGCACGCGCTCTGTGCGGTTGCGGTTGGGCAGGCTGTTGGGGCTGATAGCTGTTCGGGCCGTTAGCTGTTGGGGCCGACTGGAGCCGAAACGGTCATGCCGGCATCTGAACCGGTCCTGTCCGGCCCCGCCGCCACGGGGCACCGAAAGAATCCCTTTGGATCGTGAGCGGTAGCCGCTCTTCGGCCCCGGCGAGTCCATCCAGCCACTAGTCTTCCGGAAAATACGCCGCGTCGACCGCCTTCGATATCCCCGCCAGATCACGCTGCAACTGGTCCAGGTAGGCGCTGAGGCGCAGTGCGGTCAAGGTTTCGCCGGGGCCGGCGGCCAAATGCGCCGTAAAGGCCGATTGCGTGGCATCTATGGCCTCGGTCGGCACGCCGGGCAGGCGCTGTTTCAGGCGGCGCAGGTTGAGGGCGATGTTATCGGCGCAGCCGGCGACAGAGCGGGTGAATTCCGGCTCGAACAGCATGAAGCTGGCCACGTCGCGAGCGTAGTCGCCGGCCGGGTATTTGCTGCGGTAGAGGTGATAGCCGGCAAGCGAGCGGATCAGCGCGTTCCATTGCACCGAGAGCACGGCGTTGTCGTCGTCGCCGGCGAGGCTCAGATAGCCGATGTCGAGGACGCGGGTGGTTTGGTCAGCCCGCTCGATCTGTTTGCCCAGATTGTAAAAGAACCAGGGTTCGCCCCGGGCCAGAGTGCTCTCGACAATCCCCTCGCCGGTCTGGCAGGCGGTTTTGATCTCCTGGCAGACCTCCGAGACATTGGAGAGGCGGATGTCGCGGCCGGTCGTCCTGGCATAGCGGTTGTGGAGCATGTTCAGGTGCGTCCACAACTCGGTGCTGATCAGGTGGCGGGCGCCGCGGGCGTTCTCCCGCGCCATGCGCAATGCATAGGCGACGGAGGTCGGATTTTTCGCATCCAGCAGGTAGAAGGCGAGGATCGACGAGGCGTCGGTGTCGCCGTGGGTTTCCAGGTAGCGCTCCCGGTCACCGCAGATGCGCAGGATACGTTCCCACTTGGTGCCGGCGGTCTCGGTGCCGGCATAGGTCTTGGAGATGTCGATCAGGCGCGCCAGAGCCTCGGCCCGCTCCAGATAGCGGGCAAGCCAGAACAGGTCGGACGCGAAACGGGAGAGCAGACTAGGCAAGGACCCAGGTATCCTTCGAACCGCCGCCTTGGGAGGAATTGACCACCAGCGATCCGCGTTTCAGCGCAACGCGGGAGAGCCCGCCGGGCAGCACCCAGGTACTGTCGCCGGTGACTGCGAACGGGCGCAGGTCCACATGCCGCGGCTCCACGCCCTGGCGGGTGAGGGTGGGGACGACCGAGAGCTTGATCATCGGCTGGCTGATGAAGTTGGCCGGGTCGGCCTCCACCTGGCGGCGCACCTCCCGCAGGGCCTTCTGGGAAGCATGCGGCCCGACGACGACGCCATAGCCGCCGGAGCCGCCGACCGGCTTGGTTACCAGCTTGTCGAGATTGTCGAGAGTGTAGGCGAGGCCGCCTTTCTCTCGGCAAATATGGGTGTCGACATTGTTCAGGATCGGGTCCTGTTGCAGGTAGTATTTGATGATGCGCGGCATGTAGGCATAGATCGCTTTGTCATCCGCCGCCCCGGTGCCGACCGCGTTCGCCAGCGTGACATTGCCCTTGCGGTAGGCGGCGAACAGGCCTGGCACGCCCAGCGTGCTTTCCTTGCGGAAGGCGTGGGGGTCGAGGAAGTCGTCGTCGATGCGGCGGTAAATAACGTGCACCGGCTCCAGCCCCGAGGTGGTGCGCATGAAAACGCGGTCGTTTTCCACGACCAGGTCGCGGCCCTCGACCAGCGGCACGCCCATCTCGCGCGCCAGGAAGATGTGCTCGAAATAGGCGGAATTGAAGGTGCCGGGCGTCAGGACAACGGCGGTGGGGCCGGTAACGTTGGCGGGCGCCACCGCCTGCAATGTCTTGGCCAGTTGACGACCGTAGTCGTCCACGTCGGCGATTGCGATACCCTCGGCCAGGTCGGGAAAGGCGCGCATCATCAGATGGCGGTTTTCGATCACATAGGACACGCCGGAGGGGGTGCGGGCGTTGTCCTCCAGCACCATAAAGCCGCCGGCCTCGTTGCGCACGATGTCAATGCCGGCGATATGGGCGTATACGCCCTTCGGCGGGACGAAATCCTCCATCTCGCGCCGGTATTGCGGGTTGCGCTTTACCAACTCCTCCGGCACGACGCCGTCGCGGAAAATATGGCCGGTGTTGTAGATATCGCGCAGAAACAGGTTGATGGCAGTTACCCGCTGTTCGACACCGCGGCGGATCTGATCCCAGTCGCGGGCGGTGAGGATTCGGGGGATGACGTCGAAGGGCAGGACCCGGTCGATGGCGTCGCGGTCGGAATAGACGGTAAAGGTGATGCCGAGGTTGAACAGTTCCTGGTCGGCAAGGCGGGCGCGGCGGCGCAGGCTGGCCCTGTCCATGGCGTCGAGACGCTGCCAAATCTGCGTCACTTGCGGATTGCCGGCGCGTTGCGAAGCCAGTTCGCAGAAAAAGCCGTCGGGATCGTAGGCGCCGAGCAGGCCGCCTGCGGCAGTCGCGCGGGGGGAAGTCTGGTCCGAAGTGCCGGGTTGCAACAAGAGAGCCTCAAGTATGTATCAGGGGTCGCGTCCAATCGCCAGACTAGGCGGTTGCCGCGCGCGTTTCCAGGTTTCTCAAAACATGCGGTTGAGGGTGGCAAGATTTCAAGTCGGCTTTTGCTGCATTTCGAGCATTCCCGGCTAAAGGACGGGAAGTTTGCCCAAAATTGCGGCAAGTTTCCGGTTTTGTGCTCATTGGCATGCTACCAAAAGCGGATGTCGGTTTTGTGCGCAGCCCCTAGCAATCGCTCGGTGGCGGCCAAATGTTTGGCGCCTCTCGTCCTAATGGTCGGGTCGACGCCGGCGCCTGGGCGGATTAACCTCTGCCTTGGCGGAACCGTGCCGCCCCGACCCTCATTCGCGTGGATTGTTGCGCCCGTGTCAATCAAAGCCAGCATCTATCACCTGACCCGCTACACCTACGACCGGCCGGTGTCGCTTGGGCCGCAGGTGATCCGCCTCAGACCCGCGCCGCACTCGCGAACCCGGGTGATTTCCTATTCGCAAAAGGTCACGCCGGCCGGGCATTTCGTCAATCACCAGCAAGACCCCTATGGCAACTGGCTCGCCCGCTATGTGTTTCACGAGCCGGTACGCGAGTTCAAGATCGAGATCGATCTGGTTGCCGACATGACCGTCTACAACCCGTTCGACTTTTTCGTGGAGGACGAGGCGGAGGAGTGGCCGTTCGCCTATCCGGAGGCGCTTCGAGACGATCTCTCGATCTATCGCCGGCCAGAGCCGGCCGGGCCGCACCTGCAGAAGTTCCTCGATGCGGTGCCGCGGACGCCGCTGCGCACCATCGACTTCATCATCGATATCAACCGCCGGGTCGCCAATGCGGTCGAATACGTGATCCGCATGGAGCCGGGCGTGCAAACGCCGGAGGAGACCTTTACCGCCGGCAAGGGCTCCTGCCGGGATTCGGCCTGGCTGCTGGTGCAGGCCTTCCGTCATCTGGGCTTTGCCGCACGCTTTGTCTCCGGCTATCTGATCCAGCTAAAGCCGGACCTGAAAGCGCTGGACGGGCCATCCGGCACAGAGGTCGATTTCACCGACCTGCACGCCTGGGCCGAAGTCTATCTGCCGGGCGCCGGCTGGGTCGGCCTCGATCCGACCTCGGGCCTGCTGACCGGCGAGAGCCATATTCCGCTGGCAGCGACGCCGCACTTCCGCAATGCCGCGCCGATTCACGGCCTCGCCAGCCAGGCGGAGGTGGAATTCGCCTTCGACATGCGGGTGGAGCGCGTCGCCGAGCATCCGCGCATCACCCGGCCGTTCTCGGACGAAAGCTGGGCGGCGCTGAATGCCCTCGGCCACAGGGTCGACACCGCGCTGAAGGATGGCGACATGCGCCTCACCATGGGCGGTGAGCCAACCTTCGTCTCCATCGACGATTTCGAGGCGGAGGAATGGAACGCCGATGCGGTCGGCCCGACCAAGCGCGACCTGGCGGACAAGCTGATCCGCCGGCTGCGCCACTGCTTCGCGCCGGGCGGCTTTCTGCACTATGGCCAGGGAAAATGGTATCCGGGCGAGACGCTGCCGCGCTGGACCTTCTCGCTCTATTGGCGCAAGGACGGGCAGCCGGTCTGGGCGAACCCGGACCTGATTGCGGAGGAGACCAAGGACTATTCCGTCACCGCCGACGATGCCGCGCGGCTGCTGGCCGGCATTGCCGTGGCCTTGGACGTGGGGCCGGAGCATGTGGTGCCCGCCTATGAGGACCCCGGCGAATGGCTGCTGCGCGAGGCAAAGCTGCCCGCCGACGTCACGCCGCAAGATTCGCGGCTGGAGGATGCAGAGGAGCGCAGCCGCATCGCCCGGGTGTTCGAGCGCGGGCTGACCAAGCCCGCCAGCTATGTGCTGCCGGTGCAGCGCTGGCAGTCGCGGGCGCGCGGCCGGCGCTGGCTTTCCGAGCGCTGGCGCCTGCGCCGCGGGCATTTGCTGCTGGTGCCGGGCGACAGCCCGGCCGGCTATCGCCTGCCGCTCGGGTCGCTGCCCCATATCCCGCCGGCGAGCTATCCGTTCGTGATGCCCGCAGACCCGACCGAGGAATGGCCGCCGCTGCCGGAGCACCGGCTGCCGGTGGCGCCCGCCCCCGGAAGCCGGAACCGGCCGCGCGAGCGTTTCACTGCGGAGGAGGCGCGCGGCAGACAAATGGCGCAATCCGCTGCCGACGAGATCGCCGGTGCGGTGCGCACCGCCATGACGGTGGAGCCGCGCGACGGCAAGCTCTGCGTGTTCATGCCGCCGGTGGAGCGGCTGGAAGATTATCTCGACCTGCTGGCGGCGGCGGAGACGGCGGCGACCGGGCTGAAGCTGCCGGTGCATATCGAGGGCTATGCGCCCCCGCACGACCCGCGCCTGAACGTCATCCGCGTCGCCCCCGACCCCGGCGTGATCGAGGTCAACGTCCACCCGGCCGAGAGTTGGGAGGATTGCGTCGCCACGACCGAGACTCTGTACGAGGAGGCACGGCAGACGCGGCTTGGCGCCGACAAGTTCATGATCGACGGCCGCCACACCGGCACCGGCGGCGGCAATCATGTCGTGGTCGGCGGCGCGACGCCGCTGAACAGCCCCTTCCTGCGCCGACCCGACCTGTTGCGCAGCCTCGTGCTTTACTGGCAACGTCACCCGAGCCTGTCCTACCTGTTCAGCGGCCAGTTCATCGGCCCGACCAGCCAGGCACCGCGGGTTGACGAGGCCCGCCACGATAGCCTCTACGAGTTGGAAACGGCGCTGGCGCAAATCCCAGACCCCGGCGAGGGGCAAGCGCCACCGCCCTGGCTGTTGGACCGGCTGCTGCGGAACATCCTGGTGGACGTCACCGGCAACACCCACCGCTCCGAAATCTGCATCGATAAAATGTACTCGCCGGACGGGCCGACAGGGCGGCTCGGCCTGATCGAATTCCGCGGGTTCGAAATGCCGCCGAACGCGCGCATGAGCCTGGCCCAGCAATTGCTGATCCGCGCCATCCTGGCCCGCCTCTGGCAGGCACCGGTCAAGGGCCGGTTCGCGCGCTGGGGCACCACTCTGCACGACCGCTTCATGCTGCCCCACTATGTCTGGGAGGATTTCGGCGAGGTGCTGCGCGATCTGGCCGACCACGGCTTCCCGCTGCGCAGCGAATGGTTCGAGGCGCAGTTGGAATTCCGCTTCCCCTTCTTCGGCGAGGTGGAGGCCGAGGGCGTGCATCTGGAATTGCGGCAGGCCCTGGAGCCCTGGCATGTGCTGGGCGAGGTCGGCGCCATCGGCGGCACCGCGCGCTATACCGACAGTTCCACCGAGCGGGTGCAGGTGAAGCTTTCCGGCGCCGATGCGGAACGCTACCGGGTCGCCTGCAACCGCCGCCCGGTGCCTTTGCGCCCGGTCGGTGCCAAGGGCGAGGCGGTGGCCGGCGTGCGCTTCAAGGCCTGGCAGCCGGCGATGGCGCTGCATCCGGTGCTGCCGGTGGACGCGCCGCTTGTGTTCGACATTTTCGATACCTGGAGCGGCCGGGCGCTGGGTGGCTGTACGTATCATGTGGCGCATCCGGGCGGACGGGCGTATGATACGTTTCCCGTAAACACCAATGAAGCCGACGCCCGGCGCCTGTCCCGTTTCGAGCCTTCCGGCCATACTCCCGGCAGCTATGCGCTGGTGCCCGAGCGTCCGCATCCGGAGTTCCCCATGACCCTCGACCTTCGCCGGCCGCCGGAGCCCTGACACAGGTGCCCAAGGCCAACAAGACCGCCGCCGATCCCAGCTTGGCCGCACTCGAACGCTACAAGCCGGCGGCGGGGGCGGCGGACGAATTGTTGGATGCCGATGGCCGGGTCCGCCCGGTCTGGCGTGCCTTCCTCGACCATTATGCCGGGTTGCCTCCGGATGACCTTGCAGCCCGGTTCCAGCGCGGCGACCAATATCTGCGCGATGCCGGCGTGTTCTTCCGCCAGCATTCCGGCGATGCACCGGCCGAGCGCGCCTGGCCGCTGAGCCATGTGCCGGTCATCATCCACGTGGACGAGTGGCGTCGCCTTTCCGACGGCCTGATCCAGCGCGCGGAACTGCTGGAGGCGGTGGTGACCGACCTCTATGGCGAGAACCGGTTGGTGCGGGACGGCCTGCTGCCAGCCAGCCTCATTGCCGGCAATGAGGCCTGGCTGCGGCCCATGGTTGGCGTGCAGCCGGTCTCTGGCCATCATCTGCATTTCATCGCCTTCGAAGTCGGCCGCGGCCCCAACGGTGACTGGTGGGTGCTGAGCGACCGGGCCCAGGCGCCGGCCGGGGCGGGCATCGCGCTGGAAAACCGCCTCGCCACCTCCCGCGTGTTCCCGGAACTGTTCGCCCAAGCCAACGTGCACCGGCTTGCAGGCTTCTTCCGCGCCTTCCGCGAGGCGCTGCAGGCCCACAACACCGTGCCGGACGGGCGCATCGCCATCCTGACCTCGCGCAAGCTGAACGAGGACTATCTGGAGCACGCCTATATCGCCCGCTATCTGGGCTTCATGCTGCTGGAAGGCGAGGATCTGACGGTGGAGAACGGCAGCGCCATGGTGCGCACCGTCTCCGGCCTGACGCCGGTCAGCGCGATCTGGCGCCGGCTGGCGGCGAGCCTGGCCGACCCGCTGGAACTGGACGAAGACTCGCTGCTTGGCACGCCCGGCCTCGTCGGGGCGGTGCGCAGCGGCAAGCTGCACCTGGCCAACAACCTCGGCTCCGGCGTGATCGAGGCGCGGGCGCTGATGGCCTTCCTGCCGCGCATCTGCCAGGTCTGGTTCGACGAGGCGCTGAAACTGCCGAACGTCGCAACCTGGTGGTGCGGCGATGCCGGTGCACGGGCGCACGTGCAGGCAAACGCGGCACGCATGCTGCTGAGCCCGGCGCTCTCGGCCCGGCTGCCATTCGACCCCGAGGACGATATCGCCTTCGGCGCCCATATCGCCGATACCCTGGCAAACCGCCTGGAGACCGACGGGCCGAACCTGGTCGGGCAGGAGATCGCCAGCCTTTCCACCTCGCCCGCGTTCATCGATGGCCAATTGGTGCCACGGCCGATGAGCCTGCGCCTCTATCTCTGCCGCACGGCAGAGGGCTGGCAGGTCATGCCGGGCGGTTATGCCCGCATTGGCCGCACAGAGGACGTGACTGCCATCTCCATGAAACGCGGCGGTTCGGTCGCCGATGTCTGGGTGGTGAGCGACGAGGCGGTGCCGGTCGATACCATGGCGCCGCCGGCCACCGGACGCTATCCCCGCCCACGCTTTGGCACGCTGCCGAGCCGGGCCGCCGACAATCTCTATTGGCTCGGCCGCTATGTGGAGCGGGCGGAGAATATGGTGCGTGTGCTGCGCGCCCAGCACACGCGCCTTGCCGAGACCGGCGATAGAGAGGGGCCGCTGCACGCCAGCATCGCAGCCTATCTGAAAACCCTGCCGCTGGATGCGGAGGCAGCGATGCCGGCGGAGTTGCTGGACACGCTGAATTCGGCGTTGTTGAGCGCCAGCCGGGTGCACGACCGCTTTTCCATCGACGGCTGGACGGCGTTGCGCGATATCGCCGACACCGCCGTCGACCTGGCGCCGGCCCTGACGCCCGGCGACGACACTGCCAGGGCGATGACCCGGCTGCTCTACAAGATCGCAGCCCTGAGCGGCCTGGTGCACGAAAACATGTTCCGCTTCACCGACTGGCAGTTCCTGACGGTCGGACGCTCGATCGAGCGCACCGCCGCCATGGCCGGTGCGCTCTCGCACTTTGCCGACCCGGCGGCGCCGGAGGGATCGCTGGAGGTGGCGCTGGAACTGGGCGACTGCACCATGACCTACCACCGGCGCTATTCGCTCGGCTGCCAGCGGGATACCGTGGTGGACCTGATGGTGTTCGACACCATGAACCCGCGGGCCATCCTGTTCCAGCTGGACCAGCTCCGAGGCCATGTCGCCCGCCTGCCGGGCGCGGAGGAATTCGGGCTGATGTCGCCCCTGGCACGGGGCTTGCTAAAAACCCATTCCGACTTGGCGGTCAGCACGCCGGAGACAGTGGATTCGCAGGCGCTGGCGGACTTGGTCGAATCGCTGGGCGGGGCATCCGACCTGTTGACGGCGGCCTATCTGTCATGAGCGAGGCGGCGATGCTCTACGATATCGCCTTGCGCATCACCCAGCATTATGACAGCCCGGCTGCCGGCGCACGCCAAGTGGCACGTCTGGTGCCGCCGACCATCGCCGGCGAGCAGGACGTGATCGCCGCCGTCCTGGATGTCGAGCCGCCACCCGATGAACGGCGCGACCGGCAGGATTTTTTCGGCAATGGCGTGGTCGAAGTGGCCTACCGGGCGGCGCAGGAGCGTATCGAGTTCCGGCTGACGGCACGGGTGCGCCGCCACCCCGTGGCACGCTCGCTGCTGCCCTCGCCGGGACCGTCAGGCTTGGCGGCGGCGATCGCGCGGGTGCATTCCCTGAGCCCCGATGCGCCGCACCACTTCCTGCCGCCCTCGCCGCGGGTGCCGGTGCTGGCCGAACTGGCGGCTTATGCGCGCGAGGTCGTGCCGCCAGGCTGTCCGGTTCTCGAAGCGGTGGAAACACTGGGGCTGGCGCTGCACCGCGACCTGTCGTTCGATCCCAAGGCCACCAAGGTCGATACGCCGATGGCCGAGGCCTTCGCCGCGCGCCACGGCGTCTGCCAGGATTTCAGCCATATTATGATCGGCGCGCTGCGCTCGCTCGGCATTCCGGCCGGCTATGTCAGCGGTTTCCTGCGCACGATCCCGCCGGACGGAGAGGAGCGCTTGCAGGGCGCCGACGCCATGCACGCCTGGGTGCGGGCCTGGTGCGGGCCGGAGATCGGTTGGACCGAATATGACCCGACCAATGCCTGTTTCGCCGGCACCGACCACGTGCTGATTGCGCGGGGCCGCGATTACAGCGACGTCTCGCCGGTCAAGGGCATGCTGCGCACCGCCGGCCCCCAGGCCGCCGACCACGCGGTGGACGTGGTCGAGGCGGAGGCGTAGGGGCGGAGCGTTACTACGCCCGCACCAGCGGCTTGTACTTGATGCGGTGCGGCTGCTCGGCTTCCTTGCCAAGGCGGCGCTTCTTGTCGGCCTCGTAGTCGGCGAAGTTGCCCTCGAACCACTCCACGTGGCTGTCGCCTTCGAAGGCCATGATGTGCGTTGCGATGCGGTCCAGGAACCAGCGATCGTGGCTGATGACCACGGCGCAGCCGGCGAACTCCAGCAGCGCCTCTTCCAGCGCCCGCAAGGTGTCGACGTCCAGGTCGTTGGTCGGCTCGTCGAGCAGCAGCACGTTGGCGCGGGACTTCAGCATCTTGGCCAGATGCACGCGGTTGCGCTCACCGCCCGACAGCTGGCCGACGCGCTTCTGCTGGTCCGGCCCGCGGAAGTTGAAGGCGCCGACATAGGCGCGACTCGGCACCTGCTGCTTGCCAAGCTGAATGATGTCGAGCCCGTCGGAAATTTCCTCCCAGACGGTCTTGTCCGCCGCCAGCGAATCGCGCGACTGGTCGATATAGCCCAGTTGCACCGTCTCGCCGACTTTCAGCGTGCCGCCATCCGGCGTTTCCTGACCGGTCAGCATGCGGAAAAGGGTGGTCTTGCCGGCGCCGTTCGGGCCGATAACGCCGACAATGCCGCCGGGCGGCAGCTTGAAGGTCAAATCGTCGATCAGCAGCCGGTCGCCGAAGCCTTTCGAGAGATGGTCCGCCTCAATCACCGTATCGCCGAGACGCGGGCCAGCGGGGATGACGATCTGCGCCTTGTCCAGCGACTTGCGGTCGTCCTGGGCCAGCAATTCGTCATAGGCCTGAAGGCGCGCCTTGCTCTTGGCCTGGCGGGCGCGCGGGGATTGGCGCACCCATTCCAGTTCCTGCTTGAGGGTGCGCTGGCGGGCGCTTTCCTCTTTCTCCTCCTGCTCCAGACGCTTCTGTTTCTGCTCCAGCCAGGACGAATAATTGCCCTCGAACGGAATGCCGCGGCCCCGATCCAACTCCAGGATCCAGCCGGCCACGTTGTCGAGGAAGTAGCGGTCGTGGGTCACGGCGACGACGGTGCCCGGATAATCCTCCAGGAAGCGTTCCAGCCAGGCGACGCTTTCGGCGTCCAGGTGGTTGGTGGGCTCGTCGAGCAGCAGCAGGTCCGGCTCCGACAGCAGCAACCGGCAGAGGGCGACGCGGCGGCGCTCGCCGCCGGAAAGCTTGTCCACGGGCGAATCGCCAGGCGGGCAGCGCAGCGCGTCCATGGCGATCTCCACCTTGCGCTCAACCTCCCACCCGTTGATGGCGTCGATTTTGTCCTGCAACTCCGCCTGCTCGGCGATGAGGTCGTTCATTTCCTCATCCGTCAGTTCCTCGCCGAACCGGGCGGAGACGGTGTTGAACTTGTCCATCAGCGCCATGGTGCCGGCGACGCCTTCCATCACGTTGCCCATGACGTCTTTGGTGGGATTGAGATGCGGCTCCTGCTCCAAATAGCCGACCTTGACGCTATCGGCGGCCCAGGCCTCGCCGTTGAACTCGGTATCGAGGCCGGCCATGATTTTCATCAGGGTCGACTTGCCGGCGCCGTTCAGGCCCAGCACGCCGATCTTCGCGCCGGGCAAGAAGGACAGCCAGATATTCTGCAAGACCGTCTTCCCGCCGGGAAAGGTCTTGGTCAGGTCCTTCATCACGTAAATATACTGGTAAGACGCCATGACTGCTTGTCCTTGGCGGCCCGCGGATGAGGGCGGGCCGGTTTGCGGCTATGTGCGGAGATCGGCGCGCTTTTACCCGAGAGGGCGGCTTAGGGCAATGCGGGTGCCAGACTTCGCAAATGGGTGAGGTCGATCATCGGCGCCAGGGGGCGCCTGGCCGCATGCGGCCAGGGATGGCCGAGGATGACCGCATCCACGTCCGAACTGTCCGGCTGGCTGCGCCAACAACCGCGGATGGCGGTTGGCAGGGCATCGGCGGATGGAAAAGCCGGGTCCCAGACCGCAAGGCCGATGCCCGCGCCCAACAGCCGCTCCGCCAGGTCGCAGAGTGGGCTCTCGCGCAGGTCGTCGCTGCCGGGCTTGAAGCCGAGGCCCACCTGCAACAGCCGGCTGCCGGCCGGGAACTGCGCCAGCACCGCCTGGGCAATGGCGTTGGCGTGCGCCTCGTTGCTGCGGCCGAGCGCCTCGAACAGCGGCGTTTCCACCCCCCATTCGCGGGCGCTCTCGGCCACGCCGGCGCTGTCCTTCGGCAGGCAGTAGCCGCCGAACGGCAGGCCAGGTGTCAGATAGGCCTCCGATAGGTTGTAGCGGCGGTCGGCGGTCAGCACCTGCAGCACGCCGGCCGGGTCGGCCCCGCTGGCCATAGCGAGGCGGGCGGTCTCGTTGGCGAAGGCGACCTTGGCGGCGCGCCAGGTGTTATCCGCCATTTTGGCGAGTTCGGCGCTGGCAAAGTCGATCTCGAAGATCTGTCCGGGCGCGTTGCCATAGAGGCCGTTCAGGCGCCGGCTCGCGCCCGGATACCGCTCGCCCAGCACGATCCGCCCGGGCTCGCGCGCGTCCTCCAGGCCATGGCCCATGCGCAGGAATTCCGGGTGGTAGGCCAGTTCGAACCAGCCACCGGCGGGGCCGAGCGCCTGCTCCAGCTTCGGCAGCAGCACGTCGCGGCAGGTGCCGGGCGGCAGGGTGGAGCGGTAGCAAATCAGCACCCGCGGGCTGCCCTCCGGCCGGCGGCGGATGCCGTCGATCGCCGCATTGGTGGCGGCGTGGATCTGGCCGAGCGAGAGGCCGCCATCGTCGGTGCGTGGCGTGCCGACGGCGATGGCGACGGTCTCGACCGCCGGGTCCATCATCGTCTTGGCGAGGTTGCCGCTGACCGTCAGCCGGCCCTCGGCCAGGCCGCGGGCAAAGGCACCGGCTAGCCCCGGTTCGGTGACAGGAGATAGGCCGCCGGCGATGGCGGCACGCTTGGCAGCGTCGGTATCGACGCCGATGACGGAGTGGCCGCGTTCCAGCAGCCAGGCCGCCATGCTCGCCCCCACGGTGGCGAGGCCGCAGACGACGACGCTCATCGCCCGTGGCTTTCGATGCCGCTAGGCGCGGCCGTAGGTGTCCTCAAAACGAACAATGTCATCCTCTCCCAGATAGGAGCCGGACTGGACCTCGATGAGGTTCAGCGGCTGGTTGCCCGGATTGGCAAGGCGGTGCACGCAGCCGACCGGCAGGTAAACCGACTCGTTTTCTCGCAGTAAGATTTCGGTATCGTCGCGGCTGACGACGGCGGTGCCGTTGACAACAACCCAATGCTCTGCCCGGAATTGATGTTTCTGCAGGGAGAGCCGTTGGCCAGGCCAGACGGTCAGGCGCTTGACCTGATACCGTTGCCCGGCATCGACCGATTGGTAATAGCCCCAGGGTCGATGGACACGGACCGAGGTATCCACCTCTGGCCGCCGGGCCGTGCGCAGGGCGGATACGACGGATTTGACGTCCTGGCTGCGGTCTTTGGTGGTGACGAGTGTCACGTCCTCCGTGGAAACCACGACAAGGTCCGTTACGCCCAGCAGCACCGTCAACTTGCCGTCGCTTTGGACGAGATTGTTGTGGCTGTCGGGCACCATGGCATCGCCGGAGACGACGTTCCCGGCTGCGTCCTTGTCGCCGATATCCCAAAGCGCGCTCCAGGCGCCGACATCGCTCCATCCGGCGTCGAGCGGCTGCACGACGGCCCGCCGGGTCCTTTCCATCAGCGCGTGGTCGAGGGAGATGGCCGGCGCAGCCGCCAACGCAGCCTTGTCGAGGCGGAAAAAGTCGAGATCGGTGGTCCCGGCAGCGACCGCAGCCGCCGCGGCGGTCGCGGCCTCGGGGCAGTGGATGTGCAGTTCCGCCAGCACCGAGGCAGCGCGGAACAGAAAGATGCCGGCATTCCAAAGATAGCCATCGGCCACCAGTTCCGCGGCTCTCGCAGCGTCCGGCTTTTCGATGAACCGGTCGACCGCCAGCGTCGACGGAAACCCGGCAAGCGGAGCCCCCGTGCCGATATAGCCATAACCCGGCTCCGGGCAGGTGGGTCTCACGCCGAAAGTGACGAGATGGCCGGCAGAGGCTGCCGGCACGGCCGCTTGCACCGTCGCCATGAAGCCCTGGCGGTCGGCAAAAGCATGATCGGCGGGCAGAACCAGCAGCAGGGCGTTCGGATCGGCTTCGGCGGCCAGCGTCGCGGCGACGGCCACGGCCGGTGCCGTGTTGCGGCCTTCCGGCTCCAGCACGATGCGTTGCGTTAGGCATCCGATCTCCTGTGCCTGTTGGGCCAGGAGGAACCGGTGACAGTCGTTGCCGACGATGATCGGTTGTCCGCAGTCGGTCCGGTCCTGTGTCATGGCCAGGGTTTCCTGCAGCAATGATCGCTCGCCGACCAACGGCAGGAATTGCTTCGGATATTGGTCGCGGGAGAGCGGCCAGAGACGCGTGCCGCTGCCGCCGCAAAGGATGACGGGAACGATGGTCATGCGGGAACTCCCTGATCCGGAATGCGGGACGGCCTGATTTCGCGGCGATGGGGGGCGGGCTGCGGCGGGGCCGAGCCGTGGCCCACCATCATTGCTGCGACCGCAGCGATAGCGGGGGCGTGTAGGCTGAAGTCCACCATCCCGTGCAGCAGCAGCATGGCCGCGGAGCCAAGGGCGAGGGCACCGCGGCCCCGGCAGGCAGTGGCGGCGGCGAGGCGGCGGGTTGCCTGCGTCAGAGTCAATGCGATGGCCAGGATGGCCAACCCTGTCGCTGGCCAACCCCGCTCCACCAGGGATTCGGCCAGGATGTTGTGGGCGCTCTGCACCAGCCCTTCGGGATAGGCCGATGCCACCGCCTGAAAGGCGAGGTCGAAACTGCCCACCCCCCGCAGCGGATGGTCGAGCGAGAGGGCGAAGGCACGGGAAATGATGTCGAGGCGGAGCGCCGCGGCCTCCGCCAGGGTCTCCAGCCGCACCAGGGTGCCGGCGGCGAACGCCAGCGCCAGCAGGGCCGCCAGGCCGGCGGCCGCCAGAGCCACCCGCCGGCTTGGGCGGAAGGTGAGGCCGGCGGTGACGGCCAAGCCCAGGCCAACGACCGCCAGGCCGGCACGGGAATGCGTGGCAAAGGCCGCGGCCAGGCAAAGCAGCAGAGCCACGGCCAAGATTGCACAGCGCCCAGTTCGTTCCGGCCAGGTTCGTTCCGGCCAGGTTCGTTCCGGCCAGGTTCGTTCGGGCCAGGTTTGCGCCAGCGCCGCCAGGGCCGTCATGGCGCCCAGGCCGGCAAAAACGCAAAACTGGTTACGGCTCGCGAACGGAAACGATAGGTCGCCCCAGTGCCGCACCTTGGCGAGGCCGGCGGGGCCGGTGTCCCAGCCCACCGCAAACAGGGCGATGCCGGCAATTGCCGCGATGCCGAGCGCCAGACCGGGCAGGAGCGCCATGCCGCAGCGGCTCGCCGCGAGTCCGGCGGCGAACAGGCCGGCATAGGCGGTCAGGCGTACGGCCGCGTCCTGCGCCGCCTGCGGGTCCAGCGCGATGGCGCCGGCCAGGGGCTCCCCCAATGCGGCGGCCGCGGCCGGCCAGGCCGGATGGACGCCAAGGCCCAGCGGCGCCGACTGGATCAGACACCAGCCAACGAGGCCCGCCCAGCACACCGCCGCCCAGACCAGCGGGCGAGGCCACTGCAGGGGGGGCATCAGTGCCAGGGCTGCGAATCCCAGGGCGCCGGCTGCGGCGACCAGACCCTGGCCGGTCAGCGTCTCACCCCCATGGGCGAAGGCGCTGGTCAGCGCCATAGGCAGCGCCGCCGCGGCCAGCAGGCCCGGTAGCCGGAGGCCGGCAGCGTCGCTCATCGCCCGATCCGCCGGATCAGGGGGGCCACCAGCACACCGGCGGTGCGGATCGCAATGCCAAGGTCGAGCCAGGGGGACCACCTGGCGATGTATTCCCGGTCGCTGGCGACGCGCGCCGCCGCGTGCTCCAGGGTCTCGACCGCACCGCACCAGCCGCGCACCTGGGCAAGGCCGGTAATGCCGGGGCGCGCGCCGAGCCGCTCGGCATAGCCGGGTACCAGATCGCTGTAGAGCGCCTCATCCACCTGCATGGCAAAGACATGCGGGCGCGGGCCGATCAGGCTCATCGAGCCATTCAGCACGTTGAAGATCTGCGGCAGCTCGTCGAGGCCGGTATCCCGCATGACCCGGCCGAGCGGCGTGACCCGCGAGCCGGTGGCATCCAGGCTGTTGCGGGCGTTGGGGTTGCAGTTCTCCACCCGCATCGAGCGGAACTTGTAGACCCGGATCGCCCGGCCATGCAGGCCTTCCCTTGTCTGAACGAACAGCGCCGGGCCGCCGTCGCGGCGCACCAGCCAGGCCAGGACCAGGAAAACAGGCGAGAGCAACACCACAAGCAGCAGCGCCGCCGGCCACTCCAGGGTGGCCTTCAGCATGCGGTTGCGCCGGCTGTGCAGGCCCGTGGGTCTGGCATGTGCGGGCCGGTCCAGCGCTGCGTCGCGGCCCCAGGGTAGAATTCCCGCCATTCCGTGAACTCCTCGCTCGGTCGTTAAGCCTGCGTTCATGGTTTGCGCGGCATGCTTAACGGGCGGTTAATCGAGCGACGGAGAATTGACATGCGATTGGGAAAAAGCCGGCGGGCCTTGGCCGGAACGTTGTTTTGGCTGGCGATTTCGGCAGCTTCTGCGGCCTCTGCCGCCGACCTGGCGACGGTCCAGCAAGCCTTGGCAGACCGTGGCTATGCGGTCGGCAAGGCCGATGGCATTATGGGCCCGCGCACGGCGGCTGCGATTCGCGCATTCGAGACGGAGCAGGGCTGGGCGGCGACCGGCGTGGTCTCCGACCGTCTGCAGCGCGCCCTGCAACCGCCGCGGGCCTTGCCGCCCATTGCGCTGCCGCCAGCTGCCGTGTCTCCGGATCTGGCAGGGCGGGCGCAGGCGGTTGCGCAGATCGCGGCGGAGCCCCCCTCCGCGAAGCCCGGCAGCGCCGCATCCCCCACCCCGAAGCCGGAGGTATCGCCGCCGGTCTTCTTCAACCGCAACTGGCTGATCCGGGATTTGCAGCCGGATGGCGCGCCGGCTGGCCCGGCCTTTTCCTTGTTTCTGGAGGCAAATGGCAATGTTGCCGGCCCGCGCTTTGCCAAGCGCATGCGCTGGCAGGCCGACGGACGGCGGCTGATATTACGCTATGAAAGCGTCATCGGCCAGGCGATCGAGCGCACCGGCGAGGCTCTGGATGCCGACCGCATCGCCGGCGAGGCACGGGACCAGGACGGCACGGTCTGGCGCTGGACAGCAGAGGCCAGGCCGCAGGGGTGAGGGCGGTTCAACCGCCCCAAACTTCCTCCAGGAAGCCTAGCCAGTTCTCGCCCAGGACCTTGCGGATGCGCTTCTCGCTCCAGCCGCGGTTCATCATCGCTTCCGTCAGGTTGACGTATTCGGTTGGGCCGTCCAGGCCCTTGGGATTGTCCGGGCGCTTTGCCATCCTGGCACCCAACGGCCGGCCGACACCCTTGTCGGAGCGGAGGTACTCGAAGAATTCCACGCCCTGGCCCTGGGTAAAATCGGTGCCGATGCCGACGCGGTCCTCGCCGATCAGGTTGATCGCATGCTCGCAACCGTCGAGCACGTCTTCCACCGTCGAATCGTCGCCCTTCGGCATGAAGGGCGTGTAGGCGACGATGCCCACGAACCCGCCCTTGTCCGCGATCAGCTTCAGCATGTCGTCGGACTTGTTGCGCGGATGCTCCATGATCGCCGCCGGGAAGCAGTGGGTGTAGGCCACCGGCTTCTTCGAATGCGCGATCGCGTCCCGGCTGGTCCGGTCGCCGACATGGGAGAGGTCGACGAGAATGCCCAGTTCGTTCATGGCGTCGATGACGATGCTGGATTGGTGCAGGGCGTCGCCAAGAATGCCGGCCATTGGTGACGCCTCCTTCGGTTCGGCGTATGGTGTCGCGATAGCCCGAGCCTAGCCTGGCTCCGCCAGAGAAGGAACCCAGCCCCGTGCCGGATACCGCGCTTTCCAACTCCGCCATTATCGCTGCCTACCGCGCCAAGACGCCGGGTTCCGCCGAATGGGCCGAACGGGCCAGGCAGAGCTTCCCCTCGGGTATCACCCACGACAGCCGGCATCTCTCACCCTATAGCCTCTACATCAGCCGCGGCGAGGGCGGGCATAAATGGGACGTCGACGGCAACGAGTATGTCGACTATTTCGGCGGCCATGGTGCGCTGATCCTGGGCCATAACCACCCGAAAGTGCTGGCGGCGATGCAGGCAGCGCTCGCCGACGGCACCCATTTCGGCGCGAGCCACCCGCGCGAGGTGCAATGGGCGGAGCAGATCCGCAATATGGTGCCATGCGCAGAGCGCGTACGCTTCACGTCCAGTGGCACCGAGGCGACGATGATGGCGCTGCGCCTCGCCCGTGCCTTTACCGGACGCGACACGGTCATTCGCTTCCGCACCCATTTCCACGGTTGGAACGACCATATGGCCAGCGGCCAGGCCGGCCATATGGACGGCACGCCGACGCCGGGGGTGGTCTCTGGCATCACCGCGGCAACGGTGCTGGTCGATCCCAACGACAAGGACGGCGTCGAGCAGGCGTTTGCGGAGCACAGCGTTGCCGGCGTGATTCTGGAGCCGACGGGCTCCTCCACCGGCATGGTGCCGGTCGCGCCCGGCTTCCTCGCCTTCCTGCGCGGGCAGTGCGACAAGCATGGCGCGGTGTTGATTTTCGATGAGGTCGTGACCGGGTTTCGCGTCGCCCCCGGCGGCGCGCAGCAGGCGAGTGGCGTGACGCCAGACCTTGCCACGTTTGCCAAGATCATCGCCGGCGGCTTGCCGGGCGGTGCCATCTGCGGGCGCGAGGCGATTCTGGACCTGTTGGATTTCGAAAAGGCAGAGAGCAAGGGCTTTGAGAAAATCGGCCACCAGGGCACCTACAACGCCAACCCGGTCAGCGCCGCGGCGGGCCTGGCAGCGCTGGAGATCATCGCGAACGAGGGCGTCTGCGAGCAGGCGAATGCCTATGGCGCGGCGCTGCGCGCAGAGCTGAACCAGGTGCTGCGCGAGGCCGGCGTGCGCTGGGCGGTCTATGGCGAGTATTCCACCTTTCACGTCTTCACCAACCCAATGGCGCGGGCCGATGTCGGGCCGGATTCGTTCGATCCGCTGAACTACGATTATTCGGAGCTCAAATCGAATGCGCCGGGCGCGGTACAGAAGCTGCGCCTTGCCATGATCCTGAACGGTGTCGATATCATGGGCTGGCCGGGCGGCAATATCGCCGCCGTCCACACGGATGAGGACCGGGCAGCAACCGTCAGCGCCTTCCGCGCGTCGATCGGAATGATGCAGACGGAGGGGGATCTTTAGGGGCTTGAAAGCGTCGTCACCTCTTCCCAATTTCTGGCCATCCCCCACGGGCATGCCGCAAAGCGGGTGCCGAAACGGGGGGCAGGGCCGGCCTGGACGGGCGGTCCTTCGATCCAACCGCCATGTTGCTCCGAAGAGGATATGCGCAAAATGACGACGTTTGACTTTTCCCCCCTGTTCCGTTCCACCGTTGGCTTCGACCGCATGCAGCGGATGCTGGAAGCCGCGTCGCGCGCCGATGAGGCGAACGGCTATCCGCCCTACAATATCGAGAAAATGGAAGAAAACGCCTACCGCATTACGATGGCGGTGGCTGGCTTCTCCGAGACGGACATCGATATCGAGGTGAAGGACGGCGTTCTGGTCGTCACCGGCAAGCAGGCCGAGGACCAGGCCGAGCGGACTTTTCTTCACCGCGGCATCGCCGGCCGCGCCTTTCGCCGCAGCTTCCAGCTTGCCGATCATGTGAAGGTGCAGGGTGCCGGGCTCGAAAACGGGCTGCTTCATATCGACCTCGCTCGGGAGATTCCGGAGGCAATGAAGCCGCGCAAGATCGCCATCAACGGCCACGCTCCAACGGCGATTGAGGCACAGGCGGCCTGAAGCAAAGCGCCAGGTCAGGGCTGGCGTCCCAGGCGCCGGCCCTGAAACGGTAAAGGGCCGGGGAAGGCCACTTCCCCGGCCCTTGTTGCATCCCGCAAGGCAGGAGCGTCAGGCCCGTTCGGACTGAAGCCCCTTGACGATCGCGACGCACATCAGCAGCAGCACAATGGTGAACGGCAGACCGGTGGAAATCACCATGGCCTGCAGCGCCCCCAGGCCGCCGCCGATCAGCAGCACGATGGCCACCGCGCCCTCGAACGTGCACCAGAACACCCGCTGCGGCACCGGCGCGTCGACCTTGCCGCCGGCGGTGATAGTGTCGATCACCAGGCTGCCGCTATCGGACGAGGTGACGAAGAACACGATCACCAGCACGATGCCGATTACCGAGGTGATGGAGGCAAGCGGCAGGCCTTCCAGCATGGCGAACAGCGACAGTTCCGGGCTGTAGCTGTCGATCACGTTGGCCTTGACCGAACTGGTGGCCGGATCGCTCAACACCTGGTCGATGGCGACGCCGCCGAAAACGGCCATCCACAAGACGCAGACCAGGGACGGAATGATGAGCACGCAGATCAGGAACTCGCGCACCGTGCGGCCGCGGCTGACGCGGGCGATGAACATGCCGACGAACGGCGACCAGCTGATCCACCAGGCCCAATAGAACGCCGTCCAGCCCTGCCTATAGCCCGTGTCCTCGCGCCCGACCGGGTTGCTGAGGGCAACGATCTCGGTGGCGTAAGTGCCGAGGCCGGTGAAGAAGTCGCTGAATATCACCATGGTCGGGCCGGCGAGCAGGACGAACAGCAACAGCAGCGCCGCCACACCCATATTGATCTCGGACAGCACTTTGACGCCACCGTCCAGGCCGCGCAACACCGAGACCAGTGCCACCGCAGTGATCGCGGTAATCAGGATCACCTGCACCGTGACATTGTTCGGAATGCCGAACACATGCTCCAGGCCGGCATTGGCCTGCTGCGCGCCGAAGCCCAGAGAGGTGGCGAGGCCGAACAGGGTCGCGAACACCGCCAGCGTATCGATGATATGGCCGGTCCAACCCCAGACCCGGTCTCCGAAAATCGGGTAGAAGGCAGACCGAATGGTGAGCGGCAGGCCTTTGTTAAAGCTGAACAGCGCCAGCGCCAGTGCGACGATGGCATAGATCGCCCACGGGTGCAGGCCCCAATGATAGATGGTGGCTGCCAGGCCCATGGCCTTGGCGGCTTCCACATTCTCGGGAATGACGGTGCCATCGGCGCCGAACGGGGTGGGCACGCCCAACGGCTCTGAAATCGCCATGTGATAGACCGGCTCCAGCACGCCGAAGAACATCAGGCCGATGCCCATGCCCGCGGCGAATAGCATGGCGAACCAGCCGACATAGCCATAGTCCGGCTTGGCGTCCTGGCCGCCGAGGCGCACACTGCCCCACGGGCTGACGATCAGCATCAGGCAAAACAGAACAAAGATATTGGCCGCGCCCAAGAAGAACCAGTCGAAGATATTGGTCAATGCCGGCCGCAGCCAGCCGAAAATCGCGCCCGCCTGCTCCGGCAAGGCCAGGGCATAGAAGACGAAAGCCATGATCGACAAACCGGAAATCATAAAGACCGGGTTGTGGATGTCGAAACCGAACGGCCCGACAGAGCCTTCGATATTGTCCTGGCCGATTTCGTAATCGGTTTCGATCAAGTTGGCGTCCCCGTCGGGCTCGGGTATGCCCTGATTGTCGGTCGGATCTGTCATGGGTTCTCCCCGTTTGCGTTTTGCTGTTTAGGCCATTCGCACGATGAACACGGACGCCTTGGCATGCGCCGCAATCTGGCCACCATTCGAGGGCCAGATGTAATCGGTGACATTCGGAATGTGCGAGGCCATCACCACCAGATCGGCCCCGGTCTCGTTCAGGCCTTTCAGCAGGGTGTCGTCCAGGTCAATGGTCGGATCGTGCGAGACCATCGCATGGCTCGTCGCCTGATGGCCCAGCTTCGCGGCCTGGTCGGCCGCAAACGCCTGGAGTTTACCGGCAAATTCCTGCGGCGTATGGGCGATGGCACTGGGGGTCGGCGCGGTGACGCCGACATAGACGACGGTGGCGCCATAGAGTTTGGCCAGGTCGGCGGCCGCCGTGGTTGCCCGTTCCAGCCGGTCGGCATGGGCAAGATCGACGGGCACCATGATCTTTTGGAACACTGCTGCCTCCTCGTTTCCGGTCAAGATACGCCGGCTGGGTGCGGAAAACTCCCCGCATCCGATGGCCGACGGAACAGCGATCCAGTTTGATGCAGTGAGAATATATGATCAAGGCGGGAGAATTATTGCTGTGCGCATCCCCACAACCGGCTCTTCGAAATAAAATTAAGTGTATTCATGCCAAAATTCAGAGTATGTATTTCGGAAACGAGGGGTAAATTGGATGTTTTGAGAACAAAATTCTTGTTCATAAATGCAACTGTCCAACCGGCTCTATGACGACATGATTTCAATTGAATTGGCGATGCGGCGCCAAGTCAACGTGCCTGGCCGATCGGCCTGGCCCCGGGGCGTGACGGCACCCGGGGGTGTGGTGGCTAGCGCACCATTTTCATCACGCCGTCGGCACAGGCCTGCATGCGCTCCAGACTGGCTTCCAGTGTCGGTGCGCGGAAGTCGAACACCATCTCGCCAACGCCCAAGCCCTGGTAGAGGCGGATGTCGTCGGCGATCTGCTCGTCCGTGCCGGTAAAATAACGGCGGCCGCCGTCCGCCCGCTTGCCGGGGTTGGCGTCGTAGACCGGCGCCTTCAGCGAGATATCCAGCTTGGACGGGTCGCGTCCCTCTGCCTCGGTCAGGCGGTGGAGTTCGTCCATCTTGGCCTGGAATTCGTCCGGCAACAGCGGCGAGGCATCGACCGCGCCGACCGGGTGCCAGCCGTCGCCATATTTCGCCGTCCGCCTCAGCGCCGGGCGGGAATGGCCGCCGATCCAAATCGGCGGGTGCGGTTTCTGCACCGGCTTTGGGTCGCAATGCACCGCCGCGAACCGGTAGTACCTGCCCTGGTGCGAAGGCTCGTTCTCGATCCAGAGCTTCTTGTAGATCTCCAGGATTTCGTTGGAGACGGCACCGCGGTCGTCGAAGGGCTTTGCCTCCAGCGCCTCGAACTCCTCCCGCATCCAGCCAACGCCAGCGCCGACGGTCAGGCGGCCTTCCGAGAGAAAGTCGATGGTGGCCAGCATCTTGGCGGTCAGCACCGGGTTGCGGTGCGGCAGGATCATGACGCTGGTGACCAACCGGATGCGCTCGGTCTTGGCGGCGACGAAGCTGGCGAGCGTCAACTGCTCCAACTGGTCGCCATGACCGGGAAACGCGCCGCCCACGGTGTAGGGGTAGGGGCTGTCGATTTTGACCGGAAAGACCACATGGTCTGCGATCATGACCGAGGCAAAGCCCAAACGCTCGCCCTCACGGGCGAAGGTGGCGAGGGCCGATGGCGTCGCCGCCGGCCCTCGTGTCGGCAGATAAAAGCCGAACTTCATGGCTCTGCCCCCGGCCTCAGGGGTTCGGGCCCCAGGGCGCTTCGTTCAGCAGTTGGTTTTCCTGGGTCAGGATGTTCGGGCGCAGTTTCTTGGCAAACGCCATGAAGGCCGCATTGGAAAACACGCTCTTCCAATGCGCCCGCCGCTCCGCATCGTCTTTGAAGCGCCAAAGGTGGACAATCTGGTTCAATGTGCCGGTATCGGAGGTGAAATAGCCGACCAGCCGGGCCTTTTCCGCATCGGAAAACGCGGGATAGCCCTCATTGCCGTACAGCTCCAGCACCTCGGCCATAGTGCCGACCTTGAGCGTGTATTTGCGCAGTTCGTAAAGCATGGGTGTTTCTCCTTGAAGTGGAACGGGTTATTCGGGTTTCCTGATCTCGGCCCCCGCCATCCGCTCCATCAGCAGCGCGATGCGGGAGGCGTCTTCCCGGACGCCCTCTTCGGCGATCATCTGGCGGAACAATGCCCGGACCAGCGTGGCGATGTAGGAAGGCACCTCATAGGCCTCGGCTTCCTGGCGCCACAGTTCCAGGTCCTTCTGAATGATGTAATTGGCGCCGCCAAAGTCGAAGCTGCGGGGCAGCACGAACTGCTTCATGATCTGCTCGGTCGCGAAATTGCGCCCGGTCGCCTTGTTCATGATTGTCAGCATCTGCTCCGGATCGAGGCCCGCCTTGGCGCCGAGCGTCATGGTCTCGCACGTGGCGGCCAGGTTGCAGAAGAACAGGATGTTGTTGCAAAGCTTCATGGTCTGGGCGGCGCCCGGCGCCGCGCCCAGATAGGTGAGTTGGCCCGACATGGCCTCCAGCGCCGGCTGGGCGGCCTCGAACGTGGCTTTGTCGCCGGAGCACATGATGGCGAGCGTGCCCGCCTCCGCGCCGGCGACGCCGCCGGAGATGGGCGCGTCCAGGAAGGCGATGCCTTTCTCCGCCAGGGCTGCGGCGGTGGTTTTGGAATAGGCGGAGCCGGTGGTGCCGTGGTTGATGACCCCCTTGACCGCACCGCCCTTCGCCACTTCGGCGGCCACCTGCGCGGCAATCGCGACGGTGGGCAGGCAGAGATGCACCAGGGGCGCCTGGTCTGCGACGGCGCGGGCGGTCTCGACAATGCTGGCGCCGTGCTGGGCGAGAATGCCGGTCGCGACCGGGTTCGGGTCGGCGGCGACGACCGGTAGGCCGGCCTGGGTCAGGTTGATGGCCATCGGCCGGCCCATAGCGCCGATGCCGAGAAAGCCTACAGGGGTGCTCATGACGCTGGAAGTCCTCGCCTTGCGGTTCTGTCGCGGCGAGTGTAGCGGCCCGGCTCGGCCCGATCCAGGCGGGAAACGCGGGGGCCGTGTCTCAGCGGTCCAGCCGCAGGATGGCGAGGGCCACGGTCTTGGCACGCGGCACCATGGTGTCGAGACGCATATACTCCTCCGGTGTGTGCGCGTTGGCGCCGACCGGGCCGGTGGCGCAGACCGTCGGCGCGCCGGCCTGGGCGGTAAAGCCTGAATCGGCGGAGCCGCCGGAAAACTCGCCGGCGATGGTGAGGCCCGCCTCGGCGCCGCATTTCACGTAGAGGTCGAACACGTCCTTGCTTTCCGGCGACTGTTGCAGCGGCAGGAAGCCCTTGCTCTCGACGATTTCCGTTTTCGTACCGGGCACATAGGCGGTTTCCAGGATTTCCGTGATCCGCTCCCAGACCGCGTCCCGCGCCTCCATGGTCTTGAAGCGCACGTCCACCTCTGCGGTTGCATGCGGCGCCACCATGTTGACCGCGCTGCCGCCCTGGACGATGCCGACATTGACGGTGGTGCCGCTCTCGTAATCGGTCAGCTTGTGCAGTTCGCCGATCTTGGCTCCCAGCTCGCCGATGGCGCTGATGCCTTTCTCATGCTGGCCGCCGGAATGGGCAGGCGTGCCGGTCACCTGGAACTTGAAGAAATTGGCGCCCTTGCGGCCCGTCACGACATTGCCCGAAGGCCGCCCCGGCTCCGCATTGAAGACGACGCGGGCCGTCCGCGCCTCGTTCTCGATAACCGGGCGGGAGGAGGGGGAGGCGATCTCCTCGTCGCTGGTATAGAGGCCGAGCAGCGGATAGGGCGCGCCGCCAAAGCGCTTGAAGGCGGCCAGGACGAAGGCGTTCATGACCAGGCCGGCCTTCATGTCGGCGACGCCGGGGCCATAGGCGATATCGCCCTCCACCCGAAACGGCCGGTCTGTCGCCGTGCCGTCAGGGAAGACGGTATCGCGGTGGCCCATCAGCAGGATCGGCCGGTTGCCCTCGCCGCCGGTGACATGGGCGCGGATGCAGTCGCCGAACTCGCCATGCGGCACGCGGTCGGTGGGAATGCCCTCTGCCTCGAACCAGTCCTCAATAGCCTTGCCCACCGCATCGACGCCGGCCTTGTTGTAGGAGCCGCTGTCGATGTTGACGAGCCGCTCCAGCAACGCGGTCATTGCCGGGCGCTGTCGGTCCAGCCAGCCCAGAATGGCCCGTTCGGTTGCCTGGCGGTCGGTCATGGTCGTGTTCCTGTGCAGGGTGCCGCAAACGGATGAGCCGGAACCGAAGCTCCCCGCCGGCGCCGGTCAGGCAGACGGGCTGCCCGACCGTCTATCTTGACAGACCCGGGTCACTGGACATCTTCGCGCTGAGCGGCGGTGGCGTGATGTCGCCGCGCTGGGCCCGAATGCCGCCGGCTGCCATATAGCCGCCATCGCCGACAATGTTGAACACCGCACCCAGGTTCTTTGCCTGCGGGCCGGTGAAGATACCGACGCCGGTGCCCGTTCTCGACTCATCGCCGGCGAAGGCGAAGTTGATGTTCGGGTCGCTGGGCGTGTGCAGGCTTTCAGACTGGAAGACGTCGTTGTTCAGGGTCATGGTGCCCGAGCCCGTGCCGGTCGCGAAGTTCACCGTATGGCTGAACGTGCCGCTGCCATAGACGGTCGGGTTCGGGTTGTCGATCGGATCGGACGAGGCACCGCGCCATGCGGCTTCCGCCACGCCGGTAAAGGTGGCGGTGCCGGAGACCGGCATGTCCACGCTCGGTGTCGGGATGCCGGCAACATAGAGGCCGGATGCGTTCGGGTTCTCCGGCGCATGGTCTTCCGCATAGGCCCAATAGCCCCAGTGCAAGTATTTGCAGGTGCAGGCGTCATCCGGGCTGGTGGCCTTGCCGGACACCAGAAAACCGCCGGAAGAGCCGGTGATATCCTGAGAGCCGAGACCATAATGGCTGTCGCTGAGATAGGCGCTGCGGAAGGCGCTGGTGCTGAAGTCCAGGGTCGTGCTGGCCGACCCCTCCGACAGTTCGATCACGGCGTCCACCGTGCCCGCGGCCCGGTCGAACGTCAGGCTGCCCGGTGTCGCGCGCGCCCCCATGCCGGTCAGCGATGCGGAGATGGCCACGCCTTCCTGGGAAAAGCCGCTGAACCTGCTGCCGGCGCCGGCGGAGACATAGGCGGCGGTCAGCAACTGGTTGTTGACGATCGGGTCCGACTCCGATCCATCGTCGAGTGTGAGGCCGGGATCGGCGATTTTCTGGCCGACATGCACATAGTCCCGGCCATCCGGTCCGAAATCGTCGCCGATCTCATAGGCATCGCCGCCAACCAGAGCATAGTCGCCGTCGCGGCCCAGCGCCTCGAAATGGAAGGCATCGAAGGTTTGGGTGGACCCGAACTCCTCCCCCCGTACCGAGCCGAGAACGATCTCGCCGCCGCCGGCGTCGATGCCGCTGCTGACGGAGAAATCACCGGCAATCACGCCCGCCTGGAAGACATAGTTGCTATAATTGGCAAAAGCGCCCTGCGCCACCTTGCTGGCCAAAAACACCTTGCCCCGGTCCATGTCGATATAGAGCGGTGTCTGATAGGCGCTGGCATCGAGGCCGAAATCGATATCCGTCACGTTCGGGCCGGCGACGTCGAAGAAGCCCACCAGCGAGAAGGCGTGGCGCGAAAAGCGGTGCGGATCGGTGAGCAGGTCATAGGCCATCAGGCCAGAACCGGACAGGTCGTAAGGGCTGCCGGCCACGATGGTCAGGCTGCCGTCCAGATCGACCGTCATCGGGTCGTTCTCGTTAATCAGCGACTGATAGGTCAGGGTGACGAAGTCGTCAGTGTGGATCTGCGGGCCGGCCAGTCGTTCGGCGATCGCCGGCGAGACGCCCAGGGCCTGCAGTTTCGTGACGAAGACTGTGGGATGATCGTACATCCTCGGATCGTCGCCATCGAACGGGTTGTTGATCTCCAGCGGCCCGAAGCCCGCATCGGTGATGAAGTTCGGTGCGGTGCCTTCCACCCCGCCTTCGTCGTTGAACAGCGAGAAGAAGCCCTCGCCATCGGTGTAGGAGGCAAACAGGTCGAAGCCCTGGAACCCCACGATGCCGGGGTCGTAAACGAACAGCTGGCCGTTGGCATAGCCGGCGTCGAAATTGCGGTCGGCGATAACGGTCAGCGGTGCGCTGCGGATGAAGCTGCCATCCAGACCGAAGATATAGGCGTTGGCGCCGCTGACGCCGATCAGCACGTCTTGCTGCGGATCGTAGCCGATGAAATAGCTGGTCAGTTCGCTGACGCCGGCGGCCGCAAAGTCCAGCGTGATCGTGGATTGCAGATTGCCGGTGGCGCGGTCGAGCACGGAAACGTCCGGGGAGATGCCGCTGCCAAAGGCGTAGAATTCGTCGGTTGCCGGGTTGTAGGCCGGCATGGATTGGTCCGTCGGCGACCCGGGCATGTTCTCGATCAATTGCGGGTAGTTGCCCGTCAACTCGCCATTGGCATCGCGCTCGACAATGTGCAGGTCGCTGGTAAAGGTCACCAGTTCAATGTCGCCGGTGTTGGCGTTGTAGTTCCAGGCCCGGGCGTCGATCCCCATGGGCTGCAACAGTTGTTGCAACGTGCCGTCGGCCGTCCAGACGGCGGCAGGGTAACTGGAACTGCCCGCGCGGGAGCCATAATACAGTTGCAGATTCGGATCGAAGCCGATGGAGGCGGTGTTTTCCACAAGGTCGGGCGCGACCAGCTGGATGGTTTCGCTGGTGCCGGCGAATTCCGTGAAGTTGCTGACGCCGATGTCTTGCTGCTGGTCGGTCCAACGGGCCAGGCCGGAGACCGGGAATTGCGAAGGCGCCGCCAGCGGGTTGTCGTTCAGAGTGTCATCGATTGTCTGTTGCTGGGTCGTGGATACCACCTGGGTTAACCCGTCGGGCGTCAGATCGCCGGTTGTCGGGCCGAGAAGCTGACCGATCGCATTGGCCAGCACGTCCCGGTCAACGCTGGGGAGGCTGCCATCCGTCAGCAGCGTCACCAGGCTCTCGTCGGGGATTTGCACCAGACCTCCGGCATCGCCGGCGCGGCCCTGCAATTGTTGCATATCCTCCGTGATCGAGGCGGAATCCACCTGCCAGGGCTCGTCGGCGCCCTCGCGCGTCAGGCGGGTCTTGAAGCCAGGGCGCCGCATGTTCTCGACCACCACGCCGTCCAGATAGACGGCCAGATTGTCGCCGAACAGGAACGTGACGTCGACGGCGTTCTGATCGACCACCCTGATCAGCGCGATGCCGCCGCGCACCCCCAGCACACCCACCGGCGTGTTGACCTTGACCTCGTTGGTCTTGCTGATGCGCCCGCCGACGAAACGCAGCATGCCACGCCGCAGCGTCAGTCCCATGTCGCCCGATTTCTTTTCCGGGTCGTAGACAAACTTGTCGATTGTCAGCGAGGAGTTCGGGCCGATGGTCAGCGCGGTGCGGTCCACCATCAGCACCTGGGCGCGGCCCACCGCGTCGGTCTCGATCAACTCGTCATAGACGATATCGTCGCCGATCATGACCTGCCGGGTGGTTTGGCCCGGCGGCGTCCGCTCTGCATCCACGTTGACCGCCGCCGTGACGCCGGCGCGCTGGGCGCTGGCCGGCCCGGCATAAAGACCGCCGAGCGCCATGGCGCTGGAAAGGGCGAGGAGGGAGACCGAATAGGGGAGCCGTCGCAACATGGTCCGGGGCTTTCCTGTTGGGTTTCGAGGCGCCGGGGCAGCACTCAAGAGCATGGCCGAAGCCGATCAGAAACGGGCAGAAACACCGCCGAGGACGGTGAAATTCTGCACTTCGTAGTTTGGAATGTTCGAGCGGACATCGCGCCAGCCGATACCGGTGAACAGGTTCACATTGGCCGACAATGGCGCATAAACCTGCGCATCCGCCCGCACCTCCCACTCCTCGCGCGTCTGGGCGCTGATGATCGTGTTGGGGGCGTCGTAGTCGCGGGTCAGCCCGCGCAGGTCGAGCACGACCGTCCATTGCGAGGCAGCGTCGGCGAGGTTGACCGGGGCCGGCACCTGCACCGTCGCAGATCCCGCGAGGCCGAATTCGGCATAGCTCTGGAACTCGACCCGAGCGTTGACATTGCGGCCATGAATGCCGCCGGTCAGGCTGATGGCCTGGGTCGGGCGGTAGACCAGCTCGGCCTCGCCGCCGAATTCACGGCTGTCGAGTTGATCCGCCGTCGGGCGTTCGCTCGAATTCCGATAGTCGGCATAGCGGCCATTGGCCTCCAGCGCCAGCAGCACCTGATCGCCCAGCGGAATCCCCAACCGCGCGCCGCCGCCGAGCGTGCCCTGATAGGGATCTTCGCTCAGCATCATGAAGCTGGTGTTCAGATAGGGGCGCAGGGTCAGGCCGCTGTCGCCGGCCAGATGCAGCATTGGGCCGGTGTTCACCTCCGCATAGATCACGTCGAGATTGTCGACGGAGAATTGACGGGTAGTATAGAATGCGCCGTTGGTTTCCCACAGGTCGCCGGCCTGATTGCCGAAATCATACTGGTGGCGGAGATTGCCGCTGATGAAAAAGTTGACGTCGGCCTCTTCCTGGAACGCAGGGTCCAGCGGCACGGGGGTGTCGCTGAAGAGCACCATTGTGTCCGGCGCGGAGTTGGCGTTGGTCTGGTAGCGGATGCCGGCGGCGATGCCATAGTTCAGGCGATGCTTCGCCGTCGCCTTGTCGATCTGCGAGAGGTACTGGCCGATCCGTTGCTTTGCCGCATCCGGCACATCCGGCGCGGCCAGGGCCTGGTTGAAATAACCGCGGGCGGCACTGTAGGAGCCGAGGCGGAAATACAGAACGCCCAGTTCCAGATGCACGCGCGGCAGGTCCGGATTGTAAATCAACATCCGTTCCAGGCTGGAAATCGCCGCCTCGAAATCGCCCAGCGCCGCGGCGATGCCGGCGTATTCGAAAGCCGAGTCCAGATCGGTGGGATCGTCCAGGACTTTTTGGAAGGCGCGGTCCAGGTCGGCCTCCGTCGGAACGTCAGGGGCGGCCTGGGCGCCCGCGCCCGCGCACCAGGCAAAGCCAGCGCACGCACCCACAAGCAGCGCCTTGCGCGTCATCGCTTGAAACGACATAGAACCCTCGTCTTGTTGGTCCGACCCGGCCGGCCTGCTTGTGCCTCGCGCAAAGGCAAGGCGGCCACGGAATTTTGCACACTATACTGCGCTTTCGGTTAGAATTGAAGAGAACCGTGTAAATGGCGCACGTTTTTGCGAGAGCGGTACTCAAATACATCAAATTTGGATCGGATTGCGCCGAGGGCAGCCCGTCCCGTCCGAATCGCCCTGTTTGCCAGTGGGCTGATTCCCGAAACACCTGCTACGGCAAGCGTTTCCATCAGACCACTGACAGCAACATCCTGGAGGATCTGCCCATGCCTATCCGCATCTCCGGTATGATCGGCGTTGCGCCGCCGCCGGACGAGAACACCGTCCACATCATCGCCGGCGGCGTCAGCCGCGACTACACCCGAGACTTCGCCCGCGCCCACGATACCGCCGGCTTCGACTGGACGCTGGTCGGCTACTCCTCGCGCTCCGCCGACGGGTTTGGGGTCGCGCATTTCTGCGCGGCGCATACGGAAAAGCTCGGCTACCTGATCGCACATCGGCCGGGCTTCGTGCAGCCGACGCTGGCAGCGCGCAAATTCGCGACCTTCGACACCTTTTGGGAAGGCCGCATGGGTCTGCACATCATCTCCGGCGCGGCCGACGATGAAATGGCACAGGATGGCGACTGGGCCGGCAAGACCGCCCGCTACCGCCGCGCTGGCGAGTATGTGGCGGTGATGCGCCAGGAATGGGCCGGCCAGCCGTTCGACTTCGAGGGCGAGTTTTACCGGGTGCGGAACGCCGCCTCCGACGTGCTGCCCTACAACCGCCCGGCGCCGCCGGTGCTGTTCGGCGGCTCGTCGGAGGAAGCGCTGGAGATGGGGGCGGAGCATTGCGATATCTTCGCCATTTTCGGCGAGCCGCGCGCCGCGGTGGCCGAGCGCATCGCCGACTTCCGCGCCCGCTGCGCCCGGTACGAGCGGCCGTTCGGCAGAGAGCCCGGCTTCAACATCTCGCTTCGCCCGATCATCGCCGAGACCGAGGGCAAGGCCTGGGACAAGGCGCGGGCGATCCAGGCCCGCGTTCGGGATCGGTTGGGTGGGCGCAACCTGCCATCCGACAGCGCGTCTGCCGACCGCATGCTGGCGATTGCAGCCCAGGGCGAGGTGCACGATGAGCGCCTGTTCATGGGCATTGCCGAGGCGATGGGCGCGCGCGGCAACACCTCCTGCCTGGTCGGCACGGCAGAGCAGGTGGCGGAGAGCTGTCTCGAATACCACAAGCTTGGCGTGGACGGCATCCTGCTCCGCGGCTTCGATCCGCTGGGCGACGCGCTGGAATTCGGCCGCGACTTGATCCCTCGCATCCGCGCCGGCGCAGCCGCTATCGATGCGGCGCAAGCGGCAGCGCGGGCGGCGGAGTAGGGTTGGCGGCGCCGCTCCGGCCCCGTCTCCTCTTCGGCCCCGTCTCCCCTTGTTTCAACGGGAATAGCCCCGTCTGCACACGCCACTCAGGATGAGGGAGGTCGGGCGAGGGGGAGCGTCGCGCCGGCGCCCTATTCCGCCGCCGACTCCTCCGGTCCGAGGTTGCGGCGCAGGTATTTGGCCTCGGCGATGCCGGTGACCCGGTCCAGGATCTCGCTGATGTCGAAGTCCTTTGGGGTAAACACCGCGGCGATGCCGCCGGCCTTCAGCGCCTCCGCGTCGCAGCGCGGGACGATGCCGCCGATGACGATCGGCAGGTGCCCCAGGCCGCGCTCGGCCAGGGCCGCACGCACAGCGTCGGCGAGGACCATGTGCGAGCCGGAGAGGATGGAGAGGCCGATCAGGTCGGCGTTTTCGGACAGCGCCAGTTCGGCAATCTCGTCCGGCGTCTGGCGGATGCCGCGGAAGATGACGTCGAAGCCGGCCGACTGGGCGCGCAAGGCGATCTGCTCCGCGCCGTTGGAATGGCCGTCCAGGCCCGGCTTGCCGACCAGGAAGCGCGGCGTGTGGCCCATCGCATCGGCCAGTGCCCGAACCCGCGCCGCCAGCGGTTCCGTCTCGCTGGCGGCAGCGTCGGCGGCGATGCCGGTCGGCGGGCGGTACTGGCCAAAAACCTGGCGCAGCGCCTCGCCCCACTCACCGGTGGTAACGCCGGCGCGGGCGGCGGCGACGGAGGGCTCCATGATGTTGCGGCGCTCGCGGGCGGCGCTCTCCAGGTCGGCAAGGGCAGCGGCGACTGCCTTGCTGTCACGACCGGCCTTCCACGCCCGCATCTTGGCAATTTCCGCTGCCTCGACCGCCGGATCGACGCTGAGCACGGCGCCATCTTCACCGGTGGTGAGCGGCGATTCCGCGGTCTCCGTATACCTGTTGACGCCGACAACGATGAGGTCGCCCGCCTCGATATCGCGCCGGCGCCGGGCGTGAGCGGCGACCAACTCGCGCTTCAGATAGCCGGACTCGAGCGCCGCCACGACGCCGCCTTGCTCTGCCACGCGGGCGAGCTCCTCATTGGTGGCGTCCGTGAGTTCGCGAACTTTCGCCTCGATCACCGGGTTGCCGTCGAATATGTCGCCGAACTCCAGCAGATCGGTCTCGAAGGCAAGCACCTGTTGCAGCCGCAGGCTCCATTGCTGGTCCCAGGGCCGGGGCAGGCCCATGGCCTCGTTCCAGGCGGGGAGTTGTACGGCCCGGGCGCGGGCGTTCTTGGAAAGGGTGACCGCCAGCGTCTCCAGCAGAATGCGGTAGACGTTGTTTTCCGGCTGGCTCTCGGTCAGGCCGAGCGAGTTCACCTGCACGCCATAGCGGAAGCGGCGGAATTTTGAATCCTCCACCCCATAGCGCGTGCGGCAGATGTCGTCCCACATCTCGGTAAAGGTGCGCATTTTGCAGATTTCGGTGAGGAAGCGCACGCCGGCGTTCACGAAGAAGGAGATGCGCCCGACAATGCGCGGGAAGTCCTCGTCCGGGACCTGGCCGCTCGCCTTGACGCCATCCAGCACGGCACACGCATTGGCGAGCGCGAACGCCAGTTCCTGCACCGGCGTCGCACCGGCCTCCTGCAGGTGGTAGGAGCAGATGTTGAGCGGGTTCCACCGCGGCGCCTCCTGCGCACACCACACGATGGTGTCCGTGGTGAGCTGCAGCGAGGGGCCGGGCGGGAAGATATAGGTGCCGCGCGAGAGGTACTCTTTGACGATGTCGTTCTGGGTCGTGCCGTTCAACGCGCCGCGGTCGGCGCCCTGCTCCTCCGCCGCCACGACATAGAGCGCCAACAGCCAGGCGGCGGTCGCGTTGATGGTCATCGACGTGTTCATCTCCGCCAGCGGGATGCCGTCGAACAGCGTGCGCATGTCGCCCAAATGGCCCACCGGCACGCCGAGCTTGCCGACCTCGCCGCGCGCCATTGGGTGATCGGCGTCGTAACCGGTCTGGGTTGGCAGGTCGAAGGCGACGGAGAGGCCCGTCTGCCCCTTGGCCAGATTGGTCTTGTAGAGCGCGTTGCTCGCCGCGGCGGTCGAGTGGCCGGCATAGGTGCGGAACAGCCAGGGTTTGTCGCGCGTCATCTCTTCGCGGTGCAAAACGTTGCTCCTCATGCGTCAATCCCGCGCGAGGGGTGGCGCGCGGGTATGTGAATTTCATTGCGATAAACCGGATAGCATAGAGGGAAAATTACTTTCAATATCATTGTTGGGAAATTTTCTTTCGGAAATTCATTGCCATCAAATTTCAGGCTGGGTATATGCGTTGCAGCAATCTCACTGCGCAGCCGCAAGGAGGCATCACCGCCATGGCCGAACCCGCCGCCGTCATTCCCCTGCACCAGGAGGGTGCGAAGGAGCACAAGGATCTCTACGAGATCGGCGAGATCCCGCCGCTCGGCCATGTGCCGAAGCGTATGTATGCTTGGGCGATCCGGCAGGAACGCCACGGCAACCCGGACACCGCCATGCAGCAGGAAGTGGTGGAAACGCCCGCGATCCGCGACGACGAGGTGCTGGTCTTGGTCATGGCCGCGGGCGTGAACTACAACGGCATCTGGGCCGCGCTCGGCAAGCCGATCACGCCGTTCGCGATCCACAAGGCGGATTACCACATCGCCGGGTCGGATGCTTCGGGCGTGGTCTGGGCCGTTGGCGCGCGCGTCACCCGCTGGAAGGTCGGCGACGAGGTCGTCATTCACTGCAACCAGGACGACGGCGACGACGAGGAATGCAACGGCGGCGACCCGATGCTTTCGCCCTCGCAGCGCATCTGGGGCTATGAAACGCCGGATGGCTCGTTCGCCCAGTTCTGCCGGGTGCAGGCCCGCCAGTTGATGCCGCGGCCGAAGCACCTGACCTGGGAGGAAAGCGGTTGCTACACGCTGACGCTCGCCACCAGCTACCGCATGCTGTTCGGCCACCGCCCCCACATCCTGCGGCCGGGCGATAACGTGCTGGTTTGGGGGGCCGCCGGCGGCATCGGCTCCATGGCGGTGCAGTTGATCGCGACGGCAGGCGCCAACGCCATCGGCGTTATCAGCGACCCGACCAAACGCGATTTCGTCATGAGCCTGGGCGCCAAGGGCGTGATCAACCGCAACGAATTCGATTGCTGGGGCCAGCTGCCGGATGTGGACGATGCGGAGGCCTATGCCGCCTATGCCAAGAAGTGCCGTGCCTTCGGGCGGGCGATCTGGGACGTGAGCGGCGGCGTCGACGTCGACTTCGTGTTCGAGCACCCGGGCGAACAGACCTTCCCGGTCTCGTGTTTCGTGGTCAAGCGCGGCGGCATGGTCGTGTTCTGCGCCGGCACCACCGGCTACAACCTCACCTTCGACGCGCGGTTCGTGTGGATGCGGCAGAAGCGCATCCAGGGTAGCCATTTCGCCAACCTGAAGCAGGCGTCAGAGGCCAACCGGCTGATGGTCGAGGGCCGGCTCGACCCCTGCATGAGCGAGGTGTTCGGCTGGCACGATATCCCGCGCGCCCACATGCAGATGATGGCCAACAAGCACAAGCCCGGCAACATGGCGGTGCTGGTGCAGGCGAAGCGGCCGGGCATGCGGACGATGGAGGATGCGGGGTAGGGGGCGGTCTAGCCTCCCCCCATTCAACCCCCCGTTCTCGATTGCACCAGCCCTGCCAAGCCGGAAGCTGCGGTCAGGAGGTCGGTTGGGCTGCCACTGCCTCCGGCGGCAGCACCGGCGATGGGCCGTCCGGCGTGACCTCGAAGACTTCCAGCGGTGCCTGCATGCGGTTGTCGGAGCCGAAGCGCACCGGCCCGCCCAGGCCTTGGAAACCCTGCGGAGCCTGCACGAAGGCCGGGGTCACCGGGCGGGTCTGGCGGTCCGCCGCCGCCGCGGCGACCCGGGCTGCATAGTAGCCCAGAACGGCAATCGGGTCCGGCTCCTCCAGGTATTGCGAGCGGTAGGCCAGCAGGAACGGCTCCAGCGCCACCCGGTCCAGGCCGGTGTACCACGCGCCGTGGAACGACGGTTCGCGGCTCAACTCCGCCTGTTGCCAGACGCTGGTGCCGGCCACCTGCGCGAAGGGCAGGCCGGCATTGTAGAGGTCGAGCATGGAGCCGACCGCGACCAGGCTCTCGTTACCGAAGGGCAGCAGCACGGCGTCGAAATCGTCCGCCGGCATGGCATCCACGCCTTCGATGCGCGAGATGACCTCCGCCAGGGCCTGGTTGCGGCCGCGGCTGATGTGCTGGTCATAGATTGCCGCCATGCCCGTCAGCATACGCTGGCGGATGCTGTCTTCGGGAAAGCGCGCCGCCTCGCTGCGCAGCAGGGCCGGCGGGTTCTGCGATTGGCGCACCTGTTGCACGATCCGGCCCTCATAGGCGCGCCAGGCGCCGCGGCGGCGGTCGTAGTCGGTCAGCAGTCTCACCTGTTCGGCAATGCTGTTGAAATCCGCATCCGGGGCAAAGGTCGCGCTGCGCACCAGGGCAAGCTGGCCGGTGGCGGCCAGCGCCTGCACGCTTGCCAGCGCGCGCGCCGTGTATTCGCCCTCCGGCCCCAGCAGCAACAGCCGGCGTTTCTCGGCCTGGGCCAGGGCCAGGGCCAGCCGCTCGATCTGGCTTTCGACGCTGACGCCCAGCACGAATACCTTGCCGCCGGCCAGTGCCGTGTCGTTGGTAAAGGTCAACATCGCCGCCTGCGAGCCGGCCAGCGCCTGGGGCGCGTGTGCCACATGGCGCCCGAACAGCGGGCCGATGACGAGGTCGGCCTGTTCCTGTGCCGCCGCGGCGGCTGCCGCGGCGGCGCCCGCGGGCGTGCCCCGGGTGTCGAAGGGCACCAGTTCGAACGGCGTCTGCTGATCCTCAAACAGGGCGATGGCGGCGGCGTTGACCAGTTGCTGGCCGATGGGGGCGAAGTCGCCGGTCAGCGGCACCAGCACCGCCACTCGCAGCGGCCCGCTCGGCAGCCCCAGTCGACCGACGGCCGGCTTCGGCTCACCCGCCCGTTGCTGCGGCTGGGGCTGTTTGACCGCCACGCCGCCGCAGGCGCTGATGGTGAGTGCCAGCACGAACGCCACCGCTGCGCGCCACATGCCCTTGCCTTGCATCGCATTATCCCTGTTCATCGGAGCCCGGGCAAGATAGGGGATAGGCTCGAAAATCGCCAGACCGGTCTTGCGGGGCCGGGTTGGCCAGACCGGGATCAAGGGAGACCCGCGCCATGCGTGTTGCCGTACTCGACGATTACCAGCATGTCGCCATGACCATGGCCGACTGGACCCAGTTGCCGAACGACGTGACCGTCACCTGTTTTACCGACCATGAACCCCGCCCGGATGCCCTGGCAGAGCGGCTGAAAGGCTATGAAATTGTTTGCATCATGCGCGAACGCACCCCATTCGCCCGCCAAGTGTTCGAGAAACTGCCGGACCTCAAGCTGCTGATCACCACCGGCATGCGCAACGCCTCGGTCGACCTGCAGGCGGCAGCGGACCACGGTGTGACGGTTTGCGGCACCCAGGGCAGCGGCCATCCCACACCGGAATTGGCCTTTGCGCTGATGCTCTGCCTGGCCCGCAACATCCCGAACGAGAATGCGGCCATGCGCCAGGGCCATTGGCAGACGAAGGTCGGTTTGGGCCTCAAGGGGCGGACGCTGGGCCTGCTCGGCCTCGGCAATCTGGGCAGCCGGGTTGCGAAATATGCCCAGGCCTTCGAGATGGACGTGATCGCCTGGAGCCAAAACCTCACCGTCGAGGCCGCTGTGGAAAAAGGCGTGCGCCGGGTGGAAAAGGACGAACTGTTCCAACAGTCCGACTTCATCTCCGTGCATTTGGTGTTGAGCGACCGCTCGCGCGGCCTTGTCGGTGCCAGGGAGCTGGGGCTGATGAAGCCGACCGCCTATATCGTCAACACCTCGCGCGGCCCCATCATCGACGAGGACGCGCTCGCCGACGCGCTGAAAGCCGGCACCATCGCCGGCGCCGGCATCGACACCTACGGCCTGGAGCCGGTGCCGAAGACCAACCCGTTCCTGGACCTGCCGAACACGGTTCTGACCCCGCATCTCGGCTATGTCACGGAGGATACCTATGAGATTTTCTACGGCCAGACCGTGGAGAACATCGTCGCCTGGCTGAAAGGCGAGCCGGTTCGCGTGATTGCCGCTTGAACCGGCCGCGCCGCCGCAACACCTAAGGCTGCGCCGGACGGAACGTGCCGCGTTCGCCCGGCGTCATGCCTCGCCCCTCCAGCCGCCCCGTTCAGGAGCTCTCGCAATGATTGCCGTCATGACCGCGCTGCACGCGCTCGCCGCCGTTGTCTGGGTGGGGGGCATGTTTTTCGCCTATATGGCGCTCCGGCCCTCTGTCGGCGGATTGCAGCCGCCGGAACGGGTGGCGCTCTGGGCGCGGGTGTTTGGCAAGTTTTTCCCGTGGGTCTGGCTGACAATCGTGGTGCTGCTGGTCAGCGGCTTTTGGATCATCCTGGTGGAATGGGGCGGCTTCGCTGCCACGGGCCTGCACGCCCACATCATGACGCTGTTGGGCCTGATCATGATGGCTCTGTTCGCGCACCTGTTCTTCGCTCCGTTCCGCCGTCTGAAAGCCGCGGTCGCAGCGGACGACACGCCGGCAGCGGCCAGGCAGGTGGGCCAGATCCGCCTGATCGTCGCCACCAACCTGGTGCTGGGCTTGGTCACCGTCGCGATTGGCGCCAGCGGCCGCTATTGGGGCTGAGCCCGCCGTCATTCACCCCGCCAGCGCCGCGATCGCCTCTGCCAGCGCCACGGTGCGGTGGGCGGCGGCGACATGCAGGTTCTCAATCAGCTTGCCATCCAGCAAAACCACGCCCTGGCCCTTGGCCTCTGCTTCTGCGTGGGCAGCGATGATACGGCGGGCTTCCTCGACCTGCGCCTCCGAGGGGCCGAAGGCGGCATTGGCGGGTTCGACCTGCTTGGGGTGGATCAGGGTCTTGCCGTCGAACCCCATCTCGCAGCCCTGGCGGCAGTGCGCTTCGAACTCCGCCTCGTCTCCCAGGTTCAGGTGCACACCGTCCAGGATCGCCAGGCCATAGGCTCTGGCCGCCAGCAGGCAAAGGCCCAGGCCGGTGACGAACGGCAAGCGGTCGGGCGTGTGCACCGCATTCAGGTCTTTTGCCAGATCGCTGGTGCCCATGACCAGGCAGGCGAGGCGCGGCGCGCGGGCTATATCCTGGATTTGCAGCATGGCCAGCGGCGTCTCCACCATGGCCCAGAGCGCCATGTCTGGCGGCGCGCCCGCCTCGTCCAGCACCTGGGCGGCCTGGGCGAGCATGGCCGCACTCTCCACCTTGGGGATCACGGCCGCGTCCGCGCCGGATCGCGCGATGGCGGCTAGATCGGCATAGCCCCAGGGCGTGGCCAAGCCGTTCGCCCGGATCGCGATCTCACGCCGGCCATAAGCGCCGGAGGCTGCAGCGGCGCAGGCCATGCTCCGGGCCTCGTCCTTGGCGTCGGGCGCGACCGCGTCCTCCAGGTCGAAAATCAGGGCGTCGGCGGGCAGGCTCCTGGCCTTTTCCAACGCGCTGGCGCGGCTCGCTGGCATGTAGAGGACACTGCGGCGGGGGCGGATAGGGGCGGCGGTCGGCATGATGGTGGCTCGTTCCTTTGGCTTTTCGCTGACAAGCCCTCTATAACGCGCCGGTCCCGCCTTTGCAGCATCGGAACCGCCGCATGCGTTACGTGCTCTCGATCCAGTCCAGCGTCGCCCACGGCCATGTCGGCAACAGCGCCGCCGTGTTCGCGCTCCAGCGGCTCGGCCGCGACGTGATGCGGGTCGATACGGTGCGCTTCTCCAACCACCCGGCCCATGGCGGCTTCAGCGGCGGCGCGGCGCCGGCTGAAGAGATCGACGCGCTGGTGGATGGCCTGGCCGAGCGGGGGTTTCTCGCCGAATGCGGTTCTGTGCTGTCCGGCTATCTTGGTACCGCGGCGAACGGGCTGGCGGTCTGCCGCGCGGTAGAGCGGCTGCGCAAGCTGGTGCCGGGCGCGCTCTTCGCCTGCGACCCGGTGTTGGGCGACGATCCCAAAGGGCTGTTCGTGGCGGCTGACATTCCGGACGTGATGCGCGACGTGCTGGTGCCGGTGGCGGATATCGTGACGCCGAACCGGTTCGAGCTGGAAACCCTCACCGGCATGCCCTGCGACAGCCGCGAGACGGTGCTGGCGGCAGCGCGCGAATTGCTGGAATGGGGCCCGCGCCTCGTCGTGGTGACCGGGCTGTTGTTCCCGCGCCGCGCGGTCGAGAGCCTGGCCGTGACGCGCGAAGCGGCCTGGAGCGTGCGCCAGCGGCGGCTGGAGGCACCGGCCTTTGGCGCTGGCGACACGTTCGCCGCGATCTATCTCGGCCGCTATCTGGAGGCGCCGGATCCGGCCCGCGCGCTAAGCCTCGCTGCCGCCTCCGTGGCGGATATCCTGGCCGTGACCGAGGGCGAACTGGCACTGATCCCGGCTCAGAACGCCATCGTCGCGCCGGCCCTGGTCGCGGCGGCGGAGCGGCTCTAAAGCAATCGTGCGGCCATCCAGCCGCCGGCGATGATCAGGCCGACCAGCACCACCGCGCCAATGGCGATCTCGGACTCATAGCGCTCGATCAGGTCCTCCGCCCGCCGGCCGACCCAGTATACCAGCCCGGCCAAAGCGAAATAGCGCAGCGCCCGCGAGAGGGTGACGGCGGCCACAAAATCGGCCAGCGGCAGGCCGACCACGCCGGAGGCGACGGTGCCAAGCTGAAACGGCACCGGCGTCACGCCAATGAAAAACAGCGCCCAGAAGCCGCGGTCCTGAATATTGCCCCGCACCGCCTCGAATTCGCCGAGAATGCCGCCGGCACGCATGGCGGGCTCCACCAGCGGCTCGAATGCGGCGGCGGCGGCCCAGTAGGTCGCGACGGCGCCGAGCACGCAGCCAAGCGTCAGCAGGCCGGCATAGGCGAAGGCCCAGCCTCGGCGCATGGCCATGACGGGGATGAGCAGCGGCTCGATCGGCACCAGCAGGATGGTGTTCTCGAAAAAGGACAGCACCACCAGCCAGACCGGCATGAAGCGCGAGTGGAGCACCGCCCGGATGCGTTGCCTGAAGCCGCTTTCCGCGCGCTGCGCCTCGGTCGCCGGCTCAGGCAACCCGTCCGGCCACTTCCGACAGTTTGGCGGGCGTGTCGATGTCGAGCAACACCGCGGCATCGGTCATCTCCACCTCGGCCAGACGGTCGGCGTTCTCCGCCATCAGCGGCTTGGCGCCCCGGTCGCCGGCGAGCGCCTGCATGGCCGGCAGGAATTCCGCGCTCCAGAGCACCGGGTTGCCGCGCTTGCCCTCGAAGGTGGGCACGACAATGGCCCGGCTCTCCAGCGGGTTGAAGGCGGCGATCAGGCGGCCGATGTGCGCGGCCGTCACTTGGGGCATGTCGCCGAGGCAGACCAGCACGCCGTCCACGTCGCGCGGCAGCGCGCGCAGGCCGGCTTTCAGGCTGGTGCTGAGCCCGTCGGCATAATTGGGGTTGTGCACGGCCAGCAACTCGCGACCCGCCAGCAGCGGGCCGACGGCATCGGTCTGGTGGCCGGTAACAACCACGGTGGCCGCGATGTCCGCCGCGGCGATGGCATCCAGCGTGTGCGCCAGCATTGGCTTGCCAGCGACCGGCTGCAGCAGCTTGTTCGCCGTGCCCATACGGGTCGAGCGGCCGGCGGCCAGCACCAGTGCGGCGATGCGCGGCGCGCGCGGCGCCTCGTTTGTGCTTCCGAGCGGGGCGGTGCCGTCCGGCTGGGTGGCGCGGGGATGGCCGCGGCTCGGAATTTCCGCCAGCAGGCCGCCGGCGCCCATGCCCATGATCTGCTGCGGTCCGACCGGCAGGTCGGAGCAAAGGCGGGCCAGCACCCAGTCGAAGCCGTTCAGTTTCGGCGAGCGGGCGCAGCCGGGCAGGCCCACCAGCGGCAGGCCTTCCAATTTGCCGATCAGGATGAGATTGCCGGGGTCGACCGGCATGCCGAAATGCACCACCTGACCGCCCGCCGCAACGATGCCGGCCGGCAGCGCATCCTGCCGGTCGACAATGGCGGACGCGCCGGCGATCAGCACGAAATCCGGTTTGTCCGCCAGGGATTCGCGCACCGCCTCGGCGATGGCATTGGCGGTGTGATCGCAACGGCGCTCGGCCGTCAGCGTGGCGCCGAGCGGGGTCAGCCGATTGCGGGTGATCTCCACCGTTTTGTCGAGCACGCTGGGCTTGACGCTTGCGAGTGTGCTCTGCACCAGCGCGACCCGCTTCGGCCGGAACGCCGCAACGCGCAGCAGTGGGCTGGAGGCGGGTGCGGCGATGGTCTCGATCCGCCGCAGCACGGTTTCGGAGGTGGCGAACGGAATGATCTTGACCGTCGCCACCATCTGCCCGGCCTCGACGCCGGTATAAGGCTCCAGCGTTGCGACCGTGGTGCTCTCGTCCACCAGGTTGATGCGGTCGAGCCGGCCGCGGTCGAGGGCCAGCACGCCGGCGTGTTCGGCAAACAGGTTCACCCGGCCGGTGAAGGGGGCGTTGGCGCGCACGCCCTCGCCCAGAAACAGCTGGGCGATGCGCGCGGCCGCGTCATCCTCGCCAACCTCGCCCGCTTCCAGCCGAACGGCAACCACCTCGCCGACCCCGGCTTCGGCCAGGACAGCGACGTCGGCTTCGCTCAGCAGCCGGCCCTTCTTCAAGGTGCGCTTGCCGGCCTTGACCGAGTGGGCGAGCAGGGCTCCGGTGGCTTCGCTAAGGGGGGTGGGGCCGAATTTCATGGAATTGGTTCTCTCACTGTCGTCATTGCCGGCAGAGCGAAGCAATCCAGGCCAACGCTTCAGTCTGCGGCAACATCGATCTGGATGGCCTCGTCGCCCGGCTCCTCGCAATGACGAGAACAGAGCAGAGGGGGCGAGGCGCTTGCACTACGCCGCCGCATTGGCCTTCACCTCTTGACCCCTGCCCAGGTGCAATACCTGGGTGATCTGGGCCATGATGGCGATGGCGATCTCTGCCGGCGCGCGGCCGCCGAGATGCAGGCCGATGGGCGCGTGAATCCGGGCGATCTCGTCAGCGGTGAGGCCTGCCGCGGTCAGCCGCTCCACCCGGCTGGAATGCGTCTTCCGCGAGCCAAGCGAGCCGACATAGAAGGCGTCGCTCCGCAAAGCCACTTCCAGCGCCGGGTCATCCAGCTTCGGGTCGTGGGTCAGCGTCACGACGGCGGTCCGATTGTCGGGTTTGAGGGCTTCCATCGCCTCGTCCGGCCAATCCTCGTTCAGGGCGACGCCGGGGAACCGCTCGGCGGTGGCAAAGGCGCCGCGCGGGTCGATGACGGTGACGGCATAGCCGGCAGCCTCCGCAATTTGCACCAGCGGTTGGGTGATGTGCACGGCGCCGACGACGATCAGGCGGCGTGGCGGGTTGTAGACGTGCAGGAAATAGCGCTGATCTTCGTGCTTGAGGTCGTGGCTGCGGTCGTGGCGCTGCGCCTCGCGGGCGGCGTCGGCGACCTCCGGCGGCAGGCCGGTCAGGCCTTCGACGCCATCCGGCGTCAGCAACCAATCGGCGCCGGAGTCCATCTCGACAATGCGCACGACCGGGCGGTTTTCGGCGCGCAACGCCACGGCTTTCTCGAACAAAGCGGATCGCATGGCCTCAACCCTCCACCCGCTCGATAAAAATCTCCAGCTTGCCGCCGCAGGCGAGGCCGACCTCCCAGGCCTGGTCGTCGCTGATGCCAAAGTCCAGCAGGCGCGGCTTGCCCTCGGCGATGACCTCCATGCCCTCGGTCACGACCGCGCCTTCGACGCAGCCGCCGGAAACGGACCCCATAAAGGCGCCCTCGTCGGTCAGCACCAGTTGCGAGCCGACGCCGCGCGGGGCCGAACCCCAGGTGGAGACCACCGTGGCGATGGCGACGCCCTTGCCTGCGGAACGCCAGTCGCGGGCCTGGGCCAGGATGGCGTCCGCCTCGGCGTTTGTCAGAGTTTGTTCCGCCATTCTCGCATGCCTTTCTGTATGCTCACGTCCGACTGGGAGAGCGCGCCGGCCAGATCGCCGAGGCTTTCCAGATTGTGGACGGGCCGGAAATCGTCGACATGGGGCAACATGGCCCTCGCACCGCTAGATTTGGGCTGGAACTGGTCATAGCGCAAGAGCGGGTTCAGCCAGATCAGGCGGCGGCAGGACTTGTGCAGCCGCTCCATCTGTTCCGCCACACCCTCCGCCCCCTCGCGGTCAAGGCCGTCGGTGATCAGCACCACCACCGCGCCCTGGCCCAGAACCCGGCGCGACCAGAGCCGGTTGAATGTTTCCAAAGCCACGCCGATGCGGGTGCCGCCGGACCAGTCCTCGACCTGCTTGCCGATCCTGGCCAGTGCCCGGTCCACCTCCCGGTCGCGCAGATAGCGGGTGACGTTGCTCAGCCGCGTGCCGAACAGAAAGGTGTGCACCCGGTCGCGGTCGTTGGTGAGTGCATGCAGAAAGTGCAGCAGCATGCGCGCATACCGCTCCATCGAGCCGGAAATGTCGCAGAGCACCACCAGCGGCGGCGGGCGCGTCTTGCGGCGGCGGTATTGCAGCGGGATGGTCGAGCCGCCGCCCCGCAGCGCTTGTCGCATGGTGCGGCGCAGGTCGGCCCGCGCGATCCGCGCGGTGGGTTCGAAGCGGCGGGTCGGCAGTTCGGCCAGCGGCAGGGCGAGCTTGGCCATGGCGCGCTTTGCGACCTCCAACTCGTCCGAGGACATTTGCTCGAAATCTTTGGACTGGAGCTGTTCGCGGGCCGACCAGGTCATGTCCGCCTGGATTTCGACCTCTTCCTCCTGTTCCTGGATCTGGTCGCGCGGCGGCATCATCGCCTCGGCGAGGCGGCGCTGCAGCGGCTCGCCTTGTTCCTGCTTGGCCGGGTCGTCGATGGCCAGCGTCGGCAGCATCAGGTCGATCATCCGGTTGAGGATGTCCGGATTGCGCCAGAACATGGCAAAGGCTTGATCGAACAGGTCGATCTGATCGTACCTGCTGATGAGCGAGGCCCGGAGCGCCCAATAAAAATCCCGCCGGTCGGTGATATCCACGGCCCGCACTGCCTCCACCGCCCGCAGCGTATGGCCGGGGCCGAGCGGCAGGCCGGCAGCGCGCAGGGTGCGCACGAAATGCATGATGTTTTCGGGAATGCGACCGGCGGTGGTCTCCGGGCCTGTTCCGGAACTTGTACCCGAGTGGGACTCGGCGGGCTGCCCCGGATAGCCCTCCGGGCTGCCGGGAAGGCTCAATTTACATCCCCTCCCGCCGCGCCTGCGCCAGGCTGGCGTTGACCTCGGTCAGGATGCGTTGGGCCTCCGAGCCTTGCAGGCGCTGGATGTCGTCCTGGTATTTCAGCAGCACGCCCAGCGTGTCGTTCACCACGGCGGGGTCCAGCACCAGGGCGTTCAACTGCATCAGGGCGTTGGTCCAGTCGATGCTCTCGGCGACGCCGGGCAGCTTGAACAGGTCCATGCCCCGCAGGCGCTGGACGAAGCCGACGATCTGGGCGGTCAGCTCCTCCGGTGCCCCCGGAGCCTTCAGGCGCAGGATTTCGGCCTCGCGCGCCGCGTCCGGATAATCGACCCAGTGGTAGAAGCAGCGCCGCTTCAGGGCGTCGTGAATCTCGCGGGTGCGGTTGCTGGTGATGATGACGATGGGCGGCCGATCCGCCTTGATCGTGCCCAACTCGGGGATGGTCACCTGGAAGTCCGACAAGACTTCCAGCAGATAGGCCTCGAACGGTTCGTCCGTGCGGTCCAGTTCGTCGATCAGCAACACCGGCGGCCCTTCGAGGCTCGGCTCCATCGCTTGCAGCAGCGGGCGCTCGATCAGGAATTCGCGGCGGAAGATATCGTCGGCCAGCGCATCGCGGTCTGCGTCGCCCATGGCTTCGGCCAGCCGGATTTCGATCATCTGGCGGGCGTAGTTCCACTCGTACACCGCAGAGGCCACATCCAGCCCCTCATAGCATTGCAGGCGGATCAGGCGGCGGCCGAGTTGCTCGGACAGAACCTTGGCGATCTCGGTCTTGCCGACGCCGGCCTCCCCTTCCAGGAACAGCGGCCGGCCAAGCTTCAGGGCCAGGAACAGCGACGTGGCGAGCGAGCGGTCGGCGACATAGCTGCCGCCGGCCAGGACGTCGGCGACACCATCGACGGAATCGGGAAAAGCCAAAACGCTGCCTCTCAGGCGACCGACGCGACGGCGCGGCGGGCCATGACGCCGACCAGATGGGCGCGGTATTCGGCAGACGCGTGGATGTCGCTGTTCATCTCCGCCGCCTCACCCTGCAGCCCGGACAGCGCATCGGCGGCGAAATTGCCGGCCAGGGCCGCCTCCATGGCCGCATGGCGGAAGACGCAAGCGGCCGCGCCGGTCACCGCAACGCGGACGCCGCCACCTGTCTCCGCCACGAACACGCCGACAATGGCATAGCGGCTGGCCGGGTTCGGGAACTTGCCATAGGCGGCGCGTTTCGGCTTGGGAAACCGGAATTCGCGGATGATCTCCCCCGGCTTCAGCGCCGTTTCGAACATGCCGGTGAAGAAATCGTCGGCCGCGATCTCGCGCGCGTCGGTGATCACGGTCGCGCCCAGGCCCAGCACGGCGGACGGGTAGTCCGCTGCCGGGTCGTTGTTGGCGACGGAGCCGCCAATGGTGCCGCGGTTGCGCACCATCGGGTCGCCGATCATGCCCGCCAGTTCCGCCAGCGCCGGGCAGAATGCCTTGACCTCGGCCGAGTTGGCGACCGCGTCGTGCTTGGTCATGGCGCCGATGACCAGGGCGTCGCCCTCGGCCCGGATGCCGGCAAGGCCGTCAATGCCGCCCAGGTCGATGACATCGCTCGGCATGGCGAGGCGCTGCTTTAGGGTCGGGATCAGCGTCATGCCGCCGGCCATCAGGGTGGCGTCGTCGCCCGCGCTCAGCTTCGCCTTGGCATCATCCAGCGAGCCGGCGCGGTGATAGGTGAACTCGTACATCTGGTCCTGGCTCCTGTCCGCGGGCCTACGACTGGCCGCTCATGGCGCGGGCACCGGCCATGATCGACTTGACGATGTTGTGGTAGCCGGTGCAGCGGCAGAGATTGCCCTCCAGCCAGTCCCGCACCTCCCGCTCGCCCGGCGCGCCGTTGCGGCTGGCGAGCGCCACGCCAGACATGACCATGCCGGGGGTGCAAAAGCCGCATTGCAGGCCGTGATTCTCGCGGAAGGCTTCCTGCATCGGGTGCAGGGTGTCGCCATCGGCCAGCCCCTCGATCGTGGTGACCGCCGCACCTTCGGCCATCAGCGCCAGGAAGGTGCAGGATTTCACCGCTTCGCCGTTCACATGCACGGTGCACGCGCCGCATTGGGTGGTGTCACAGCCGACATGGGTGCCGGTCAGGCCCAGATGCTCGCGCAGGAACTGGACCAGCAGGGTACGGCCCTCGACCTCGCCGAAGACCGGCTTGCCGTTAACGGTCATGGAGACGGAAGGCATGGGCGTGCTTCTCCTGAAGGAGGCAGTTCGATCGTTCGCTTCGAAACATGGCGGCGCCGGTGGCGGCGGTCAACGGCGCAGTGCTGCGCGCCTGCCCGCCACCGGGCCATGGTTATCAGGTGAGAAAGATGATCAAGCCCAGCAACACCACGCCGGCGCCGGCGATCCACATCCATTGCGGCACGCCCTTGGCGGCGGTGCGGGTGGAGTCGGCAACCTCCGCCGCATCGTGAGCGGTCTCGCGGGCCGCTTCGGCCACGGCCTCCACTGCGTCCTCCGCCGCATGGACGGCAGCATCGTAGGACTCCTCGGCCAACTCCTCGGCGGCGACGCCCCAGGCCGGCGTGCCGTCGTCGTGATGATGGGGCCCGCCGCTGCCGGCTTTCTCCGCCACGATTGCGGAGAATTTGGCAAAGAAGTCGTCGGCCATTTTCTTGGCCGTGCCGTCGATCAGGCGCGAGCCGATCTGGGCCAGCTTGCCGCCGACCGAGGCGTTGGCCTCGTAGGTGAGTACGGTCTCATCGCCGTCTTCGGCCAGCTTCACGGTGGCGCCGCCCTTGGCGAATCCAGCGGCGCCGCCGGTGCCGTCGCCCTCGATGCGGTAGCCGTTCGGCGGGTCGAGGTCGAGCAACTGGACCTTGCCGGAGAAGCGGGCGCTGACCGGGCCGACCTTGGCACGCACCTTGGCGGCAAAGCCGTTCTCGCCGTCCGCAGTCAGTTCTTCGCAGCCAGGGATGGCGGCTTTCAGAATTTCGGGGTCGTTCAGCGCTTCCCATACCACCTGGCGGGGGGCGGGAATGCGGTATTCGCCGGACATGTCCATGACAGTTAAAGTCCCTTTGAAGCGGGCAAAAGGTGGCGCCGCCGCGGCGACGCACGGCTGTCCGGTTCGACCGTAAACGCCAGCGCGGGCCGGTGCAATCGCACTTCCGTTGTGTCCGCGTTGCGTCGGTGCGCGGGCTGCGGCGACATAAAAAAGATTGCATCGCCGGGGGTTCGCTTCGTAAACCCCGTGAAACACTCTGCGCGGAGCAGACGCGTCTGCCCTGCTGCCGATCTGCCAAATTCAGAACCGGGAGGACGGTCTCAAATGACCGCATTGCGACTTATTGCTTTGGCCCTGTTGGCCATTGTGCCAATAGCCAGCCCCGCCCTGGCTGCGGGCGCGGCGGGGGCGCCGCATTTGGATGGCGGCGAACTCGGCCTGATCTGGGTCGCGCCTTTTGTGGGTATCCTGCTGTCCATCGCCATTTTCCCGCTGGTCGCGCCGGATTTCTGGCACCACCATTTCGGCAAGGTTTCGGCCTTCTGGGCGGCAGCGTTTCTGGTGCCGTTTCTGGCGGTCTACGGCGTTGAGCTGATGGCCTTCGAAGTCATCCACGTGATGCTGCTGGAATACATTCCGTTCATTATCCTGCTGTTGTCGCTGTTCACCGTGGCCGGCGGCATCCGGCTAACCGGGCGGCTGGTGGGCTCGCCGGTCGTCAACACCGGCATCCTGCTGGTGGGCACGGTGCTGGCAAGCTGGATGGGCACCACCGGCGCTGCCATGCTGCTGATCCGGCCGTTGTTGCGGGCGAACGAAGGCCGGCGCTACAAGGTTCACACCGTGGTGTTTTTCATTTTCCTGGTGGCCAATATCGGTGGCTCGTTGACGCCGCTGGGCGACCCGCCGCTGTTTCTGGGCTTTTTGAAAGGCGTGTCGTTCTTCTGGCCGACCACGCACATGTTCCTGCCGATGGTGATGGTCTCGTTGATCCTGTTGGCGCTGTACTTTGTCGTCGACACCAGGCTGTTCAAACGCGAAGGGCCCGCGGCGGTCGAGGGCGCCGGCGGCGACCCGAACGAGCCGCTGGGTTTTGTCGGCAAGGTCAACTTCCTGCTGCTGGCCGGCGTCGTTGCCAGCGTGCTGATGAGCGGCATCTGGAAGCCGGGCATCTATCTGGACGTGTATTACGTGCATTGGGATCTGCAGAACATCGTCCGCGACGTGCTGCTGCTGACCATTGCCTACCTCTCCTGGAAGCTGACCGACCGGGACAACCGCGATGCGAACGGCTTTACCTGGTTCCCGATCATGGAAGTCGCCAAGCTGTTCGTCGGCATTTTCCTGACCATCGTCCCGGCCATCGCCATCCTGAAAGCGGGCGCGGAAGGCGCCATGGGCGGTCTGGTATCGCTGGTGACGGCGCCCGACGGGGGGCCGGTTGACATCATGTATTTCTGGCTGACCGGCATCCTCTCCAGCTTCCTGGACAACGCGCCGACCTATCTGGTGTTCTTCAACACCGCCGGTGGCGATGCGGCCCATCTGATGACCGACATGGCGACGACGCTGCTGGCGATCTCCGCCGGTGCGGTGTTTATGGGCGCGAACACCTATATCGGCAACGCACCGAACTTCATGGTGCGGGCCATCGCCGAAGAGCAGAATGTGGCCATGCCCAGCTTTTTCGGCTATATGTTGTGGTCAGGAGCAATCCTGATCCCGATCTTCTTCCTGGTGACGTTCGTCTTTTTCGTCTAGGGAAGGGGAGGACTGAAAGCGACCGGGGCGCCGGCAGCGGTCACCGTTGAGGTCGGCGCCGCCGCCCCTTGAAAACAGAGGCGACTTGATGATGCGATTGCAAGCGATGCTGGTGGGCGTGGGCCTGGCAAGTGCGGCCCTGTTGGCGTCCCCCGCCCTGGCGACCTGCCCGCATACCGTGGTCAAGGATGTGGGCTCCAGCTGCATTTCGAAACGGTGCCCTAAAGGCCTGCAGGCCTACTGGGCAGTGATCCGGAATGACTTTCCGCACAAGCTCTACATCACGTACGCGTTCCGCTCCGGCCCGCGGGACACGGCGATTATTCCGGGTGGCCTGGAATTGCAGCCGAATTCCGCCGACCTGCAGCCGATCGGCATCGGCCATGGTGCCCTGCCGCTTGACGAGGACTTAATCGCCCGCAATGGCCGGCTCCGCATTTTGGAATGCGGTACCGATCCGAACATCCGCTACAAGTGGCGGCTGGGCTGAGGCTGCGGGCCGTCAGCCCTGCGACGCCTCGCCGATCCGCCGCAGGAACTGGGCGGCGTGCAGCACACCGGTCTCGTCGATGCCATGGCCGAGGCCCTGGATCACATGGCATTCCACCTCGACACCGGCAGCCCGCAACGCCCGGTTGGCCTGTTCCAAACTCTCCACCGGCACGACGTCGTCGTCCTTGCCGTGGGCAAGCATGACCGGCGGCTTGCACGTCATCTCCTCCGCAAGCAAATGCGCCGCCATAAGCCGGCCGGCAAAGCCGACGATGGCGCGCGGCGCCACCGGACGCCTCAGGCCGGAATGCAGCGCCATCATCGTGCCCTGGCTGAAGCCCAGGATATAGAGTTCCTGCGGCGGCACGTTGTGTGCCTCTAACTGCACGTCGTAGAAGGGCTGGAGGATGCTGTTCGCCAGCCGCGCGCCCTCCAGCCGACGGGTGCTGTCGGCGTCCCAGACGTCGAACCACTGGAAGCCGAAAGCGCTCATGGCGCAGGGAAAGGGCGCGTTCGGGGCGACGAAGGCCGCATCCGGCATCACCTGCCCCAGATAGGGCGCGAGGCCGATCAGATCCTCCCCATCCGCCCCATAGCCGTGCAGCATGACGATGAGTTGTTTGGCCTCGCCGCCGCCGACCGGGTGGTGGTGGTGGCTCATCAGCGTGGTGCCTTTGGCTTCCGGGGCGACAGGCATGGATTGGCTCCTGCGGGTTCGCATGCAAGGGTGGGGTCTGGCGACACCCTAACGTTTCGGACCCATGCGCGTCACCCGCTTTGCCCCAAGTCCGACCGGGCACCTGCACCTCGGCAGCGTCTATAGCGCCCTGTTCGCCTGGCGCCTCGCGCGCGGGGCCGGCGGGCGGTTTTTGGTGCGCCTGGAGGATATCGACCAGACCCGCTGCAAGCCGGAATACGCCCGGCGCATGCTGGACGACCTCGCATGGCTCGGCCTCGACTGGGATGGCGAGGTGCGGGTGCAGTCCCGGCATATCGACGACTACCGCGCGGCCCTGGCCCGGCTGGACGGCATGGGCCTGCTCTACCCCTGTTTCTGCACCCGCGCCCAGATCGCCGCAGAGATCGCCGCCGCGGGCGGCGCGCCGCATGGGCCGGATGGGCCGGTCTATCCGGGAACCTGCCGGGGCATGCCTCGGGGGGAGGCGAGGGCCCGTATCGCCGGCGGGCAGCACCCCGCCTGGCGCCTGGACATGGCGAAGGCGGCGGAGCGCGCCGGGCCGTTGATGTTCCGGGAATGGGGCGGGGCGAGCGAAGGGGAGGGGGTGGAGAGGGTGGCGCCTTCTGTTGCCTGCCGCCCCGGGCGCTTTGGCGATGTTGTCCTCGCCCGCAAGGATTCCCCTACCAGCTACCACCTCGCCGTCACCGTGGACGACGCCCTGCAGGGCGTTACCCTCGTCACCCGCGGCGAGGATCTGCTGCCGGCAACCGACATTCACCGCCTGCTGCAAGCCCTGCTCGGCCTGCCGGAGCCGGACTATTGGCACCACTCGCTGCTGCTCGGCCCCGACGGCAAACGCTTTGCCAAGCGCGACAAGAGCGTCAGTGTGCCCGATCTCCGCGCCGCCGGCCATACGGCGGCCGCGGTGCTGGCGATGGCAGCGGCGCTGGTGCCGTCCGGAAAAGGCGCGGGAAAGATCTGATTGCCCCCCGTTCGCTTTCGTGAGAGCGTTCCGGCTGTCGGGTTGACGAGATTGGAAGTTGGCCGATGAGCCGCCGGACCAAGACTGCCCCCAGCCGATCGGTCAACCGGGCCGAAAGGCGGCCGGACGCAACGACACCGCCCGGCAAATCTCCGCTGCAGGCCGCCGCCGCCGCGAGCCCGCAAGCGCGAGGAGCCCTCGCGTTGCAAAGAGCCGCTCACGGCCAAGCCGGCGCCGGGGCGTTGCGTTCCTGGCAGGATCGGGCGGCAACGGCCTATCCCGCAGCCCCGCTGCAACGGCTCGTCACCAGCGGGCTGCGCAGGCACACATTCGGCCCACGTGTCGAACTCGCGGCCGGCCAGCCGCAGGAGGTCACCGACATGCAGCGCAGTTCGGATCACTACCTGATCCGCGCGGTCGCTGACATCGTTTATTATACGAAGGGTATTGATCCGCGAATCCCGGTGCTGACCCCGAAAAAGCACCTGATCGGGGAATCCCACAATGCCTCCCGCTTCGACGAGGCCGTGACCGATTGGGGTTGGCCGGGCGGTGCGGCGGTCATGCGGGAGGGCCTGAATACCCACCCGGCCATGCGCGACCTGAATGCCGAACAACGGACCGCAGACCCCGAAGACGAATCCTTCGGCGCCAAGCCGCTGGAAAGCACGGTGGCGAAGAGCCTGGCCGAAATCGTCCTGCTGCGCTCGTACATGGACCGCTTGGAACGCTCGATCGGCGCCTACGAGACGAACGAGAACGCGATTGCCAAGCTGGCGAACCCGACGCCGGCAGACGGGCCGGTCAAACTGAAGCCCCGGATCGCCGGCAACCTCAAGACCACGTCCGCCAGCATCTACAACAGGTGGGGCGAGTTCCAGTCGATCGTCGCCAATGCGCGGGCCTATGCCTCCTCGGTTCCGTCTTCGGCGCGGGCGGCGTTGACGGTCGCCAACGACTTGTATGTTCAGTTGATCGATCACGGCAGCGGGTTTGACAACGGGGCCAGGCTGTTGCTGGGCGAGATCGAGGCGCAGGCAACGGAAACCGGGGATGCGTGCAAGGTGCGGGGCGGTCTGGTCAAGATCATGTTGCGCCAAGTGGACAAGCTGGCCGTCGCCTTTCATGCCATCATGGTCCAGGATCTGCGCCAGGAAAGCCCCGATTTGCTGGATTCGAGCCGAGGCGAAGGCAAGGATATTGGCGCTGACACTCTGTTGGACCGAACCAAGAGTTCGGCGCAAACCCTCTCGGCCATGTTCCCGGCCCGCGAGCATTTCATGGCGCAGAATATCGCCGGCAATCTCGACAAGCCGGCCCTGGTTCAGGTGGGCTCACACCACTTGCCGGGCCTGAAGGCGCGCAACATCCCGGACGTCGTCACCCATGATGACTATGACGCATTCAAGCAGGCGACGTATTCGGTGCTGCCGCCGCGCAGCGGGGAAAAGGGCTGACACACCCGATTCTCGCCGGACTCGGAGACCGTCCAACCGTTCCAATCGGTTGGATCGTTCCCCCAGCCGGCCGAAGCTTCCCCACCCATGCCCCTCGACTGCGAAAAGTGCGAAAAGCGCGACGGCGTCGCCTGTATCACGCCGAACAACCCGGCCAAGGCCAACATCCTGGACAAGCGGATGTCCGACGACATCTCGGCCGCCAACGGCGTATCGCCCGCGGCCTCCACGGCCACGACCTCCGCGCCGCAGTCCGCGAACAGCCGCCCGCACACCGCCGCCGCCCGTCCCGGCCCCAGTTGCGCGAGGCGGAGGCCTTCCAGCCGCATCAGTCGCGCAACCACACCTCAACCGCCGCGCTGGCGATGACGGCGACGTCGCCGATGGCCTCGTCCGGCACGTTCAGGCCGCCCTTGACAGGCTTCACCGTTACATTGCCAACGGGGAACTGCTTGGCGATCTCGGCGGTATCGACCTCGCCCGGCTCGGCCACGCCGATGGTGGCGACCACGTCGATCTTGCTTTTGTCGAGGTTCAACGTGCGGATGAAGGTCAGCGACGAGTGGTGCAGCGCATCCTGCACGGCGCGCACCGCAGCCTTGGTGTAATTGCCGCCATGCAGGTCGTTGCCGGCGCCCATTTCCAGAATAATGCGTTTGCCCGCCATGTCGCCTACTCCGCAGCTTCCGGAAGGTCGAGATAGACGACCGCGGCAGCGTGCGCGATCAGGGTGACGTCGGTGCCGGCAGGGTTCGGCATGCGCAGGCCGCCCTCCACCACCGCGCAAGTGCCGGTGCCGTGGGGCAGCACGTCGAGCACTTGCCGCTTGTCCACTGTCTCCGGGTTCGGCACGCCGATGGTGACGGCCACCTGCATGGCGTCCACAGGCTGGCCCACCGCCTCGCCGATGGAGAGCGAGTTGTGCCAGAGGGCATCTTTCAGCGCGCGGACGGCAGCCTTGGTGCTGTCGCCGCCGCGGATGTCGGTGCCCATGCCGATTTCGAGCACCATGCGTTTCAAGGCCATTCTTGGGGTCTCTTGGGTTGGGGATGGTTGCCGCTGAAGCTTAAACGAACTGCAGGGCGTGCCAACCCTCCTCGCCGAAGCAGCGTTGCCAAAGACCGCGGCAGCACCGGTTTGGGCCAAACCGGTGCTGCCATCGCTGCCGTCGCTTGCGCCGATGGCATTGGCCTTGCCGCCATTGGTGATGTTGACGGTGCCGGTGGCGGCCGCCGGGCCGCCCGGTATTTCAGCCTAGATGTGGTCTTCCACCCATTGCTGCAGCGCGCCCTTCGGGGCGGCGCCGACCTTCTGGGCGGCCAATTCGCCGTTCTTGAACATCATCAGGGTCGGGATGCCGCGCACGCCGAACTTGCCGGGGGTTTGCGGGTTCTCGTCGATGTTGATCTTCACGATCTTCACCTTCTCGCCCATTTCGTCGGAGATCTGCTCCAGCGACGGGCCGATCATCTTGCAGGGGCCGCACCATTCGGCCCAAAAGTCGACGACGACCGGGGTGTTGGATTTGAGAACGTCCTGATCGAACGAGGCGTCGGTGACGGGGCTGGTGGCCATGGCGGTGGCTCCTTTGGGTGTTGCAAACTGCGAATGTGTCTTCAAGCCTAGAACTAGGTAGCCTTTGCCGCTTCGTCAATCGAAGCGCGCGTCCACATCCACGCGGTCGAGCCGCGGCGCTTCCGTCCAGAGCAGGGCTGCTTCGACCCGGCGGCCGGGATAGACGCCGCGCAACAGGCCGGCATAGGCCCGCATCTGCCGCGCATAGGCCGCAGGCGGCGGTTCGCCCAGAGCGGGTGGGTTGCGGTTGGATTTGTAATCGACGATCAGCACCTTTGCCGGCGTTACCAGCAACCGGTCGACGGAGCCGCTCACCACCGCGCCCTCCACCAGGCCGGTGAGCGGCGCTTCCACCAGGGCATCGGCGGCAAAGACCGGGGCAAAGGCCGGGTCGTCCAGAACCCGCGCCACCGTGGCGACGTGGGCGGCCAGTTCCGCTGCCGGCAATTCCGCATCGGCGAGCAGGCGCGCTGCCACCGCCTCGCGGTCGGCCGCGGCCACGCCCGGCAGGAATTGCAGCAGCCGGTGCAGCAGCGTGCCGCGCCGGAAGCGCCGCTCGGCGGTGGCGCGGTCGCGCAAGGGGGAGCGTAGCGCCGGCGCCATCGGGCTGGGGCGCGACGGGGCCAGCGGGCGGGCCGGCGTCGGTTCGGGCGGTGCGGGCGTGGTGGCCCAGGAGGGCAGGGCCGGCAGGGCTTCTGCCGGTGCCAGGGCGCTGCTCGCCGCCACGTCCGGCTCCCGGCCCATGACGAAGCCGGCGCCGCTGTGCCCGCCGACGGTGAAGTCCCGCTGCTCCATGACGCCCATGGCCACCAGACGTTCGCAGGCATCGGTGACCAGCTTGTGCCAGGTCTCGCCGCTGCCTGGCCGATTCGTCTCCCAGCCGCAGACATAGAGCCGGTCTTCGGCCCGGGTCAGGGCGACGTAGAGCAGGCGCGTTTCCTCCTCCGTCATGCGCGCTGTCTCATCCTGCAGCAACTTGCCGGAGACTGGGTCGCGGCGTTCGGCGCTGCTCTCGGCCCAGATGCCGACGCCCTGGTCCCAGACCAGTTGCGGGCGCTGGTTGGCGCTGCCCTCCGGCGCGCGCATGGTGTCTGGCAGGAAGACAATGGGCGCCTGCAGGCCCTTGGCGGCATGCACGGTCAAAAGCCGCACCTCGTCGCGTTCGCCCGTCTCCAGTTCGCGCTTGATCTCGACATCGTCGGCGGCAAACCATTGCAGAAAGTGTTGCAGTGTCGGCGGTTGGTGCCGGGGAAAGTCGAGCGCCAGCGCCAGGAATTCGTCCACCGGATCATCCGCCTCCGGCCCCAGAAAGGCGCGGATGGCGGCGCGTCCGCCCTCCTCAATCAGCAGCCGGCTGTAGAGCGCGAACGGCGCCATCCGCCCGGCCCGGCCGAGCCAACGGGTAATACGCTCCGCATCTGCCCGGTCTGGCGGCGCTTCCGCTGTTTGCAACGCCGCCCATAGCGTGCCCCGGCGCGGATGGGCGAGGGCGAACAGGCGTTCCTCGTCCCATTGGAAGAACGGGCCTTTCAGCATCGCGGCAAGCGTCAGGTCGTCGTCCGGCATCAGCAGGAACTGGCCGAACGCCACCAGGTCCTGCACCGCCAACTGGCGGGTGAGCGCCATGCGGTCGACCCCGGCCACCGGCACGCCCAGGCGCTTCAGGGCCAGCACGAGCGTCCGCCCGAAGCGGCGGCGGCGGCGCACCAGCACCATGATATCGCCGGCACGGATCGGCTTGCCCTCCGACGCGTGCAGGGTTTCGCCGCTGGCGATCAGGGCCTTGATCTTCGACGCCACCGCATGGGCCAACCGGTCTTCGGCATCCTGCGCGCCTTCGTACGAGTCCGGCAGGGTCCAGACGTCGTCGATGGTGTCCGTCCCGGCTGCCGGCAGCAGCGGCCAGACCTCGACCCGGCCTGTCGCCTCCTGGCGGTGGGCGGTGTGGGTGACGGGATCGGGGCTGACGCCGAGCTTCAAGGGGTCGGCATACACCTCGTCCACCAGCCGCAGCACCTCGCGCGCCGCGCGGAACGAAACCGTCAGCGGCACGTCTCGCCATTCGTGCCCGCTCGCCTCCGCATCGGCGCGGAAACCGGCACGGCGGACGATAAAGCCCTGCGGGTCTGCGCCCTGGAAGCTGTAAATCGACTGCTTCGGGTCGCCGACCGCGAACAGCGTGCGCCGGCCGCGCTCGACGCCCTCGCCGGCAAAGAACTCGGCGACGAGCGCCGCGATCACCTGCCATTGCTCCGGGTTGGTGTCCTGCGCCTCGTCCACCAGCACATGGTCGATGCCACGGTCGAGTTTGTAATGCACCCAGGCGGCACCGGGATCGATCAGCAACTGGCGCATGCCGAGGATCAGGTCGTCATAGTCCAGCTGCGAGCGGGTTCGCTTCAACGCCTCGTAGCTTGCCAGAAAGGTGCGGGCGACGGTCAGCAGTGCGCGGGTGTCGGCCAGCGCCTGGGCTTTGGCGCCTTCCTCGAACGCCGCGACGAGGCGGGCCTGCTCGGCGGCAACCGGCTCGAACCGCTCCGGCGCGGCCTTGAAAGGCTGGAAGCGGGCCAGCGCCCGCGGCTGGCCTTTCCGGGTCAACAGCTTTTCGGCATAGGCGCGCAGGTCGCGCGCTTCCGGCGGTGCGGCCAGGAAGGTGTCGAGCGCGGCAGCGGCCTCCTTCAGTTCACCGGCATTCGCGGCCTGCATGACCGGGATCAGTGGCCGCAGCGCCGCCGCATCGAACGCCCCATCGGCACAGGCCGCCCGCAGCAATGCCTCCGGCGTCGCATCCACGGCCACGCCCAGCCGGGCCGCCACTTGTGCCGGCGTCAGGTCGGCGAGCAGGCTGCGCTTGCTGGCGACCTCCTGGGCGAGCTTGGCGAACCCGGTTTCCGACAGCCGCGCCAACACCCGCCCCCAGGCCGCGCCCAGCGGGCCGTCGCCATCGGCCGTCACCTGGCGCACCAGATCCTCGCGCGCCTGCAACAGCAGCAGGCGCTGGTCGCGATCCTCCAGCACCTTGAAGTGCGGCGGCACCTTCGCCTCGACGGGGAAGCGTTGCAGCACGCCCTGGCAGAACGCATGCACCGTGTCGATGCGCACGCCGCCCGGCGCCTCCTGCACCCGGGCGAACAGCCGGCGGGCACGGTCGAGCGTGTCGGCGTCGGCGGTGTGGCCCAGCAGGTCGGCCAGGGATTTGGCGAGCTCCGCCTCCTCCGTCCGCGCCCAGAGGGCCAGGCGACCGGCGACACGGTTGGCCATCTCGCCCGCCGCGGCCTTGGTGAAGGTCAGGCAGAGAATGCCGTGCGGCCGCGCGCCGGCCAGCAGCAGCGCCAGCACCCGGTCGGTTAGCACCTTGGTCTTGCCGGAGCCGGCAGAGGCGTTCACCCAGGCCGAGACCTGCGGGTCTGCGGCGCGGCGCTGCGAGACGCTGGGGTCGTCCGTGTTGGCCATCGGGCGGGGCTCAGCCATTGCCGTCGCCCTCCTGCGCGATGCGGGCCAGGTGTCGGTAATCGCTGTAGCGCGGCGCCAGCAGTGGCCGCGGCTCGGCCAGATAGGGCATGGCCGGGTCGGCGAATTGTTGCAGCAGGCGTTGCAGCCCATCCCAGGCCCGCTCCGCCTCTGCCACCGGGTCGCGCTTGTCGCCGGCAAGGTTTCTCGCCTCCCCAGCCTTTTCGCGGGAGCCGCCGCCGACGGCCCAGGCTTCCAGCGCCTCCAGTTCCGCGCCGGGGTGGCGGTCGAGCAGCAACCGGCCCTCCAGCGGCAATTGCGGCGACCAGGCCCGGGCGGAGGTCTGGGTCCAGAGTTTGCCCTCCTCCGGCTCCAGGCCCGGCAGGGCGCCGGTCTTGTAATCGATGACGACGAAGCCGGCGTCTTCTATCCGGTCCAGCCGGTCCACCCGCGCCCTCAGCGTCACTTCCCCACCCTGCATCGCCACCGGGCCAGAGAGGGTATGCTCCGTCGCGGCGGAGACGAGCGATGGCCAGCGCCCGGCTTCGTGTTCCAGATACCAGCCGGCCATGCGCTGGAAGCGGTGCCACCAGAAGGCCTGCACGCCGGGCCGGTCCTGCAAATGCGCGAACGCAGCCTCGCCCTCTGCCAGCAGCCGTTCCAGCGCGTTTGCAGGCCATTCGCCGGGGCTAAGTGCCTTCACGAAGGCATGCAGCACCGCATGCAACAGCGTGCCTCGCTCCGCCGCGTCGGGTTCCTGGTCGAGCGGATCGAGCGGGCGGAGGCGCAGGATGTGGCGGGCGTAGTGGCCATAGGGGTCGCGCACCCAGCGTTCAACATCGGTCACGAACAGGTCGCGGAAGCGCGCCGCGACCGGCGGGCGGGCGGCGGGTGGCTCCGGCAGGGCGGGCGCGGTCCGGTCCAACGCCCCGGCGAGCGCCAGCCATGCCTCGCTCCCGCATTGCAGCGGGTCCGGGTCTTTGTCCGACAGCGCGCCAGTCGCCTGGCGTGCCGCCAGTTCCAGCCGGCCGAGCCAGCGGGCCGGCACGGTCGGCGCACCATCCACGCGCCCGGCTCGGGTCAGCAGCACCTCCGGCGCGGCCAGCGCCTGGGCAAAGTCGTGGGCGGCGAGGCCGATGCGCCATTCCGGCAGGGGCAGGCCGAATTCCTGGCGCATGTGCCGGCCCATCCAGGGGTCGCGCTCCGGCTCCGGCGGCCAGGAACCCTCGTTGAGGCCGCCGAGGATGGCCAGTTGCGGGCAGTGCAGCCGGGCTTCCAACGGCCCCAGAATCGCCAGGCGCGGGTGTTTGCCATAGCGCGGCCGTACGGTCTGGCTGTCCAGCAGGCCCTCGAACACCTGCTGGTAGTCGCGGGGCTGCACCTGGCCGAAATCCGCGGCAGCGGCCAGGAGGCCGTCAAGCGCCAGCGCGGCAGCCTCGCCAGCTTCGTCGGCCCAAAGCCGGTCGGGGCCGGCTTCGTTGTCCCAAAGCCGGTCAGGGCCGGCTTCGTCGTCCGCCGCAGCAAGGGCCTCGGCAGCCTGTACATGGGCGGTGAGCCAATCGGTCAGTGCCGCCTCGGGGGCCGCCGCGACGGTGAGGAGCGGCGTCAGCGCCGCCTCGATCCGCTCCAGCAGCGGCGCCAGCGCCTCTGCGGCGGTGTCGTTCTTGTCCCGGTTCTTGCGCTCTGTCAGCACCGCGCGCAGGCCAGCCAGGCCTGGCGCCGGCTTGAGACCGCGCAGGACGGCGCGTTCCAACCGCAGCACATCGGCCCGGTTCACCGCGGCGAGCGGATGCTTCAGCAACGCCAGCAGCGGCACCGGCGCCAGGCCCTGACACACCGCCGCCGCCACCAGGCGGAGGTAGACGCCGGGCGCCGTTTCCAGCAGCGGCTCGCCGGCGGAATCGTCGATGGCGATGTCCCAGCGCGTCAGTTCCGCCGCCACCCGCCGGGCGAGGCCGCGGTCGGCGGTGACGAGGGCGGCGGTCTGATCTTCGCTGTGCTCCAGGAAGTTGCGCATGGCAAGCGCGATCACCTGCGCCTCTGCCTCCGGCCCCGGCGCGGCCACCGCGGTCAGGCCCTCCGTGAGGGCAGCGCCACCGGCCAAAGGCGCCGGCGGCGGCGGTGCCTCGGCCGGGCGCAGCGCGTGGCGCAGCAGGGCGGCGCGGGTTGCCTGGGTGCGGGCGGTGTGTGGGTCCGGGGTGGCACTGTCCGGCCATGCCTGCACCTCCGTCCGTGGCCGCTCCAGCGCCTGCAGCAGCCTGGAAAGGCCGTGCTGGGGGTGGCCTTCCGGCAGGCAGTCCCAGGCGGCCTGGTCGAGCGCCGTGTCCAGCCCTGGCAGCACCACCGCACCGGCCGGCAGATCCAGGATCGCCCGCATCAGCCGCGCTGTCGGCGGCAGCGAGCCGGTGGAGCCAGCGGCGATCACCGGCGTCTGGGGCGGGGCGGTCTTCCAGGCGGCAATCTGCGCGCCGATCACCGCCTTTCGACGCTCCACCGCATCCATGACGCCGTGCTGAGAGAGGATCTTGGGCCAGTACTCGGTCAGGATCGCCAGAAACCGCAGCGTCTCGCCCCAGTGCGCGGCGTATTCCGCCGGAACCAACGTGGCGAGCGCGGCGGTATCGCGGTCATGGATCTGCACCTGGTCGAGCCATTGCCCCAGCGCCTCGGCCAGCTTCAGCGCCTGGTCGGGCGTCGAGCTCTCGCGGTCTTTGGCGAGGATCAATTGCGCCAGCAGCAACTGCCGCCGGGCGGGCGCGACCGGCGGCGGCAGGTCCGCCACCGCGCCCGCGGCGCCGAAAGCCTCCGCATGCCAGTCCTCCGGGTCGAGATCGCCGAGCGGCTCCAGCCGCGGTAGCAGCAGCGGACGGCCATCGCTGACCCGCAGAAAGGCATCCGCCGCCGCAAGGCAGGCGCGCCGGGTCGGCAAAAGCAGCCGCACCTGGCTCAGCGCTGCCGGATCGTCGCCCAGCGCCGCCAGCAAGCCGCGGGCCAGCGCGTCGAGGAACGGCGTGCCGGCCGGAATGGTGAACAGGCCCCTCGGTGTGGTCATGCCTACCACAGTGTCCCCTGGCGGGCGTGAAGCATGGCCTCGCCGGCCAGGTGCAGACGTTCCGGCGTGCCGGCATCGATCCAGTCGCCCTCGTAGCGCAGGCCATGGAGCCGCCCCCGCTCGGCGGCCCGGTCATAGACCCAGTTCAGCGAGAACGGCCCCGCCGGTGCGCCCGCCAGCGCCCTTGGTGCCAGAATTTGCGCGCCGGTGAACACGAACGGCGCCAGCGTCGAGGCCGGTCGCCGTTCCAGCCGCCCGTCCGGCCGCATGGTGAAGTCGCCGCGCCCGTCATAGCCTCTGGCGTTCACGGTCGGCGCCAGCAGCAGCAGCACGTCCATGGTATCATCGCGCCAAGCCTGCGCCAGCCGGCGCAGCGAGCGGCCCGGCGGGTCCAGCCAGATGACGTCGCTGTTGACCGCATAGAACGGCGTGATGCCAAGCCAGCGTGCCGCCCGTGCGACGCCGCCGCCGGTATCCAGCAGTTCATCCTCGCGCGAGATGTGCAGGCGCGGCACCGGCCAGTGGCGCACGTGATCCTCCACCCGCTCGGCCAGATGGTGGCTGTTGACAACGTAGTCGGTGACGCCGACGGCCTGGAGTTGCTCCAGCGCCAGATCGATCAGCGGCACGCCGCCGATGCGGATCAGCGGCTTCGGCGTCGTCGCGGTCAGCGTGGCAAGGCGGGTGCCGCGGCCGGCGGCCAGGATCATCGCACGGTGTGGCGGCGGGCGAAGGCTCACGAACGGCTCTCCGGATGGGCGGGGGTGAGGCGGCTGGCGGGCGGCCAGTGCTCCGCCAGCCAAAGGGCGAGCGGCGCCAGCGCCGGCTCGGCGGCGAGGCAAAGCTCAACCAGCCGCCACATGCGCGGCATGTGCGCCAAATAGCGGTGCTTGCCATCCCGTCTGGACAGCCGCGCGAAAATGCCGAGATTCTTCAGGTGCCGTTGCAGGCCGAGCGTCCAGTAGGCGCGGTCGTCGGCGAGCGCCGGCACGGCGGCAGCGTAACGGGTGGCCATGGCGTCTGCGAGCGCCGGGTCCACGTCGCGCCGCTCATCCTGCAACAGCGATACCAGGTCATAGGCGGGCGGCCCGATCAGGGCATCCTGGAAGTCGAGCAGGCCGCAGGCTTTGACGCCATCGCGGCCGTCGACAACCATCAGGTTGTCGACGTGAAAGTCCCGGTGCACCAGCACGGGCGGGCTGGCCGCCAACACCGGCACCAGCACGGCGTCGAGTGCCTCCAGGAACGTGGTGCGGGCCGGGTCCGGTGCCGCCTCGCCCCGCACCGCCGGCCAGTACCAGTCCAGGAACAACTGCGTCTCGGTCCGGAAGAAGGCCAGATCGTAGGCGGGCAAGGCAATGGCGGCGGTCTCGGCATGGCTCTGCATCGCGGCCAGCGCGTCAACCGCCTGGGCGTAGAGCGGCATCGGACCGGCGCCGGCGTCGAGCAGGCGGGTGAACGTGTCGTCGCCGAAGTCCTCGACCAGGGCGAAGCCGTGTTCATAGTCCACCGCCGGCACTTCCGGCGCCGAAAGGCCGAGCCGGCGGAGATGGGCGGCAACGTTCACGAACGGGCGCAGCTTCTCCTTGTCCGGCGGGGCATCCATCAGCAGCGCCGGGTAGGGGCCGCCAGAGAGCCGGCGGTAGCTGCGGAACGAGGCATCCGCCGAACGCGGCCCCGGGCGGGCGGCGCCAAAGCCGTGGCGTTCCAGAAAAGCCGTCGTCAACGCATCCCGGCTCATGCCGCGAACCTCTCGCTCAGCGGCTGTTGCCACATTCCTGCCTCGCCTTCGAACACCGCACGCCGGCCTCCGCCGGCTTCGTCCAGCCGCAGCCAGAGCGTGGCGGCCGGCAGGGCGTCGCCAGCGCGCTCCGGCCACTCGACCAGGGCGATGCCGTCCGCCAGCGCCTCCTCCCAGCCGATTTCCACCAACTCTTCCGGGCCGGACAGGCGGTAGAGGTCGAAATGCCAAAGGGACGGGCCATCGGCCGGCTCGTAGACCTGCACCAGGGTGAAGGTGGGGCTCGGCACCGGCTCCGCCCGGCCAAGGGCTGCCTGGATCAGCCCGCGGGCGAGCGTGGTCTTGCCGGCGCCCAGGTCGCCCGCCAGCGCCAGCACGTCGCCGGCGGCCAGCACGCCGGCCAGGCGGGCGCCCAGCCAGCGGGTGGCAGCGTCGTCGGCCAGTGAGAGGGTGAGCAGGGTTTCCATCGCTCCGATTATAACGGCGCCCGCCGCCGCCGTTAAAGCCTTTGCGGCCATACGCGCCGTTGCGCTCGCATTTGCGGTCGATAGGCTTCGCCACAATCCGCAATACCGAAGAGGCGCCGTCATGGCCGACACCCATACCCTCGTTCTGATTCGCCACGGCCAGAGCCAGTGGAACCTGGAAAACCGCTTCACCGGCTGGAAGGACGTGATGCTGACCGAGGCCGGCCGCGAAGAAGCCCGCACTGCCGGCCAGGCGCTGCGCGATGGCGGCTATGATTTCGACGAGTGCTATACCAGCCTGCTGACCCGTGCCATCGACACCCTCAATATCGCGCTGGCGGAGCTGGACCGGCGCTGGCTGCCGGTGACCAGGCACTACCGCCTGAACGAACGCCACTATGGCGCGCTCCAAGGCCTGAACAAGGCGGAGACGGCAAAGAAGCATGGCGAAGACCAGGTGTTCATCTGGCGGCGCAGCTTCGATATTCCGCCGCCGGCGCTGACCCCGGATGACGAGCGCTATCCGATCGACGACCCGCGCTACCGCGACCTGCCGCGCAATCTGATTCCCTTCACGGAGAGCCTGAAGACCACCATCGAGCGCGTTCTGCCCTATTGGGAGGTGGAATTGGCCCCGAAGATCGCGCTTGGACGCCGGCTGCTGATCTCGGCCCACGGCAACTCGCTGCGCGCGCTGGTGAAGCACCTGGATGGCCTGTCGGATGAGGAAATCCCGCTGGTGGAAATCCCGACCGGCGTGCCGCTGGTCTACCGGCTGGATGCCGATCTGAAGCCGGTGGAAAAATTCTACCTGGGCGAGCCGAAGCCGCACTGAGGCGGGCGGCGGGGCGGCCTTTGCGCCGTAGACAAAAACATCCCCGGACGCTGGCCTGCGCCCGGGGATGCCGAATCTGAACGCCCTGACGGCCCGGCTACTTCGCCGCCGTCACCATGATTTCCACCATGATTTCCGGGCGGGCGAGGCCGGACTGAACGCAGGCGCGCACCGGCGGGTTTTCCGGGTCGACCCAGGCGTTCCAGACTTGGTTCATCTGGCTGAAATTCGCCATGTCCGTGATCCAGAGTTGGGCGTGCAGCAGCTTGGACTTGTCGGTGCCGGCGCGGCTCAGATAGCCGTCGATGGTGTCGAGGATGTTCTGGGTCTGGCCCTTGATGTCCAGGCTGGTGTCGCTGGAGGTCAGGCCGCAGACATAAACCGTGTCGCCGCGAACGACGCAACGGCTCATGCGCGGGCCGGGGCCGGTGGTGATGTCCATGCGTTCGATGGCCATGGGGGAAGCTCCCGTTCGATGGGGTGATGAAGGACGAGACCCTAAGGCGGCAAGGCGGATTGGGGAAGCGGCACTTCTAGTCCGCAAAGAACGGCGTTTCGCCCTCGCCACTCATGCGGATGTTGAGGCGGTAGGTGGCATCGCCCTCCTTCACGGCGATCAGCTTGCCGCGCCGCGCCTCCGGCACCAGGCCCAGCACCGGGCAGGCGCTGTTGTCCTCGTCGGCGAAGTAGACGCGGGTCACGATGCGGCGCATCAGGCCAGGGCCGAAAACGCCCAGGGCGGCGTGCGGCGCCTGCCAGCGGTTGCCGCCCTGATCGGCATCGAACCGCACCGCACCTGGCTTGATCGTGACGAAGGTGAAGGAGCCATCGGGCTGGGTCACGCAGCGGCCGAAGCCGCGGAAGGGCGCGTCGGCGCTTTGGGCATACCGGCCCGCGGCATCGGCCTGCCACCACTCCATCAGGAAGTCGCGCCGGGCCGCACCCTCGCCGTCGTAGAGTTTGCCGGTGACGGTGATGGCGGGCCCGTGCCGGCCGCCGAGCGTCAGGTCATGCTCGCCCGGGCGCAGGAAGGCATGGTTGTAGAAGGGGCCGAGGGTCTGGGCGGCGGTGGGGCGGGTCATGGGTCTGCGCTCTCCCCTTTACTCTGCCATCGGCGTTTCGTTGCGGCCGCGCAGCACGATGTCGAAGCGGAACCCCAGCGCGTGCTCGGGAATGCCGAGGCTTTCGTCCGGCTGGGCAATCAGACGGGTGCGGGCGGCGGCATCCGGCACGGCCTGGAGGATGCCGTCTGCGGCGTTCAGCGGGTCGCCGGGGAAAAACATCTGGGTGATCAGCCGGCTGGAAAACGAGTCGCCATAGAGCGAGAAGTGGATGTGCGGCGGACGCCACCAGTTGCCGGTGTTCGGCACCGGATAGGCGCCGGGCTTGATGGTGACGAAGCGGTAGCGGCCGTCTGCATCGGTCAGCATGCGGCCGGCGCCGGTGAAGTTCGGGTCCTGTGGCGCGGGTCGGGAATCGGCCGCGTGCGGATACTTGCCGGAGGCGTTGGCCTGCCAGACCTCCATCAGCGCATTCGGCACCGGCCTGCCATCCTCGTCCAGCACCTGGCCGGCCACCACCATGAGCGAGCCGAGGGCCTTGTTGTCGTTGGAGAGGTCGAGGCCGAGGCCGGCGAGGTCGGCCGTGTCGAACGCGGGGCCGCTGGTCTCGGTCGCGGTGCGCGGCAGTTCGATCGGCGCCTCCGCCGGGGCGGTGGTGGTGGTGCGGAAATAGCGCTCGGTCCGGAGGTCCGGCTGGGTCGGCCCGCCGAAAGGCTCGTAAACGCGCATCATGCAAGGCGACTCCTCTGGCTTGTTTGCCGATCAGTCTAAAACCCGGAGCGGCGCACGGCTAGGGGTTCGATGCCGACAGACGGTCCCCATCCGTTGGTTGAACCGAACCGCCGGATTATTGAAATAGCGGGCCGATTCACGAAACACTTGCCGCAGCAAGCGGTTCGATCGGACCGCTAGGTGCGGCGAATGTTGGCCGGCAGGTTCTTTGGGTCCAGGTAATGCAACGCGTCGCCGGTCCATCCGACGCCGGCGGGGACGGTGTAGTCGAATTCGGCCACCATCTCCGTAAAGCGCCAGCCGGCGGGGGTGCGGACATAGCGGTCGTCGTAACGGGCCGCTACCAGGTAGGAAACGCCGAAGCGGCCATAGGTCGCCTGGAGATAGGACGTGCCGGTGGCGGTGTCGCCGTCAACGAAGATGCGGTGGCTGTGGATGTATTGCTTGATGAAAAACCGCTCGCGCTTGCCCATACCGCAGAAGCCGGCATCGATGGCGTCACGGCCCCTGTATTCCGCCAGATAGCCGAGTTTCACATAGCCTTCGGCGGTAAAGAGGCCAGCGATCTCGCCATAGCGGCTGTCGTTGATGCAGGCGTGGTAGCTGTCGCGCAGATGGCGGATTTCCTCTTTGTCCTCCAACAGGCGCAGGCGGGTTTCGAGGGCGGCGATGCGCTCTGCGTCGGTCATGGCGCGTATACCTTCAGTTCGGGCGGACTTCGGCGGCGACGGCGCGGACGGCGGCCAGGGCCTTGTCGATGCCCATCTCGTCGACATCCAGATGGGTGACGGCGCGCATCAGGCCGCGCGGGCCATAGCCGGCGCCGATGCGCACGCCGTGCTCCAGCAGGCGCTTGTTCATCTCGGCGTTGGAGATGCCGAGGCCGGCGCAGTCGAAGAACACCATGTTGGTGGCGATCTCCGGCGGGTCCAGCTCGATGCCCTCGATCTGGGCGAGGCCGCGGGCGAGGCGGCGGGCGTTCTCGTGGTCGTCGGCCAGGCGGCCGACATGGTGGGTCAGGGCATAGACGCCGGCGGCGGCGATGATGCCGGCCTGGCGCATGGAGCCGCCGAACTGGTGCTTCCAGTGCCAGGCCTCGTGGATGGCGTCCCGGGAGCCGACCAGCACGGCGCCGACCGGGCAGCCGAGGCCTTTGGACAAGTCGATCCAGGTGGTATCGCAGAGCCGGGCGAAGTCTCTTGCCGGTCGGCCGCTTGCCACCGCGGCGTTCAGCAGGCGCGCGCCGTCCATGTGCATGGCAAGGCCGAGGTCATGGGCGGCTTCGCTCACGCTCTTCATGGTCTCGTAAGGCCAGACAGCGCCGCCGCCGAAGTTGGAGGTCTGCTCGACCGAGACCGCCTTGGCGACGACCCGGTTGTGCTTGTAGGGGCGGAACGCGGCGCGCACCTGATCGCCGGTGAAGACGCCGCGCTCGCCCTTGACGGTCAGCATCATCGCGCCGGAGAGGGCGGCGGGCCCGCCCGCCTCCGCATGGATCGGGTGGGCCAGTTCGTCGAGGATGACGCCGTCGCCCTGCCGGCAATAGAGCCGGTAGGCGATGGCGTTGCACATGGTGCCGGATGGCAGGTAGACGGCGGCCTCGTGCCCGGTCAATTCGCAGGCCATCTCCAGCAGCCGGTTGACGGTCGGGTCCTCGCCCGCCTGCTCGTCGCCGACCTCGGCGTTCGCCATGGCCTGGCGCATGGCGGCGGTGGGGCGGGTGCCGGTGTCGCTGACAAGATCGACTTCGAGGGCGGACGGCATGGGCGGGGTCTCTCACGCTGGGATGGATGGGGTCTGGCCCCAGAAGTTAGCAAGCTGCGGCCCGGCCTGCTACAACAGAGCCGGGGCCAGCGCGAATGGCGACGGAATGCCAGCCATGATGGGCCAAGAAGACCAGGGCGACCTGCGCCTCCACCCGTTCGCAGAGATCGCGGGAGAGGTGCATGGCGCTCATCCGCCCCCGTTCAGGCGGGCGATGATGGCGGTGGAGCTATGGCCTTCCGCCAGGGGGGCGAGCAGCACCTGGCCGCCGCGGGCCTGCACCGTGTCGGCGCCGACCACGGTGGCGAGGGTGTAGTCGGCGCCCTTCACCAGCACGTCCGGCTGCAAGGCCTCGATCAGGGCGAGCGGCGTATCCTCGGCGAAGAAGGTAACGAGGTCGACGGGTTTCAGCGCCGCCACGACCTCGGCACGGTCGGCGAGGTCGTTGACCGGGCGGCTCGGCCCTTTCAGGCGGGTGACGGAGGCGTCGTCGTTCAGGCCGACCACCAGCCGGTCGCAGTGGTTGCGGGCATAGGCGAGCAGGGCGACATGGCCGGGGTGGAGCAGGTCGAAGCAGCCATTGGTGAAGCCCACCTTGAGGCCGGTGCGCTGCCAGGCGGCGACCCGGCGGGCAGCCTCTTCCGGGGTGGCCACCAGGGATTCGGCGGGCGGCGGGCGGCGGGCGGCGAAGAGCTCGTCCGCCGTGACCTGGGCGGTGCCGCGCTTGGCCACCACCACGCCGGCGGCGGCATTGGCGAGGTTGGCGGCCTCGCCCCAGTCGAGACCTGCGGCGAGGCCGAGCGCCAGCGCAGCCACCACCGTGTCGCCGGCGCCGGAGACGTCGAACACCTCCCGCGCTTCGGTCGGGATGTGAATGGCGGGGGCACTGTTGCGGATGACGGACAGGCCGTCCTCGCTGCGGGTGGCGAGCACCGCCTCCAACTGGCAGGTCTCGATCAGATACGCACCGGCGGCCTCTACCGAAGCATTGTCGCCGATGGCGATGCCGGTGGCCTCGCCCAGTTCGCGGCGGTTGGGGGTGACGGCGCTGGCGCCGCGATAGACGCTGTAGTCCCGCCCCTTGGGATCGACGATCACCGGCTTGCCGGCGTTGCGGGCGGCGGCGATCACCGCCGGCGCCATCGGCGGCAGCGCCGTGCCTTTGCCATAGTCGGAGAGGACGACAATGTCCGCCGCCTCCAGCCGGGCGGCGAAGGCGTCGAGGAGGGCGGTCTGTTCGTCGAGGGTGACGGGCTCTGCCCGCTCCCAATCGTGGCGCAGCACCTGTTGCCCCTGGGCGAGGAATCGGGTTTTGACGCTGGTCGGCCGGTCCTGGGAGACGACCAGCCCTTCGCCGGACACACCCCATTCCGCCAGGATCGCGCGCGCCGCCTGACCGTGGGTGTCGTCGCCCACCAGCCCCACCACATCCACCTGGCCGCCCAGGCTGGCGATGTTGGCGGCGACATTGCCGGCGCCGCCCAGCATCTGACGGGTCGCATCGTGGCGCAGCACCGGTACCGGCGCTTCGGGCGAGATCCGTTCGATATGGCCGTCGATATAGCGGTCCAGCATCACGTCGCCGATGACGAGAACGCGGGCGCTGGCGAAGGCGGGCAGGCGGTCGAGAAAATCCAACGGGCGGGCCTGTCTAGCGATAGGGGTCGGGCTGGCTGAGAAAGCGGGCGACGTAATCGCCGACGCCGTCCTCGATGGACCGGAAGGGCTGGTTGTAGCCGGCAGCGCGCAGGCGGTTCATGCGAGCCTCCGTGAAATACTGATAGCGCGGGCGCAGCACTTCCGGCATCGGCACATAATCGATGCGGGGCGGTTGGCCGCAGGCGCCGGCCAACGCCTCCACCAGGGCGCGGAAGCTGCGCGCCTCTCCGGTACCGACATTGTAGAGACCGCTCCGCGGCTGGGCGCGCAGCAGCCAGAGGGCGACGTCGGCGCAATCCGCCACATAGACGAAGTCGCGCAACTGGCCGCCGTGCTCGAAGTCCGGGCGGTGCGACTGGAACAGCTTGACCGTCTCCCCACCGGCGACGGCGGCGTGGTTCTTGGCGACGATGCTTTGCATGTCGCCCTTGTGGTATTCGTTCGGGCCATAGACGTTGAAGAATTTGAGGCCCGCCCAGAACGGCGGCTCCGGCCGGCCCTGGTCGCGCTGGCTGACGGCCCAGCGGTCGAACCAGTGCTTGGACCAGCCATAGAGGTTGAGCGGCCTGAGTCTGGCCAGGGCTGCCGCGCGGTCGTCGTCGTCGAAGCCGGCACTGCCGTCGCCATAGGTCGCCGCCGACGAGGCATAGACCAGCGGGATCTGCCGCTCGGCGCAATACGTCCAAAGCAGGCGCGAGGTCTGGAAGTTCTGGCGCACCACCGCATCCGCGTCGCGGACCGTGGTCGACGAGATCGCGCCCATGTGCAGCACCGCGGAAAGGCTTTGCCGCGGCAGCCATTCGGCGAGGGCGTCCGGCGCCACCGCGTCGTCGATCAGGTGATGGGCGAGGTTCCGCCACTTGTCGTCCTGGCCGAGCCAGTCCGCGACGGTGACGGGCCCGTCGCCGGCATCGGCCAGCGCCGCGACCAGGTTCGAGCCGATGAAGCCGGCGCCGCCGGTGACGAGGATCACGCGAGAGTTCCTTCTGTTCTGCCGGCTGTTCTGCCGGCCGTTCTGCCGGGGGGTGCAACCGGCTCCGCATCTGCCGCGCCCCGTCGCTTTCTTAGCAAGCCGCGACAGGCATTTGAACCCGTGCGGCGGGTGGGGGGTTGCAGCGGTTTGCGGCCATCCTCATTCTGGGTCAATGGCAGAGGGATTTTTCCAGCTGTGGGAGACAGCAGCCTATACGACGGTGGGGCTGTTCTGGATGGCGTTCTGGGCGTTCGGCCTTGGCTATCTGATCAGCAGCATGATCCAGGTCTTTGTCACGCGCGAGCGCATGCAGCGGACCATGGGCGAGGCCGGGGCGAAGAGCGTCGCCTTGGGCACCGCCTTTGGCGTCATTTCCAGTTCCTGCTCCTTCGCAGCCCTGGCGACGACACGGGCCCTGTTCGCCAAGGGGGCCGGCTTGGTTCCGGCCCTGGCGTTCCTGCTGGCCTCGACCAATCTGGTCATCGAACTGGGCATTATCATTGCCCTGTTCCTGGGCTGGCAGTTCGTGGTCGGCGAGTATGTCGGCGGTGCGCTGCTGATCCTGCTGACCTGGCTTGCGGTTCGCCTGACCTATCCGCATCGGTTGGTGGAGGAAGCACGCGAGCAGGCCCGCGCCGCGGAGGGAGACGACGGCAGCAGCGACAGCCCGGACTGGCGCCGCCTGATCCGCAGCCGCGAGGGCTGGCGGCGGGTGGCCGAGCGCTATGTCATGGAATGGCAGATGGTCTGGAAGGACGTGAGCGTCGGTTTTACGGTCGCCGGCATCATCGCTGCCTTCGTGCCGCAAAGCTTTTTCCACACGCTGTTCGTGGGCGCCGGGTCGGCCGATCCCGCCTTCTGGGAGCTGGCTTTGCAGGTGCTGGTGGGGCCGCTGGCAGCGTTTTTCACCTTCATCGGCTCCATGGGCAATATTCCGTTGGCAGCCGTGCTCTATGACAACGGCGTCAGTTTTGCCGGGATCATGGCGTTCATTTTCAGCGACCTGGTGGTGCTGCCGGTGCTGCGCATTCAGGCAAGCTATTATGGCTGGCGCATGGCCCTCTACATTCTGGCGGTGTTCCTGGCGGTGCTGGCGGTGAGCGCCCTGCTGCTGCATGCCGGCTTTGCCCTGCTGGACCTGCTGCCCGGCCCATCCAGCGTGGAGCGCGTGACGGAGCGGACCTTCTTCCGGCTCGATTACACCGCCGCCTTCAATCTGGTGTTTGCGGGCTTGAGCGGGGCCTTCCTGGTGTGGAAATGGCGGTCGAGCGGCCCGCTGCCCGGCGGGGGCGAGCCGGTGCTGACGACCCTGGCGGTGCTGGCCTTCGCCTGGCTGGGCGGCGGATTGCTGCTCGCGCCGCTGCTTGGCGCCTGAGGCGCCCGCCGCGCGGCGCTGGACGGGGGAGGGGGCTTCGGCCTAATTTCGGGTATCGAGAATCATCCGAATGCGAGGAAAAGGCCGATGAGCGAGTCGCACGCACAACTGCGCCACATCTGGGGACTCGCCGGCGGCGATGCCGGGGCGCTGGACGCCGTCACGCTCACCGGCCAGGAGCCGGCCTTGCCGGGTATTTACAATGTCGGCGTGCAGGCGCAGGCGGCGATCGCGGCGACCGGCCTGGCAGCGGCGGAGGTGCACAAGGCGCGCGGCGGGCCGGCGCAAGAGGTGAGCCTCAGCATGCGCCACGCGGCGGCGAGCTTCCGCTCCGAGCGGTATGTGCGGCTGGATGGCAAGCCGGCGCGGGATTTCTTCGATTCCATTCACGGCTTCTATAAGTGTGGCGACGGCGGCTGGGTGCAGGTGCACGCCAACTATCCGCAGCACCGCATGGCCGTGGCGGAGCTGTTGCACTGCGCCTACTCGCGCGAGGGCGTGCAAAAGGTGTTCGACGGCATGACGGCCGAGGCTGTCGAGGACCTGCTGGCGGCGAACCGGCTGCCGGTGGCGCGCATGCGTTCCGAAGAGGCGTGGGCGGCGCATCCCCAGGCGGTGGCGTTGGATGGGCAGCCGGTGCTGAGCCTGGAGAAGATCGGCGAGGCGGCGCCCAGGCCGCTGCCGCCGGCGGGCGCCAGGCCGCTGGAAGGGCTGCGGGTGCTGGACCTGACCAAGGTGATCGCCGGGCCGGTCTGCGGCCGCACGCTGGCGGAGCATGGCGCGGATGTCTTGCAGATCACGGCGGCGCATCTGGCCCAGGTGATGCCGCTGGTGATCGACTCGAACCGCGGCAAGCGCAGCGCCTATCTGGACCTGCGCCATGCCGACCGGGTGGAGCGGCTGAAGGCGCTGGCGCTGGACGCCGACGTGTTCGTGCAGGGCTACCGCCCCGGCACGCTGGCGGCGCGCGGCCTGGGGCCGGAGCAGTTGGCGGAGGCGCGGCCGGGCATCGTCTATGTCTCGCTTTCGGCCTTCGGCCACGAGGGGCCGTGGGCGATGCGGCGGGGGTTCGACTCGATCGTGCAGACCTGCTCCGGCATCGGCCATGCGGGGGGCGTTGCGGTGGGCACGGACGGCATGAAACACCTGCCCTGCCAGGCACTGGACCACGCCAGCGGCTATCTGATGGCGCTGGGCGCGATGATGGGGCGGCTGAAGCAGAGCCAGGAGGGTGGTTCGTGGCTCGCGCGGGTGTCGCTGGCCCGGACGGGGCGGTGGCTGCAATCGCTCGGCAAGCAGGATGCATTGGGGGCGGAGGACATGACCATCGCGGCCATTGCCGACCTGATCGAGGACTATGGCCAGACGCCGTTCGGCCACATGACCGGCGTGAAGCCGGCGGCGCAGTTGAGCGCCACGCCCGGCCACTGGGCAACCAAGACCGTGCCGCCGGGCACGCATGCTGCCGCGTGGTTGTGAGCCGCCGGGTCGAGGGCTGCGGCGGCCGGTGTTGCGGAATGTTGAGGTCGTCCGCAAAAAATATAATTATTTCAATGGATTATAGGTGATTCGGCCTTTGCCTTAACAAACCTTGGCATTCGTGAACGCTGAGCGGATACAGGATATTATTCCGTATCACAATTAAAACAAAATAGCAACGTTTGGAATGAATGCTCACAACGCCACCGCGTCGCATCGCCATCGCATCGCCATCGCATCGGATCGAGGCTCGTTCGAGTTCGCAACTTGAAGCAGCATTCGCGATGCTGCCAGGGCCGCCCCACCCTTTGCCAAGCCATTGACGCCCGCGCCGGCAGCGCCGCACTATCGCCGGCATTCTCTTGCCGTGCGGGACCGCCCATGGACTATGACTACATTATCGTCGGTGCCGGCTCTGCCGGTTGCGTGCTGGCGAACCGCCTTTCCGCCGACCCGAAAAACCGCGTGCTGCTGCTGGAGGCCGGACCGGAAGACAAGAATTTCTGGATTCACATCCCGCTTGGCTATGGCAAGAACCTGACCAACCGCGCGGTCAACTGGTGCTTTGACAGCATGCCGGAGACAAATGCCGGCGGCAAGACCGACTACCTTGCCCGCGGCAAGGTGCTGGGCGGGTCGTCTTCCATCAACGGCATGGTCTACATGCGCGGCCAGCGTCAGGACTATGATATGTGGGCCCAGATGGGCTGCCGCGGCTGGTCCTATGAGGACGTGCTGCCGTATTTCCGCAAGGCGGAGAACAACGGGCGGGGCGCCAACGAGTTCCACGGCGCGGGGGGCCCGCTTCAGGTCAGCGACCTGCGGGATCTGACGCCGGTCCTGCGCGCCTATCTGGAAGCCGGCCAGGAATGCGGCATGCCGCTGAACGAGGATTTCAATGGGGCGGAGCAGGAGGGCATCGGCCTCACCCAAATGACCACCGGCAATGGCCGCCGCAACAGCACGGCCCAGGCCTATCTGAAGCCCGCCCGTTCGCGCCCGAACCTGTGGGTCGAGGTGAACGCCCGCGGCCACCGGGTGCTGTTCGAGGGCCGGCGGGCCGTCGGCTATGCCTATATCCAGGACGATCAGCCGAAGGAGGCGCGGGGCCGGGAGGTCATCCTCTGCGGCGGCGCCTATGGCTCGCCCCAGTTGCTGGAGCTTTCCGGCGTTGGCGACGCGGCGCACCTGAAAGAGATCGGCATCGAGCCGGTGCATCACCTGCCCGGCGTCGGCCATGCGTTGCAGGACCACCAGGTCTTCCGCATGAAATGGAAGCTGAAGGGCAAGCCCGGCACGTTCAACGAGCGCACCCGCGGGCTCGCGGCCCTGGGGGAGGGCATCAAGTACATCACCGCCCGCCGGGGCGTGCTGGCCAATCCGACCAACCCGATCAACGGCTTTTTCCGCTCCCGCCCGGAATTGGAGACGCCGGATGTGCAGATCCAGTTCTTCCCCGGCTCCTACGACTCCCTGCGCAACCGGGTGCTGCACAAGCATCCGGGCGCGACGCTGGGGCCGGTGCTGCTGCGGCCGGAAAGCCGCGGCTCGGTCCATGCCAAGTCGGCAGACCCGTTCGAAGACCCGGCGATTCACACCAACGTGCTGGGCACGGAAAACGACCTGCAAAGCGCCATCCTGGCGATGAAATTCTGCCGTCGCACGATGGAGGCGAAGGCGATGCAGGTCTTCTACGACCGGGAACTCGCGCCCGGGACCGAGGTGCAGTCGGACGACGAATGGGCGGACTATGCCCGCGAGGCCGGCGCCAGCAACTGGCACCCGGCCTCCAGCTGCCGGATGGGCCCGGACGGCGACGCCATGGCGGTTGTGGACCTGTCCCTGAAAGTCCGCGGCCTGGAGGGGCTGCGCGTGGTCGATGCCAGCGTCATGCCGCGGGTCGTTTGCGGCAACACGAACGCTCCGACCATCATGATCGCGGAGAAAGCCGCCGACATCGTGCTGAGAGAGGCACGCGGCCAAGGGATGGTGTGAGCAGGTGCAGCGGTTCGATGCCGACCGATGGTGCCCATCCGTTGGCTGAGTCGGGCCGCTGGATGATTGAATCGGCCCGCTAGCCGAACAGGAACGGCACGCCGCTCTCCGCGGCCACGCGCTTGACCTCGCCATAGAGCGTCTCGGTCATCGGCACGCCGTCGGCAAGGCGCTGGGCGCGGGCGGCCTCCTCGGGCTCGCCCGGCACCAACACGGGCTGGGCGGGGTCCAGCGGCGCGGTGGCGTGGAGTCGGTCGATCAGGGCGTCCATGTCGGCCTCGAACGCGCCGGGTTCGCCGCGGAAGAATTCCGGGTCGATGGCCAGGAAGAAGCTGCCGACATTGATGAAGTCGCCGGGCTTCCCCGTCTTCAGGTCGTGGCCGCCGAAATAAGAGCCCGACAGCACGCTGCACAAGATATCCACCATGATGGCGAGGCCATAGCCTTTGTGGCTGCCGCCGTCTTCGGTGCCGCCCAGGGGCGTCATGCGTTTCGGGGTGGCGTAGAAGGCGGCGTCCGCATCCGTCTCTGGCGTGCCATCCTGCTTCAGCGCCCAGCCGACCGGCATTTCCTTGCCGGCGCGGCGGTAGATGTTGAGCTTGCCGACGGCCACCGTGCTGGTCGCCATGTCGAGGCTGAAGGCCGGGTTGCGCCGGGCGGGTGCGGCCATGGCGATGGGGTTGGTGGAATACATCGGCTCCCGCGCGCGGGGCGGCACGATGGAGCGTTGCGACGTGCCGGTCATGCAAATGCCGATCAGCCCCTCGTCCAGCGCCATGGTGGAATAGACGCCGGCGGCGCCGAAATGGTTGGAGTCCTTCACCACGCCGACGGCGACGCCCATGGCCTTGGCCTTTTGGATGGCGCTCTGCATCGCCATTTTCGCCGGAACATGGCCGAGGGCGTGGCCCGCATCGATGAAGGTCATAGCCGGCAGGTCCTTCACCACCTTGATATCGCCGGGGACGATAATGCGGCCGTCCTTCCGCCGGTCGTGGTATTGCGGCAGCATGCCGATGCCGTGGCTGTCGATGCCGCGGATATCGGCCTCGACCATCAAATTGGCGGTGGTTTTGACGTGTTCGTCCGGCATGCCCCAGGCAGCGAGCACGGACTCGATCTGGGCGTTGATGGTGTCGACGGAAATCTGCAGCAAGGGACTGGCTCCGAGGTGGGATTTGCGGCAGAGTTTAGCGCCCTTTGGTTGGCATGTCTTGGCAAGGGCATGCCGTGGCAAGGGCATGTCTTGGCAAGCCGGCCGCCCCAGCCCGAGAAATCGCTGTGCCCTCCATCCCCCGCCGTTGGATCGTCCTTCTCTGCCTGTTCCTCGGGCGGACGGCGTTGGGTGTGCAGTTCCAGTCGCTGGTTTCGGTGGGGGAGCAGGTGGCGGGAGCGTTGTCGCTCTCCTACACCCAGCTGGGTTCGCTGATCGGCTTTATGTTTCTGCCGGGCATGGTTTTGGCCTTCCCGACCGGCTGGCTCGCCCGCTGGATGAGCGACCGGGCGGCGGTCAGCTTGGGCCTGGCCTTTGTCGCCGGCGGCGGGGCGGTGGCAAGCCTTGCCGGCGATTTCGACGGCATCGCCGCCGGGCGCATGCTGACGGGCGTCGGCTTTGTCATCTGCTCGCTCTATTTCACGAAGATGGTGGCGGACTGGTTTGCAGGGCGCGAGATCGCCGCTGCCATGGGAATTCTGGCCATGAGTTGGCCCGCCGGCATCGCGCTCAGCCAGATGACCCATGGCTGGGTGGGGGAGGCATTCGGCTGGCAGGTGGCCATCGGCTCGGCCACGGTCTATGGCGTGGCAGCGACGCTGCTGGTCTGGCTCACCTACCGCTCACCCTATGGCGAGAGCCATGGGCGGGCGGTGCGCGGGCAGATGCGGCTGACGCGGCGGGAATGGTGGCTGACGGGCTGGGCAGCGCTGGCCTGGGCCGGTTTCAACGCAGCCTATGCCGTCTATCTGAGTTTTTCCGCCCAGGTGCTGATGGTCCGTGGCATGGATGCGGTGGCGGCGACCGCCAAGGTCGGAATTGCCAGCCTGCTGATGATTGTGAGCCTGCCGCTCGGCGGGATTGTCGCCGACCGCACCGGCCGGCCGGATACGGTGTTTTACGGCGGCATGGCGGCGGCCATCGGCGGTCTTCTGGCCCTGCCGGTGGCGGGATGGACGCTGGCGGCGGTGGTCGCCTTTGGCCTGATCGGCATGGCGCCGGCCGGTGTGATCATGTCGCTGACCGGCCAGGCCATGGCGCCGGAGCGCCGGGCCTTCGGCATGGCGGTGTTCTATAGCGCCATGTACCCGATTACCGCATTGGCCCCGAGCCTGGGCGGCTGGCTCTACGACCTGACCGGCAAGGTGGAGGCCGCGTTGGCGGTGGGCATCGGCCTGTTCGCGCTGACGGTGATGAGCTATGCCGCCTTCCGCCTGATGCAACGCCGCCAGGCCCGTGCGGAGGCGCGGGAGGCTGCGCTCGGTTGAAATCAGGCGGGGCGCGAGGCGACGTTGTGCAGCAACCGGGATTTTGCCTAAACGGGGTGTTGCCTCTTCGGTGGATGGCACGCATCCTGCTGCCGAGGTTTTCCGAAGGCGATCCGCATGACCAACTCCTCCCTCGACCCCGCCACCTTTGAGGCGGTCAGGACAGAAAAGTGTCCGAACCGGGAGCCATCGCGTGGGCTCACTCCGCCAACGGATGGGTCCCATCGGTCGGCATCGAACCACGAGATCGCATTGAACCAAACTCTCGAACGTCATTGCGAGGGGGCAACGCCGACGAAGCAATCCAGCCAAAGCCGGCACGGGCTGAAGAGCCGGCCTGGATCGGTTTGGCTTTGCCTGGCAATGACGGCCTGAGGAAGAGCGGCAGAAACGCGGCGGGAAGCGTTGGCCCGGCGCCTCTTTGAATCTATCGGCTTCGGTGGCAAACAGGGGCGTTCAGGCGGTTGCATATTCCGGAACCGAAGGGCTTTCCCCCATGACCCACCGCACCTATTACGTGCCCACCGGCGGGTTGCCGCCGCAGTCGCAGCTTCTGACCAGCCGGGCGGTGTTTGCCGAGGCCTATGCGGTGATTCCCAAGGGTGTGATGACGGATATCGTCACCAGCCTCCTGCCCTTTTGGGACGGGGCGCGGGCCTGGATGCTGTCCCGGCCGCTTTCCGGCTTCGCCGAGACGTTCTCGCAGAGCATCGTCGAGCTTGCCCCCGGCGGCGGCAGCGACCGGCCGGAGCCCGACGCGGCGGCCGAGGCGGCGCTGTTCGTCGTGGCAGGCTCTGTCGGTGTCACGATTGCGGGAGCCAAGCACACGCTCGCGCCCGGCGGATTTGCGTTCGTACCGGCGGGCATGGCCTGGACGGTGCGCAACGCGTCTGGCGAGCCGGCCACCTTTCACTGGATCCGCAAGCGCTTTCAGGGTGTCGACGGCCTGGCCCCACCCGAGCCGGTGGTGCTGAACGAGCAGGACCTGGAGCCGGTGGCCATGCCCGATACAGACGGCGCCTGGGCGACGACACGGCTGATCGACCCGGCGGATATCCGCCACGACATGCACGTCAACATCGTCACCTTCGCCCCCGGCGCCGTGATCCCGTTTGCCGAGACGCATGTGATGGAGCACGGTCTGTACATGTTGCAGGGCAAGGGCGTCTATCGGCTGAATCAAGACTGGGTCGAGGTCGAGGCCGGGGATTTCCTGTGGCTGCGCGCCTACTGCCCGCAGGCCTGTTATGCCGGCGGGCCGGAGCCGTTCCGCTACCTGCTCTACAAGGATGTGAACCGCCACGCCGACCTCTCGCCGGTGCGGGGGCGCTAGACGATGGCCCGCACCCTCGCGGCCCGGCCGCTGACGGCCGAGGCGTTCGCGCCGTTCGGCCATGTGATCGAGGCGGCGGGCGCGCCCAGCTTTTTTATCAACAACGGCCGATGCGCGCGCTATCACGACCTGGCCCGGCCCGATATCCGAGGCGCGGGCGGAGCGGTCGCGCTCAGCGTCGGGCGGAGCGAGCCGGTCAGCCTGCCCTACACGCTCGTCCTGCTGGAGCGGCATCCGCTGGGCAGTCAGGCCTTTGTGCCGATGGCGGCGACGGCGATGCTGGTCACGGTTGCGCCCGATGACGGCGGCGAGCCTGGCGAGCCGGTCGCGTTCGTCAGCCAGCCGGGGCAGGGGGTGCAGTATCGTGCCGGCGCGTGGCATGGCGTGCTGGCGCCGTTGGCCGAGGGGCCGGCGGATTTCCTGATTGTTGATCGCGTCGGGTCCGGTGATAACCTGGAAGAGTATCCGCTCGCCAAGCCCTATCTGATCGTCGAATAGGCCCGCCATGCCCGCCTCCATCTCCGAGCCCGCCCGCCAGACACCGGTGATCGCGGAGGCGGACGTGGTCGTTCTTGGCGGTGGGCCGGCGGGCATCGCCGCGGCGGCATCGGCCGCGCGCAGCGGCGCTGCCACCATCCTGCTGGAGCGGTATGGTTTTCTGGGCGGCATGGGCACGGCGGCGATGGTCACGAATTTTTGCGGCCTGCACGCGGATATCAACGGCTCGATCCAGCAGGTGGTGCACGGGGTGGCCGACGACCTGCTGGAGAGGCTGGCGCGCCTCGACGGCCTGCGCGAGCCGCACATTATTCAAGGGCCGAACGGGCGGCGCAGCGGCGCGCAGGCCTATGACACCGCCGCCTTCAAGCTGGCCGCCGACGACCTGCTGACGGGTGCCGGCGTCGATATCCGCTTTCACGTGCAGGCGGTGGGCGCGGTCATGGACGGTGCGCGCATCGATGCGGTGCTGATCGAGACCAAGTCCGGGCGCGGCGCGATCCGGGCGGGGGCGTTTGTCGATTGCTCCGGCGATGCCGACCTTGCGGCATGGTCGGGCGCACCTTACGCGCTGGGGGGAGACGACGGCTTTCTCGCCTATCCGACGCTGATGTTCCGGCTCGGCAATGTCGACGATGCGCGCGCGGAGCAGGAGGGCCGGCCCAAACTGCGCGAGCTGATTGCCGAGGCCAATGCCTCCGGGCAGTACACCCTGCCGCGCAAGGCCGGGATTATCCGCGGCCAGGCGCACGGCGGCGAGTGGCGGGCCAACCTGACCCAGATCAGCCGCGACGGTGCGCCCATCAACGGCGCCAACGCCGACGACCTCGCCTATGCGGAGGTCCAGGGCCGGCGACAGGTGCAGGAGTATTTTCGCTTTCTGCGGGATCGGGTGCCGGGCTTCGGGAGTGCCTACCTGCTGGAGACCGCCGCCCAGGTCGGTATCCGTGAGACCCGGCGCATCCAGGGAGCGATCCGGTTGGATGGTGCGGATGTGCTGGGCTGCCGGGATTTCGACGATTCGATCGGCGCCAATGGCTGGCCCCTGGAAACCCACGAGGCGGGCGACGTGAAGTGGCAGTTTGTCGGCGGGCGCGGGTATCACCAGATCCCCTTTGCCACCTGTGTGCCCCAGGCGGTCGAGAACCTGCTGGTGGCCGGGCGCTGTGCCTCGACCACCCAAAGCGGCCAGGCCTCGTTGCGCGTCTCCGGCCCGTGCCTGGCCATGGGGCAGGCCGCAGGCACGGCCTCGGCGATGGCGCTTTCCCGGGGCGTAGCATCCGGCGCAGTGCCGATCCGCGATTTGCAACGCCGGCTGCAGCAGGATGGCGCCTATCTGGGAGAGGTGCCAGGCCTCTGAGGCGTGGAGCGAGGGGGGGCTGTTGCGGCGGTCTTCGGGGTGTTAAGCACGGGGACTAATGCTCGGCTTGGCAGCGAGACAAGGAAGCCTGATGCGACGGTTATGGTTGGTGATTGGCGTGACGTTCGCTCTCTCCCTGAGCCTTGGGGCGGGCGCCGATGCGCGGAAGTTCAAGGGCGAGGAGGCGGAAGCGCTGGCGGCAGAGGCGGCGGCTTATATGGCCAGTGTCGATACGCTCACCTGCCCGTTCGATTTCATCACCGCGGGCGGGAAAACCAAAGGCCATCTGTTTATCAATCGGGAGTTGCAGGCAATCCGCATGCAGTTCGGCGCGCCCCTGAACTATCTGCTGCTGGTGACCGGGGGCCAGGTACAGTTCTACGGTAGCGATGGCCGGGTGATCGAAACGCCGGCTTCGGGCACGCCGCTGGCGTTTTTGCTGCGCCCCGAACAAAGCCTGGCAGAAAGTCTGCGGGTGCTGGAGGTGGAGGAACGCGGCGACCGGCTGTTCATCGTTATTGCCGACCGCGACGATCTGCAAGCCGGCCAGGTCATCCTGCAATTCCAGCGGGAGCCCGATTGGAAGCTGATCGATTGGGGCGCCTTCGACAGCAAGGGGCGTTTCACCCAGACCGTATTGGGCGACCAGGAAACCGGCTTGCGGCTCGACGCCATGCTGTTTCGGCCGCCCCTGTGAGCCGCCGGCGGTTTTGAGGGCGACAGCGGCGTCGCGGATTGGTTAAGCTTTCCCGCAACAAGCCGTTTTGCGCCGGAGTACCGCTTATGTCCGCCGACGATCTTTGCTTCAAGCCCGCCACCGACCTGCTGCCGCTGGTCCGCTCCAAACAGCTTTCGCCGGTGGAATTGTGCGAGGCCGTGCTGGCCCGTGTCGAGGCGTTGGAGCCGAAGCTGAACGCTTTCGTGGTGCTGGATGGGGATGGCGCGATGCAGCAGGCCCGCGCCATGGAAGGCAGGATCGCCCGCGGCGAGGCGGTGGGGCCGCTCGCCGGCGTGACCGTCACCATCAAGGACCTGGCCCAGACCGCCGGCCTGCCGACCCAGCGGGGTTCGCTGTCGCTGAAGGGCAATGTGCATGACGTGGATACACCCTTCGTCACCCGCTTGAAGCAGGCGGGCGCCGTTGTCCTCGGCAAGACCGCCACGTCCGAGTTCGGCTGGAAGGGTGTGAGCCACTCGCCGCTCACCGGCATCACGCACAATCCGTGGAAGCTGGGCTATAACGCCGGCGCTTCGTCGGCTGGGGCCGGAACGGGTGCGGCGGCGGGCTATGGCGCGCTGCATCATGGCTCCGATGGGGCGGGTTCGATCCGCATGCCCGCGCACTTCTGCGGCGTGTTCGGCATCAAGCCGAGCTTTGGCCGCGTGCCGTCCTGGCCGGTCGGCAACACCGACCAGGTGAGCCATAACGGCCCGATGACCCGCACGGTGCGGGACAGCGCCTTGATGCTGAAGGTCATGAGCGGGCCGCATCATTGGGACCACTATACGCTGGAGAGCCCGCCGCTGGACTACCCGGGGCTGCTGCGCCGGGGCATCCGTGGCCTGAAAGTCGCCTATTCCCCCGATCTGGGCCATGCCCGCGTCGATCCGGAGGTCGGGGGCCTGGTGAAAGCAGGCGTGAAAGCGTTCGAGGAACTGGGCTGCCATGTCGAGGAAGTCGGCGCGGACAAGCTGGCCTTCGCCAGGGAAGGGCCGGAACTGATCCGCTTCTTTTGGGCCGTGCACGAGACCGCGGGCTATGCGCACCTGTTGCCGGAATGGGAGGAGAAGCTCGACCCCGGCCTGGTCGCCTGCATCAAGGCCGGCGAGGGCTATAGCGCCAACGACTATCTGGCGATGCGGGCGCGCAAGCTGGCCTATGTGGAAGCCTGGCACCGGTTCATGGACGAATACGATCTGCTGATCACCCCGGCGGTCTCCGTCGCGGCGTTCCCGGCGGACCGGCTCAATCCGGAGCACTGGCCGCAGCATGAGTGGGACTGGGTGCAGTGGGCGGAATTCTCGTATCCCTTCAACTTCTCGAACCAGCCCGCCGCCTCGATCCCCTGCGGCTTCACGGTGGACGGGTTGCCGGTCGGCCTACAGGTTGTCGGCCCCCGCTTCGACGACCTGCGGGTGCTGCAGGCCGCTGCGGCGTTCGAGGAGGCCCGGCCGTGGGCGGACAAGCGGCCTGCGATCTGACGAGGACAAGCCCCATGCCAACCGAAGCCCAAATCGCCCGGTACCATGTGCATGGCTCTGTCATCCCGGCCCCGGCTGCGGCGACGGTTGCCGCTATTCTCTGTTCGCCCGGGCCATCGCCGGATCGAATGGCGTCATTCTGCTCGGAGAAGTTGCCCGTAAATCATAGAATTAAAGCGGATTTATCCGTTCAATCCGAACACGATCTGCTCTAGGCTTGCCGGCAACCGCAAGACTTCGAAGGTCCGATGCCCATGACAAACCGCCCCATCTCCTTTGGCTGGTTCCTGCCGACCAGCGGTGACAGCACCAATCTTGGCGACCCGAAGGCGCGCATCCCGCAGAGCCCCGAACTGTTCGACGAGATTGTCGAGGCCGTCGACAATGGCGGCTATCGGTACATGCTGCTGCCGGTGAACGCGTTCTGCTGGGAGGCGACGGTGGTGTCTTCCTACTACGTCGCCAAGACCCGGAACCTTGCGCCCCTGATCGCGTTGCGCTCCGGCTATATGAACCCGACGCTGGCGGCGAAGATGTTCGCTACGCTCGACCAGGTGAGCCGCGGCCGGCTCTGCATCAACCTGATCGCCGGCATCAACGACGACGACACCCGCGGCGACGGTGTGCCGGATTCCAAGGAAGTCCGCTACGAGAAGATGGACGAGGAAGTGCAGATCATGAAACGGCTCTGGGCCGCCTCCGAGCCCATCGGTTTCGAGGGCAAGCATTATCAGGTGGATACCGTGATGCAGCCCTCCACCTACCAGAAGCCGCACCCGCCCTTTTTCTTGGGCGGCGGCTCCGAGCAGGCTTTGGAGATTTCGGCCAAACACTCGACCGTGCACCTGTTCTGGGGCGACCGCCCCACCGCCATCGCCGAGAAGGTGCGGGACATCCGGCAGCGGGCAGAGAAATACGACCGCGCCGACCACATCCAGTTCGGCATGCGCCTGCAGATCGTCTGCGAGGAGACGGAGGAGGAGGCGTGGAACGCTGCCTACCGCCTGATCGACGGCGCAACGCGTTTCCAACTGGCCAACATGCGCGCCGGCCAGGATTCGGCAGCGGGCATCCGGCGCACGTCGGAGGCGAACCGGCAGGTGTGGAAGCTGCTGGAGGAAAGCGGTAACGACATGAAAATCCACCCGCACCTGTGGACCGGCATCTCCACGGTGCGCAGCGGTGCGGGCATCGCCGTCGTCGGCAATCCGGAGCAGGTGGCCGCCACGTTGCAGGAATTCGTGGACGCTGGCTGCTCCAGCTTTTGCCTTTCCGGCTACACCCATGCGCGCATGGCCCGCGTGTTTTCCGAGCAGGTGATGCCGTATTTCGAGGGCCGCATCGCCGACCGCATCCCAGAGGCGGCCTGAGGCGACGAAGCCTTGGTGTTGCGCGGTCTTGCCCGCCGCCGCCAACCGGAGCGCTTCCGGTTCGGCCCACTGTTTCGATAATCAGGCGGTTCGGTTCAGCCGGCGGATGGGGACCATCTGTCGGCATCGAACCGCCCACTGTTTCGATAATCAGGCGGTTCGGTTCAGCCGGCGGATGGGGACCATCTGTCGGCATCGAACCGCCCACTATTTCGATAATCAGGCGGTTCGGTTCAGCCGGCGGATGGGTGTCATCTGTCGGCATCGAACCGCTGGTGTCCGCCGGGGGTCGCAATATGGCGGCATGCCACCTACGTCACGGGTGAAAGGAGAATTCGCTATGGGAGTTGTCTCATCGAAAACGGCCCGTCACACCGTACGTAAATGGGTATTTGCTGCATGGATTGTGGCGAGCGCCGCGGTTGCGTTGTATATCGGGCTTGCCGGTCCATTCGCGCATTATTTCGATGGTGCGCGGCCTTACATTGCTTACGCTGTTCCCGCGCTGATGTTTTTCTTTATCGCGAGCGGCCTTGGCTGGCTGGCGCTGATGGCACTCAGCAAGCCGCCCCGCCGCGATGACGATCACGAGAAGTAACAGGGTGGCGTTTCGCGCCAGGCGCAGCGGCGGCCGGGTCTCGTGCGGTTCCCCGCTGTCCGGCCCCTGCTGCCAGAGCCGTCGGGCCCTGGCGCGGGGCTGGCGATGGTCAGCCCTCGATCACGGCAACTTCGTCGCCTTCCTCGACAGGGTCGCCTTCTTCCACCAGGATTTCCTTGACCGTGCCGGCGCAGGGGGCGCCGATGGGAATCTCCATCTTCATGCTTTCCAGAATGATGATCGGATCGTCCTCCGCGACCTTGGAGCCGACCGGCGCCTCGATCTTGAACACCTTGCCGGGGATCTCGGATTCCACGGTCGTATTTGCCATCTTGGCGTTTCCTTGGGATTGACTAGATAGGGTTCCGGGACGTTAGCCGTCCCCCCAATCCCTGACAAGCACGACAACCTTAGGAGAGCCCTGGCCGTGAGCATCATCCGCACGATTGACGACCTGCAAGCCGGGTATCGCCGTTTCCGCGCCGGCAGGTATCGGGATGCGGAGGAGCGCTATCGCCGTCTGGCGGAGGAGGGCCAGCAGCCGACCGTCATGCTGATCGCCTGCTGCGACAGCCGGGCAGACCCTGCGATGATTTTCGACGCGGGCCCCGGCGAGTTGTTCGTGTTGCGCAATGTCGCCAACCTCGTGCCGCCGCCCGAAGACGACAACGCCTTTCACGGCACCAGCGCGGCGATTGAGTTCGCGGTTACCGGATTGGGCATCCGGCATATCGTCGTCATGGGCCATGCCCAGTGCGGCGGCGTGCGAGCCTATGTGAATGGCGCGATGGGAGAGGCGGTGGCGGGCCGCTATATCGCGCGATGGGCTTCGCTGCTGGCGCCGGCTTATGAAAACGTGCCGGACGGGCTGGATGCGGCGGAGGCCGCGAAAGTGCTGGAGCGGGAGGCGATCCGCCATTCCTTGAAACAACTCAACGCCTTTCCATTCGTGCGCGAGCGGGTCGAGGCCGGCACGCTAACAACGGATGGCGCGTTCTTTGGCATCGCCAGCGGCGTGTTGGAGTGGATGGACCGGAATAGCGGCGAGTTCCGGCCGGTGCCCTAATGGTTCGATGCCGAGAGGTGGTCGCATCCGTTGGCTGAATCGCACCACCGGATGATTGAAACAGCGGGCCGATTCACGAACCCCTTGCCCTAGCAAGCGTTTCGACCGGACCGCTAAGCCCCATCGCGTAACGTGCGGCATGGCGCTATGGTCTCCGGCAATCAGCACCGTTGCCCTGGGAACCTCCGCGCCATGTCCGTCCCCACCGACATCGAAATCGCCCGCGCCGCCACTTTGCAGCCGATCGGCCAGATCGCGGCCAAGCTGGACCTGCCAGCGGAGGCGCTGGAGCCCTATGGCCGCACCAAGGCGAAGATCGCGCTCGACCGCCTGCCAGGCCTGGCGGAGAAGCCGGACGGCAAGCTGATCCTGGTGACCGCGATGACGCCGACGCCGGCGGGCGAGGGCAAAACCACGACCACGGTCGGGCTCGGCGACGGGTTGAACCGCATCGGCAAGCGCGCGATGATCTGCCTGCGTGAGCCCTCGCTCGGCCCCTGTTTCGGGCAAAAGGGCGGGGCGGCGGGCGGCGGCTATGCCCAGGTCGTGCCGATGGAGGACATCAACCTTCACTTCACCGGTGACATGCATGCCATTGGCGCAGCGCACAATTTGCTGTCCGCCATGGTGGACAATCACATTTACTGGGGCAATGAGCGTGGCCTGGATGCCAGGCGGGTCACCTGGCGGCGGGTCGTCGATATGAATGACCGGGCGCTGCGCGATATCGTCGTCTCGCTGGGCGGTGTCGCCAACGGCTTTCCGCGTCAGACCGGCTATGACATCACCGTCGCCAGCGAGATCATGGCGATCCTCTGCCTGACCGATTCGCTGGAGGATTTGCAACGCCGGCTCGGCCAGATCGTCGTCGGCGCGACGCGCGAGGGCGAATACGTGACGGCTGCGGACCTGAAGGCCGATGGTGCCATGGCTGTGCTGCTGAAGGACGCCCTGATGCCGAACCTGGTGCAGACGCTGGAGAACAACCCGGCCCTGGTCCACGGCGGCCCCTTCGCCAATATCGCCCACGGCTGCAACACCGTGCTGGCGACCAAGACCGGGCTCAAGTTCGGCGACTATGTCGTGACCGAGGCCGGCTTCGGCGCCGACCTGGGGGCGGAGAAGTTCTTCGACATCAAGTGCCGCAAGGCCGGCCTCTCGCCGGCCGCCGCGGTGGTGGTGGCGACCGCGCGGGCGCTCAAATTCCACGGCGGCGTCGCGCGCGCCGATCTGAACCACGAGAATGTGCCGGCCTTGGAGAAGGGCCTCTGCAATCTTGGAAAACATATTGAAAACGTGAAGCAATATGGCGTTCAACCTGTGGTTGCCATCAATGGCTTTACCGCCGATACGCCGGCCGAGCACGCCGCCATCAAGGCGTTCTGCAACGGCCGGGGCGTGCAGGCCGCGGTCTGCACCCATTGGGCCGACGGCAGCAGGGGCACTGTGGAACTGGCGGAGATCGTCGCCGGCGTCGCCGACAGCGGCGTTTCCAGCTTCGCCCCGATCTATGCGGACGCCATGCCGCTCGCCGACAAGGCCCGCACCGTGGCGCAAAGGATTTACGGCGCGGACGACGTGGATATTGACGGTTCTGCCGCCCGCCAACTGAAGCAGTTCGAGGAAAAGGGCTATGGCCATCTGCCGGTCTGCATGGCCAAGACCCAGTACAGCTTTTCGACCGACCCGGCCGCCAAAGGGGCGCCCACCGGGCACACGGTGGAAATCCGCGAGGCGCGGCTGTCTGCCGGGGCCGAGTTCGTGGTGCTGGTCTGCGGCGATATCATGACCATGCCCGGCCTGCCGCGAACCCCCGCCGCCGAGGCCATCGGGCTGACCGCCGCGGGCGCGGTGGAGGGCCTTTTCTAGGTCTCTCCGCTGGCCTGGCGGTGTTCGCCCTCAAGAACGTTCCCCGGAAGGGAACCGTCATGGCCAAGGTGGCCAGCCCTGCGTTGTGGAGGTTGCCACCAGCTTCAAACCCAACTTCCGCGATGTCACCAGCCCGATGGCGGCGGGGTAGGGCGGCGCGCCCGGGGGCCGCTTTGCCCTGCCGGATGTCGATACCGTCGAGCCTGTCCAAAAGCCGGAGGCAGTGGGGAGGCGGGCATCCGTTGCCGACAGCAATCGCGGCGGCAAGGGCGAGCGTCATCGCCGAACCCGGCAGGATTGCGACACTTCAAGATTGCGTCCCGGTCATTCCGCGATAGGCTGGAACGAACGCACACAACAGAAGCGAACGAGCATGACCGACGAACTCTGGCGGCTGAGCGCAACCGACCTGGCCCAGGGCCTGCGCCGCAAGGCCTATTCCGCCGTTGAGATCATGCAATCGGTCACCGACCGCCTGCACGCCACCAACCCGGCCCTGAACGCCGTCGTCTACGACTATTCGGAACAGGCGCTGGCCCGGGCGGAGGAGGCGGACGCGGCGCTGGCCCGCGGCGAGGACTGGGGGCCGCTGCACGGTCTGCCGGTAACCATCAAGGTCAATGTCGATTATGAGGGCACGCCCAACACCAACGGCCTGCCGGCTTTGGCGAACAATTTGGCGCCCGGCAACTCCCCCGTGGTGCAGAACCTGCTGAATGCGGGCGCCATCGTTTTCGGCAAGACCAACACGCCGGAACTTTCCATGCGCGGCACCACCGACAACCCGCTGCATGGCCTGACCAAGAGCCCCTGGGACGACCGCGCCTCGCCGGGTGGCTCGTCGGGCGGGGCGAGTTCGGCCTGTGCCGCCGGCATGGGGCCGATTCACCACGGCAACGACATCGCCGGCTCGCTGCGGATCCCGGCCTCGTGCTGCGGCCTGGCGACCGTCAAGTCCGGCCTGGGGCGCGTGCCCGCCTTCAACCCGTCTGCCGGCGCCGAACGGCTGTTGCTCTCGCAACTGATGAGCGTACAGGGCGCGATCTGCCGCGAAACCAGGGATGTGCGCCTGGCCACCCGCGTGATGGCGAGCCGCGACATGCGCGACCCTTGGTGGGCGCCGGTGCCGTTCGACGGCCCGCCGCTGCCGAAACCGATCAAGGTCGCCGTCACCAAGGAGGCGCACGGCTATCCGATCCATCCGGAGGTCGCTGCCAGCATAGACCGCGCCGCCGGCCACCTCGCCGACGCCGGCTACCAGGTGGAGGAGGTCGCCGTGCCGTCGGTGAAGGAGGCGGCGGACGCCTGGCTGGACGTGGCGATGGTGGAAATCAAGGAAGGGCTCGATCCGCTGGCGCGCGAGCACGGCAGCCAGACCATCCAGAACATTTTCGACTTCTACTACCGCTTCGGCGACATGGTCGATCATAAGGGCTACATGCTGCGCGTCGCCGACCGCTCGCGCCTGGTGCGCCAGTGGGCGGTGTTCCTGGAGGACTATCCGCTGGTGCTGACCCCGTTCTTTCTGCGCCCCACCTATGACTATGACCATGACGAGACCTTCGAAGGGGCGAAAGACCTGTTCGACTCGATGATTTATTCCTATGGCATTAACTATATAGGTCTGCCCGCCGGCAATATCCCCATCGGCCTGATCGAGGGCCGCCCGTCCGGCGTGCAGATCGTCGGCCAGCGCTTTCGCGAGGACCTGATCCTGGATGCGATGGAGGCGATTGAGGGCCGGGTCGGCGTTCTGGCCCACACGCTGTGGGAGCGGATGTAGGGGGGAGATTGCCCGTGCCCGGCGAGGGCCGCCAATGCGCCGGTCTGCCGGGCATGGTCGTTCCGGACGGCGACCTCGTGCCCATCCAGCTTGCCGAAGCAGGGCCGGTTGCGGATCGTGTCGAAACAGTCGTCGAGGATGGCGATATTCGTGACGCGATTGCCGGCTGTTTGGAAGGAATCCATGCCCCCAGCCGGCCCCCGCACGGGCGCTGCGGCCCGCCCGAATCCGCGGTCGGCATCGAACCGCCAACATACTGAATAGGGGGCTGATTTAGGAAGCGCTTGGCGGATGCAAGCGTTTCGATCAGACCATCAGGAGTCGGTCCAGGCCACGGCCAGCGGCGCGTCCAACGCACGAATCGCCTTTGGGTCGCGGTCATAGGGGTCGGGCAGATAGCGAATTTGCCCGTCGCCCTCGACGACAACCGTCTGATAGAAAATATGAACGGGCACAGGCTCGGGCAGCGTCACCCATTTTTCCTTTTTGGCGTCGATAGCCGCCTGCATCTGCTGGCGCGACCAAACTTCGGAACCGTCCAACAGCCATTCCACCAAGTCCAGCACATCCTGGACCCGGATGCAGCCGGACGAAAACGTGCGGGTCGTGCGGTGGAACAGGCTGCGTTTTGGCGTGTCGTGCAAATAGACGGCATGGCGGTTCGGGAACAGGATCTTGACCTGCCCCAGCGCATTCAGCGGCCCGGGCGCCTGCCGCAGGCGATAGGGGAAGGGTGAGGCCGGCACTTCATTCCAGTCGATTGCCGTGGCATCGACCGGCAGGCCGGTGGTCCGGTCCAAGACCTGGAATCCCAACCGCTGCACGGCTTCGGGGTCGCGGCGAAACAGCGGCAGTTCGTCTTTGCGGGCCAGTTTGGCCGGTGTCTCCCACCAGGGGTTGAAGACGATATATTCGATCTTGTCGGAGAAAGTCGGGGTCTGGCGTTCCAGCCGTCCGACAATCGCCCGGTGGGTTTGAACCCGAACGCCGCTGTCAAAGGCGTTGACCTCGAACCCGGCGATATTGACCCGGACATGGCGTTGGCCAAGGCTGCGCGGCAATCGCCGCCAACGCTCCAGATTGACCCGCAACCGGTCGATCTTGGCCGTGTGCGTCAGATTGAGGATGGAAAGCGTCGCCGGTCCGACAATGCCGTCGGCCTCCAATCCCTGATCCCTCTGGAACCGTTCGACCGTTTCGCTTAGGCCCAAATCGAACACGATACTGTCGGGCATTGCGGTATAGTAGCCGAGTTCCGCCAGCCTCTGCCGAAGCACCGGCACACGCGCATCGATGGTGCCAAACTGCAACAAGCGCCCTTCGGAAATCACCGTTTCCTCACGCGCTGCACCGGAGCGAAGGCGCTCCAGTTCCGCGACAAGCGCCCGATACTCGGGATGCGAAGGCGCCAGGCGGTCGAAACTCCCGGCGACATTGCCCGACGCCAGGGCTCCGGCCAGGATTGCCTGGAGATCCTGCGGACCCGGGGCCTGCGCCGAGGCTTCGTCCGGCTCTCGATCTTGCTGCCCGCCGCGGCCATCCGATAGGTCGGAGGCGGCTTTCAGCCATGCCTTCGTCGCCAGCCGCCCGCGTCTGGCGGGCTGGTTTCGCAACTGTACCAGTTGTGTCAGCCCGTATTGCGCCGGCTCCAGGCCGTGACGGTCCAGTCCGGCCAATGCTGTCAGCAGCCCGGCGAAAGCGGCATCCGATAGCCAGGGGTTTTGCTGCTGGATCGGAGGGGCGGTGGCGTCGGACGCGGATCCCCCCTCAAGCGCAACCGTCTGCACGCGCCCGTCAATGCCGGTATCCGTATCAGGCGCCTGAGCGTGCGCCGACAAGGGCATTGTCGCGGATGCGGCGAGGCCCAATACGGCGAAGGCCAGCGAGGCCATCGCTGACGGAACATTCCGGCAATCACGTTTCATGGGCGGCAGACGTCCCTTTCCGAAGCGGTGGTTCAATCCTACCAAGATGCACATGGCAAAGTGTGAATCCAAGGCCCGATGGGAGCGTCATCGGATCGGAATTCCGAGTTTGCCCCCTTCGCTCACCCCGCCGACAGGGTGCGGCGCACGGCATCCTGCCATCCTGCATAGCGGCGCTGGCGTTCGTCCTGCGGCATTTCCGGCAGGAACCGGCGCTCAAGCGCCCAGGTTTTGGCGAATTCTGCGGGCGGCGGATAGAAGCCCACTTGCAGCCCGGCCAGATAGGCGGCGCCCAAAGCCGTTGTCTCCAACACCCGCGGGCGGTCGATCGGGGCGGCGAGGAGGTCGGCGAGGCGTTGCATGGTCCAGCTGCTCGCCACCATGCCGCCATCGACCCGCAGAACGGTATCGCCGGCACGGCCCCAGTCCCGCTGCATGGCCTCCAGCAGGTCGCGGGTCTGGAAGCATACGCTTTCCAGGGCTGCGCGGGCCAGTTCTTTGGGGCCGGTATTGCCGGTGAGGCCGTAGAGGGCGCCGCGGCAGTCCGAATCCCAATAGGGCGCACCCATCCCGACGAAGGCGGGCACCAGATAGACCGGATGCGCCGGATCGGCGGCATCGGCCAGGGGGCCGGACTCGTCGGCCCGCTCGATGATGCCGAGCCCATCCCGCAGCCACTGCACCGCCGCGCCTGCCACGAAGATCGAGCCCTCCAGCGCGTAGGTCGGCCTGCCGTCCAACTGGTAGGCAATGGTGGTCAACAGCCGGTTTTGGGAGACAACCGGGGTCTGACCGGTGTTCAGCAAGACAAAACAGCCGGTGCCATAAGTGCTTTTCAGCATGCTGGGCGCGAAACAGGCCTGGCCGACGGCCGCGGCCTGTTGGTCGCCAGCGATGCCGGTGATCGGGATCGGGGCACCAAGCAGCTCCGCCACGGTCTCGCCATAGGCAGCGGCGCAGTCTCTGACCTCCGGCAGCAGGGCACGCGGCACGCGGAACAGCGCCAGCAGCTCGCCATTCCAATGGCCTGTGTGAATGTCGTAGAGCAGGGTACGGCTGGCATTGGTGGCATCGGTGGCATGCACCGCGCCGCCGGTCAGGCGCCACAGCAGGTAGGTATCGACCGTGCCGAAGGCGAGGCGGCCGGCATCCGCGGCGGCTCGTGCATGGGGCACATGGTCCAGCAGCCAGGCAATTTTCGTGGCGCTGAAATAGGGGTCGAGCAGCAGGCCGGTGCGGGCGCCGACCAGGGGCTCGTAGCCCTGGGCCTTCAGTCCGGCGCAGGCATCGGCGGTGCGGCGGTCTTGCCAGACAATGGCATTGTGGATGGGATTCCCGGTTTCGCGGTCCCAGATCAGGGTGGTTTCGCGCTGGTTGGCGATGCCGATGGCGGCGATGTCCGCGGCAGTGGCCCCGGCCTTGGCGATTGCCTCGCGGCAGGTGGCGAGGACCGTGCGCCACAGGTCTTCGGGGTCATGCTCTACCCAGCCGGATTGCGGGTAGTGTTGGGGGAACTCCTGCTGGGCGAGCCCGGCGATTCGACAGTCGCGGTCGAAGAGGATGGCGCGGCTGGAGGTGGTGCCCTGGTCGATGGCAAGGACATACTGGCTCAAGGGGCGGCTCGCGGACGGAGGGATGCGGAAGCAGAGGCCGAAGCTAGGACGGCCGGCGGCCGGCGTCAAAGGCCGGGCGCCGTCAGGGCGCTTGCGGCGAAGGCGCGGCTGCGGGAAGGTGAGGGCGGTTCATTCGCATTCAGGAGACTCCCACCCCATGACCGGACTTCTCGACAGCCACATCGCCCTCATCACCGGCGGCGGCAGCGGCATTGGCCGGGGCATCGCGCTTGCCTTTGCCGAGCAGGGTGCCACCGTCATTGCCGCCGACGTCAACACGGCTGGCGCGGCGGAGACGGTGGCCATGATCGGCGGCAATGCGGCCCGGGCCGAGCATCTGGACGTGCGCGACCGCACGGCCTGCGACGCACTGGCCGCCAAGGTGAAGGCGGAGGTGGGCGATCTCTCCATCCTGGTGAACAATGCCGGCATCGTCCGCCGCGCCACGCTGGACACGGAGAGCGCGGTCGAGGACTGGGACGATACCATTGGCATCAACGTCAACGGCGTCTTCAACACCACCTATGCCTTTCTGGAGCAGTTGAAGGCGACCAAGGGCCGGATCATCTCCATCGGCTCGATCCAGAGCTTCGTGCACACGCCGAACTGCGTCGCCTACACCACGTCCAAGCACGCGGTGAAGGGCTTCACCGTCGGCCTGGCGGCGGAGTTGGGCAAGTACGGCATTCGCGTCAACGCCATCGGCCCCGGCCTGATCGCGACGCCGCTGAACGAGAACGGCATCATGAAAAACCCGCCAATGCTGGAGCGGTTCATGACCCATATCCCGCTCGGCCGCCACGGCACCCCGGAGGATATCGCCGGCCCGGCGGTGTTCCTGGCGAGCGACCTCGCCAAATACGTCACCGGCCACATTCTGATGTCGGACGGCGGCTATCTGACCGTCTGAGGGGAGAGCCCGCCCATGTTCCAGCCTCTGGCCGGCAAGCGCGTTGTCGATGTCACCCAGGTCCTCGCCGGGCCTTACTGCACATATCAACTGGCGCTGATGGGGGCGGAGGTGATCAAGATCGAACTGCCCGGCCAGGGCGACTGGACCCGCGCCGGCGGCGAGGATGCGGCTCTAAGCGAAGCGGGCTATTCGCTGGGCTTTCTGACTCAGAACGCGGGCAAGAAATCCGTCACCCTGAACCTGAAAACGCCGGACGGCGTGGCGGTGCTGAAGCAATTGATTGAAACCGCCGACGTGTTCGTCGAGAACTTCAAGCCCGGCACCGCCGCGGGGCTCGGCATCGGCCATGACGCGGTCAAGGGCCTGAACCCGCGCCTGGTCTATGCCAGCCTTAGCGCCTATGGCCAGGATGGGCCGATCGGCCACCGGCCGGCCTATGACCACATCATCCAGGGCATGGCCGGGATCATGCACACCACCGGCACGCCGGAGACGGTGCCGAACAAGGTCGGCAGCCCCTATGTGGACTACGCCACTGGCCTGATGGGGGCCTTCGCCGTCGTCTCTGCCCTGCTGGAGCGCGAGCGGACGGGGGAGGGGCAGCGCGTGGATGTGGCCATGCTGGACACCGCCATGCTGCTGATGGCCTCGCTGGCGGTCTCGACCATGGCGACGGGCACGCCGCCGCCGCCCACCGGCAACGAGGCGTTCAGCGGCTCGCCATCGTCGGGAACTTACGAGACGCAGGACGGGCTGCTGATGCTGGCCGCCAACAACGAGCGCCAGTTCCAGGCCTTGTGCCAGGCCATCGGCCGGTCCGGCCTGTTGGAAGACGAGCGGTTCGCGACGCCGCGTGTGCGCAAGCAGAACGCCGCTGCCCTGCGCGCCGAGTTCGCCGCCGTCTTTCGCACCCGCACCGCGGCCGAGTGGGAAGCGTGCCTGGACGGGGCCGGCGTCCCCGGTGTCCGCGTCCGCCGCATGGACGAGGTGCTAGGCGAACCGCAACTCGCGGCCCGCGGCCTGATGCACCCGGTGGCGCTGGAAGGGCTGGGGCGCGAGGTCGCGCTGCCAAGCCTGGGCTTCAAGGCCAACGGTGAGACCGCGCCGCCGCGCCGGTCGCCGCCGCGCCTGGGCCAGCACACGGACCAGGTGTTGGGTGCGCTGGGGTTGGATGTGGCGGCGCTTAGGGCCAAGGGCGTGGTCTGAGGCGTTGCAGCGGCCCTATTTCGGCGGCAGGGTCTCTACATAGGCGACGGCGAGCCCGATCCAGCCATGCAGCGCCTCTGGCGAGGCGTCGGCGTCCTCTACCGTGACGAAGCCGCCCATTGGCCGCCCGCCATGGGCCATCGCCTCGGCACCGCCGCGGGCGAGGGCGATTTCCGTGTTCTGCTTGCCGATGCGGAAGAAAAAGCGCCGCGCGCCGCGTTTGGTGCGGTGACAGCCGCCGATCATATGGCCGTGCAGCAGGAAACAGACCGCCCCCATCATCCGCCGCTCCTCATAGGGCAAGCGGGAGCCGAGCGCGGCGCGGAACCGATCGGTCAGGTCGTGGTCATAGGCCATGGGAGCCGGCTCCTGGAGGATGGAGGCTGCAGCCTTAAGGCGAGGCCCGCACAAAATCCAGCGGCCTGGCCGATATGGGATTGGGTTGCTTCGGAGCGACAGGCCCGGCAGAAAACCGGGGCGACAGGCGGCCGGTTTGGTGTAGGCTCGGCACCCTATGCTGTTCCGATCCCAGGCCAAGGATTTCGCTTCCATGTCCGAGAACACCGGCGCCCAGACCGCTGCCACCCAAACCATGACCGGCGGCGATGCCATCGTCCAGGCGTTGATCGACCATGGCGTGGACACTGTGTTCGCGCTGCCTGGCGTGCAGACCTATCCGGTGATGGATGCTCTGGCCCGCAATGCCGACAAAATCCGCACCTATGGCGCCAGGCACGAGCAGGCAACGGCCTATATGGCGTTCGGCTATGCCCAGGCGACCGGCAAGGCCGGTGTCTACAGCGTGGTGCCGGGGCCGGGCGTGCTGAACACCATGGGCGCGCTCTGCACGGCCTGGGGTACGAACATGCCGGTGCTCTGCATTACGGGGCAGGTGCCGAGCGCCTATCTGGAAGGCGGCCGCGGCCATCTGCACGAGATCCCGGACCAGCGGGGCACGGTCTCGCGCCTCTGCAAATACACGGCCCGCGTCGAAAAGCCGGAGGACGCACCCCGCATCATCGCCGAGGCGTTCCAGGCCATGCGCTCTGGCCGACCCGGCCCTGCTTTGGTGGAGATGTGCTGGGACGACATGGCGGCCGAAGGCCAGGTGACGCCCATCGCGCCGCTGCCGCTCGACCCGCTGCCGGACATTGATGCCGACGCCATCGCGAAGGCCGCCGACCTGCTGCGCAAGGCAGAGCGGCCGATGATCATGGTCGGCTCCGGCGCGCGGCATGCCCAGGCGGAGGTGATCGCGCTGGCCGAGAAACTGAACGCGCCGGTGACGGCCTTCCGCGGCGGGCGGGGCATCGTGCCGGCGGACCATCCGCTCGCCATGTCCAGCTATGCCGCCTGGCAGTTGTGGGAGGAAACCGATTGCCTGATCGGCATCGGCACCCGGCTCGAAATGATCTACATGCGCTGGATGGGCATGAACAGCCGCGTCGTCGAGCCGGAAGCCCCGCCGCACCTCATCCGCATCGACATCGACCCGGTGGAAATGACCCGGCTGGTGCCCCACGTGCCGGTGGTGGCCGATTCGCAGGAAGGCACGGCGGCCTTGCTCCAGGCGCTGGAGCGGGGGGCGCAGCCGGCCTCGAAAGACCTGGGCCGGCTCGACCGCGCCCGCGCCACCGCCAGCCAGGCCATCGCCGCGGTGCAGCCGCATGTTGGCTTTCTGGAGGCGATCCGGCGCGCCCTGCCGCGCGAGGGCCTTTTCGCCGAGGAACTGACACAGGCAGGCTATGCCAGCTTCTTCGCCTGGGATGTGTTCGCCCCCCGCAGCTATATCACCTGCGGCTTCCAGGGCAATCTGGGCTATGGCTTCATGACCTCGCTGGGTGTGAAGGTCGGGCGGCCGGACGTGCCGGTGCTGGCCGTCACGGGCGACGGCGGTTTTCTCTATGGCGCCAGTGAGTTGTCGACGGCAGTGAAGGAGCGGATTCCACTGATCACCGTGCTGTTCAACAACAACGCCTATGGCAATGTGCGCCGCGACCAGCAAACCGTGTTCGGGCGCACCATCGCCAGCGACTTCGCCAACCCGGATTTCGAGGTGCTGGCCAAGGCCTATGGCGTTGCCTATCGGCGCGCCACCAATGCGGTGGAGTTGGAGGAGGCCGTGAGGGCGGCTCTGCCGAACACGGGGCCGACGCTGATCGAGGTGCCGGTCGATCTGTCGACCGAGGTCAATCCCTGGCCCTACATCCTGCGGCGCTGACGGCATCGGCGCGCGACGGTTGGCCGGAGACGGAACAACCGACATTGCCAACGGCTTGCCTCGCCTGCCATAAAGGCGGTCAGAGGCCGTAGCGAGACACCGCTGCGGCGGCTGCGACCCGACGTTATTCCTTCCAGGCGGTGCCGGCACGATGCATCCAGCAGTATCGATTATCTTTTTCACGACCGCGTCCGGCGCCGGCTATGGCCTGTTGGCGTTGATGGGCCTGGCGGGCGCTTTCGGCCTGTTGCCGGCGGACCGCTGGGTTGGCGCCGTCGGCCTGGTGCTGGCGTTGGGCCTGGTGACGGCGGGGTTGATGTCGTCCACCTTCCACCTCGGCCATCCGGAACGGGCCTGGCGGGCGCTCAGCCAGTGGAAAACCTCCTGGCTCAGCCGCGAAGGGGTTATGGCGATCCTGACCTATGTGCCGGCGGCACTGCTGTTTTTCGGCTGGGTGTTTCAGGAGAGCCTGGCCCACATCTATGCGATTTCCGGCGTTCTGGTGGCGATTGCGGCGGTGGTGACGGTCTATTGCACCGGCATGATTTATGCCTCGCTGAAGCCGATCCGCCAGTGGCACACGCCGTTGACGACGCCGAATTATCTGCTGCTGGCCTTGCTGACAGGGATTGTGGCGCTGAATGCGATCGCCCATCTGTTCAAGGCAGAGCATGGCGTGTTCGTCTGGCTGATGCTGCTGGCCGCCGCCGCCGCCTGGGCGGCGAAGATCCTGTACTGGCGCGCCGTCGACGGCGAGGTGCCGGCCTCGACGCGGGAGACCGCCACCGGCCTCGGCCATCTCGGACAGGTTCGGCCCTTGGAAATGCCGCACACCAGCCCCAACTATCTGCAAAAGGAGATGGTGTTCCGGATAGCGCGCGATCACGCCCGGCGGCTGCGCAAGCTGGTGCAGTTGCTCACCTTCGCCACCCCGCTGATTGCAGCATTGCTTATGATAATCATTAGCGGTAATGCTTTCGGGATGCTAATGTCGATCTGCGCGCTGCTGGCGGTGAGCATCGGCGTTCTGTTCGAGCGCTGGCTGTTCTTCGCCGAGGCGGAGCACACCGTCGGCCTGTATTACGGCTAACCCAACCGGCGCTGCCGGTCCTGCCTGGAGGCTTTGCGAGAGACATGTTCATCCAGACCGAATCCACGCCGAACCCGGCCACCCTGAAATTCCTGCCCGGCCGCGACGTGCTGGGCGCCGGCTCTGCCAACTTCCCCAGCCTGGAAGAGGCGCAGGGCAAGTCGCCGCTGGCCGAAGCGCTGTTCAATCTGGGCGGTATTACCCAGGTATTTCTGGGGGCGGACTTTATTAGCGTCACCAAGGACGATGCCCGCGACTGGCAGACCCTGAAGCCGCAGATTCTCGGCTCGATCATGGATCATTTCACCATGGGCGCGCCGGTGATGGTGGGCGAGACCGACACCGAGCATACCGAGGACGACGGCGGCAATCCGGAAGTCGTCGCCCAGATCAAGGAACTGCTGGACGAGCGTGTCCGCCCGGCGGTGGCTCAGGATGGCGGTGACATTGTCTTCCGCCGCTTCGAGGAAGGCGTGGTCTATCTGGCCATGCAGGGCGCCTGCGCCGGCTGCCCCAGTTCGACCGCGACTTTGAAAATGGGCATTGAGAATATGCTGAGACACTACATCCCGGAAGTGCAGGCGGTGCACCCGGTGCCGTACTGAGGCGTTCTCGGCAACAGCGGTTATGAAACGAAAACCCCGGCGTTCCGTGCCGGGGTTTTTGCCGTTTGAAGCCCGACGGTTCGCCACCCCTGCGCCCGGCCGGCCGATTCCGGAAAGAGGGCTTAGCATGGCAATCGTCTCTTGCTACAAGCGGGCCACGCGCTGCCATCGCATCCAGCGAAGCGCCCGTCGCAGAACAACCGAGAGGCAAGCATGCCCTTTGACATTCCCGCGCCGCCGCCCGGCGACCCGACCTGGCCTTACGCGCTCTACAAGCTGCTGAAAGATGCCGGCGTTACCCAGTTCTCCTATGTGCCGGATGCCGGCCACCGGGTGCTGATCGATCTGTCGCTGGCCGACCCGGACGTCCACTCCATCCCGCTGACTTCCGAGGAAGAGGGCGTCGCCATGGCGGCCGGCGCCAATCTAGGCGGCGAGAAGCATGTGTTGTTGATGCAGTCGTCGGGTGCGGGCAACTGCATCAACATGTTGAGCCTGCCGCGGCTGGGTAAGTTTCCGTTCCTGACCATCCTTTCCATGCGTGGCGACTTCGGCGAGGGCAATCCCTGGCAAATGCCCATGGGCAAGTCGGTTCAGCCGGTGCTTGAGGCCTGCGACGTCGTCTGCCTGAGGGTGGAGAAGCCGGAAGAGGTGATCCCCACGGTCGATGCAGCGCTGACCATGGCCTTCCAGAGCCAGGAATCGGTGGCCGTGCTGTTGAGCCAGAAGCTCATCGGCGCCAAGAAATTCGCTTAACCGGGAGGCTGGAAAACCCATGTCCGATTTCGTACTCGACCGCGGTGAGGTCATCCCGAAGCTGATCGAGAACCCGCAGGATTATCTGATCGTTACCGGCCTTGCCGGCACCGCCCGCGACATCGCCAATCTGTGCGGTGCGGAAGGCAGCAACTATTATTCCATGGCCGGTGCCATGGGCGGTGCGGTGCCGATGGCACTGGGCCTGGCGCTGGCGCAGCCGAACAGGAAGGTGTTGTGCGTGACCGGCGACGGCGAACTGCTGATGAATGTCGGCGCGTTGGCGACGGTGGCGGTGATGAACCCCTCCAATTTCGGCATTATCTGCGTCGATAACGGCCATTACGGCGAGACCGGCAATCAGGTCTCCCACACCGGCCATACGACCGACCTGTCGGTGATGGCCCAGGGCGCCGGCATCAAGCAGGTGCGGACCGTGGCCCAGGACAGCGACATCGCCGATGCGGCTGCGATGGTGAAGGGCGGCAATGCCACCTTCTTCGTCCACTTGAAGGTAAACGACACACCGCCGGCCCGCATCAAGCGCTCGCTGGATGCCAACTACACCAAGACCGTGTTCCGCAAGGCGCTGCTGGGCGAAGTCTAGCGGTCCGATCGAAAGGCTTGCTATGGCGGCGTTTCGTGAATCGGCCCCCTATTTCGATAATCCGGCGGTTCGATTCAGGCAACGGATGGGTACCATCTGTCGGCATCGAACCGCCGGGCCGCCCGCGCCCGCGAGGTGAAACAGAACGGCCCCGGAGGCAATTCCGGGGCCGTTTGTTTTGAGGGTCAGGCCGGCAGCGCCAAGCCGGCCAGGAAGGAGCGCAGTTCCGGCACGCCCTGGCCGGTCTCTGCGCTGGTCGCGAGCACGACCGGATAGGCCGCGACATGGGTTGCCGCCTCGGTGCGGATCCTGGCCAGGGTTTGCTGCAATTGTGCGGCGCCGACCTTGTCCACCTTCGTCAGCACGATCTGGAACGTCACCGCCGCGCGGTCGAGCATGTCCATCAGTTCGCGGTCGCTATCCTTCAGCCCGTGCCGGCTGTCGATCAGCAGGCAGAGGCGGGCGAGCGAGGCGCGGCCCTGGAGGAAGGCGAACACCAGGTCCGTCCAGTCCGCGACCTTCTGCTTCGAGACCTTGGCATAGCCATAGCCCGGCAGGTCCACCAGGGTCAGGCGATCGCCGAGGTTGAAGAAATTCAACTGCTGGGTCCGTCCCGGCGTCTGCGAGGTGCGGGCGAGCGTGTTTCGGCCGGTCAGTGCGTTCACCAGGGACGACTTGCCGACATTGGAGCGCCCGGCAAACGCCACCTCGGGCCGGTCCGCCGGCGGCAGGCCGCCCAGTTTGGCGGCGGCCCAGAAGAACTGGCATTCCTTGGCAAACAGCAGCCGCCCGGCCTCGATTGCATCCGGCTTTTCGAAATCCTCCGGATCGAGGCGGGCGGCGCTGGGTTCGGCTTGGGGGGGCAAGCTATTTGCCCTTTTTGGCCTTGCCGGGCGAGACGCGTTCGGCCGCCTTCTTTTGCTTTGCCTCCCGCCGGTCCTTGCGCATGATGATCCATTGCTGGGCGATGGAGAGCGAGTTGTTCCAGGCCCAATAGATCACCAGCCCGGCGGGGAAGGTGGCGAGGAAGACGGTGAAGATCAGGGGCATGAACTGGAACATGCGCGCCTGGATCGGGTCGGTTGGCTGTGGGTTCAGGCGCTGTTGCAGGAACATGGTGGCACCCATGATCAGCGGCCAGACGCCGAAATGCAGGAAGTGCGGCGCGTCCCAGGGGAAGAGGCCGAAGCCCTCGAAAACATTGGTCGGGTCGGGGGCGGAGAGGTCCTGGATCCAGCCAAAGAAGGGCGCATGCCGCATTTCGATGGAGACGAACAGCACCTTGTAAAGCGAGAAGAACACCGGAATCTGGATCAGGATCGGGATGCAGCCGGCGGCGGGATTGATTTTCTCCCGCTTGTACATGGCCATCATTTCCTGCTGCATCTTCTGCCGGTCGTCGCCGTGTTTCTCCTTCAACTCCTGCATTTTCGGCTGCAGGAGCTTCATTTTGCTCATGGCCTTGTAGGATTTGTTGGCCAGCGGGAAAAACACGATCTTGATCGCCAGGGTAACGATCAGAATGGCGACGCCGAAGTTCCCGACAATGCCATAGAGCCAGTCAAGCGCATAAAACAGCGGCTTGGTCAGGAAATAGAACCAGCCGAAATCCACCGACCGGTCGAAGAGCGGAATGCCCAGGCGTTCCTCATAGGAATCGAGCAGGTTTACCTCTTTGGCGCCGGCAAACAGGCGGGTGGTGACTTCGGCGCTCTGGCCGGCGGAGACGGCCACCGCGCTGGTGGACAGGAAGTCGGTCTGGTACTTGTCCCGGCCTTCCACCAGGCTGTGCAGCATGCGGGCCTTGTAGCCGGTGCTCTGGTCGGGAATCAGGGCTGCCAGCCAGTATTTGTCGGTGATGCCGAGCCAACCGCCGGTGCTGTTGTATTCCTCCGGCCCGTCATCCTTGAGATCGTCATAGTCGACCTCGGTCAAAGTCTCGTTGAAAACGCCGATCGGCCCCTCGTGCAGGATGAAGAAGCCGGAGGTTTCCGGGGTGCCGTCCCGCCCGATCAGGCCATAGGGAAAAAGCGTGGCGGCAGCCCCCTCGCTGGCTTCCACCCGATCGGTAATTGTGAACATGTAGTTGCGGTCGAGGGCGATGGTCCGCGAGAACCGCAGGCCCTGGCCGTTGTCCCAGGTCAGCACCACCGGCTGGTCCACGCCTAGGGTTTCGGCACTGGCGGTCCAGACCGTGTCATCGCCCGGCACCGGCACGCCCTCCGCGCCGGCAACCCAGCCGAACTGGGCATAGTAACCGTTCTGTGTGCCGCTGGGCGAGAACAGCACGACGTTGGACGATCCCTTGTCCACCGAAACGCGGTAGTCGCGCATTACCAGATCGTCGATCCGGCCGCCGCGCAGCGACAGCGAGCCGCTCAGGCGGTCGGTTGCGATGGCGACGCGCGGCGATTGCTGCAGCTTGTCTGTGCGCGATGCGGCTGTGGGGAAAGCAGGGCTGCCGCCGGGCGCGGACGGCACCGCGCTGGGGGCGCCCGGCTGGTTGCCGGCTGCCTGCTCGCTGCCCGCCGACGGGGGCGGCGGCGGGTAGAGCTCTTGCATCAGGGTCTGCGAGCCGAGCAGAATCAGCAAGGCAAGCCCGATAGCGATGAAAAGATTGCGCTGTTCCATAACTGGCAGCCGGGTCCGTTCACAACGTTGGGGACAGAAAGGGTGGAGACTACTTAACCTGCCTAGGGCACGGGATCAAAGCCGCTGCCGCCCCAGGGGTGACAACGGACGATCCGCCGCGCTGCAAGCCACGTGCCGCGCCAGGGGCCGTGCTTGCGGATCGCCTCGGCTGCGTATTCCGAGCAACTGGGGGCAAACCGGCAGGTCTTTGGCAAAAGCCAGGCAAGGCCATAGCGGTAGACGGCAACCAGGGCAAGCAAGAGCCAGCGCATCATGTGGGTTTGCCTGCGCTGGCACCGCGCGGTTTGCGCGGCCGGCGCGGCCTTGCGCGGCCCGTGTGGACGCGCTCAATCGCTTCCGCCAGATCGCGGGTCAGGTCCGAGAAGGGGCGGTCGACGGTGGCGGTGCGCCCGACCAGGACATAATCCAGGCCGGGTTTGGCCTGCGGCGCCAGCACGGCCTCGGCCAGCGCGCGCATCCGCCGCCGGGCCCGGTTGCGGGCCACGGCGTTGCCGACCTTCTTGGAGGTGGTGAAGCCCACGCGGGGCGGCTCCGCTTCGCCCTCCGGCTCGCCACGCTTGTAGGCTTGCAGCACAAGGCCTGGAGTCGAGGCGTGCAGGCCCGAGACGGAGGCGCGCACGAACTCGCCACGTTTTTTCAGGCGCGGCAGCATCGCGGATGGCGCGGGGCCGGCGGCCGATGGCGCCGGCGGCCGGCTGCCTTAGGCCGACAGCCGCTTGCGGCCATGGGAGCGGCGGTTGGTCAGAATCTTGCGGCCGCCCACAGTGCTCATGCGGGAGCGAAAGCCGTGGCGGCGCTTGCGGACGATTTTGCTGGGCTGGAAGGTGCGTTTCATGGTCTGCAGAACTCTTGAAAACGAAGATGGTCGGCGGAACGGTCCACCGCTGCCGAAATTCCGGGAAGGCGCGGCTTATACTGGGGCGAGGGCGGTCTTGTCAAATTCCCCAAAGGGCGCATGCGCGAGAGGGCAGGCCGCTTGGCGTCCGTGCGGATATCTGATAGCCAACTGCCACCGCCCCGGCCTGGTGGTTCGATGCCGGCAGATGGTACCCATCCGTTGGCTGAATCGAACCACCGGATTATTGAAACGGCCGTCCGATCAGAACACTTGCCCTAGCAACCGTTTCGACCGGACCGCCAGAGACTTTTCGCCCATGATCCAGCTTTCCGCCGAACGCTATACCGTCGATGACATCATGGCCGCGCAGGAGTTCTACCACTCCCGCAACTGGACCGACGGCCTGCCTATCGTGCCGCCGACGGCGGAGGCGGTGCACGCGCATCTCGACTGGGCGATGCTGGCGCCCGATCACCTGGTCGGGATCGAGCCGGTGCGCGCACGGCGGATCACGGCGGAAAAGCTGGCGATCAACAGCGTCATGGCCGGCTGCCTGCCCATGCATTTTCCGCTGGTGGTAACCGCGTTCACCGCCATGCTGCAGGAGCCCTTTCTGCTGCACGGCGCGACGGCGAGCACCGGCGGCTGCGCCATCCTCACCGTCATCAACGGGCCCTGCCGGCAGGAACTGGGCATGAGCGGCACGTTCAACGCGCTTGGCGCCAGCGACCGCGCGACGACGGCGATCGGTCGGGCGATCCGGCTGGCGCTCGGCAATCTGCTGGATGTGCGCCCCGGCGACGTGGACCGCTCGACCCTCGGCCATCCCGGCAAGATCAGCTATTGCGTGGCGGAGGACGAAGAGGATTCGCCCTGGCTGCCCTTGGCGGAGGAACGCGGGGTGCCCAGGCATGCCTCCGCCGTGACGGTGATGTCGGCGGGTGCGCCCCGGCAGATCATGAACGAGTGGACGACCGACCCGGCGGAAATCCTCGACACCTTTGTGGCCGAGATCAAGGCGTGCATGCGGCACTATTCGATCTATGCCGGCAATTACGCCCTCATCATCCCGCCGCAATTGCGCGCCCACTTCGCGGCGGCAGGGTGGAGCAAGGCGGACATCCGCGCTTATGTCTACGAGCGCGCGGTTGTGCGCCGGCGCGACTGGGCGGATTGCGGCAAGGGCGCGGTGGTCGGCAGCCGCGGCGACCAGGAATACCGGGCGCTCTCGGCGCCGGACGACCTGCTGGTGGTGGCTGCGGGCGGCCCTGCCGGTGGCTTTGGCGCGGTCATCCCGCCCTGGTTCGGGCCGAAGAGCAAGGCCTGCACGGTCGCCGTCGGCGCCTGTGTGGATTGTGAGATTTAAGAGATCCGGAGACGGCCCCATGCTCCCCAATTTCGCCGACCACCGCATCGCCATCGGCGGAAGCGATCTCTATGTTCGCACCGGCGGCTCTGGCCCGCCGCTGTTGTTGCTGCACGGCTATCCGCAGACGGGCGCCATGTGGCACCAGGTGGCGCCGAAGCTGGCGGAACATTACTCGCTCGTCATCCCGGACCTGCCCGGCTATGGCAAGAGCGCCGGGCCGCAATGCGACGCCGCGTTCGAGGCCTATGCCAAGCGCGCCACTGCCCGCACCATGGTCGCGCTGATGGCGCAGTTCGGCCACGAGCGCTTCCGCCTGGCCGGGCACGACCGCGGCGCGCGGGTGGGGTTCCGGCTGTGTCTGGATCATCCGGAGCGGGTGGAGAAATTCGCGGCTCTCGACATCGTGCCGACCCTGGACCAATGGGCGCGCATGAATGCCGACCGGGCTTTGAGCGGCTATCACTGGCAATTCCTGGCCGTGCCCGCGCCGGTGCCGGAGAAGCTGATCGGCAGCGATCCGGACTTTTATCTGGATCACCTGCTGCGCCGCTGGGCCGGCAACTTCGATGCCCTGACCGAGGGTTCGCTGGCCGACTACCGCGAGGCTTTCCGCAAGCCGGAGGTCATCCACGCCACTTGCAACGACTACCGCGCCGGCGCCGGCATCGACCGCGTCCACGACCAGGCGAGCCGCGACGCGGGCCAGAAGATCGCCTGCCCGGTGCATGTGATCTGGGGCCGCGGCTATCTTTCCAACCGCGCCGGCTCGCCCTTGCCGGTCTGGCAGCAATGGGCGGACGCGGTCGCCGACACTGGCCTCGACTGCGGCCATTTCGTGGCGGAGGAGTTGCCGGACGACTGCGCCCGCGTTATGCTCCGGTTCTTCCAATAAGCGATCGTATTCGGTTCCATGTCGGGTGTGTCCAGGGAGTTGGCGTAGCCGACGTCAGTGCGAAGCGCGGATTGATCCCTGAGCAGGACGATTGCTTCAACGCCGAACGCTTTCCCGCGGACTAGGACGAGTTGAAGGCCATCGCCTGCTACCTCTAAGGCTGCCCATGCTGGAGATCCTCGCCGACCGTACCTACCGCCATCTGTTCCTTGCGCAAGTCATGGCATTGCTCGGAACGGGTCTCGCGACCGTGGCGCTCGGGCTCCTCGCCTATGATCTGGCGGGCGATGACGCGGCGATGGTGCTGGGCACGGTCTTCACCATCAAGATGGTGGCCTATGTCGGCATCGCACCCATCGCTGGCGCCTTCGTGGACCGGGTGAACCGCCGCGTTCTGCTGGTCGCCGCGGATGTCGTGCGGGGCGGCGCGGCGCTGTGCCTGCCCTTCGTCACCGAGGTCTGGCAGGTCTACGTCCTGATCTTCCTGCTGCAATCGGCTTCTGCCGCCTTCACGCCGACTTTCCAGGCGACAATCCCCGACGTGTTGCCGGAGGAGGCAAAGTACACGCGGGCTCTATCTCTCTCGCGGCTCGCCTACGACCTTGAGAACATCGTCAGCCCGACGCTTGCCGCGCTTCTCCTCGCAGTAATGAGCTACAACACCCTGTTCCTCGGCACGGTCGCTGGCTTCGCCGCCTCGGCGCTGTTGGTGGTCTCCGTGTTCCTGCCCAGCCCTAAGGTGTCGAAACCGCGGGGCATCTATGACCGGACCACGCGCGGCATCCGAAGCTACTTCGCGACGCCGCGCCTGCGCGGCCTGCTGTCGCTGAACCTCGCGGCAGCTGCGGCGGGCGCGATGGTGCTGGTGAACTCGGTGGTGCTGGTGCGCGGAACGCTGGCGCTGTCGGAGAGCGCACTTGCATGGACCATGTTCGCCTTTGGCACGGGCTCGATGCTCACAGCGCTTCTGTTGCCGCGGCTGTTGGACCGCGTGCCTGACCGCCCGGTGATGGTGGGCGGCGCCGCGTTGATGGTGCTGACGCTCCTCGCGCTTGCCGTAGAGGTCTCCATCCTCGGGCTCAACTGGCCGGTCCTTCTCGGCGCTTGGTTACTGGTGGGCTTCGGCTACGCCGCTGTGCTCACACCATCCGGTCGACTTCTCCGTCGTTCGGCGCATGCCGAGAACCGTCCCGCGCTCTTCGCCGCCCAGTTTGCGCTCAGCCACGCCTGCTGGCTGGTCACCTATCCGCTCTCTGGCTGGCTGATGACACGGTTCGGTGCCGTGGCGGCTTTGAGCGCTCTGGCGACCCTAGCCGGTACGGGTGCGTTTATGGCGCTTCGGCTCTGGCCGACGGAGGACCCGGAAGTCCTCGAGCACACACATAACAACCTCCCATTGGACCACCCCCACCTCATGGGCGAGCGACGCCATGCACATGCTTTCGTCGTCGATGACGAGCATCCCCGCTGGGCTTCTCAGCTTTAAGTGTCTGATTTGCTCTTTTCCGCAACCTATCTAGTGTCAACACCAGCGTTGACGGCCACACCAAGTAGGACCGTTAACAGATCCCAAGGAACGCCCCCATGAAACTCGGTCTTTCCATCGGTTATTCCGGCGCGCAACTGGACCTGCCGGTCGAGCGCGTGCAGCTTGCCGAAAAGCTCGGCTATGACAGTGTCTGGACGGCGGAGGCTTATGGCTCCGACGCGGTCACGCCACTCGCCTACCTTGCCGCCAAGACCGAGCGTATCCGCCTCGGCACCGGCATCATGCAGTTGGCCGCGCGGGCGCCCGCCAACGCCGCCATGAGCGCCGGCACGGTGGACGCCATGGCGGGCGGCGGCCGCTTTATCATGGGCCTGGGCGTCAGCGGCCCGCAGATCGTCGAGGGCTGGTACGGCCAACCCTGGGGCCGCCCCTATTATCGTATCAAGGATTATGTCGAGATCTGCCGCAAGATCTGGCGGCGGGAGGAGGGGCTGACCCACGACGGCAAGGAGATCAAGCTGCCCTATACCGGCGAGGGCGCGGTGGGCATCGGCAAGCCGCTGAAAAGCATCATGCACATGAACCCGGATATTCCGATCTTCATCGGGTCCGGCAAGGAGGCGACGGTCCGCCTGACCGGGGAGATCGCCGACGGCTGGCTGCCGCTCAGCTTCGTGCCGGGCTCGCTCGACGAATACGGCCCCTGGCTGGAGCAGGGCTTCGAGCGGGCGCGCAAAAAGGGCATCGACAAGGGCTGGCACAATTTCGAAGTGCACGCCAGCGTCTTCGTCAACGTTGACAACGACGTCAAGGCGGCCATGGACCTGCTGCGCCCGCGCGAGGCGCTCTATGTCGGCGGCATGGGCCACCGGGACAAGAACTTCCACACGGAAATGATGCACCGCCAGGGCTTTGGCGAGGCTGCCGACCGCATCCAGGAACTCTACCTTGCCGGCCGCAAGGCCGAAGCGGAAGCCGCCGTGCCGGAGGAGTGGATCGACCTGAAGTCCCTGATGGGTCCGCCCGCCCGCATCAAGGAACGCTACAAGGCCTGGGAGGATTGCGGCGCCACCTCCCTCACCGTGCGGTCATCCCAGGAAGAGGCGATGCACGTCATGGCGGAGGCCGCCCGGCTGAATCAGCCGCGATAGCGTCTCCTCAACCCTTTTTTCGAGTGCGGCCCGGCGGCTATCGAACGCCGGGCCGCTTTTTTTATGGACGAAATTCTCAGGGCATCCGCCAAAGGATGCAGATGCGCCCACGGCAATAAGCTCGCGTTAACCAAATTGATCAAGCATAGTTGAGTGGCAAAGTGGGGTCTTCGCACCCATCTGTGGTAGTGCATGGGATGTAAAGGCCTGAGAGAGGAAATGCCAGTGGGAGGAGTGAACCCGTTCTAGCGAAGCGCGCGCGGGAAAGCGGCGCTTGGAGGTGACACGAATGGACATTTTTGAGACCTATGCCGAAGGCTATGCCAAGCGGGCGCAGGAGGAGATGTCTTTGCAAGACTATCTCCAGGGCTGCCGGTCCGACCCGATGTTCTATGCCTCGGCCGCAGAACGCATGGTGGCCGCCATCGGTGAGCCCGAGCTCATCGACACCTCGAAAGAGCCGCGGCTCGGCCGCATTTTCCAGAACCGTACCATCAAACGCTACCCGGCCTTTGCCGAATTCTATGGCATGGAGGACACCGTCGAGCGGATCGTCGGCTATTTCCGCTATGCCGCGCAGGGGCTGGAGGAGCGCAAACAGATCCTTTATCTCCTCGGGCCCGTCGGCGGCGGCAAGTCCACCCTGGCCGAGAAGCTCAAGCGGCTGATGGAGGAGTATCCTGTCTATGTGCTGAAGGCCGGGGACGAGGTCAGCCCGATTTACGAATCGCCGCTGGGCCTGTTCGATCCCGAGCGCCATGGCGAGTTGCTGGAGGAAAAATACGGAATTCCCCCCCGCCGCGTCACCGGCCTGATGAGCCCCTGGGCGGTGAAGCGATTGGATGAATTCGGCGGCGATATCTCCCGCTTCAAGGTGGAGCGGATGATGCCGTCCAAGCTGCGGCAGGTCTGCATCGCCAAGACCGAGCCCGGCGACGAGAACAACCAGGATATTTCGGCGCTGGTCGGCAAGCTCGACATCCGCAAGCTGGAGCATTTCAGTCAGGCAGACCCGGATGCTTACAGCTATTCCGGCGGTCTCAACTGCTCGACGCAGGGCCTGCTGGAGTTCGTCGAGATGTTCAAGGCGCCGATCAAGGTGCTGCATCCACTGCTGACCGCCACCCAGGAAGGCAACTACACGGGCACGGAAAGCTTCGGCGCCATGCCGTTCCAGGGCGTTATCCTGGCCCACTCGAACGAAGCGGAATGGCAGCAGTTCCGCAACAACAAGAACAACGAGGCGTTTCTGGACCGTATCTGCGTCGTCAAAGTGCCCTACTGCCTGCGGGTCACGGAAGAGACCAAGATTTACGAGAAGCTGTTGCGCGAAAGCGAACTGGCGGACGCCAACTGCTCGCCCGAGACGCTGGACACGCTGGCCAAGTTCACCGTGCTCTCGCGGCTGAAAGCGCACGAGAACTCCAACCTCTATTCGAAAATGCGCGTCTATGACGGTGAAAGCCTGCGCGACAAGGATCCGAAGGCCAAGTCCGTCATGGAGTACCGGGATGCGGCCGGCGTCGATGAGGGCATGACCGGGCTTTCCACCCGCTTTGCCTTCAAGGTGCTGTCGGAGACGTTCAACTTCGATTCGGATGAGGTCGCGGCCGACCCGGTGCACCTGATGTACGTGCTGGAACAATCGGTGAAGCGCGAGCAGTTTCCGCCAGAGACCGAAAGCCGCTATCTGGAGTTCCTGAAAGCCGAACTGGCGCCGCGCTATGCGGAGTTCATCGGCAACGAAATCCAGAAGGCTTACCTGGAGAGTTATGGCGAATACGGCCAGAATCTGTTCGACCGCTACATCGCCTATGCTGACGCCTGGATCGAGGACCAGGACTACAAAGATCCCGACACCGGCCAGATCCTCGACCGATCGGTGCTGGATGCAGAACTCGCGAAGATCGAAAAGCCGGCCGGTATCGCCAATCCAAAGGACTTCCGCAACGAGGTGGTGAAGTTCGCGCTGCGCGCGCGCGCCAACAACGACGGCCGCAACCCACGCTGGACCTCTTACGAGAAACTGCGCGACGTCATCGAGAAGCGCATGTTCGGTCAGGTGGAAGACCTGTTGCCGGTGATCTCCTTCGGCTCGAAGAAAGACAGCGAGACGGATAAGAAACACCAGGAATTCGTCGACCGTATGGCCGCGCGCGGCTACACGCCGCGACAGGTCCGCCGGCTCGTCGAATGGTATATGCGGGTGAACAAGGCGGGCTGACGTGCTCGCCAGAAAGCAGGGCCTTGATGCGCCATTTCATCGACCGCCGCCTGAATCCCAAGGACAAGAACCTGGGCAACCGGCAACGGTTTATCCGCCGGGCCAAGGAGCAGATCCGGCAGAAGATCAACGACTCGATCCAGAACCGGAAGATCGCGGACGTTGATTCGGGCGAGACCATCTCGATCCCGACCCGCTCCATCCACGAGCCGCACTTCCGCCACAGCCGCCAGGGTGGCTTCCGCGAGGGGGTGCTGGGCGGCAACAAGGAGTTTTCTAGCGGCGACCGCATCCGCAAGCCACCGGCAGGCGGAGGCGAGGGCCGGGGCAAAGAGGGCTCCGACTCCGGCGAGGGTGACGACAGTTTCGAGTTCGCGCTGACCCGCGACGAGTTCCTGGACCTGTTCTTCGAGGACCTGGAACTGCCCGACCTCGTGAAGAAAGACCTGCAGGAGATGCTGGCGACCAAGCCGCAGCGAGCCGGCTTTACCACCGCCGGCACGCCGACGCGGCTCGCCATCCGCCGCACCATGCGCAACGCCCTCGGCCGACGGCTGGTGCTGCACCGCCCGGCCGACGCCGAACTGGAGGAGGTCGAGGCGGAAATCGCCCGCATCGAGGCGGACGATGACGAGGATTATCCCGGCCTCGAAGCCCTGTATGCCCGGCGCGAGGCCCTGCAGAGCCGGCGGCGGCTGGTGGCGTTCATCGACCCGCTCGACATCCGCTACCGCAACTACCAGCCGCGGCCCCAGCCGAACTCCAAGGCGGTGATGTTCTGTCTGATGGACGTCTCCGGCTCTATGGGCGAACGGGAGAAGGATCTGGCCAAGCGCTTTTTCATTCTGCTGCATCTGTTCCTGCGCCGGCGCTATGACCGGATCGATCTGGTGTTCATCCGCCACACCCATCAGGCGAGCGTTGTCGACGAGGACACCTTTTTCTACAGCCGGGAGACCGGCGGCACCGTCGTTTCGTCGGCCATCGAGGAGATGCTGAAGGAGATCGAGAAAAATTACTCGCCGCGCGAGTGGAACATCTACGCGGCCCAGGCCTCCGATGGCGAGAATTTTGCCGGTGACAGCGAATATTGTGCCAGGCTGATGCAGGAAGAGGTCATGCCCCAGCTACAGTATTACGCTTATGTCGAAATCCTGGACGAGCGCGAGATCGAGTTGTTCGCCAACCCGCAGGTCGGCGCCGCGCTCTGGCGCGCCTATCGCGGCGTGACGACTAGCCACGAGAATTTCGCCATGAAGCGGGTGGCCCGGGCGGCGGATATCTACCCGGTGTTCCGCGAATTGTTCGCGAAGAAGGAGGGGTAGGGCCATGACGCTCCTCGCCCCGGCCGTCAAACGCGCCAAGCCGTTGTTCGAAGGCACCGAATGGACGTTTGACCTGCTGCAGCGCCTCTATGAGGAAATCGAGATCGTCGCGCGGGAGGATCTGGGCCTCGACGTGTACCCGAACCAGCTCGAAATCATCTCGTCGGAACAGATGCTGGATGCCTATGCCAGCCTCGGCATGCCGATCCTCTATCGGCACTGGTCCTTCGGCAAGCGCTTTGCCCGCGACCAGAAGATGTACCAGAAGGGGCTGACGGGCCTCGCTTACGAGATCGTCATCAACTCCAATCCCTGCATTTCCTACAATATGGAGGACAACTCTGCCGCGCTGCACACGCTGGTGATGGCGCACGCGGCCTTTGGCCATAACCATTTTTTCAAGAACAATTATCTGTTCCGGGAATGGACCGACGCGGAATCCATTCTCGACTTCCTCGACTATGCCCGCCGCTTCATCGCCGCCTGCGAGGAGCGCTACGGCCTGTTGGAGGTCGAGACGGTGCTCGATGCCGCCCACGCGTTGATGGACCACGGCGTCTTCCGCTATCACCGCCGGCCGGAGCCGACCCGGCGCGAGGTGGAGGAGCGCCGCCGCCGCATCGCGGAGGAGCAGGAGCGCTCCTACAACGACCTCTGGCGCACCGTGCCGCGCGACCCCTCCCGCCCGGAACCGACGCTGGCAGAGATCGAGGCGAAGGAGCGGCGCGATGCGCTGCACTTGCCGGAAGAAAATCTGCTCTACTTCCTGGAACTGCACAGCCCGATATTGAGGGACTGGCAGCGGGAGTTGCTTTCCATCGTCCGCCAACTGGCACAGTATTTTTACCCGCAACGCCAGACCAAGGTCATGAACGAGGGCTGTGCCACCTTTGTTCACCACCATATTGTCAATGCCCTCTATGACAAAGGTTTGCTGAGCGAGGGGGCGATGCTGGAAATCCTGCATTCGCACTCGAACGTTGTCTTTCAGCCAGCGTTCGATGACCCGCGTTATTCCGGCCTGAACCCCTACACATTGGGTTTCAACATGATGTGCGATATCCAGCGCATCGTGACCGAACCCAAGGAGGAGGACCGCGAGTGGTTCCCGGACCTGGCCGGCACGGGCGACTGGCGCGCAGCGCTGAAGCACGCCTGGGCCAACTACCGTGACGAGAGCTTCATCCAGCAATACCTCTCGCCAAAGCTGATCCGCGACATGCGCCTGTTCGTGCTGTCGGACGATTCGGAGGAGAGCTTCTACCAGGTCGCCAATATCCATGACGAGCGCGGCTACCGCCACGTGCGCCGTTCATTGGCGCTGGGCTATGACCCCGGCACGGCGGATCCGGACATCCAGGTGGTGGACGCCAACCTGAAGGGGGACCGCGTCCTGCGCGTGCAGCACACCGTCCGCGACGGCATCCCGCTGGACGAGAAAGACCGAGACCTAGCTCTGGACCATCTGCAGACCCTTTGGGGCTATGGCGTATCGCTGGTGGCGGTCGACCGGGATAGCGGCGCGGTGTTGGGGGAGAATGTGGCCGGGTCTGACGGCTAAATGTGGCGGCTCAGGCAAATAATGGCTTGTTCGCCTGGCACCAGTCATCCACTGCGTCCACCAAGCCATCGAGTTCGGCCTGGCCCATGGGCAGGCTGAGCACCATCATGTTTCGCCTGGCCACATAAAAGCCCCGCTCGATCATGCCCAGATGGAACAATCCCCTGGCCGCGGCCGGTACCTTGCCGCTGTCGGATGGGCTGGCGAGGGGTTCGTCGGTCAGGTGCAGCATCATCATCGAGCCATAGCCCGTCACCTGGCCCTTGATGCCATGCTGGGCCAGGCGCTGGTTCAGGCGGTCTCGCAGTGCGTTGCCGGCGTCGTTCATGGCCGTGGCCGCCTCGGCAGTGAAAATCTCGCGCAGGCCCACGGTGGCGGCGGCCAGGGTCAGGACATTGTTGTTGAAGGTTCCGGCATGGCTCAGATGGCCGGGCCGGGCGGGGTCGAAATGGGCCATGATGTCCTCGCGCCCTCCGAACGCCCCGAACGTCAGGCCGCCGCCGACATATTTGCCCATGCTCATCATGTCCGGCGTCACGCCGCAAACGCCCTGATAGCCGGCCGGGCCCAGGCGGGAGGTCATCACCTCGTCGAAGATCAGGAGGATGCCCAGTTCCGCCGTCACCTCCCGCAGCATGGCCAGGAATTCCGGCGTCGCCGGAATGCAGCCGCCGGAGCCGGTCATCGGTTCGACGATCACCGCGGCCAGATTCTTGGCGCAGGTGCGGATCGTTTTTGCCGTGTCGTCCACATTGTTGTAAGTGCCCATGATCCAGGTCATCGGAACGTTCATCTGCCGGCCATAGGGTCCGAACGAGAGGATGCTGCCGTGATAGGAGCCTTCGAACGCCATGATGGCATTGCGGCCGGTGATCGCCCGGGCGGTCTGCAACGCCAGCAGGTTCGCCTCCGTGCCGGAATTGGTGAAGCGCACCAGGTCGAGGCAGGGGAAGCGGCCGGTCAGCAGGTCGGCCAGCTCCGCCTCCCTCGCGGTCGGCCCGCCCAGGGTAATGCCGTGCTCCAGCGCGTCGCGCACGGCGGCCTGGATGCGTGGGTCGGAATGGCCATAGAGCCCGGCGGTCTGCTCGGTTACAAAGTCGGTATAGCGGTGGCCGTCGATATCCGTGACATAGCAACCATCCCCGCCTGCCAGCGTCAACGGGTAGGGCGGGTAGAACAGCACCGTGCGGGTGTTGCCGCCTGGCATGGAGCGGCTGGCGGCCGCGTGGGCGGCCTCGCTCTTCGGATTGGCGGCGCGGAACCGGTCTTCTGCCTCCTCCAGCGGGCTGGCGAGGTCGAAATTGCGGCGGTCGGCAGGCGTATCGGACATGCGGGCTCACCCCAGGACGGTTACAATCGCACCACGCATTGTTGCGGGGAAACCGCCGGAAACGCAACGCGTGCCATCGTCCGGCACACAACCCGTTGAAGCGCGAAAGGAATTGGCAGGCATGGATGTTCTATTGAGCGGCGAGCTTTGGGCTGCCCTGCTGTCGTTGACGGCGTTGGAGATCGTGCTCGGCATCGACAATCTGGTCTTTCTGACCGTCACGGCCAGCCGCCTGCCGGAGCATCAGCGGGCCATTGCCCAACGCATCGGCCTGTTGCTGGCGCTGGGGATGCGCGTGCTGCTGATCGCCAGTGCGGTTTGGCTGGCTGGCTTGACCGCCCCCATCGTCGAGGTGTTCGGCCATGTCGTGTCGTGGCGCGACCTGATCATGCTGGGCGGCGGCCTGTTCCTGCTGGCCAAGGGCACGGCAGAGATTCACCATGCGGTGGAGGGCGAGCCCGAAGACAAGGGGAGTGTCGAGAGCGCGAGCTTCGCCCTGGTCATCGGCCAGATCGTGGCATTGGACCTGGTGTTCTCGTTGGACAGCGTCATCACCGCCATCGGCATGACGGATATTTTTGGGGTGATGGTCGCCGCCGTTGCGATTGCCATCGGCGTGATGATGTTTGCGGCGACGCCGGTCGCCAGCTTCATACACGCCCACCCGACCGCCAAAATGCTGGCGCTGAGCTTCCTGCTGCTGATCGGCGTGGCGCTGATTGCCGATGGGCTGCACTTCCACATTCCGCGCGGCTATCTCTACTTCGCCATCGCCTTCTCGATGCTGGTGGAGGCATTGAACCTATGGGCCAAGGTGCGGCGCAAACGGCAGCAGGCCGTGCGCCGTTGAAGCCGGCACACTCCTGCTTGTTCCCAAGGGCGCTAACGCTGAATGACGCCGCACGCGATGCGGGCACCCGCGGCGCCGGCGGGGTCGCTGTTGTAATCGTCGGGGCCGGCGTGGATGACGATGGCGGCGCCATCGGCGTCGAACAGGTTGTCATCCAGCGCGAGCCGCGCGTTGAACACCTCGATCTCCAGCATGCCGGAGGCAGGCACATGAATGTTCGGCATGTCGCCCGCGTGGGCGCCGTGTTCGGATGCGAGACCGTGCTTTGCACCCTTCGGGTTGTAATGACCGCCGGCGGATTTGAACGGCGCCTCGCACTGGCCGACTGCGTGCACGTGGAAAGCGTGCGGACCTTCGGGCAGGCCCATCAGCCGGGCGTGCAGGGAAACGCCGCCCGGCAGTTGCGTCAGCACCACCGCCCCAACGGCGTTGCCGTCGGCATCCGTCAACATCGCCTCGGCCATATTGGCAGCCGCGGCGGTGCCTGGCAGTGCCAGGGCGGCCAGCAATCCCATCGCGGTAAGAGTCATCCGCATTGTTTCAGCTCCTGCTTGTGGAGCCCGCATGAGGCTCATGCATTACAAAGGCGAAGCCTCGCGGGCAAGGCGGTTTTGACTGTATCGAAGTATACCGATCCGATCAATATATGGTTTTCGCTATTCGATCCGGATATTCATCATCGTAATTCTTTGCATCAAAGCCAGGATCATCGATCAGGGCCTTGATCATTTGTCCTGTGCTCGGCAAGGCAGAGCGTGGAATCTGGCTTTCCGGGTTCCAGAGCCGCGAGCGCACCAACGCCTTGGAGCACTGGAAATACACCCGTTCCACATGGACGACGATGACCGACCGCGGCAGCTTGCCCTGCATCTCGAAGCTGGCCAGCAGCGCGGGCTCGATGCAAAGCTCCGCCCGGCCGATGACGCGCAGTGCCTCCCCGATGCCGGGGATCAGGAACATGAGCGAGCAGCGCCCGTCGCTGACGATATTGCGCAGCGTGTCGACCCGGTTGTTGCCGTTGCGGTCCGGCATCATCAGGGTTTTTGCATCGACCACGCGACAGAACTGCCCTTTCGGGTCGCCCCGGGGCGTGCAGTCCACGCCGTCCTCCGCCACCGAGGCCAGGGCCGCGAACGGCGCGGCCTCGATAAAGGAGCGGTAGTGGTCGGAGATATAGTCGATTTCCTTCGCGACCGCACCGGCGCTGGGGGTGCCATAGATCGCCTCCAACTGGTCGATGGAGGCGATTTTGTGCTCGGGGGCGATCTGGGTCATGGGGCCTCTATTTCGCGTACTTGCCGGTGAGTTGCGGTGTGTAGTTGCCGGCTTCGCCCGATTCGCGGTGGCCGGCACGGGTGACGCGGGCCCAGGTGCGCTTCAGCGGGTCGGAGACGGTGAACTCCAGCTTGCCGAGCGGCCCGACCTCCAGCGTGACCCGGTCGCCGTCCTGGAACGGGTTCAGGCCCTGGTGGTTGGTGCCGGTCGCGACGATGTCGCCCGGCTCCAGCGTATGGATCGCCGACAGCCACTCGATGCAGCGCGGAATTTTGTTGGCCATGTCGTCGGTGTTGAAATCCTGATAGGCAACGCCGTTGTTGGTGAGCGTGACCGGCAGGTTGTGCGGGTCCGGCACCTGGTCGGCGGTCACCAGGAAGGGGCCGGTCGGCGCGAACGTGTCCCGGCTTTTGGCCTGGAAGAACACGTTGCCGGGCGGCGGCAAATCGCGGGCCGAGCCGTCGATGAAGTTCATGTAGCCGAAAACATGGCGCATGGCGTCGGCCTGGGAGACATTGCTCGCGCGTTTGCCGATGACCAGCGCCAACTCCGCCTCGCCCTCGAAAATGCCGGCGGGTGCGTCCGGCAGAACCATGGTATCGCCATGGCCGATCAGCGAGGCCGGGGTCTTGTGAAAGGCGTTGATGGGGGCTGCTTTCTCCAGCAGGCCGTTTTCCATGTAGTTGACGGCCATGCAGTCGATCTTGCCCGGCATCGGCACCGGCGGGCGCAGCCGCACCTGGGCCAGCGGCGTGCCCTCGATGGTCGCCAGCGCGTCCTCGATCTTGCCCTTCAGTTCGTCGAAATGGGCGATCAGGCCGATGATCAGGTCGCGGTTGTCGCGATGCGGCAGGTGGCTCGCCAGGTTGGTGATATCGACGACACGGTCGGCCTTGACCGCACCGAGGCGGAAGTCGTCGAAATAGCAGAGTTTCATGGAAGCGTGCCTCGCTGAACGGATTTGCTCCGAACTTTACGGCGGGCAACCATGATGTGCCAGCGGATTATCGCATCCGTCCCGGCGGCTGTGGGCGGCCCGCCTACCGCCGGGCCTGCAGGGCATGGCCCTGCCGTTTTGCGGCGGATACCCAGTGCGGCTCCGGCTGACGCTGTGCGAGGGAGTCGTCGATTTCCACCTCGTCAAAACCGCAAGCGCGCGCCATCGGGTATTGGTCCGCGATCACATGGCCCTTGGCCCGCAGCCGCCCCCGGTAGCCGAGCGCGCGCAGCCGCCTGGCGAGAGAGAAGCCTCTGCCGTCGGCAAAGTTTGGGAAGGTGACGGCAATCAGGTCGACCCGTGCGAAATGCGAGGCCAGATCGCGCGCATCGGTATCGTTTGCAACCTCCAGCCCGCACCGCGCATCGCCGCCGCCGCTTTCGAGGGCCGCGAGCGAGAGGAGGGGGGCAGGCGTTGCCTCGTCCGTAAAACCGTTGTCGTTGACGATGGGCATCCGAAATTCCTTCCTAGAAGTGATAGAAGACGTACTCGCCGGGTGCTGCGGCGGCTTTCCGCTGCGACCCATGCGTCGTCACAGGCGCCTCTGTCTGTGGCGCCTCTGTCCGTGGCGCCTCTGTCCGTGGCACTGCCGGCCGAGAGCCATTCGCCGCCTGCGGATAGAGCGCCGCCTTGAACGGTGCCGCGCCAAGGCGGCGGTAGGCTTGCAGGAAGGTCTCGTCGTCGGTCAGGCGCAGCGCCCGGTAGGCATCCAGCAGGCGCTCGATGGCCGGCACGACCTCGTCATAGGCAAAGCCGGGGCCGGCCCGTTCGCCAATGGCGGTCGTCTCGGTGGCATCGCCGCCCAGGGTGATCTGGTAGCTTTCGACGCCGGCCTTCTCCAGGCCCAGAATGCCGATATGGCCGACATGATGGTGGCCGCAGGCGTTGATGCAGCCGGAGATCTTGATCTGCAGCTTGCCGATATCCTTCGCCAGCGCCGGATCGGCG
>Ga0206129_10000107_pt1 | contig 137448 bp, 147 predicted proteins | sample Helgoland_Spring_8_FD_148616 | JGI IMG/M metagenome (GOLD analysis project Ga0206129, IMG submission 148616) | Pelagic subsurface seawater microbial communities from Kabeltonne, Helgoland, North Sea - Helgoland_Spring_Bloom_20160502_2 | ecosystem: Environmental > Aquatic > Marine > Epipelagic... | reverse complement strand
GTGCTACTGGCTTATCTCCAGCATGGTAAAGATATTTCAATATGGCAGTCTCTTTATCTGTGAGACGAACCTTTTTTTGTTCTTCCTCATGCATCAGCAGCTTATTTGCAGGCTGAAACGTATAGGGGCCAATCGTAAAGACCGCATCATCGCTGCGTTCGTGCTGGCGAATATGAGTACGAAGCCGCGCCAAGAGAACACGCTGCGTTCGTGCTGGCGAATATGAGTACGAAGCCGCGCCAAGAGAACACCCAATTTAAAGGGCTTTGTTACATAATCATTCGCTCCCGCATCAAGACCCAGAATTGTATCTGCGTCAGTATCTGCGCCCGTCAGCATAATAATTGGTGCTCGAACGCCTGCACGACGCATGATACGGCACACTTCGCGGCCATCCATATCAGGCAATCTAACATCCAAAAGGATCATATCAAAATTGCTTTGCTTCGTGAACTCAAGGCCTTCAGCTGCGCTCATTGCCAAAACAACTTGAAACTCTTCGTGGAGTTTCAACTGATCACTCAGCATCTCGACAAGGTCTTCATCATCATCGACAATCAGGATGCGCTTACCATTGCTCATTTCATAACCCTTTCTGACGAATCCCCGGTGCGAGCCCGATATGAAACATCACTTTGTATTTTTCTCTTTGACTTATATATTAAGCTGCGCCCTGCGGAAAGATGCTAGGATGATCAAATGACCGATCACAATAAACAAAAGCCTGAGATATATGAAGTCTCTGCGACCCGCGCTCCCCTGACTGTATTATCTGTTGAGCGCACAATGGGGGAGCTCCGTCGAGGCCGTCCTGTTGTGGTATGCGGTGGCGTCGGGCAAGCCGTACTTGCCTTGGCTGCTGAAGGATTAACAGCTGAAAGCCTTAAACAGCTTCAGTCATTCGATGACTCGGTTCCGTCATTAGCGATTACCGGTCGACGCGCGGCTGTGCTTGGACTCGCAGAAACTGTGGGTAAAATTGCTGAAGTTTCTGGATTAGGCGGTCTTTCTGCCGATGAAATCAGTGCGCTTGCCAATCCTTTAGTACAAACAAGCGTAACAGATGCACTTCGAGAACGGTTAACCATTACCGTGCACGAAAAACAGGGACATGGCTGTGCCTCTGCTGCCGTCGCGCTTACAAAAATTGCACGTCTACTTCCAGCTGCTATGACCGTACATTTAAATAATATTGATGATGTGGTCGCCTGGGCACACCGCCATGATTTTTTGACTGTTGATACTGGTGACATTTTTCAATTCGAAGGGGCCGCTGTTCGAAATTTGAAACAAATAGCCGAAGCGCGCGTCCCAATAAGCGATGCTCATAACACCCGAATTATAGCTTTTCGACCTGCAGACGGTGGACGTGAGCATCTCGCAATTGTCATAGGCTCGCCGAAACAAGATGAACCAACTCTCGTCCGACTGCATTCAGAATGCTTCACCGGGGATTTACTGGGAAGCCTCCGCTGCGATTGCGGTGACCAGCTTCAAGGGGCCATGAGTGAAATCAAAACAATGGGCACGGGTGTGCTTTTATATCTCGCACAAGAAGGGCGCGGGATCGGCCTCATCAACAAGCTACGGGCATACGAGCTTCAAGATCTTGGTTTTGATACAATGGACGCGAATGAACAGCTCGGCTTTGAATCCGACGAGCGTGTGTATATGCCAGCTGCTCGCATGCTGAAATTACTGGGCTTCACAAAAATTCGTTTGATGACAAATAACCCAGATAAAATGAATGCTTTGGAGCGATACGGGATCAATGTTGTCGAGCGTGTCACACACACTTTTCCATCAAATCAGCACAACGAGTTTTATCTCCAGACCAAGGCATCACGATCAGGGCATCAAATTTAGATTCCTGAATGTGCTCGGCAGTTTCTGCCTTAACCGTAAATTACCCATCTAAACAATACTCAACCTATTGTTTATAAACAACTTTAGTTGGCACACGCTTTGCTTATATAGCTGTGGGACTATCGGGTTGGGAAAGTTATGACGCCGTCTATTAATCAACAGCAAAACTGGCCGCCATCATTTATTGGTGGTCAAACTGCGTCTTCAAACAAGATTCAGTCACAAGAATTAGCATTCACAGCGCCCTCTTCTGATCCCATCGAAGATGACGCGTTTAGTTTCTTTGGTGACGGCGGATTCTCCTTTAGCGATCTGATTGATATCGTAAACCCACTCCAACATATTCCCGTTGTCTCTACTTTTTACCGTGAAACAACCGGTGACGAGATTTCAGCTGCACCTCGGATGATGGGGTCAACACTGTTTTTCGGTCCATTAGGGTTCGCGAGTGCATTAGCGAACGTCGTTGTTGAAGAGAATACCGGCATGGATATCGGTGAACATATGACGTCATGGGTTACACCTGACGATGAGGGCAGCGCCCTCGCTTTTAACGAAACCACGCCGCCGAATACGTCTCAACCTCAGCAGCTTGACCCAAATGATCCTGTCCTCGCATGGGCCCACCAAGAATATGACTGGACGAGGCGGAATAACCCGGCACTGGACCAGGCGCCGCACACAAAAGCAGTTAGCCCATCTTTTCCTGACGCCGAACCCTTTATGCAGCAAGAACAACCCTGGGCTTCATTGCAAGATGAACTCGCTTCAGCTGTCACCTTAAGCGCAGATTCCCGCTCTGCTTCCTGGGCATATGTGAAGCTGCCGCAAATCTCCACAGTTTTGGCCGCAGTTAAACGTTTACGGTAAAGTCTGACCATATTGAGGGTTTATCATGAATATTAATGTCTATGCCGATGGTCATCTTAAATTTGACAGCAAAGCATATCGCTGTGCATTAGGCCGGGGCGGCATACTCACCTATAAAGTCGAAGGCGACGGCGCCACACCAACGGGAATTTATCCGCTTTTGCGGCTATTTTGGCGATCAGATAAAATCACATCTATCGAGACATTACTGCCTCATCAAAATCTCAATCTTGACGATGGTTGGTGCGACGACCCCACACATCCTGAATACAATCAACTCGTGAACCTTCCATTTAGCGCAAGCCATGAACGCATGTGGCGTGATGATGATTTATATGATTTGGTCATTGAAATCGGGCACAACAATAATCCCGTTGTTCCAGGCGCCGGCAGCGCTGTTTTTATTCACGTTGCCTCACCAGATTACGCCGCCACTGAAGGCTGTATCGCACTCGCCAAGGATGACCTTTTGATGTTGATACAAAAATGGACAACAGCAACAAAAGTTGAAATTTTCAACGATAAAAGCGGCTAGGCCTGCGGTTTAGGTCGCGTACCAAATATAGCAGTGCCCACACGGACATGTGTCGCGCCTAGCTTAATCGCGGTTTCGTAATCTGCACTCATCCCCATGCTTAATCCTGATAAGCCGTTTCGATCTGCAATATCTGCCAGTAAGGCAAAATGCATTGCAGGCTCTTCATCCACCGGGGGAATACACATCAATCCCAGAATATTCAAACCAAGCTCTTGTTTGCACATCAATATAAACGCATCGACGTCTTCTGAATGAATCCCAGCTTTTTGTGGCTCTTCGCCAGTGTTCACTTGGATATAACACCCAAGATGCCGATCCGTCCGTTCGAATTCTTTTGCTAAAGCGCGGGCGATTTTAGGGCGATCTACGGATTCAATAACATCGAAAGTCGCCACAGCCTCTTTAACTTTGTTTGATTGCAGCGGCCCAATGAGATGCAATTCAATATCGTTAAAGTCTTCGCGCAATTGTGGCCATTTCCCCATCGCTTCCTGGACACGGTTCTCACCAAACACTCTCTGGCCGGCTTCCAAGACAGGACGAATACGCGTCTCATCATGGACTTTTGAAACGGCCACGAGATGAACCATACTTGGATCACGATCAACAGACTGAGCTGCCATCTCGATATCGTCCAATATGGCCTTAAGATTCTTTGCGGGATCAACGATTTGAGTCATATTATCACTATGCCTATTTCAATGAAACGAACGTTACCAAGCCTTATTCTTCAAGACAATCATCAGTGTAGAATGTTACCTCTTTGGTTCGCTATGACGGATCACGAAAGGCTACCTGACCCAACACCTTTGATCCCATATCTGCCACAAAATTGTGTATTGATCGTTCGCGATCTAGATACAACCCGGCAATCGGAGACGGTCCACCGCATTTCGCCAATATGCAAAGACAACGGCGTAACCCTCATAGAATCTTTAAGTCGTCCGCCAAGACAGCTTGCATGTGATGGGGTACATATCCCTGAAAAATCACTCATTCATTGGAAAAAAACAGATATTTTTCGCTTACAGCCAAAAATTATATCGAGTTCGGCACATTCTTTGAGGTCAATTACCCAAGCGACAAACTTTGGGGTCGATGCCTGCCTTTTATCACCCGTTTTTGCGACCAAAAGCCACAAAAACAGTGATTTCCTTGGTATGCCGCGATTTGCGTCATTATGCCATTCAGCGAGGGTGCCTATTATAGGTCTTGGAGGTATTTCTACAGCACGCATTCACCGTGTTTTTGGTGCAGGTGCGGCTGGGATTGCAGGTATCGGACTGTTTGAAGATCCCTATCGGTCAGCTTAGTATTTTCAACCTTAAAGGCATCGCCAATGTCTGGTAGATTCTAAGCATTTAGTGTATTAAAGAATGCCTACGGCATTCATTCGAGCCGATTGTATTTATAATTTGAGAATCTGGGACTAAAGGACTGCCACAAATGACTTTTCAAGAGATCAAACTGGGTAGACCCCTTATGGTCCTTTTGACCGCATGTATTTTAACTGCGGGCTGTTCGTACACACCCTTGGATCCGCGCAGTTCAAATGACGAGGATGAGTATACCGATTACTCCAAACGCAAAACGATCTTTGGTGATGGTGGATTTAATCTCTTTGGTGGCAATTCAAATAAAAATGATGGCAATTCCCTGGGTGTGAATAGCTTTCTATGGCGTGCTTCTCTGGAAACCATCTCATTTATGCCAATCAATACGGCAGACGCCTTTGGTGGAGTCATCCTCACTGATTGGTATAGTCCGCCAGAATCTCCGAGTGAGCGGTTTAAGCTAAACGTATACATTCTTGGGCGAACACTAAGAGCGGACGGTGTTAAAGTTTCTGTATTCAGACAACTACGTGATCGCGCTGGTGCTTGGGCTGATGCAACGGTGCCAAATGGAACCGCACCTAAGGTTGAGGATTCAATCCTTACTAAGGCTAGAATGCTTCGTCACCAGACCCTAACATCTAAGTAGATTGTCCGCGCCGATATCGGCTTTGTTATTTGAAACATGCTGCGTTTTAACATCGTAGCTTGTAGAAATTTGTGAGTTCCCAACTGATGTCTCGATATAGCGTTAAACAAACAGAGGCCAAGTGGCAAAAAACTTGGGTAGATCAAAAGTGCTTCGAAGTCGAAGAAGACCCTTCAAAACAAAAATACTATGTCCTGGAAATGTTTCCGTATCCCTCTGGTCGGATTCATATGGGCCACGTTCGCAACTACACTTTAGGTGATCTCGTTGCGCGCTTTCGTCGTGCTCAAGGATACAATGTATTACACCCAATGGGTTGGGACGCGTTTGGTCTTCCCGCTGAAAACGCTGCTAAAGAAAATAACGTGCATCCTGCTAAATGGACTCATGACAATATTGCCTCCATGCGCGAGCAGCTTAAATCAATGGGCCTGGCTTATGATTGGCGGCGTGAATTCGCAACATGTGACCCAGAGTATTATCAACACGAACAAAAAATGTTCCTGGATTTCCTTGATGCCGGGTTGGTTTATCGAAAAGAATCATGGGTCAACTGGGATCCTGTAGAGAATACCGTGCTCGCAAACGAACAAGTTATTGATGGCAAGGGTTGGCGGTCTGGTGCTGAAGTAGAAAAGCGAAAGCTTGCACAGTGGTTTTTAAAAATTACTGCCTACGCCGATGATTTACTGCAATCACTAGAAAGTCTCGATCGTTGGCCTGATCGTGTACGAACGATGCAGCATAACTGGATCGGCCGTTCCGAAGGGGCACATGTCGCTTTCAAAATTATTGATAAAGATGCCCCTTTAGACGTCTACACCACGCGGCCAGATACTATTTTTGGCGCATCCTTTACGGCAATCTCTCCCAACCATCCAATCGCTGCAGAGATTGCTGAGAACAATCCAGAATTGGCCGAATTTATTGCGACCTGTAATCGCATGGCAACTTCTGAAGCCGCGATTGAGAAAGCAGATAAGCTCGGATTTGATACAGGCCTTCGCTGTGAACATCCTGTTCTTGCAGGCGAGACATTGCCTATATATGTCGCCAACTTTGTCCTCATGGATTATGGCACAGGGGCGATATTTGGTTGTCCTGGCCACGATCAAAGGGACTTGGATTTTGCACGTAAATACGGTTTACCCGTCACAGCTGTCGTGTGTCCGGAGACCGAAGACAGTGCCACGTTTGTCGTTGAAAACGAAGCCTACACTGGCGATGGCCTAATCATTAATTCTGATTTTTTAAATGGAAAGACCGTCCCTGAAGCTAAAACTGAAATCATTAAGTGGTTTGAAGCCAAAGGTACGGGCGAAAAACAAGTTAATTTCAGGCTCCGTGATTGGGGTGTATCCAGACAACGTTATTGGGGTTGCCCAATTCCGATTGTGCATTGTGATGCTTGTGGGGCTGTTCCTGTTCCAGCTGCTGAACTCCCTGTTGTTCTGCCTGAAGACATCGACATTTCTGTTGATGGGAACCCGCTCGATAAGCATCCAACATGGAAGCAGATTGATTGTCCCACCTGCGGCAAGCCGGCGGTTCGAGAGACAGATACCTTCGATACTTTTTTTGAATCTTCATGGTATTTTGCAAGATTTAGCTCGCCCGTTCCAGAGCAGGCTTTTGAGAGTTCAGCCGCGGATTACTGGTTACCCGTTGACCAGTACATTGGTGGTATCGAGCATGCTGTTTTACACCTATTGTACTCTAGGTTTTTTACCCGCGCATTGAAAGAGTGTGGTTATCTTGGGATCGATGAGCCATTTGCCGGTCTCCAAACTCAAGGCATGATTTGTCACGAGACGTATAAAAGCGCAGAAGGAAAATGGCTTTTTCCAACTGATGTCGTATTCGAAGAAGGTGGCACGTTCAAAGATCAAGCTGGTGTTGATGTTACTCGTGGCCGCTCAGAAAAAATGAGCAAATCAAAACGCAACGTCGTAGACCCTGAAGAGATTATTGAAACTTACGGGGCTGATACGGCTCGCTTGTTTATGCTTTCTGATAGCCCGCCCGATCGAGATTTAGATTGGACAGATTTTGGCGTTGATGGGGCTTGGCGGTATGTAAATCGTTTATGGCGTTTAGTGGATGAACCTGCATTCGATATTGCAGCGTTAGGCGCTGATCGTCCTGAACAAATTGATGGTCATTCTGCAGATGTTGAGCGAATGGTGCACCGGACTATTGTCGCTGTCACTGACGATCTTGATCGGTTTCACTTTAACAAAGCCGTCGCTCGGATCCGCGAATTAAGCAATGCCGTCGAAGCTATGAAGCCAAATGATGCCGGCGCAGCTTGGGTGTTAAGATTTGCTACGGAAACTTTAACAATTTTAATTGGCCCGCTTATGCCGCATCTTGCCGAAGAAATGTGGCAAACTCTTGGACATAAAACACTCATTGCAGATACGCTTTGGCCTGTTGCTGCACAGGAAATGCTTGTTGATGATAAAGTTACCATTGCCGTTCAGGTTAATGGAAAGCTACGCGGTACACTTAATATTGCAAAAGACTCAGATAAAGAAACAATAGAACAAGCGGCACTTATGCTTGAGGGTGTTCAAACTTTTATTGAGGGCAAGGATGTGCGGAAAATTATTGTCGTGCCAAATAAGATCGTAAATGTCGTCATTTAAAATAACATTTTTGATCGCCTTAACGCTCAGTATGACTGCGTGTGGGTTTCGGCCTCTTTACGCTCCACCCAGTGAAAATGCTGCCATACAAGGTGTTTATGCTTTTGATGTGTTGAAGCGTGTTGCTATTTCAAACATTCCTGATCGGAAAGGGCAGTATCTGCGTAACGCCCTAGTCCGACTTTTGCATCCAAACGGCCGTCGCGGCGAAGCGCTTTATATACTCAATATCTCTTTAACTGAAGGGACCAGTAGCCTAGCTGTTCAACGCAGTGCAGAAGCAACACGTGCTAATTTAATGGTTACTGGGAGCTTCAGTCTCGAGTCTCTTGTAGCAGGGGGTCAACTTCATTCTGATGTTGTTACATCAACGAGTGGTTATAATATTTTTCAATCTGAGTTTCAGACTTTAATGGCGGTGAAAGGGGCTCGAGAAAGAGCTCTTGATGATCTCGCTCAGCAAATTCGCATTCGTCTTGCTTCTCATCTCACCAATTCACATTCAAAGGTTTTGCGCCAGTGAAGCTGAATGGCGGCAAGGCTGAAGCTTTTTTAAAATCTCCACGCGATAGTGTTCGTGCTATTTTGTTTTTCGGGCCTGATTCCGGACTTATACGTGAACGCGGTAAAGCTCTTGTATCCCATTTTGCTGATGCAGATGACCCCTTTGCCGTAACAGAAGTTTCTGGGGATGTCTTAAAGAAAGACGGCGCACTGTTATCCGACGCATCCAATGCAATGTCTCTCATGGGTAGCGCCTCTGTGGTTCGCGTCCGTGATCTAACGGATGCTGCTGCACCTATCGTTGAATCCTGGTTAGATTCAGGTGCAGGTGCATTACCAGCAATATTCGAAGCTTCTGAATTAACGCCACGTTCTAAAATACGTGTACTATTTGAGACGCGGGACGATGCAGCTGCTATCGGATGCTATCCAGATGAAGGCCGTGATTTAGGCGCTGTTGTCCGTGAGCATTTTTCAAGCCAGGGCATCAAATTAGCACCAGATGCATTGCCCGCACTGTTAGCTCGACTTGGTACAGACCGATTAGCCATCCGCCAAGAACTTGATAAACTCATACTTTATGCAGGTGGACCTGATTCTGGAGCAACAGTAACTGAAGATGATGTAGAAGCCGCCATCGGCGATATCAAAACATCATCTTTAGACGATATTGCCTTTGCTGTCGGTGCTGGAGATCAGAAACGTCTAAGTATTTCTATGGATCGCGCTTTTTCTGAAGGAACCGCGGCTATTGCTGTTATTCGAGGAGTTCAACGTCACCTTGATCGCTTGCATCAAGCAAAAGCAAATGTCGAAAATGGCTCATCAATCGGGGAGGCCGTAAAACGGCTGCGCCCACCTGTATTTTTCAAAATGATGGATAGTTTCATCTCACAGGCCAACGTCTGGTCGACGCCAGACCTTGCACGCGCACTAACTTTGTTATTGCAGACGGAGCGGGACTGTAAGTCAGGCTTAGATATCGATCGGAGTCTTTGTGAAAGAACAATGATTCAGCTCACTCAGGCCGCACGACGAAACAGACGACAAATCACTAATTAGTTATGTAAGCAATTGATATAAATTATCTTTTTGGCTTCAAGCTAACAGATAGTTTTGGCGTTTCTTTCTTTTGAGATTTATTTTCTTCGCGAGGGAGTTCTACCACCGTTGAAATCGGCTTTTTATCAACAGATTTCAATTTCTCAATAACTAGATCAAGCTGATCCAAGTCGTCGTATGCAATGCGCAAGACGCCTTTTTGGCCTGAACCATCTACGGTTACTTTCAAGCCTAATAGATTAGTTAAATCTCGCTCAAGTGCGATTGTATCTACATCTTTAGGCTTCGCGTTCAAAACACTTTTCGATTGAGACTTTACACCTGATTGGCGAGCAAGTTTTTCTGCCTCCCGCACACTTAGATTTTTTTCTATAATCTTTTTAGCTTTTTCATAAGCGCCGTCGACACCAATCAATGTGCGCGCATGTCCCGCACTTAAAAGGCCTTCTTCTACAAACTTCTTCACTTTTGGATCCAAAGCTAACAATCTTAATGTATTGGCGACGTGGCTTCGACTTTTTCCAACCAGTCTTGATACATCGTCCTGCGTGTGACCAAACTCTTCCATAAGCTGCTGATACGCATCAGCTTCTTCCACTGCAGATAGGTTTTCGCGCTGTACGTTTTCAACAAGAGCGACTTCGAGTGTTGTCTGATCATCAAAATCTTTAATAATAACAGGGACTTCAGAAAGTTGGGCGAGTTGCGCTGCGCGCCACCTGCGTTCACCTGCAATAATTTCGAATGCCGATGGATCGTCTGGATGCCGCCTTACGAGGAGGGGCTGTAACACGCCTTTTTCACGAATTGACTGGGCCAGCGCATCGATAGCGACCTGGTCCATATGATGCCGTGGTTGGTATTTTCCTGGATGCAAAAGCTCAACAGCAACTGGCTTTCCAGTACGAACACGGTCCAACTTCGCATAGTCATCGTTACTTTCACCTAAAAGGGCTGAAAGACCGCGACCTAATTTTTTCTTTTTATCTGCCATTATACACCTACTCGTCGTTCGCGATGAATGACTTCACCCGCGAGGCTCAAATATGCCTGTGAACCGGCACAGTCGATATCATAGACAATTACAGGGCGCCCATATGAAGGCGCCTCTGAAACTTTAACATTTCTTGGAATTACTGTCTGATAGACCTTATCCCCAAAATATGCCCGAACGTCATCTGCAACCGCGCCCGATAGGTTATTGCGGCCATCAAACATGGTCAGAACAATTCCTTGAATTTCTAACCCTGGATTATAGGTCGCTTTAACGCGTTCAATCGTCCGGACCAAAAGGGATACGCCTTCCAATGCAAAGAACTCACATTGAAGGGGAACAAGTACGGCCTGCGACGCGACTAAAGCATTGATCGTCAATAAACCTAAGGCCGGCGGGCAATCAATGAGGATATAATCATATTCGACCGACGCGAGCATAAGAGCTTCGCGTAAACAGAATTCCCGACGCTCAACATCAACAAGTTCAATTTCAGCACCTGATAGATCTATGCCTGAGGGAACAATATCCAATCCTGGAATGCAGGTTGCCTGTATCGCATCTTGCAAAGCAATCTCACGGATAAGGACATGATATGTATTTTTGTCTCGAGTTTCATGCTCAATACCTAATCCCGTCGAGGCATTGCCTTGGGGGTCGAGGTCAATAATCAGAACTTTCTGTTTAATGGCAGCAAGCGCGGTCGCGAGATTAATGGCTGTAGTTGTTTTACCAACACCACCTTTCTGGTTCGCAATCGAGATAATACGGGTACGATGTGGGTGCAAAATATGATCAGCTATCTGTTAGGGGCAAAAGGTCATTAACAATGAGAATGGTTCCGGATGCGTCAGATATACTAAACTTTCGGACCACATTCATTGTCCATTGTTTCGTGCTTTCGGTCAATTCTTGATCGACACCAGCCCCCTTCATAAGTACAGATTTACCACCTTTTTTCAAATGGCGGTGAACCCATGGAAGGAGTTTTGGCAAAGGCGCAAGCGCCCGCGCTGTAACAATATCGGCATCTAGTGAAGGCAAGTCTTCAATCCGCGCAACATGAACATCAACATCTGTCCCTGTTTCTCTAGCGACTTCACGCATGAAAGTTGCTTTTCTTTGATCACTCTCAACAAGCTGAACGTTAGCACCTGTCGCAATTGCAATCACGAGCCCAGGCAATCCAGCACCGCTACCTAAATCGGCAATCTTTAGGTCTTTTTCAATATGCGGAAGAAGCTGCGCGCTATCCAGAATATGACGTCGCCAAGCATTTGCTAAGGTGTTCTTTCCCACGAGGTTTATGGCGCGCTGCCATTTCGACAAAAGAGCTAAATAAATCTCAAACCGATCCATCGTATCTGCATCAATACCTGATAAATATTCAGCACAACCTTCTTTGGTGAGGGGCGTGGCATCAGTCATAACTGGAAATGTTTCACGTGAAACATGTGCTAGGCCGTTAATCTGCTGTCTTGGCGCTTCACATAGGCCAAGAGGGCAGTAATGGCTGCTGGCGTGACACCAGATATACGTGCGGCCTGACCAATAGTTTCTGGTCGGACACGAGATAATTTATCGCACACTTCGTTTGACAGGCTAGGTATACCATTATACTCAAGGTCAGCAGGAAGGCGGAGATTTTCATCACGTCGCAGCGCTTTTATGTCCGCGTCCTGACGTTCTAAATAGCTCGAATATGTCGCTTCGATCTCAAGCTGTTCTATGATGTCTGGGCGGATTCCATTCAATTGGGGCCAGGCGTGTGACATCTTTGCATAGTCAACGTTTTGATAGCTGAGAATTTCGATACCATTCCTGCGAATTCCATCTTGGTTTATTTCGAAACCATGATTGCGTAACGAGTTAGGTGTCTCGTTAAGACTGAGGAGGGCGTCTCGTGCCGCGTTCAATGCAATAGACTTTTCCGCAAATACTTTGTGACGGCCAGATCCAACCAACCCGATATCAACACCTCGCTGTGTGATACGCAGATCGGCATTGTCAGCACGGAGTAACAACCGGTACTCCGCTCGGCTTGTAAACATTCGGTAAGGCTCAGCCGTGCCCAGCGTCACCAAGTCATCAATCATCACGCCGATGTATGCATCGGCGCGATCAAGTTCAAATGTCTTATTCGACCCACTAACGGCTAAAGCTGCGTTAACACCAGCCATCAAGCCTTGAGCGGCAGCTTCTTCATAACCCGTCGTCCCATTGATTTGACCAGCAAGGTAAAGACCTGAAACCTCTTGGGTTTCCAAGCTCCTTTTTAAGGCGCGCGGGTCTACATAGTCATATTCAATCGCATAACCTGGCTGAAGCATGATTGCTTTTTCGAGGCCTGGTATTGTTTTTAAGAACTCAAGCTGAACATCTTTTGGCAGGGACGTGGATATACCGTTTGGATATACCGTGTCGTCATCGAGACCTTCTGGCTCGAGGAAAATTTGATGCCGCTCTTTATCGGCAAAGCGCACGATCTTGTCTTCAACGGACGGGCAATACCTTGGACCAACGCCTTCAATCTGTCCTGAATACATCGCAGAGCGATGTAAGTTCGCTTCAATGATTGTGTGCGTTTTAGGGTTCGTGAATGTCATATGACACGCAATTTGCGGCACAGTAATTTTATCTGTGAGATATGAAAACGGAATCGGTGGATCGTCAGCCGGTTGAGCATCAAGCCCGCCCCAACCGATTGTCCGACCATCAAGTCTTGGCGGGGTGCCTGTTTTCAAACGCCCTAATGGAAAGCCCAATCTTTTAAACGTATAGGCCAGCCCAATAGAAGGCTTATCGCCAACTCGGCCAGCAGGTATTTTCTGATCCCCGATATGAATGAGACCACGAAGGAATGTCCCAGTGGTAATAATAACAGCGCCAGCTGTAATCTCATTTCCAGAAACCGTTTGGATACCTGTAACCCGACCGCTTTTCTCATCTATTAGTAAATCTTCGACCGAGTCAGCAAGAAGTTCCAAGTTCTCAATTTCACTCAGTAAGTCCTGAATAGCATTTCTATATAACTTTCGATCTGCTTGCGCCCGGGGGCCTCGAACCGCAGGGCCTTTAGATCGATTGAGCATTCTAAACTGAATGCCAGAACGATCAATTGCTGTCCCCATGATCCCATCAAGCGCATCAATTTCTCGAACAAGCTGGCCCTTTGCCAATCCGCCTATCGCTGGATTACATGACATCTCACCAATTGTCTCGAGTCGGTGTGTAACAAGAAGAGTGCGCGCACCCATGCGTGCAGATGCGGCGGCAGCTTCTGCGCCGGCGTGTCCACCACCAACAACGATGACATCGGGTTTTAACATGGCCGGAACATAGGACTACAATTTATACGAGTCAATTGGAACAAGCAAATGTTTCACGTGAAACAACGCCAACGATCATTTCCCAATACAAAAATCACTGAAGATACGATCCAACAATTCTTCAACATCCACACAGCCCGTAATCCGACCCAAAGCTTGAGCAGCAACTCTGACATCTTCTGCCATCATCTCAACATCTGCCCCAGCGTCAGCGCTCACAAATGCACGATCTAAAGCATCAACACATTCTTCGAGTGCATGACGATGTCGCGCGCGGGTTAGTGGGGCAGAGGATTTGATTCTGTACGCAGCTTGATTTGAGATGCGCTCCGACATCTCCACAATTAAGCTTTCAAGACCATCATTCATTTTTATTGAAAGAAGGTGCACGCCTAAGAGTGCCTTGCCCAGATCATTATTTGACAGAAGATCACACTTATTCATCACAACAATTGTATCAGGATTGTGCTCAGCCATTTCAGCAGCCTCAACACTATCGACGAGATGTAATCTCAAGTCTGCAGATGCCGCCTGTTCTAATGCCCGGCGCACGCCTTCACGCTCAATAACATCCTCACTTTCACGAATACCCGCTGTGTCGATAATGACGGCAGCGTATCCACTCAAGTCCATGGGAACTTCAATCACATCACGGGTCGTGCCAGCAATATCAGAAACAATAGCCACATCTCTTTTTGCTAAAGCATTTAACAAACTCGACTTACCAACATTCGGCGCACCCGTTAAGGCGATACGAAAACCATCACGAATTCGCTCACCTATATTACTGTCTGATAAATGCTCTCTGATCTCTTGAGCCAAAACCTTGAGCGCATCAAGGCTTTGGCGGCTGAGGTCTTCAGGAATATCCTCTTCAGAGAAATCAATACTAGCTTCAGCAAAAGCCATCGCTTTTACCAGACGCTCGCGCCAACCATAATATGTTTTAGCAAGTGCTCCACCCATTTGTGTTAACGCCTGCTGGCGTTGTGCAGATGTTTCAGCATCGACGAGGTCAGCAATAGCTTCAACAGCGGTCAGATCCATCTTGCCATTTTCAAATGCGCGTCTAGAAAACTCTCCAGGCTCAGCTGGACGCAGTCCTTCGATGCTAGAGAGACTCGTCATAAGTGCGCTTATCACCGCATGCCCGCCATGGACGTGTAGTTCGACGACGTCTTCACCAGTAAAGCTGTTCGGCCCATTAAACCGAACAGCCAACGCGTCATCAATTTGTACAGGGCTTTGATCAAAATTCGATTCGGTTTCGAAAAGACTTAGGCGTTGTGCATATCTAGGAGCAGGCAACGCAACCAAATTAGGCGCAAGCTTCATTAGGGCGCGTTCAGCCGCCGGGCCAGAAATCCGAATAACAGCAATTCCGGCGCGCCCTTGTGCCGTTGCCAGCGCATAGATCGTTGGGTAGCTTATCGACATAGACGTACAAATCCAAAGAACCCCACATATAGTGGGTAACACCAAATAAGGTGATTATTATGAGTCTGGCTTCAGCATGAGCCGTTCAACACGTCGATCATTCTGCAAGTGTTCCGTAATAATCTCATCAACATCTTCAGCACTTGTGACTTTGTACCAAACACCCTCAGGATAAATTACCATCGTTGGTCCGAGCTCACAGCGATCCAAACAACCAGATTGGTTGATTCTGGTTTGATCAACGCCGAGTTCTTTAGCACGAGCCTTCATAAAATTACGCAGTTTGACGGCACCCTTGCTGGCACAACACCCGCGTTCATGACCTTCCGGCCGTTCATTCATACAAACAAAAACATGCTTATTATAAAATGGCGCTGAGTCGTTGGTCGCATCACTCATCAAATTAGTCCTTCTTCTCATCATCATCTTTGCCAGCTAAATTCGCCCAAAACATACGCTGCATTTGTTCCAAGCCCTGCACACCTGATGGAACACCTGCAGGCATCCAAGTCTTGAACATGGTTTCAGAATCCATTGCTTGCAAGTTTGCACGCATACGTTCTTCGAGCTCCACCAACATTGCTTCTTGTAGTGGCTTAACATCCGGAAGGCCCAAGAATGTTCGCGCCTCATTCGGTGTGCAATCGATATCAATATTGATTTTCATATCAGCTCCTCCCTTGGTCACAAACATCAGATCGGATAAACTAGGCGGACAGGGCGAAGCTGGCAACAATCCTACAACACCAGAAACGAACAGCATCCAGGAAACACACAATGCCGTTAGACGTATCTCATCTTTCATTCCCTTCACCGATAGGCGCACTCACATTGTTTGCCGAACGCGGTTCGATCATAGTGATCGAGGCAGGGCGTGTGCCTGACAGCATAGAAAATGATCCCTTACTAAATGAAGCGCGAGATCAATTGAACGCATACTTTGATGCGAAACTTACCACGTTTGATTTACCCGTAGCACCAGCAGGACCGCCGCGCCGTCGCAAAATATGGGAAGCTATGGCAAAGATACCTTATGGAACAACTTTATCTTACGGAGAGTTTGCAGCAGAGATGAAAAGCTCCGCCCGAGCAATAGGAGGTGCGTGTGGCGCAAACCCAATTCCGATTGTTCTGCCATGTCACCGCGTATTAGCTGCCGATGGCAAAATGGGCGGATTCTCATTCGCTAACGGTGCAGAAACAAAACGTCGATTGCTTCAACTAGAAGGCGCGCTCGAGACATTCATCTAACTGCTTGTCCCGCACCACCACCACAACCATATTGAAATAAACAAATAACACTTAAGGGGAATCATCTTTATGACAAAAGCTATTCAAATCAATGAAGCCGGCGGTGCAGATAAACTCATCTGGACAGACATTGAGGTTGGCGATCCGGGCACTGGTGAAATCCGGATCAAGCAAAATGCCTGTGGATTGAACTATATCGATATTTACGTTCGCTCCGGTCTTTATCCAATCGAGAGTTATCCAGCAACGATCGGCATGGAAGCGGCGGGCGTCATTGAAGCGGTCGGTGAAGGGGCGTCATTGAAGCGGTCGGTGAAGATGTCACAGATTTTGCCGTTGGTGACCGTGTTGCGTATCCGATGGTTCTAGGTGGTTATGCAGAAGCACGCGTCATGTCGACAGCTAAGGTCGTCAAACTGCCAGATGGCATTACTGACGAAACAGCTGCAGCTATGATGCTTAAGGGATTAACGGCACATTATTTATTGTTCAGAACATACAAGGTGCAGCCTGGTGACAATATTCTTGTCTATGCGGCCGCCGGTGGTGTTGGGCTTATTCTTTGTCAGTGGGCAAAAAAACTTGGTGCGACAGTAATCGGATGCGTTGGTGACGAAGAAAAAGCAGCGCTTGCTCAAGCAGTGGGCAAAAAAACTTGGTGCGACAGTAATCGGATGCGTTGGTGACGAAGAAAAAGCAGCGCTTGCTCAAGCGAACGGATGTGATCATCCCATCCTTTACCGTGACGAGAATATTCCAGCGCGCATTAAAGAACTTACCAACGGAGAAGGTGTCTCTGTTGCATATGATAGCATTGGCAAAGCCACATTCATGGACTCGCTTGATAGCCTCAAGCCGTTTGGCACTTTGGCGACGTACGGTAATGCATCTGGCAAAGTAGAGCCATTTGATCCAGGTATTCTTGCACCAAGAGGATCACTCTATGTGACGCGTCCAACACTCGGAACGCATACAGCAACACGTGAGTTATTGACCGAAGGTACGGACCGCTTGTTCGCAACAGTCCAGTCTGGTGATGTAAAAATCAGCATCAATCAGACATATGCATTATCTGATGCGCGCCAGGCGCATGAAGATCTTGAAGCACGCAAGACAACAGGTTCAACAGTCTTCACTGTCTAACACGCCAAACCTTTCTTCCCCTTCTTCGGAAGGGGGAGGGATTACTGGTTCATTGAATCAAAGAAATCGTCGTTGTTTTTGGAATGCTTGATCTTATCGAGCAAGAAGTCCATCGCGTCGACAACACCCATCGGCATCAAGATACGACGCAATACCCACATCTTCGAAAGCGTGGCTTTATCAACAAGGAGTTCTTCTTTACGGGTACCCGACTTGGTGATGTCGATCGTTGGCCAAGTCCGCTTATCAGAAAGCTTACGATCAAGGATAATCTCAGAGTTACCGGTACCTTTGAATTCCTCAAAGATGACTTCATCCATACGCGAGCCCGTATCAATAAGTGCGGTTGCTATAATCGTCAACGAACCGCCTTCTTCGATATTTCGAGCCGCACCAAAGAAACGCTTCGGGCGCTGAAGTGCGTTCGCATCAACACCACCGGTAAGAACCTTACCAGATGATGGAACGACTGTGTTGTAGGCGCGTGCAAGACGGGTGATAGAATCGAGCAAAATCACCACATCTCGTTTGTGTTCAACCAAACGCTTGGCTTTTTCCAAAACCATTTCTGTCACTTGAACGTGCCGTGTTGCAGGTTCATCAAACGTTGATGAAATAACTTCACCGCGAACAGTACGGGCCATATCCGTTACTTCTTCTGGACGTTCATCAATCAACAAGACGATCAAATAACATTCAGGATGGTTGTTTGCGATTGAGTTCGCCATGTTCTGAAGCATGACCGTTTTACCAGTCCGCGGTGGCGCAACAATCAAACCACGCTGGCCTTTACCAAGTGGGCTTACAAGATCAAGCACGCGATGGGTCGGATCTTTAACTTCAGGATCTTGAACTTCCATCAGCAACCGCTCTTCTGGATAGAGTGGCGTTAAGTTATCGAAGTTTATTCGATGGCGCACATCGCCTGGGTCTGCAAAATTAACTTTAAGTATCTTCAATAGGGCAAAGTAACGTTCGCCATCTTTTGGAGAACGAATTTCCCCTTCTACCGTATCCCCTGTTCGCAATGAAAAGCGTCTGATTTGGCTCGGACTTACATAGATATCATCTGGGCCCGGCAAATAGTTGGACTCAGGACTCCGTAAAAACCCAAATCCATCCTGAAGAACCTCCAACACGCCGTCTCCAAAGATCGCAATATCATCTTCCGCAAGATGTTTGAGAATCGCAAACATCATATCCTGTTTACGGAGAGAACTCGCATTTTCAATCTCTAATTCTTCAGCATATGCCAAAAGATCTGCGGGTGTCTTTTCTTTGAGGTCTTTGAGATTCATTGATCTGCTTCAATTTTGTTTATGGGAATAGGTGTGCGTGTCGTCAAAGACGTTAATTGTCTTGGTACACAGCGATGCGGCTGTTCGGCCACTTGTAGATTGATTAATCGAGTAAATTGGACAAAGTCCGCTCAAGATAAGCAACGATTACGCGATGCCAGCGTTAGTGTCAAATAAGTTTATCAAAATGGTTTTACGACAGCCATGACAACAATAACGATCATTAGAATTGTTGGTCCTTCATTCACGTACCGATAAAACTTATGTCACGTACCGATAAAACTTATGGCTTCGGGTGTTTTGATCCGTTTCAAAGGATTTACGCCACTTTGCCATCATCATATGCATCATAATTAAACCAAAAATAGATGCTAATTTAACGTGCAACCAGGCTTCAGAAAAATCTTGGTAACCAAGTAAAAGACCACCTGCAATAATCGAAACAATCATCGCAGGATTCATAATCGCACGAAGCAAACGACGTTCCATAATTTTACATTTTTCAGAAAACTCAGAACCAACTTCAGCATCAGCATGATACACAAATAATCTTGGTAAATATAAAAGCCCAGCCATCCATGAAATCACAGCGATGATATGAACGGCCTTAATCCATAGGTACCAATTTATTTCCATGAGTTAATCTCACCTATAAAAGTTTTTACCACGGGCACGCGCCACAAGACTTTGGGCATATACGACCGCCAGTTGGAGAAAAAATTTCTGTTTCTTTGAAGCAGTTGGAGAAAAAATTTCTATTTCTTTGAAGGAAGCATTTCGAACAAGTGCACTTAAACTTGAAATAAATGATGGGTGCGTTCCAACCGCGGGTACACGAATATACTCAGGGACACCCTCATCCTCAGCAAGCTCTTTATACTCAATATCAAGTTCTACAAGAGTTTCAGAGTGTTCTGACACAAACGCTATTGGAACAACAACAACAGGCGCATTGTCTTTTCCTGCGCGCTTTATTTCATCATCCGTTGAAGGGCCGATCCATTCCAAAGGTCCTACCTGACTTTGATAACAAACAACCCAATCAAGATTATCTATCGCTAATTTATTAACAACAGCTTGTGATGTTTGTTCGACTTGCCATTGATATGGGTCACCTTTTTCGATGACCTTCTTTGGTAATCCATGTGCAGAAAATAGAACTCTTGGTGGCACATTCATTGTAACCTCACCAACAGCTTTTTTCACCAAATCTGCTTGAGCTTCAACCCAACCATCAATCTCAGGAAAACAACAAACTTCAACTGTCTTCGCCGTCAAACCAGCGGATTTAGCTGCACGTTTCCAATCATGAAAAGAAGAACCAGACGTCGTCGTTGAAAATTGTGGATATAGTGGAAGAAGAACTATTTGATCAGGTGCAAAATCTTTTACTTGCTTAACCACCTCTTTGCTCATCGGGTGCCAGTAACGCATACAAACAAAAGATTTTACGTCGCCAAGATCTTCACACGCCTTATCCAAAGCATTCGCTTGCTCAATCGTTAGATCTAAAAGCGGCGATTTTCCACCTATCTCAGCATAAATTTTCTCAGCAATTGGCGCACGTCTCGTCGATATGAACTTCGCAAGAAGCCACCTGAAAGGTTGAGGAACGTTAATAATCGCCGGATCCAGAAACAGATTATTCAAAAATGGCTGAACCGACTCGGGTTTATCTGGTCCACCCAAATTAAATAGAACAACAGCAATCCGCATTAGTTTGAACCACGAATGCGATCAATCACCCGTGCAACATTCTCTGGTGGCGTTTGTGGAACAATCCCATGACCCAGATTGAAAACAAATCTACGGCCTTGTGTCGCTGCCAAAATCTCATCGACACCTTGGTCGAGGGCATCCCCACCAACAACTAATAATCTATTATCTAGGTTCCCCTGCAATACACACGTATTAGGAATGGCATTTAAAGCCCACTCAAGTGGCATAGAGTGATCTAATGAGACACCATCAACGCCCGTTTCTTTTACGTACTCAGGCACCATTACACCGCCCTGACGCGGGAAACCAATTATTGGAACATCAGGGTAAACAGCTTTAACATTATCAACGATTTTGCGTGTCGGCTCGATAACTAAAGAATGGAACTGAGAAACAGACAAAACACCTGCCCAGCTATCGAATAATTGAAGAACTTCTGCGCCAGCTTTAACTTGAGCAATCAGATACTTAGATGTCGCTTCTACTAGAATATCCATCAAAATCTGGAATTCAGTAGGTGCGCGATAAGCCCACTCTCGTGCACGCTCACATTCTGTCCGACCCCTACCTTCAACCATGTAAATCGCAACGGTCCAAGGAGATCCAGCAAAACCAATCAATCCAGTCGTTTCAGGAATCTCCTTTGAAAGCCTGGATAACGTTTTGAATATTGGACCCAAATTATCGATAACTTTAGACACATCTAATTTTTCTAAACCAGCAACATCTCGGATCGGTTCCAGGACAGGCCCTTCACCTTCTTTGAACGTAACATTTTGTCCCAGTGCATCAGGAATAACCAAAATATCTGCAAAAACGATCGACGCATCAAAGTTATATCGACGCAAAGGCTGGAGTGTAACCTCAACAGCTGCGTCCGGTGTATAGCAAAACTCAAGAAATGATGGAATATTTGATCTAACCTTACGATACTCAGGAAGGTAACGACCTGCCTGACGCATCATCCAAATAGGCGGAGGTGAAACCACTTCCCCCTGAAAAACCTGCAGGAACGGCTTTTTACTTTTGACTTCATTCATCATTTTGTTCCTTCGGTTAGTAATCAATCAGTCTACCTCTTCTATAAAGACTATATATATAGATACAAAAGAGTAGTTGTAGTAGGACCCATGAATCATGGGGATTAAGTGTCATCCATAGGTTATCCAAACAAGAAAAAAGCGAAATAAACAATATCAATTTCTTAATCTTATTTATGAAATATGAAAAGAATCAATGATTACAGTGATGTCTAATTATTATCTAAAATTTAAATAAAACCTAGGAACACGCCAATTATAAGTTATCCATAGACTTCGATGGTGTCTGTAAAGATTTACACAGGCGTATATCGTGTGTATCGAGGTACGAAGAATTGGGTATCAAATCAAGTAAATGACATTTTGATAGTTATCCACAGTTTCATCCCATAGCTTATAAGGGACTGATACATTGTCTAAAGGCAGATAAATGCAGGATTTTCATCTTCACCTTGTTTCTGATTCAACAGGCGAGACTGTTATACTTTTAGCACGCGCTTGTTTAGTTCAGTTTGATAACATTCAGGTGAAAGAACACCTTTGGCCGCTTGTCAGAACAAAAGATCAAGTACAAGAAGTGATGGAACGGATCCGAGACCAACCAGGATTTGTCAGTTTGATAACATTCAGGTGAAAGAACACCTTTGGCCGCTTGTCAGAACAAAAGATCAAGTACAAGAAGTGATGGAACGGATCCGAGACCAACCAGGATTTGTCATGTGTACGCTTGTAAACGAAGATAATCGGCAAGCATTGGAAAATGAATGCCGATTACATCAAATTCCGTGTATTCCTGTTCTTGATCCTGTTGTTGCTGCACTTGGTGCGTACCTAAATGCAAAAAGTCATCCGCGTCCTGGACGCCAGCATGCAATGGATGCTGAATATTTCAATCGTATAGAAGCAATGCAATATGCATTAAGCCATGATGATGGTCAGATGGCGCATGAACTTATAGATGCAGACGTTGTTCTTGTTGGTGTATCTCGAACATCTAAGACACCAACATGCATTTATCTCGCAAATCGAGGTATCAAAGCAGCGAATATTCCTTTTGTTCCTGGATGTCCCTTGCCTGAAGAACTGTTTTATGAAAACGGCCCGAGTGTTGTTGGATTAACGAATGATCCAAAACGGTTGATTGAAATTCGGCGCCAACGGTTACGGTTTCTAGATCAAGATCCAGATACAGATTATGTCGATGAAGAAGCTGTAAAAGAAGAAGTCAGCAATGCCCGTAGATTGTTCACTCAATATGATTGGCCCGTTATTAATGTTTCTCGGCGTTCAATAGAAGAAACTGCTGCGACTATTCTTCAAATATTGACGCGGCGAGACGGTGACGAAGAGCAAACGTGAAGCAAATAGATATTATTTTAGCATCAAAAAGCACTGCTCGTCGGCAAATTCTTGAAAACGCTGCTGTTCCTTTTCGCTGGGTTGATGCGAATATTGATGAAACAGCTATTAAGGAAAACTCACTCGATTTAGGTACACGACCAGAAACAATCGCGCACGAGTTAGCTAAAGCAAAAGCACAATTAATATCAAATCGTTACTCAAATGCACTCGTTATTGGGTGCGATCAATTGTTATGCTTAAACAGTAAGGTTTATGATAAACCAACCTGTCTGATAGATGCCGTCGCGCATCTTAAGTCATTCAGTAATAGTACCCATAAACTCATTGCCTCAGTTGTCATCGTGAAGGCCGGCGAACTTATCTGGTCCTATACTGATGAAGCGAATATGCATACCCGTGAGCTGTCGGATGAATTTATCGAGGCCTATTTAAAAATTGAGGGTGAAAAGGTATTAACATCAGTAGGTGCTTATTGTTTGGAAGGCATGGGTTCGCAAATTTTTAAACGTATTGATGGTGATTACTTTACGATTCTAGGCCTTCCCCTTCTTCCACTGCTGGAGGAGTTGAGGAATCAGGGAATTCTTGATCGTTAATAAGGAGTTGGATAATCGTTATAATTAATAAAACGATCCAAGCTGGCGTGATTGGTTGGCCTATTAGCCATTCGTTATCGCCCAGGCTACATGGATTTTGGCTCAAACAGTTTAATATTGATGGCGTTTATCTTCCTATCCCTATCAAGCCAAATGATTTTGAAGCAAAAATTAAGTCTCTATCTCAGAATGGCTTTGCTGGCTTTAATGTTACGGTACCCCATAAAGAAACAGCTTATAAGTTTGTTGATACGTTAACAGAAACGGCACGTGAAATCGGCGCTGTGAACACAATTGTATGCCATGAAGGCGGCTGCCTTGCTGGTGATAATACGGATGCATTTGGTTTTATCAGTAATATTAAGACTACCGTACCATCGTGGAAACCAGACCTTTCATCCGCTTTAGTACTAGGTGCCGGCGGTGCCGCGCGTGCTGTTGTTTCTGCTTTACGCGCTGAGGGCGTTGATGAAATACGCATTTGTAATAGAACGCGCGAACGTGCTGAAGAACTTGAAGCCCACTTTGGTAACTTGAACGTTGTTGATTGGGATACGCGAAACGATGCCTGCGAAGGTGTGGGTTTATTGGTCAACACAACGACGCTTGGGATGGTTGGAAAACCCCCACTGGAAATAAATATCGATCAGCTTTGCGATGATGCTGTCGTAAATGATATTATATATGCGCCTCTAGAAACAGATTTACTCAAATCTGCTAAAATCCTAGGATATCAACCCGTTGATGGAATTGGCATGTTGTTACACCAGGCACGACCGGGCTTTGAAGCATGGTTTGGACAGCGCCCTGAGGTTACAGATGAACTTTGTGCGCATGTCTTGGCAGGGCTTGGGCATTCTTAATGTTCATTCTTGGGCTCACAGGGTCGATTGGCATGGGAAAAACGGTTGCCGCGGGTGATTTTGCCAGGCTTGGCGTACCGGTCCATGACTCTGATGCGACAGTTCATGACTTAATATCTAAGGGTGGCGATGCTGTCACAGAAGTTGCAGACACATTTCCTGGGGTTTTAGCCAAAGGCGCAATTGATCGTGGTTTGCTTGGGAAACACGTTTTTGGTGATAATGTCGCACTTAAAAGGCTGGAAAAAATTCTACATCCTAAGGTTCGGGAGCGTGAAATTGCTTTTCTCAGCTGGCATGCACGTCAACGGACGCGCGCGATCGTTCTCGACGTTCCTTTATTATTTGAGACCGGTGGACAAAAACGTTGTGATGCCATTGCCGTTGTGAGTGCACCATACCGTGAGCAACGCCGTCGTGTACTTAGTCGTCCAGGCATGACGAAAGAGCGTTTGGTAAATATTTTAGCCTATCAAATGCCTGATACAAAAAAGCGCCAATTCGCAGATTACATTATTCATACGGGATTAGGACGGATGCATAGCTTGCAGGCAATTCGTCAAATCGTCACACTTATAAAACAAGATAAAGGCACGCACTGGCCGCCTTTTAGGCAAAAAAGAAGTTAATTGATGAGGGAAATCGTTCTTGATACTGAAACAACGGGTCTAAGTCCAAACGATGGTGATCGGATTGTTGAGATTGGCTGTATTGAATTGCTCAATCACGTGCCGACTGGAAAGGTTTATCATCAATACGTCAATCCAGAGCGAGATATGCCGATTGAAGCAGAGCGCGTTCACGGATTAAGTGGAGAGTTTCTATTAGGTCATCCTGTATTTGCTGATATAGCGGATGCGTTTGTCGAGTTTATGGGCGATGCCCCATTGATTATTCATAATGCAGCCTTTGATATGGGGTTTATTAATGCTGAATTGACGCGCCTAGGCACAGAAACAATCCCGAAATCCCGGGCCATTGATACTGTAGGCATGGCACGCCGCAAGTTTCCTGGTGCTCAAGCATCTTTGGATGCGCTATGCCGCCGCTTTGGCATTGATTTGAGTGAGCGTGACTTACATGGTGCGCTACTCGATGCACGATTGTTAGCTGAGGTCTATTTAGAATTGCTGGGAGGTCGCCAGCATGGAATGGATCTTGCTGCAGACGCCGCTAAAATTCCGGCTCAATCTGATGAGGATGTAGCTGAAGTCAGTCAAGCAACCTCAGGTCACCGTGCGCCCAGAGCGCATGCCGTATCCGATGAGGAAAAAGCACGGCATGCGACATTCTTGGAAAAAATCAAAGACCCGATCTGGCTCCGTAGCTAAGACCAAGCGCCTTAATTAAGCGTCGTCGGTCGCGGGTTGACCAGCTGCCGCGCCTTGCGCTTCAACTTGCCTTTGGAACATTGCGACAAAATCAACCATACCCAACATCACAGGTGGAAATCCACCGTCCCGTGTAACATCTGCAATGATATTGCGTGCAAATGGGAAAAGCAGCCGTGGGCACTCAATCATCAAAACAGGCTGTCGATGTTCATCAGGAACACTCAATGTAAACGCACCAGAATAATCGAGCTCAAGAATAAAGCCGGTTTCTTCCCCAACTTTGCATGAAGCATTAACACCTAAACTTACTTCGAACGTGTTTTCATGCAGCTGACGCGCATTGACTGTAATATCTATATTTATATCAGGGGAGTTTTTCTGCATTTCAACAAACACACTTGGTGAATTAGGAACTTCGAATGAAAGGTCCTTAATATACTGTGCATTAATTGTGAGCGGGGTTACGTTTGCTTCAGTTTCAGCAGGTGTTTGTTCGTCGGCCATGGGGCACTCCTTAAGCGAATCTGGACTTCTGGTAACACGTCTTTTCAATAACGACAACAGCGCCGAAGTTGATGGTCAGTATGAAGGCTTATTCTCGCTTATCCGTGGTTTCATTGGAAATCTGCGGTTTATCTGCCTCTGGGTTATCTTTGGGTTTCCCAGCTAAATTGTCCTCTTCGAATTCACCATCAATAACGGGGCCTGCACTGGGACTGGATTGCATATCAGGATGCGAAGCTGATCCTTGATGGTGAAACCGCACATTTTCCTTTTGCATAAACCGCTGACCAACATAATTGGCCAATGAGAGTCTTAACGGCGCAACAAATAGCAAAAAACCAATGGCATCCGTAACAAATCCTGGCGTTAGCAATAATACACCAGCAATCACAAGACAGATGCCGTCAAAAAGCTCGCGCACCGGAATTCTGTTGGCTTGCAGGTTTTCTTGAATCCGAAATAAAACAGACAAACCCTGTTGGCGCAGTAAACCTGTGCCAATAAAGGCAGTAAGGACAACAATACCAATAGTTGGCCACAATCCAATTTGGCTGCCGACTTCGATAAATACCGCGATTTCAATAATCGGGACTAAAATAAACGCAATCAGTATAAGGAAAACCATGGGTGCCTTGTTCTAACGTAAAAGCCGGCCTATTTAATGATCATACAACTCGGAGAACTATTTAATGATCATACAACTCGGAGAACATATCACGCAAAGGTGTGCCGTCGTCCTAGACGTGCGAGACCTGAACCGGTAAGTTGCTCTGAGCCAACACATAGTAGTGACAATAGTGTTTTACCAGTCGTAGTACGACAACAGGCAAGACCCGAAGGGTCAAGGATATCATGGGCGGCGAATTTCAGTTTTTCGATATAATTATTTTAGCTTTCATAGCCGGGTTTCTCGTTTTGAGATTGAGGCGCGTTTTGGGCCGTAGGGATGGTCATGAAGGCGGGTACCAAGATCAGTTTCGTGATCGTGAAGATCCAGAATCAGATACTAAGGCTGATGATAACGTTGTTCATTTGCCTGACCGCGCTGAAGACGTTGATGTTGCAGATATTGATGTCAGTGCGAATGATCCGATTGGTGCGGGCATAATTCAAGTGCGTGTCGCAGACCCAAGTTTTGATCCAGCTGGATTTGCTGAGGGTGCGAAAATGGCATTTGAAATGATCTTAAATGCATTTGCTTCAGGCGATCGTAAAAGCCTTAAAGGCCTCCTAAGCCCGGATGTCTATAAGAACTTTGATAACGCAATTAGCGAACGAGAAGCTGCAGGTGAAAAACTTGAAGACACACTCGTTGGCATTCGCTCTTCTGCAGGTGAAAAACTTGAAGACACACTCGTTGGCATTCGCTCTTCTAAAATTGTTGAAGCATCAATGGATGGTCATCATAGTGTGATCACGTTGAAATTTGTTTCTGAACAGATTAGCGCGCTGCGTGATTCCGAAAATAATATTATCGACGGCAATCCCAATGAAGTGATAGACGTGACAGATTTCTGGACGTTTTCCCGGGATACAAGATCTAAAGATCCAAACTGGACGCTAATTGGGACCGAGAGCAATAATTAATATTCTAAAGAATACCAGGCGGTTGTCGGGATTGCGTTGGCTCGGGGTTTTTTCATGCCTTGTGGTAATATCGGGGTGTGCAGAAATTACAGTGCCTCTCCCGACGCCAACACTGTCACAAAGCCCCGTTCAACGCGCTGAACTTACGCTTGATCAAATCGAATTTAGTGAACTTAAGCAGTGGAATAGTGAAAACTTTGCGTCTGTGCTCCCAGCCTTTGTGCGCTCATGCGACAAGATTGAGAAAAGAAATCCTAAATCCCAATTCGGAAAAGATGAACGAATGGGCACGGTTGCTGAATGGATTGCTATCTGCAAAGACGCGCGAAACATTCGGCCTGGCAATAAAATCGAAGCAAAATACTTTTTTGAAACGCGGTTCGTGGCGTATGTCGCAGGTAATCTAAGTGAACCTGAGGGATTGTTCACAGGGTATTATGAGCCTGAAATCGCAGGACGCTGGGGACAGGAAGGCGACTTTCAAATCCCCATTTACTCTCGCCCTACAGATTTAATTTCAATCAACCTCGGCAGCCATCGCTCAGAAATGGCAGGCACTCAATTGGCGGGCCGCGTCGTCAATAACAAGTTAATCCCATATTATTCGAGGGCTGAAATTCTTGCTGGTTCTTACTGGTGCCCTTAAGGGCCGCGAACTTGAAATCCTTTGGGCCGCAGATCCCGTTGATTTGTTTTTTCTTCATATTCAAGGATCAGGACGTGTTCGTTTGCCAGATGGATCACATGTTCGCGTTGGTTATGCTGGCCGTAATGGGCGGCGTTATACATCTATCGGCCGTGAACTTGTCGCAATGGGTGAGATGGCACTGAAAGATGTGACAGCTCCCGCCATTCGAGATTGGCTTCGCGCACATCCGGCTGCTGGCACGGCATTAATGAATGAGAACGAGTCCTATGTATTTTTTCGTGTCGCTGAAGGCGAAGGACCAATTGGGGCGCAAGGCGTACCCTTAAGTCCAGGTCGGAGCCTTGCTGTTGATCGCGCATTTATGCCGATGGGTATGCCGGTTTGGCTTGATACAACAGACCCTCTTAGAGAAAACGCCCCGATGCGGTTTTTGGTTGTAGCCCAGGATACAGGCAGTGCAATCAAAGGCCCAGTTCGAGGCGATGTGTTCTGGGGCTTTGGTGAAGAAGCCGCCAGGCGCGCAGGTCTTATGAAACAAAAGGGTCAGTATTATCTTTTACTACCAAAATCAGCTGAGCGGTTCGCGCCTCAGTCGTAATAAATATTGTTTATAGGTTCTTGCCATAATTCATGTGGCATAACATTCTTATGAAATGTCTAATAATACGTCACCACGTGTCGGTTTGTTTGCCACTTGCCTCGTTGATTTAATGCGGCCGGTTGTGGGCTTTGCTGCTGTGAAATTACTCGAGGATGCTGGGTGTATCGTCGATGTTCCCGTAGCTCAAACATGCTGTGGGCAGCCCGCATATAATGCTGGTGATACTTCAGATACGATCGATATTGCGCGTCAAGTCATCACTTCGTTTGAAAATTATGACTATATCGTTGTGCCTTCCGGCTCATGTGGTGGCATGCTAAAACACCATTATATAGAGCTATTTGAAGGCGATAGTGAATGGGTGCCGCGCGCACAAGCCTTTGCCGACAAAACACATGAGTTACTGTCATTTTTGGACGATATTATGAAAGTATCTCTGACAGGCCTAAAGCTTGATGCGACGGTTGCATATCATGACTCGTGCTCTGGATTACGCGAGCTAGAAATCAAAAAACAGCCGCGGGCACTATTAAATGCTGTAGATGGTCTTAATCTGGTTGAAGGTACTGAAGCCGAGACATGTTGCGGGTTTGGTGGATTATTTTGTGTGAAGTACCCAGACATTTCCGAGAAAATGGTTGATGCGAAAGTTGATGATATCGTGGCAACAGGTGCAGACACATTGGTTGCCGGCGATCTTGGATGTTTGATGAATATCGCGGGTCGGCTGCAGCGCCGAAACATTGATATCAAAGTACGACATACAGCTGAAATTCTTGCCAACATGACACATGGCCCTGCAATCGGTGACCCTATGGACGACGCATAGTATGCAATCGACATCCCCAAATTTTACACAAAATGCAAAAGATGCATTGCAGGATGATCCGCTTCAGGCAGCGCTTGCAAAGCTTACGGATGGATTTCCAATCCAGAGATTAGAAGCTGCGGCCAGGCTGCCAGAATTTGAAGATCTTCGCGATGAGGCGCGTGACATCAAAACGCATGTGCTTGAAAACCTAGACCTTTATCTTGAAGCGTATGAAAAGAAAGTGGTTGAGAGCGGCGGGCACGTGCATTGGTGTCAGACCGCAGAAGACGCGCGCGAAACAATTCTGAAAATATGTCAGAACGCCAACGCGAAAACCGTCACCAAAAGTAAATCGATGATCAGCGAAGAGATCGCAGTGAATGATTTTCTTGAGGAAAATGGGATTGAACCCGTTGAGACTGATTTAGGTGAGTACATTATTCAGCTTCGTGACGAGCCGCCTAGTCATATCATTGCGCCGGCAATCCATCTTTCTAAAGAGCAGGTTGCGGATACATTTCGAGATGCGCACACCGACCTAGAAAAAGACCGCCCTTTAGATGAGCCGCGTGCTTTGCTTGAAGAGGCGCGTGCAAAATTAAGAACAAAGTTTCTGAGTGCGGATGTAGGCCTAACTGGCGCAAATATGTTGATTGCTGAAACAGGCACAAATGTTCTTGTGACCAATGAGGGTAATGCTGACCTTACGAATAATCTGCCCCGAGTTCATATTGTTATCGCAAGTATCGAAAAAATCGTGCCGACGCTCGAAGATGCAACGACGATCCTCCGTGTTCTTGCCCGATCAGCGACAGGCCAGGATATTTCAGTATACACGACGTTCTGTACGGGCCCGCGCCAGCTAAATGATCTGGATGGTCCTGAAGAATACCATGTCGTGCTCCTTGATAATGGCCGAACTGACATGATTGGCAGTGAATTCCATGAAATGTTGCGGTGTATTCGTTGTGGCGCGTGTTTGAATCATTGCCCAGTTTATAAATCAGTGGGTGGGCATGCTTATGGTTGGGTATATTCGGGGCCAATGGGTGCGGTATTGATACCAAACCTTATTGGCATGGAAGAAGCACAACACTTGCCTCATGCGTCAACATTGTGCGGAAAGTGTGAAAGCGTCTGTCCGATGCGAATTCCGTTGCCAAAAATGCTGCGACGATGGCGCGAAAGGCAGTTTAAAGCTGAATTGGGCTCAACAAGAGCGCGTTGGGCATTGAAAAGCTGGGTTTGGTTGGTGAAAAGACCAAGAATTTATAGATTAGCAATGAATATGAGTGTCGCGATTTTGGGTCAAATAGGATTTCGCGGACGATTTAAATCTTTGCCTTTTGCTAAAGGCTGGACATCGAAGCGAGATCTTGCCGCCCCTACAGGTGATACATTTTTAAGTCAGTACCATAATGGTGCACGCGGGGATCAAAGCGGAGAGCTTATTCGCCGAGGTGGTAGAAAATGAGTGGCCGCGACGCAATTCTTGGCAAGATTAAATCAAATCTAGATCGACCAAATGATCTTGAAAGCAAACAAGCAATCCAGAACCGCCTTCAAGCGCATCAAAAAAACCTTATTCCGCAGCGGGGTGAATTAAATCAGGATCAACGGATTGCGCTTTTTTGCCAAGAAGCTTCCCGGGTGAACGCTTCAATTGTTGAACTTATGCACTTTGATGAAATTCCAGCAGCCGTAAGTGAATATTTGAGAACGCACCAATTGCCTGCAAAAGTTAAAATCGCGCCTCATAAAGACATCGCTTCTTTGGATTGGGATGTAAATACGTCGTTGATGATCGAAGAAGGTCGCGGTGCTGGTGATGATGGCGTATCTGTGAGTATGGCTTTTGGCGGTGTTGCAGAAACAGGCACCCTGGTGATGACATCTGGTCCTGAGACACCTACGTCTTTAAATTTCTTGCCTCTCGACCATATAGTTGTCGTTCGCGCTCATGAAATTGCTGGGAATTATGAGGCGATTTGGGAGCGTATTCGCGACGTACAAACCAAACGAGGTTGTGAAGGTACGGTGCCCCGCACAGTGAACTGGATAACAGGCCCTTCAAGGACAGCGGATATAGAACAAACACTTTTACTCGGCGCACATGGTCCGCAACGTTTACATATTCTCGTGATTTCTGAAGCCACCACGTGAAATGGCAAATAAGAAACGGTCCCGTCGCAGCGCCTTAAGCTTGGAAGACCAAGCACTTTGGGAGCATGTTACTCAATCGGTTCGTCGCGTTCAGACGGATTTGATGTCCGTGTCGTCTCAGAATCAAACTTTAGAGCTGAATGAGCCTATTCGTAAGAGGGCTTCAAAGCCGAAGAAGACAAGAACGTCCCCTACTCAATTGGCCTCAAAGCAATTCAAGCCATCTGTCCCAAGTATGTCGCATGGGGACACGTCTGGAATGGACCGCCGCACAACACAAAAGCTAAAGCGCGGGAAACTTGATATTGAAGGGACATTAGATCTGCACGGTTACACGCAAACCAAAGCGCATCAGGCTTTAAGTCGTTTTTTGCAAACGGGGTATGAGACGGGCCGTCGAACGGTTCTTATTATTACCGGCAAGGGCGATCGACTGGGTGGACGCCCAGGTATTCTTAAAGAAGCCGTTCCTGGGTGGTTTAATGAAACGCCGATGCGTCAATGGGTTGCGGGCTTTTCTTATGCTGCCCCAAAAGACGGCGGGAACGGCGCATTATATGTCCGAATAAAAAGGCGCCGCGATAAATCATAAATAATGGGATGGGCATAAATTCTTAATATTTATGAGCTTAAGGTGTGAACATGACACCATTTGGCAAAAAAGTTCGTGAACACAGGCGCGCTAAAGGCTTAACCCTTAAGCAGATGGCAGCTGATCTTGGTGTATCTGCGGCATATTTCTCAGCTCTTGAACATGGGCATCGTGGTCGACCCAGCTCAGGGCTTGTCGCACAAATTGCTGGATATTTTACGCTAATGTGGGATGAAGCTGAGGAAATCAAGGAGTTGGCAGCCCTTTCTCATCCAAAAATTACAGTCAATACCGCTGGCCTCAATCCTAAGGCAACGGAACTCGCCAATCTATTGGCAGAGAACATCGAACAAATGGATGTGGAAACGCTGGATTGGGTCATTGCCGAAGTTCGTATGCGCATAGGCTCAACGCCAGATGGACCAACGCATTAACTTTCAACAAGTTAACGCTTATACTTCGCGTTTCATCTTAAAGTATGAATTTTGACACATCTGCATTCCGGGCAAGATCAGATACCTGTTTGCGGACATAGTCAGCATCAATTATGATGTCCTCACCGCCTCGCTCCGAAGCGGTAAAGCTGATTTCTTCCAACAGCTTTTCCATGACGGTATGTAAACGTCGGGCACCAATATTCTCAACACCTTGATTAATTTCAGCGGATAGGTCTGCAACTTCAGCAATGGCATCATCTTCGAAGGTAATATTTACCTCTTCGACACCCATAAGGGCGATGTATTGTTTGACGAGGCTTGCTTCTGGTTCCGTTAAGATCCGAACGAAGTCATCTCTTGTTAGTGCGTTCAAATTCACCCGAATAGGCAAACGCCCCTGTAATTCGGGCAACATGTCGGCAGGTTTCGCGATATGGAACGCACCTGATGCGATAAATAAAATATGATCGGTTTTAACAGGTCCATGTTTTGTTGAAACTGTTGTGCCCTCAATCAAAGGCAACAGGTCGCGTTGAACGCCTTCACGACTAACATCCGCGCCCTGCTTATCAGCACGTGCAGTGATTTTATCGATCTCATCAAGAAAGACGATGCCATTATTCTCAACGTTTTCGATCGCTGTTTTAAGCACATCATCTTCATCAAGTAGCTTGTCGGCTTCTTCACGAAGTAAAATTGGGTATGAATCTTTAACAGTGACTTTCTTTTTCTTGGTTTGTTGGCCAAAAGCCTTACCAAGCATATCACTCATGTTGAGCATGCCCATTTGAGCACCAGGCATACCGGGTATTTCCATCGTTGGCATGCCGCCGCCCGTCTCACTCACATCAATTTCAATTTCTTTATCACGAAGCTCCCCATTACGGAGCATGGTGCGAAACTTTTCTTTCGTCTCTTTGCTTGCTTTATCGCCAACCATAGCATCAATAACGCGGTTTTCAGCGTTCAGCTCTGCTTTTGCTTCGACCCGTTTGCGCTTTTCCTCACGGCTCATGTGGAGCGCAGCTTCGAGCAAATCACGGATGATTTGTTCTACATCGCGTCCAACGTAACCAACTTCGGTAAATTTTGTGGCTTCTATCTTAATAAAAGGGGCGTTCGTTAGTTTTGCTAAGCGGCGCGCGATCTCTGTTTTTCCGACACCAGTAGGGCCGACCATAAGAATATTCTTAGGTAAAACTTCTTCTCGCATCGCATCGCCAAGTTGCTGACGACGCCAACGATTACGGAGCGCAATTGCTACGGCCTTCTTTGCTTCCTGTTGGCCAATAATATAACGATCCAGTTCGGACACAATTTCACGGGGTGTAAAGTTCGTCATAACGTCTCCAGGATCACATTTGAATTGGTATAAACACAGATGTCGCCCGCGACCTTCATGGACCTGCGGGCAATTTCCTCGCTATCGAGGCCATCGATATCGATTAAGGCACGTGCGGCAGAAAGGGCGTAATTTCCGCCAGAACCGATGCCGATCAAACCGTCAGAGGGCTCGAGTACATCGCCGTTGCCCGTAAGGATGAGAGAAACATCTTTATCAGCAACCGCCATCATGGCTTCGAGTTTCCGGAGGTAACGGTCTGTGCGCCAGTCTTTAGCAAGTTCAACTGCGGAACGAAGCAGTTGGCCTGGATACTGTTCAAGCTTGCCTTCCAGGCGCTCAAATAACGTAAAAGCATCGGCAGTCGCGCCTGCAAAACCAGCAATAACATTGCCATCAGCAAGCCGGCGTAGCTTTTTTGCATTAGCTTTAACCACTGTGTCGCCAAGGCTAACCTGCCCGTCACCGGCGATGACAACTTTGCCGTTTTTTCGAACCGACAAAATTGTCGTGGCATGCCATGAAGGCAGCGAATGTTGATCGTTCATGAGGTTTCCTTAATCGTCCCAGCGATAATGATAATGCCTTGAAGTCATATGTGGTCTGATCAGGGGGCGTGGTCAAGACGCCTCCCCTAAACCATCGTGTCTCAGGGCTGGTGAAACAGGGTATTAACTGCTAGAAGAACTACGATTTTTGTGAGGAGAAAAAGCGATGCGCACGGCCACAGTTGAACGCAAAACAAAAGAGACAGAAATTTCAGTGACTGTCGATCTTGATGGGACTGGAATCTATGATGTTTCCACGGGCATTGGGTTTTTGGACCATATGCTTGAGCAATTGTCGCGCCATAGTTTGATGGATCTGACGGTTAAGGCTAAAGGTGACCTTCACATTGATTTTCACCACACGACTGAAGATACCGGTATCGCTATCGGCGAAGCGGTCAGTCAGGCACTGGGTGAGCGCAAAGGCATTACACGTTATGCATCTGCTTTGATCCCCATGGATGAGACGTTAAGTCGTGTCGCAATGGACGTATCTAACCGGCCATATCTTATTTGGCGTGTTGAGTTTTCTAAACCAAAACTTGGCGATATGGATACTGAGCTATTCAAAGAGTGGTTTCAGGCTTTTGCTCAAGGTGCTGGTATTACGCTGCATGTCGACAATCTGTATGGTGAGAACAACCACCATATTGTTGAGTCATGCTACAAAGGCTTAGCACGCGCACTGCGCGATGCTATCGAGATTGATCCGCGCAAGGCCGACGAAGTTCCATCCACCAAGGGCGTACTTTAACCCGCCCGCTTTACCCTTGGGGTCCGCATGTCGATGCGAGTTTATTCCGTACTTCTTCGCGACCACGGTCGTGCTAATGACCAGAACATGCTTTTGGTCAAAGACGGTTTTTCATGGCCAGCATTTGTCTTCACGTTTCTCTGGGCTCTTTGGGGGCGCATGTGGTGGCCCGCGATTTCGTTATTTAGGCATGTGGTGGCCCGCGATTTCGTTATTTAGTATTGTTGTTTTAACAGGTTGGGGTGCAGCGCAACTTGGTTTCAACGAAGGTGTTGAGACCGTTATTTCAATTGTACTTGGTTTGGCGATTGGTTTCGTCGGCAATGATATTCGGCGATGGTCCCTTGAACGCCAGGGCTATCAAGAAGTCGCTCTGGTGACGGGGCGAAATACTGAAGATGCAATGCGTAGATTTCTGGACGACGTGAGCGTTGACCGGGATGGAATTTACCCATGAGTGTCGCGATTATTGATTATGGTTCTGGCAATTTACGCTCAGCTGCGAAAGCTTTTGAGCGGGCGATCAGCGAAGCAAACTTGACAGAAAAAATTTTGGTGACCACAGACCCTAACGATATTCAAAAAGCAGACCGGGTCGTGCTACCTGGCGTGGGTGCCTATGCGGATTGTAAGCGTGGTCTCATGGCAATAGACGGCATGGCTGATGTTTTACGTGAACATGTTGAAGTATTAGGAAAGCCATTTTTTGGTATTTGTGTTGGCATGCAACTTATGGCCAGTCATGGTTTGGAGCACGGCACGACGGACGGGTTCAATTGGATTAAGGGTGATGTTGAACATATCGCGCCTTCTGATTCAAATTTGAAAATTCCGCACATGGGCTGGAATGAACTTGAAGTGCCAACAAAGCCGCATCCATTGTTCGCGGGCGTAGACACCGGGATGCACGTATATTTTGTGCATTCTTATCATATGCATGCGGCGAATGATTGCGATGTGCTTGCGACAACAAACTATGGTGGTCCCATTACCGCAGCGGTTGGTCGCGATAATATTGTTGGCACTCAGTTTCATCCTGAGAAAAGCCAGGAAGCCGGTTTGCGGATTATTACGAATTTTTTGAGGTGGCGGCCATGATCTTTTTTCCAGCGATTGATTTAAAAGCAGGCCAATGCGTTCGCCTTGTTCATGGTGATATGGAGCAGGCTACTGTTTTTAATGATAATCCGGCAGCACAGGCGAAGACTTTTGCTGACGCTGGATGCACCTGGCTTCATATGGTTGATCTGGATGGCGCATTCGCTGGAAAACCAGAAAACGCTGATGCGGTTACCGCTGTATTAGAAACGGTCGATATGAAAGTTCAGATGGGTGGTGGTATCCGTTCAATGTCTACCATTGAAGGCTGGCTTGATCGCGGTCTTGCGCGGGTCATTTTAGGGACGGTTGCAGTTCGTGATCCGAACCTGGTCCGTGAAGCCTGCAAGGCATTTCCTGGGCAAGTCGCTCTGGGTATTGATGCGCGTGATGGCTATGTTGCTGTTCAAGGTTGGGCAGAAGCAACAGAGCTCCAGACGATAGAGCTTGGAAAGCAATTTGAAGATGCAGGCGCGGCAGCGCTTATTTATACAGATATTGGCCGTGATGGTGCGATGCAGGGCCCGAACCTGGATGCGACACTTGATCTTGCGAATGCTGTCAACATTCCGGTGATCTTATCGGGAGGTGTATCATCGATGGCTGATCTTGAGACCGTTGTTGCTGCAGATAGTGCAAAGCTTGAAGGTGTGATCTCCGGCCGTGCTTTGTACGATGGACGGATTAATCCGACGGATGCAGTTCAACTTCTTAATCGTGCAAAGGCTACCTGATGCTCAAAGTGAGGATTATCCCCTGCCTGGATGTCGCTGAAGGGCGCGTTGTTAAAGGTGTTAACTTTGTTGACCTTGTCGATGCAGGTGATCCGGTTGAACAAGCACGTGTTTATGATGCGGCTGGCGCTGATGAGCTTTGTTTCCTGGATATTACAGCGAGCCACGAAAACAGAGATACTATACTGGATGTAGTTGGTAGAACTGCTGAACAATGTTTTATGCCGCTGACCGTTGGTGGCGGTGTTCGCACAACAGATGATATCCGAAGGCTTCTTTTAGCCGGTGCGGATAAGGTTTCAATCAATACAGCAGCTGTCACGAACCCAGAGTTTGTCCGTGAAGCTGCTGAAAAGTTTGGTACGCAATGCATTGTCGTTGCGGTTGATGCAAAGGCAACAGGGCCAAATAAATTTGAGATATTCACCCATGGGGGCCGGAATGCGACAGGTATTGATGCTGTCGAGTGGGCCCAAAAAATGCAGGCGTTGGGTGCGGGTGAAATTCTGCTGACATCCATGGACCGCGATGGGACCAAGCAAGGCTTTAACCTGCCGTTGACCCGTGCAGTGGCGGATGCGGTGAATGTCCCGGTCATCGCATCAGGTGGCGTTGGTACACTTGATCATCTTGTCGAAGGTGTAATCGAAGGGAATGCTTCGGCCGTTCTTGCAGCCTCGATTTTTCACTTTGGTACCTTTACGATTGCCGAAGCCAAGGCGCACATGAAAGCAGCGGGCGCTGCGATCCGCGAAACTTAAAAGGTCTTACCAATGTCCTCTGATCACACAGCCGAAGTCCTTGATGGATTGTTTCGTGTTATCGAAAGCCGCAAAGGTAGTGACGCCTCAAGTTCATATACAGCGAAGTTACTTGCTGGCGGCCCTCCAAAAATTGCTAAAAAAATCAATGAGGAAGCGGCCGAAGTTACCATTGCGGCTTTGGTTGAGGGTAAAGATGCAGTAATGCGTGAAAGTGCTGATCTCCTGTATCATTTACTTGTGATGTGGGCAGCGATGGACGTTGCGCCGAAAGATGTTTATGCCGAACTCGCACGCCGCGAGGGTATCTCGGGCATTGATGAGAAAAACAGTCGTGTTAAGTAAAAAGATCGGAGAGAAAGATGAGCTACGACGAAAATAATATCTTTGCGAAGATCATTCGTGGCGAAATTCCCTGTGATAAAGTTTACGAAGATGATCATTGTTTAGCATTCAATGATATCAGCCCCCGAGCACCGGTTCATGTTCTTGTAATCCCAAAGGGCGCATATGTGGATCTCAATGATTTTCATGAGAAAGCATCAGACCTTGAGATCGCGGCGCTTATGCGTGCCGTTGGGACCGTCGCGCGTATGACAGGTGTCTCAGAAAGCGGGTATCGATTTATTGCAAATAATGGCATCGATGCACGACAGGAAGTCCCACATTTACATATTCATGTGCTTGGTAAGCGTGATCTTGGCGGCATGGTTGGCCGGGCGCCATTTGAAGATTAATAAATTTGCTTCTATGGCGACCTGATACAAAAATTCCCTACCTGTAGCGTTACCAATCAGCTAAACTACATGATCTTGAGGTCATACCGCTGAGAGCGACGCTAATGGCAAAACGCTACGATATTGAAATTACACCACTTGAGGCTATTTCTGGCACACCAGAAGTCTTAAGGCTGCCTGAATCTGGGCCTTTGATTGTGCCCGGTGGTGGTCTTTTAAGTGACGCAGTTTATGCCTGTCTCGACGGTGATTTACTAATAGAACTGGCAGATGGTTCCAGGCTGATTGTCCAAGATTACTTTGCCTCCGCTAACCCCCCCCGCAATTGCGACCGAAGCAGGCGCGCATATTGGTCCTGATGTTGTTGCCGCTCTCGCCGGCATTGATGCTGCAGAAACGTTTATTTAGCCCCTATTGGTGCGCCGATTGGCCGCCTTGAAACAACGTCGGGTGACGCAGAAATTGTAAGGGCTGATGGATCTCGTGTTGAGGCCGAACCTGGTATGCTGATTGCGCGTGGTGATCGCATTGAAACGGATAGCGACGGCAGCGCTAGTTTCTTGTTTGCTGATGAAAGCACATTCGCTGTTGCTGGTGATGCCCGCGCGATCTTTGAAGACTTGGTGTTTGATCCTGACTCAACAGCAGCACATGCAACTTTTGTTGTTCAAGAAGGCACGTTCTCTTTTTCGGGTGGTGGTATTGCTGCAACAGATGGTGCGTTTGCTATTAAGACGCCCTCTGCGACGCTTCACGTTGGCGGGGCGTCCGGCTCTGGTCGTCTAGAGGGCGATGGCGGCACGATGGTCACCTATCTTCGCGCAGATGATGTTGGCGATGGTGCAATCCGTGTGTCGAACCCTGCGGGCACGCAAATTCTTGATCGCGCATACGAAGTCACGACCGTTGATGATTATTTCAGTGTGCCCAGCAATATATTTCGGTTGGGTCCAAGGGATGCCGTTGAACATTTTGGCGATGCCCTAGCACCTCTCCCTGATGCTCTGGCAAAGATGCTGGAATCATTGTTATCGACGGCGCGTGGCGCAGACCCGGCGAGTAGGGCCGTTACAGCTGAAGCTGAAGAAAACGGGTTTGCTGAAGAGCGCGATCTATCGCTTGGCCTTAAGGCGATATCTAGGTTGACCGTGAAACAGCATTTGAAATCGCAGCTCGTAAAGCGGCTATTGCGCGCTCGGCTCGCGATGCAGCAGATGAAGCATTGGGTGATGCGGCATCTGCAGAAAATGCAGCGCGCAAGCAGGCGGCGGATGCAGGCGACCTTGCTGATGCTAAACAACAAGACGCTGATAACTTACGCGCAAAAGCTTTGCAGGTTTTTCAGGAATCTCAAAAGCGGGATGATGCATTTGAAAGTGCCATTCATCAGGTTGAAACTGCACAGCAGCTAGAAGAAGAAGCGGCGCGCGCTGTTGCTGAAACTGATTTAGCTGAAGGGCAAGCTGCCGAGCGTTTGGCAACGGCAGAAGAAGCTGTTCGTCTTGCATTAGAAGCTGCGGAACAGGCTCGAGCTGAAGCACTCGCAATTCTTAAAGAAGCAAAGCAGAAGGAAGAAGCGTTCGCTGAAGCTCAGCAAGCTGCCGAGAATGCCAAGGAAGAAGAAGAATCACGGGTGTTAGCTGTAGCAGAAGCAGATGCTGCTGAAGAAGCAGCGGCCGCTGCATTTCGCGCCGCAGAAGCCGCTGCAGAACTTGCATCTAAGATGCAGAAGTGGCAGTGCGTGTTGCCCAAGAGGCGAGCACAGTAGCTGAAATTGTAGAAACGGTTATTGAGCGTGAGCTTGCGGCAATAGATCCGGATCTTCTCAAACCGCCGAGCGCAGATGATCCATCCAGCACAAAAGGTGATTGGATCACAAACATGCGTCCATTAATGGACGTGGCCAATGCTGCTATGGATGCAGGCGAAGTTACCACGCGAGAAGCTTACCGCGAAGCTTTGCGAGAAGGTTCTTCTAATGAAGAAGCGCTTGAGCGCGCGATTATTGCAGTAGAAGCGTACGGCGGTACGAAAAGCGCTGATCAAGTGATCGCGGCGGGTCCTGATGGATTGATTGATGACGATGACGACGATGCCATTATCATCGCAGGCGGAAGTGGCGGGTTTGTTGGAGAAGCAGGCGCTGCGGATGCTGTAGGTGCAGATGTGTTGATCGGTGGCGAAGGTGAAGATGGGCTCGGTGGCGGTGGAGGTTTTAGTTACGGTGGGATAGATGGGTTGTTTGGGTTTGGATTCACGTTCACACCGATTGTCATAAATGTGGCGGCATCAAAAGATGATGACGATCGCGATGACCCGATTTCAATTACAGCGGCAACGGTAACGACAAACGCACTGCAAGGAACTGGCTTAGCAGGTTTTCTTGTTGGCAATAACACGGCGTCCGTTGTTGGTGGGCGTGAAGGGAATGATTTTCTCTATGGTGATACGCCAACGAATTATCTCTCAGGGACACATAACATTGGTAACACACTCACCAATCCAACATTTGATACAAGCGGATCAGATGATTTGATCTCAGGTGGGTCTGGTGATGATAGCCTTTGGGGTGATGCGGGTGCTGACACACTTTATGGAGACGTTCCAAGCGATACCTCTGGATTTGATTTCTCTTTAGGCGTGGCTGGAAACGGTGCAGATGTATTATTTGGCGGCGCTGGGAATGACACGCTGAGCGGCGGTGGTGGCGCCGATACGTTCGAGGGCGAAACGGGAGACGATACGTTTATTCTTGGTGATGACGATGGGGCAAATGATATCGTGCGTGGTGGCGACGGCACGGCAGATGCTGGGACAGATACGATTGATTACAGTGGTGCAGGCGCAGGATTAACAATTGATCTGGCCGCAGGTTCTGCAACGGGTGCAAATACTGGCACAGATACATTGGACGGCATTGAACATGCGATCGGTTCTGCCCTAGATGATAGTATATCTGGATCAAGTGCCTCAAATTCTCTGTCAGGTGGTGCGGGCGCTGATACGTTAAGCGGTCCTGGCGGTCGTGATAATATTTTTGGATATGCAGGAGACGATGTTGTCATAGGTGGCGAAGGTGCTGACAATTTAACTGGCGGTACAGGCGCAGATGAGTTCCGGTTTGAAGGTGGCAGTGGTGCAGATGCGCTTGCGCATGCGAACTCACTCGGCACGGACGTTATTACGGATTATAATGCTTCGGAAAATGATCTGTTTATGTTGTCTGATGCAGATTTTAGTTTAGGAAATGCAGGTACATTGTTGGATGGCGCCAATTATTTTGAAGCCGCTTCAACAACAATTAATGCGGTTGCTCAAAACCTCTCATCTGGCGTTGCCAATGCAGGTGTCGTGATTTTAGGTGCGGTAAATGGTGGTGGCGGCGCAGAGGTTTGGTATACGGATGACGCCAGTGCGATGAGCAACAGCAATTCATATCAGCTTGCGACGGTGAATGATGCAGACCGTTCAACGATTGATGTGGGCGACTTTCATTTAAAGATATAGTTTATTAAATCGCGGTAGATGCAGATTGATTTGCTCGGCGTAGCTTCTCACCAAGCTGATTGGCGAACTGCCCTTCCAAGGCATGACGAATAAGTGGATTTCGAACTAAAAACTTATGCAACTTATCCACGTCGATAGAAAAAACTCGGCTTTGTTCATTCGTACTCACTGTGGCGGACGTGGGCATGCCACTGAACGTGTGTGCCTTTGACGTGATTGATCAACGATAACAAATCCTTTGCGGCAATGACGTCAAGGTCACCCGCCCATACAGCCTCACCGCCTTGGTTATGCGCACAAACAAAACTTCGAGATTGTGCTGCTGTGTGAATGGCTACGGGCAAGACACCCAACCCGACAATATGAAATGCTGGAAGCCCCGACGTCATTTCAACTTGGACATCAACATCAAGAACATCGATGCCTTGAAACGCAACTGTACCCACACGCGCAACCATACTCGTCTCTCCTTTTAAGGTTCAAAGGAGGTTATGGAAGGCTTAGTCAGGTTTTATGGCAGTTAGGCGTTTAATCATGTTAGAAAAATAAAATGATCGAGATTACATCATCCATTCATATCAATCCGAGTGAGATTGAAGAGCAGTTCATCCGCGCTGCGGGCCCCGGTGGGCAAAAAGTCAATAAAACGGAAAGTGCTGTTCAACTAAGGTTTAATGCACGCTTCAGCAGGGCACTGAGTAATGCACAGTTCCTTCGTCTTAAGGCATTAGCGGGACGGCGGATGACAGATGAAGGTATTCTTATTATTACGGCACGGCAATTTCGTACGCAGGAATTAAATCGACGTGATGGGATGGACCGCTTGATTGAATTGATCCGAGAGGCTGCACAACCACCAAAATACCGACGCCCGACGAAGCCAACAAAAGGTGCCAAGAAGCGCCGTCTAGAAGGTAAGCGACGACAAGGGACTATAAAAAAGACTCGGGGATCAGTATCCAGAGACGATTAATCCAGGATTAGGCGTCAGTTAAATATGCGCGTTAAAGCTTCGACTCGATAGCATCCCAAAGGTCACTTTCCAGACAAACATCATCAAAGCGATTGATTTCCTGCAAGCCTGTTGGCGAGGTGACATTGATTTCCGTCATGTATCCGCCAATGACATCGATGCCTACAAAGAGGAGCCCACGCTTTTTAAGTTCAGGGCCGAGTGCCGCGCAAATATCACGTTCGCGGTCCGTTAATTGTGACTTCACGGCTTTGCCACCGACATGCATGTTCGAGCGTGCTTCACCCTCCATGGGAACGCGATTGGTTGCGCCGGAAATCTCACCATCGATTAAGATGATGCGTTTATCGCCAGCCCGGACATCTTTCAGGTAAGCCTGTGCAATGATGGGTTCACGGTAAAGGCCTGCAAACATCTCAAGCAAAGCGTTCAGGTTTTCGTCGCCTGGCTTAATGTGAAATACACCAATGCCGCCATTTCCATACAATGGCTTGATGATGATATCTTTGTGTTCTTCTCTGAACGCGAGGATTAGCGCATAGTCTGATGAGATCAGGGTTGCCGGCATGAACTCAGCAAATTCAGTTACAAAAATCTTCTCAGGCGCATTCCTTACTTCAGTTGGGTCATTTACAACTAAGGTATCTGGGTGAATGTGGTCCAGCAGATGCGTTGCGGTTATATATGACATGTCGAATGGTGGGTCTTGGCGCATAAGGACAAGGTTATATATGACATGTCGAATGGTGGGTCTTGGCGCATAAGGACAACATCGGCATCGGTTTTCAGATCCAGTGTACGTGCTTCGCCCAGGATAAAATGATTACCAAGCTCGCGGCGCACTTCCAAAGGTTCCGCTGTGGCAAGCACGCGCCCATTCGAAAGAGATAGTTTGCCAGGCTCATAATGAAAAAGTTTATGTCCACGCTTTTGCGCTTCAAGCGCCATGACGAATGTGCTGTCCCCATTGATATCAATTGAGCCAACGTGATCCATCTGAATTGCAACATTGAGAGACATAATGACTTCCTTGAAATTTTCATACTGTATGCACGTAAGAATAAGTATCTAAGTGAGGCGTCCGCGCAGTTCTTGCAAGAGGATTGTCGTATGATAGCGTGATGCTTCTCCGGTGCCGAGCCGCAAGTATTCCTCTAAGGCATCAATGGCAAGTTGAACGCGATCAAGCCGGGCGTTCAAGAGACCACATTCTCGCCAAAGCGTTGGCTCTTCTGGTGCAATGCGGAGCGCTATATCTAATAAGGAAGCTGCTTCTTCGAGGCGTTTTGTGCGCAGTAGCACAGATTTCCGACCGGCCATAAGCCTAAGTAAAGCTTCTTTGTCATCAAGTGGGCGTAAGCTATTGGGAGTTAATTCTACCTCATTGCCGCCAAAGGCTTTGATGATTGCGCGAATGTCTGCGGGTTCCAGAATGCGGCAATCATCGATGGGATCGATAATTAATCTTTCGCCATCTGCTTCGAGGCGAAGAAGCAATCGTGGTGAAGCCAAAATGATTTCTGCTGACCACCCAATGCATCGGGCTATTTCTGCATAAAGGATAGTTAAGGCTTCGGTCGATCCGTTACGTGAGTCGATAACGCGTGTCAGATCAAAACAATCTTCATCGGCGCCTTCTGAGTCGCTGCCACCATAACCATGATGCCGCACAGTCACTTGCTGTAAAGCATCTTGCATTAATGCAACGGGAACGGGCCCATTGCTGATGCGCGCAAAATCGCCAACTTTTTTCGACAACATCTCTAGGTGGCGATGATAACGCGCTAAAGGAAGTGTTGGACGGTCAAGTGCACTAATCAGGATTGCTGTATGTGCAATACTGGTATCAGGAGAGGTCGCCTCTCCGTAGGCTGCAAGAGCGATAATAATTTCTTTTCGTGTCATTAAGATGGCTTAGGATCCTTGATGCGGACGTGATTGACGACGCGCTTAACATAATCGATGGATCGAGCGTGATTAAGAACGCGCTGCAATTCCGCTTTATCTTGGGCAATGCCGATCAAGTAAATGACAGCTCCAACGGTTTCGATGGAATAATTGATCGCAAGAATATCTTTGTCGAAGGTCATTTTGGATTTAAGTTTTGTGGTGATCCACGTGTCATTGGCTAGATCCGAAAACGGATTTTCGCTGACGGCGACTTCATTAATCACATCTTTAACGTCGACGACGGACCAGGAAATTCTAACCGCTTCTGCCCGCTTTTCTTCGCTTGGAACGCGCCCAGTAAGAAGTACTCGGCCTTCATAGACTTCGACACCAACATCATTAAAAAGTTGGTTGTCGGCTTCCAGTATTTTTGTACGAACCTTGGTCGCGGTCTCTGTATCCGCGGCAAAGCCCTTAATGCCACGCTCCTGATAAGCAGCCACCCCTGCTGTTGCGGCACCGCCAATGATCATGCCAACACAGCCCGTTAAATTTGTCATCGCAAAGACGGCCGCAATCACAACAAAAAGCTTAGTCCGAGATACGGCGAGACGAATAGTAAGGGGATGTAAAAACATGGAAAGTGTTATCCTTTAATCGTGGTGAAAAGAAACAATTAGTCTTTTATCATTTTGGCCCCAAAACGTCAGGGCTCAAATTATTATATTTATAATCAAGGTCGCCATGCATTGGGTAAATGGCATGGCCACTTTTTTGGTAACATAGCAATGACGTCAAAGCGCATATCCAGATTGCTTAAGTCTTCGCGCCCACTCATGAAACCAATCGCTGCGCGTTCAATGCGCTGACGTTGCGTCAAACTAACGGCGTTAAGTGCTTCATCTAATGTACCGCGAGTTTTAACTTCGATGAAGGCCATAATGTGGCGACGTTTCGCAATGATATCAATTTCACCCATCGAGTTGCGCATACTTTGTGCAACAATAAGGTATCCTTTGATACGTAACAGCCATGCGGCGATAACTTCACCACGCTGTCCCCTATTCTTCGCATCCTGGCGCTTCTTAGACGCCATTAACCGTCTTCAGCTTTAATCGCTAAGGCACGATTGTAGATATCGCGGCGAGATAACCCTGTTTCGATAGCTAGTCTTGATGCGGCTTCCCGGACACTTTCTTTTGCTAATGCAGCGCGGAGACGGGTGTCGATGTCATCGGTATCGATTTCTTGTGCTTCTTCTGGTGCGCCAATGACTAAAGTCACTTCGCCTTTAGGTGGGCCCGCTTCGAGGTAGTGCGCAGCTAACTCGTCTAACGAGCCATGGCGAACTTCTTCAAACTTTTTTGTCATCTCACGGAGAAGACATGCAGGCCGAGGTCCCAGTATAACATTCATGTCTGCCAAAGATGATGCGAGACGCTGCGCAGATTCAAGAAAAACGAGGGTCGCATCGACAGCGAGAACACTGCCAAGCCATGCGCGGCGCTTACCTTGCCTTGCAGGCGGGAACCCACAATACATAAACCGGTCTGTTGGCAATCCTGCGAGAACAAGTGCATTGGTTACGGCAGATGGGCCAGGCAAAGCATGTACATCTATGCTTTCATTGCGACACGCTTCTGCAATCCTATACCCAGGATCATTTATCATAGGTGTGCCAGCATCGGAGACGAGTGCCACGATTTCGCCGGATTTTAGATGTTCAACAATGCGTGGTGTAATTTTTTCAGCATTATGTTCATGGTACGAAATAAGTTTATCAGGGGTGTAATTTTTTCAGCATTATGTTCATGGTACGAAATAAGTTTATCAGGCTTGATAGAATGAATTTGCAAAAGCTTTTTGGTTACGCGTGTGTCCTCGCAAGCAATGATATCTGCGGCTTTAAGAATATCCAAAGCTCGCAAGGTAATATCACTCGCATTACCGATCGGCGTTGCGACAAGGTAAAGCCCGGCTTCGATATTTCGTGGTAGTTTACTCGCATCCGGCAAGCGGTTACCGTCGCTTTTAGATTGCTCAGAACTGACAAAACGAGAGGCCAATGTACTCTTTTCCCGCTTATCGGACTGGCTTTGGTATTTTCTCCCGGAAGTCCTATTTTTATCTGGCATGTATGGGTCTTACCTTACTCGTTGGCTGTCAGCAAATTGGAATCCAGTCAGGTGATCAAGCAAAGCCAATGGTTGTTGGCCCGTCTTCGCCTCAAGTTGGTACAACAAATATCCCGCGTTCGCAGACTTTACCACCAGTCTCTGGCCCAAGAGCGCCGTCTGGACCGAACTTCCCTGTTATATCTCAGACAGCACCACGCGCACGCGAACCATTACCTTCATTAGCTGAACTGCTAAATAGGCCTGTTAACCCTAATGTGACACCTGAGATTTTGACGTCAACGGTGCCGATGGCGAGTGTTAACTCTGTTCGTGTTGCTTTGCTCATTCCATTAACTGGCCCTGCTGCCAAGCTTGGTCAGGCGATGTTGAATGCAGCGCAATTGGCATTATTTCAATTCAGCGATGACCGATTTGAATTGCTGCCGCATGATACGGGCGGCACGCCAGATGGTGCGTTGAGCGCGGCACAACTTGCGATTGGAGATGGTGCGCAGCTTATTGTTGGGCCTTTGCTTTCGGCTTCTGTGCAAGCAGTTGGACTTGTTGCCCGCGCGGCCAACGTCCCGGTCGTTGGGTTTTCAAGTGATCGGACGGCGGCTGGTGACGGCGTCTATGTCATGGGCTTTTTGCCGTCGGCTCAGACCGAACGTGTTCTGACTTACGCTGCTGCCAGAGGGTTAACGAGATTTGGTCTCTTGGCCCCAGACAATACGTATGGCGCGGCAGTTCTTGAAACAATGCAGCAAGTCGCAGCGAATGTCGGCATAGAGATAACCCGTGCTCGGCTCTACGATCCAGGCGCTGAAGACTATACAGATGTTGTTCGTGAGATATCGGATTTTGATTCTCGCAAGCGTGAGCTTGAACGCCAGATTGCTGAGCTGGCCAAGCTGGACGACGAAATATCCAAGAAAACAGTAGAACGCTTGGAAAAACTACAAACGGTTGGTGATTTGCCGTTCGATGCAATTCTTGTTGCAGATGGTGGTAAACGGCTTCAGCAGATAGCGGCCTTGCTTCCATTCTTTGATGTCGACCCTGCAGTTGTTCAGGTGCTCGGCACGGGTCAGTGGGATGCGCTTGGCCTTGGAAACGAGCCAGCTCTTGTTGGTGCTTGGTATGCTGCGCCTGATCCAAGTGCACGCAGTGAATTTCAAAATGAGTACGCTGCAACGTACGGAGATCAGCCACCGAGATTAGCAACACTTGCTTATGATGCGACGGCGCTGGCTGCTGTTTTAGGACAAGGTGAGGCGGGTCCTGATTTCACCCGCATCACACTCACGTCGCCCAACGGGTATTGGGGCCGGGATGGTATTTTTCGGTTAATGCCGAGTGGCGTAACTGAGCGAGGTCTCGCTGTACTTGAGGTTACACGACGGGCAAGCCGGGTTCTGGACCCTGCACCTGAGAGCTTTCAGCCAAGAATTAATTAAGCAGTTTTGCGAGGACTGCATTAAGGCGTTGTTGACCCTCAGGGCTAGCTTTGAGTGTCGTGTCACTGGACTGCATGAGGCCACCATCAATAAGTTGTTTCAGGCCCTTGGCGTCTAATGCGGTTTCAAGTTCTTGGGCAGATATGCGGTTGAATCGTTCTCGGTCGATCCCGTCTTTTAATCGAAGCCCCATCATGATCAGTTCTCGTGCACGGTCGTTCGATAAAATAGGGCGCCGTTTTGCAGTCCCATGTCCATTGGTTTGCGCTTTTTCTAACCAGCGTTTTGGATTGTGAATTTGGTGAGTACCAAAAACCGCACCATCGAGTGTTAATCTTCCGTGCGCCCCTGGGCCAATCCCCAAGTAATCACCACCACGCCAACACGTTAGGTTGTGGCGGCTTTCGTCACCGGGTTGCGCATGATTGGAAATCTCGTATGCGGGCATGCCTGCAGTTGCCAGGATATCTTGAGTTGCTTCAAACATGTCAGCGGCAACGTTTTCATCAGCGGGCTGTTGGCCTTGCTTGGAAAACGGTGTGCCGGACTCGATCGTTAATTGATATAGTGAGACGTGTCCTTGCGCGAGTGCCAAGGTGTCAGATAAGGCTTGCTTCCAGTCGGCCAGGCTTTGTTCAGGCAGAGCATAGATTAGATCAAAAGTCGTCCGGGAAAAGATGCTGGAGGCCGCTTCCAACGTACGCCGAGCGTCAGCGCCGTGATGCGTCCGTCCGAGGAATTTTAGCGCATCATCGTCTAGGGATTGAATGCCAACAGACACGCGATTGATGCCTGCGCTTTGAAAATCACGTAACCTCGCGCGCTCCCCCGATGTTGGATTGACTTCAAGGGTAATCTCAAGATTTTCAGAGACAGCCCAATGTTTTTGAAGCGCGTTGATGAGTGCGGCAATCGTCTCAGGCTGCATTAATGATGGTGTGCCGCCGCCAAAATACAAACTTGTAACGGTGCGTCCGTGCGTTTCTGCGCCGTAATGTGCAAGTTCATTGATAAGTGCATCGCGCCACACGGTTTCATCAATGGAGGTATTCAGATGTACATTAAAATCACAGTATGGGCAGATTGCTTTGCAGAACGGCCAATGAACATAAACCCCAAAACCCGGGTCTATATCGCTCACGCGTTTGGTTCACCAAAGTAGGCAGATACGAGTTTCTGAAAGGCGTCTGCACGGTGCGATATGGTGTGTTTTTTGGCCGGTTCCATTTCGGCGAATGTTATATCTTCGCCGTCGGCTGTAAATATAGGGTCGTATCCAAAGCCCATATCACCACGAGGGGGCCAGGTAATTTCGCCTTCAATAAAGCCTTCGAAAACGTCTGCGTGCCCATCAGGCCATGCGAGGGCAAGTGCGCAAACAAACATTGAAGATCGGTCTTCGCTGCCACGTAAAAGCTCTTCGACTTTCTCCATCGCGACCATAAAATCTTTATCGGCCCCAGCCCAACGTGCGGAATAAACGCCCGGCGCACCGGCAAGTGCATTAACGACCAGCCCAGAATCGTCAGCAAGTGCAGGTAAGTTTGCTGCCTTTGCCGCGGCGTGCGCTTTCAAAAGAGCATTATCAGCGAACGTCGTGCCGGTCTCTTCGGGCTCATCTAAATTAAGATCAGCGGCGGAAATGACCTCAACACCGAAGGGCCGCACAAGGTCGGCGATTTCGCTTACCTTGCCAGGGTTGTGGCTCGCAATCACCAGACGGTCATGATCAAACAGTCGCGCCATTGAATGATCCTTAAAGCCCCAGCGCCGAATTTTGTGCTGTTGTGAGCTCCTTAACGCCTTTTTTTGCCAAGCCAAGCAAATCTAAAAATGCCTGTTCTGAAAAAGGGTCAGCTTCGGCGGTGCCTTGAATTTCAACAATGCCACCTTTGCCTGTGAGCACAAAATTGGCATCAGCTTCGGCGTTAGAATCTTCATCATAGTCAAGATCAAGCACAGCACTGCCTTGATAAAGCCCGCAAGAAATTGCGGCAACGCTATCAATTAACGGGATTTCTTTAATAATGCCGAGCTGAATACATTTCTCAAAAGCACGGTAAAGCGCTGTATAAGCGCCCGTAATACTCGCTGTTCGCGTGCCGCCATCAGCCTGAATGACATCGCAATCAAGCTTAACTTGAATTTCTCCCATGCCTTTTAAATCGGTGACGGCGCGGAGCGATCTTCCGATAAGGCGTTGGATTTCCTGGGTGCGGCCCGATTGTTTGCCACGGGCGGCTTCACGATTTGAGCGTGTATGTGTAGAGCGAGGTAACATCCCATACTCGGCGGTCACCCAGCCTTTGCCAGTGTCACGCATCCAAGGTGGGACGCGTTGTTCAACACTGGCGGTACACAGAACATGTGTATCTCCAAATTTTGCCAAGCATGACCCTTCGGCGTGCTTTGCAACGTCCATTTCGAGAACAACGTTACGCATTTGATCGAGTTGACGGCCGGATGGACGCATGAAGATACTCCGCTGAATTTTAAAAACGAACGCAAAGCTAACGATTTGAATGGTCTGCGTAAAGCGGAGAGCAATATACCTGCATTGCGTTGACGGCGAATGCCATCGAAACTACATAACCCGTGCACCTATTAGAGTAGAAAAATGATATCTAAGCTCAACGAAAGATCACGTGAGGTCTTCCGCCTGATTGTAGAGGCGTATTGTGACACGGGGGAACCCGTTGGATCTCGCACGCTTTCAAGGCAGATGGCACAATCATTATCGCCTGCGACTGTGCGCAATGTGATGGCAGATCTTGAGGATGCTGGCTTGCTGTTTTCGCCGCACACATGATCTTGAGGATGCTGGCTTGCTGTTTTCGCCGCACACATCGGCGGGCCGTATGCCCACAGAAGCAGGGCTCAGGCTGTTTGTGGACGGTATTTTGGAAGTCGGCAATCTTGCGGACAATGAACGTAAGAAAATTGAAGCGCAATGCGCCGGGTCGTCGCAAAGTGTTGATCAAGTCCTCGAAGAAGCGATTACAACGCTTTCTGGCCTTACAGGATTCGCCAGTCTTGTTTTCGCGCCAAAGACAGACAGCCCATTAAAACATATCGAATTTGTAAGCTTAAGTCCCGGTCGTGGACTTGTCGTGCTGGTCATGGAAAACGGTGTGGTTGAAAACCGCCTTATACATGTTCCGGTCACGTTACCGCCTTCGGCGTTGGTGCAGGCAACCAATTATCTCAGCGCGAGACTGGTTGGACGAACCCTCCAAGAGGCGCATGACGAAATTGTTAATGAGCTCGAAAGTCATCAGGTACAATTGGACACCTTGACCCAGAAGGTTGTTGAAAGTGGTCTCGCAACTTGGTCTGGATCAAACAATGCGAACGACGCATTAGGGACACTTATCGTGCGCGGCCAAGCTAAATTGCTTGAAGATGTTACTGCTTTGACCGATTTAGAGCGAATTCGGACACTTTTTGAAGCTTTAGAGACAAAAAATGAGATGTTGAAGCTACTAACCCTTGCGGATGGGGCAGATGGAGTCCAAATCTTCATCGGTGCGGATAATAAACTTTTCAATGTTGCTGGTTGTTCGATGATCGTCGGCCCGTACCACAACGAAACGAATAATATTGTCGGTGCGATTGGGGTGATCGGGCCGTCACGAATGAATTATGCGCGAATTATTCCCATGGTTGATTATACGGCCAAGATAATCGGGGATCGGTTCCGCTAAGAACGATGGAAATATAATGCAAAGCGAAGAAAAGCCACAGGATGAAACCGTCGCGCCAGAAGCTGCTGAAGATTCGGCTGTGAATGATGCGAATGATTGTGCAGAAGACGTATCTGTTGAGCACGCAGAAGCTGCAGCGAACGCCATATTAGAAGAAGACGCACCTGCTGACGATGCGTCAGAAGCTAATGAGCCTGAGCGAGACCTTGAAGTCGAATTGGCTGAAGCTCAGGACCGACTTTTGCGTGCACTGGCTGAATCAGAAAATGTGCGCCGCCGTGCTTCACGTGATGTTGAGAACGCAACGAAAAGATCGATTGCAAACTTTGCCCGTGAAATGGTCGTTGTTGCAGATAACCTTAGCCGTGCGCTCGGCGCCGTTGATAAGGACAAAATCGATGGCAATGAGACAGTCAAAGTGCTTTTAGAGGGTGTTGAGATGACAGAACGGGAAATGCAAAACGCGTTTTCTCGCAATGGCATCAAGAAAGTCGATCCATTAGGTGAGCGGTTTGATCCTCAATTGCATGAAGCAATGTTTGAATTTGAAGACCTGTCAAAACCAGCTGGTTCTGTGGGTCAGGTTATGGAGCCTGGCTATACACTTAATGACCAATCGTTGCGCCCAGCAAAGGTTGGCGTCACGAAGGGTGGCCCAAAACCAGGTGCCGCACCTGCGCCATCTGCGCAAACAATTGATGAGGTGGATGCTGAAAATACAGCGACCAGCGGTGGTAATGCCTATGAAGATAATGGCAAGCCATCGGGTACAAATTTAGACGAAGAACTCTAAGACTTTCCAATACCCCTAAAAAATTATGGGAAAAGCCGTTGCAGGCCCGGAAATCTGGGCTTATATCCCTTAAAATTAGATAATCTAAGAATTTTAGATTTGTTGAAATTATAAAGACCACGAGGTCTTAAACCATAGGGGTCATATTCAGGCGCTTTTATAGGCCGGAAATGACCGCCGCAGAGAATGAGGTTATTATGAGTAAAGTTATTGGTATCGATTTAGGAACGACCAACTCCTGTATTGCTGTGATGGATGGCAAAGACGCCAAAGTCATCGAGAACGCCGAGGGGGCGCGTACAACACCATCAATGGTGGCGTTCTCAGATTCCGGCGAACGACTGGTTGGCCAGCCTGCAAAGCGTCAGGCTGTTACGAACCCTGAGAAAACATTATTTGCGATCAAGCGTTTGATCGGTCGCCGCTATGACGACCCCGTTACCAAGAAAGACAAGAAAGTTGTCCCTTACAATATTATCAAGGGCGACAATGGTGACGCGTGGGTCCAGGCTGGCGATGAAAAATATTCACCATCACAGATTTCAGCGTTCATCTTGCAAAAGATGAAAGAGACAGCTGAAAGCTATCTTGGTGAAAAAGTTGAGCAGGCTGTGATCACTGTCCCTGCTTACTTTAACGACTCACAGCGTCAAGCAACAAAAGATGCAGGTAAAATTGCCGGTCTCGAAGTGCTGCGAATTATCAACGAGCCAACGGCGGCTGCTCTTGCTTACGGTCTTGATAAAAAAGAAGCCGGCACGATTGTTGTCTATGACTTAGGTGGTGGCACGTTCGATGTATCGATCCTCGAAATTGGTGACGGCGTTTTCGAAGTAAAATCGACCAACGGTGATACGTTCCTTGGTGGTGAAGATTTTGACAACCGCGTCGTCGATTATCTGGCTGATGAGTTCAAAAAAGAGAACACCATTGATCTGCGTGAGGACAAATTGGCCCTGCAGCGTCTGAAGGAAGCCGCAGAAAAGGCGAAGATTGAACTTTCATCTACAGCGCAAACAGAAGTGAACCTGCCATTTATCACGGCTGATCAATCCGGGCCGAAGCACCTGAATATCAAAATCTCACGTGCGAAGTTTGAGACATTGGTTGAAGACCTTGTCGAACGCACTATTGCACCATGTAAAAACGCATTGAAGGACGCTGGTATTAGTGCTGGCGAAATCGATGAAGTTATCTTGGTTGGTGGTATGACCCGGATGCCAAAGGTCATCGAGATTGTAAAGAACTTCTTTGGTCGCGAGCCACACAAAGGCGTTAACCCTGATGAAGTTGTTGCATTGGGTGCAGCTATTCAGGGCGGTGTCTTGAAGGGTGACGTCAAAGACGTGTTGTTGCTTGATGTCACACCTCTTTCTCTGGGTATCGAGACATTGGGCGGTGTGTTTACGCGGTTGATTGATCGTAATACGACGATCCCGACACGTAAAAGTCAGTCGTTCTCAACAGCTGAAGATAATCAGTCTGCTGTTACTATTCGCGTGTTCCAAGGTGAACGCGAAATGGCTGCGGACAACAAAATTCTCGGCCAGTTTGATTTGGTGGGTATCCCGCCAAGTCCACGCGGTATGCCTCAGATTGAAGTCACGTTCGATATCGACGCGAACGGTATCGTAAATGTTTCAGCGAAAGACAAGGCGACGGGTAAAGAGCAACAAGTGCGTATCCAGGCGTCTGGTGGTCTCTCGGATGATGACATTGAAAAAATGGTGCAAGAGGCAGAAGTGAATGCCGACGAGGATAAAAAGCGCCGTGATCTTGTAGACGCTAGAAACAATGCAGATAGCATGGCGCACTCAGCAGAAAAAAGCCTGACCGAATATGGTGATCAGGTAGAAGAAGCGGACCGTACAGCCATTCAAACGGCGATCACTGAACTTTGTGAAACGATGGAAGGTGATGACCTTGAGGCGATTACAGCAAAAACTGAAGCGCTAACGCAGGTTTCAATGAAATTGGGTGAAGCAATGTACAAGGCACAGCAAGCCGAAGCAGAAGCTGCCGGTGGTGGCGAAGCGGGCGCGGAAGCTGATGCTGGAGGAGACCAGAAGAAGGATGACGACACCGTCGTTGATGCCGACTTCGAAGAGGTCGATCCAGATCAAGACAAGAAGAACGGCTAATACCGATTTATTGGTGCGGGTTGCGTCAGGTTAATTACCTGATTGCACCCGTTACCGTTTTTCTGCGGGGGTTTTGATCATATGGCAAAGCAAGATTATTACGAGAGTCTCGGTGTTTCCAAAGACGCTGATGCGGCTGAATTAAAGAAATCGTATCGAAAACTCGCGATGGAATTTCATCCGGATCGAAATCCGGATGATGAGGCAGCGGAGCAGCGTTTCAAAGAGCTCAGCGAAGCCTATGAGGTTTTAAAAGACCCAGAAAAGCGTGCAGCTTATGATCGCTTTGGCCATGCAGCCTTTGAAGGCTCGCTTTGGCCATGCAGCCTTTGAAGGCAGTGGCGGTGGTCCCGGTGGGTTTGGCGGCGGCGGCGCAGGCGGCGCAGGCGGTTTTGCCGATATCTTCGAAGAAATGTTTGGTGACTTTATGGGTGGCGGCGGTGGTGGCCGTGGCGGTCAACGCGCAAACGCGGGCCGAGGGTCTGATCTTCGCTACAACATGGAAATCACATTGGAAGATGCGTTTAATGGTCTAAAGACCGATATACGCGTCCCGACGTCTGTAATTTGTGACGACTGTACTGGTACTGGCGGCAAAGATGGCGCAGCGCCTGTTTCTTGTGGCAGTTGCGGTGGCGCAGGCCGGGTTCGGTCTCAGTCTGGATTCTTTACCGTCGAACGCACATGCCCAACATGTCAGGGTACAGGCGAAACTATCGCTGATCCGTGTCACACGTGTAACGGCATTACAGGCGAAACTATCGCTGATCCGTGTCACACGTGTAACGGCATTGGCCGGCGTCAAAAAGAAAAAACGCTGGCAGTTAATATTCCGGCAGGTGTTGAAGATGGCACACGTATCCGTCTTTCCGGTGAGGGAGAAGCGGGTCTTCGTGGCGCCCCAGGTGGCGATCTTTATATATTCTTAGGCGTAAGGCCGCACCGGTTCTTCCGTCGTGATGATGCTGATATTCATGTTCGCGTGCCTGTTCCTATGGCAACGGCAACTCTTGGTGGGCAAATCGAAGTGCCGACGGTTGAAGGTAAGTTGCTTCGTGTCACCATTCCGGAAGGAACACCGACAGGTCACCAATTGCGCCTGCGCGGCAAAGGCATGAAAGTCATGCGCTCTGAAAGCCGCGGCGATATGTTTGTGCAGATTTTTGTAGAAACCCCCGTCAACTTGTCCAAAAAGCAGAAAGACCTGCTCAAAGAATTTGCGGGTGATGACAAAACGTCGAAAAAGCATAGCCCAGAAAGCACAGGCTTCCTCGATAAAGTGAAAGAGCTTTGGGAAGACTTGCGGGATTGATCTCTTAGGTAATGGGGTTCGCACTCTTGGCTCCGGCGTGACACATAGGTTGGATTGCCTATAGTGCGAAGAGATCACGATTAGGAGTTTTCGCATGAAAATCGGTATTGTTGGATGTGCAGGCCGCATGGGCCGGATGTTGGTGCAGGCAGTTCACGCAACGCCTGGCGCAGAGCTTGCGGGCGGCACTGAAGCCGCGCATTCAGATGCAATTGGTGAAGACCCTGCTATGCTTGCAGGTTTACCCGGATCGGACTTGAAAATCATTAGCGATGCGCGTGCATTGTTTGAAGCATCAGATGCCGTTGTTGATTTCACGGTTCCAGTCGCAACTGTCGCGCATGCAGCGCTTGCAGCCGAAACAGGCACAGCCTTAATTCCTGGGACAACGGGCCTTTCACAAGAAGAGCAGGCGCTTATTGAGAAAGCAGCAGGCTCCGCCGCGATTGTTCAGGCAGCGAATTATTCCGTTGGCGTCAATGTATTGCTAGGGCTGACGGCGCAAGCGGCAGAAATGCTTGGACCTGAATTTGATATCGAAATTCTTGAAATGCATCACCGTCATAAAGTGGACGCACCATCCGGGACAGCTTTAGCTTTGGGTGAGGCGGCCGCGGCTGGGCGGGGTGTTGATTTGAATCAGGTGTCAGATCGTGTTCGTGACGGGCAAACCGGCGAACGCACTGTCGGCAATATTGGTTTTGCCACACTTCGTGGTGGCATGGTTGTCGGTGACCATTCCGTTATCTTTGCTTCAGATGATGAGCGGATTGAGATTTCGCATAAAGCTGCGGACCGGGGATTGTTTGCTAAAGGCGCTATTCGTGCCGCGCTTTGGACAAAAGACCAACCGCCAGGATTGTATTCTATGAGAAATGTGTTGGGCTTCGACTAAGTACCATTATGTCGTACGTCGCCTAATCGCCGGATTTCTTCGATCAAAACATTACAAAGTTCTTCACGTTCATCATCCGTCAAAAATTTCCCAATGATGACGCGTTTTCCGTGGGTTCCAGCAATAAGCTGTTGCGATGCTTCGTCTATCCGAACTTGTAACCATTGAGGCTGAAATGACGTGAGCTTGCGCTTGCCCCAATGACTTACTTTTGAATGCCGGAATTCTTTATCTGTAATGGTGATCGCTTCGAACGCAGATCCGATTTTATGATTATAGCGAAGCGCAAATATTAGCGCGATCACTTCCAGGCCCATAAATCCAAACACAGGCCATGCACCGACCAATAAGAAGATCGTGCCCGTTGGGATGAACAGACAAAGGACAAACGCGGTAACGATCTTTACAGCACGTTCGCTTGAGCTCCGATGTGGTCGAAGAACCCGCGAATAGCGAATGTTCTCATCTTCTTGTGCGCTGGTACCTATGGTTTCCATAACCCTTAATTTAGGATTATTGAGAAAAAAGCAACAAGCGGGTTTCGTGGGCAGGCATTTTGCGGGATAACGGTAAGATGAAAAAAGCTGATGTTATGACGTTTTACAGTCGATTGCGCGATGCCAACCCTGAACCGGTTGGCGAGCTTCATTATGTTAATTCTTATACATTACTGGTGGCGGTCGCGTTATCTGCTCAAGCAACGGACGTTGGCGTCAACAAAGCGACACGGCCTTTGTTCGAGAAGGTTAAAACGCCAGAAGCCATGGTCAAGTTAGGCCTTGAAGGTATTAGGGATCATATCAAGACGATCGGACTTTTTAACACCAAGGCGAAAAATGTGTTAGCTCTAAGCGAACTTCTGATCGAGCGACATGGTAGTATTGTGCCAGATGACCAGGCAGCGTTAGAAGCGTTACCTGGTGTGGGGCGCAAAACGGCTAACGTGGTTAGAAATATGGCCTTTGGCGCGCCGACGATTGCTGTTGATACGCATATTTATCGCGTTGGCAATCGCACAGGCTTGGCACCAGGTAAGACACCTTTGGCTGTCGAAAAGAAATTACTGAAAGCGACGCCGGATGAGTTTGCATTGCACGCGCATCATTGGCTTATTTTGTTGGGGCGCTACATATGTAAGGCACGAAAACCAGATTGCCCAAAGTGTATCGTTGCAGATGTTTGTCGCTTTAAAGGCAAAACAACGCTTGAAGGGTAATGCTATCCATGGCTGCGTGATCCACGTTCTCTGACAATTGATTTTATGCACTCAGTAGGTTTTTGGTCTCCACGAACATCAATATGGCGAACGCTGAGCGCATTATCAGCATTGTTCGACGATTTCGTATAGAGGAACAAAAACAATACGCATTCACGGGCGCGATATTGCCATATCTCAGTCCCACGATCTTTGCGCACCAAACTTGCTGTGCCAAATGCTTCGCTTAACTCTACAGGTTTCAAGCCAATTAATTCATCTGGTGCAGGCGCGTCTACGTCAGGGACAGCGGTCTCAGGTGGAGCCACGTTGGCGATCTCTGGAGATACTGCCTCAATTTCGGTTGCTGGTGCGTTGGAAGACATTTCAGATGTATCATCTGCAACCGCACACGCAACAAGAAGAGCGAGCGAACCTAGCGCGAGAATGCGCGAAAAAACTCTCAACGTCTTAGCTATCGTCACTTTCTGATGGTTCTAGAGCTTGCATATCACCGGATATCTCACCACCAGATTCGATGACAATACGCCCATAACGGACAGTGCCATGGATGCGTCCGCCAGACCGAACAATAAGACGGTCGCGGGCAATGAGATCGCCTTCGTAACGGCCACTGATATCAGCTTCATCAACCTCTGCTGCACCTTTGAAAAAACCGCTGGGTGATATTTCCAGAACACGCGCGCCAGGAAGTGCGACCTCGACGTGACCTTCAACGATTAACTTGTCGCATGCTGTAATCTCACCATTAAGCTGGATGTCGCGCCCAACGATAAGGCGCCGGCTCTCAACTTCATTGGTACGCGGGCGATCAATGCGGCGTGCGGGCGCGCTTGGCAGATCTGGGCCACGGCGTTGGAGTTCAGGCATATGATTGCTTGAAGATGGCGGTTTTGCTGGTGCATGAGAGCCTTTTTTTGAAAAAGGCTTCAATGGTGGTGCTGAACCTGCGTCGTCTGTATTGCCCGCCTTGGCAGCAGCTGACTTATCAGACATTGCAGCGGTGTTTTCATCTTCTTTTTTCTTACCAAACATATGCTTCAATCCCTAAATCTGACGGTGCGAGAACACACTATCTTATAATATTGTAGAGCCTTCAATTTTTGTAAACGAGGCCCTATACGTTTGCCGGCGTTTGTGTGCCAGGTGCTGTTGGTCTCCAACGTTCAAATAAATGCACCATTGCTGACGTTGCAACAACAGGCATTAATAGGTTTACCAGAGGGATCGTTAAAGAAAATGCAATAATGACCCCCATTGCAAGAACGCCGCCTTGGCGCTCTTTGCGTAACTTGGTGACTTCTTTTGGCGAAAGACGACGAGATGCAACAAACTCGAAGTATTCTCGTCCAAGTAAATACCCGTTTACGAGATAAAAAACCACGGGGAAAACGGGTCCTAGAAACAAGAATGGTAACATTAGTATGTTAAGAACAATGAGGATGCCAACAAACTTAAGGGACATCACAATCCCTTCACCGACGGGCAGGCCATTGGTTCTTGGCAATCCAGGGTAATGGCGTTTTTCTACACATTCAGCGACTTGATCAAGGAAAAGGCCGATGACAGCGCTGACGGTTGCGGGAAATAAGAACCAGGTAAGGGCAAACGTGGCAACGCCACCAAGAACATCAATGATGCCCTCTAGCCAACCAATCTGCGAAATTGACGTCTCGGATAACACCCATCCGATTAAACTCCAAAGAGCGATAAACGTGATCAAGGCGGATAGGATGGAAAACCATAAATACTTTCGGGTCGCTTTGTCACTAAGTTGATTAATTCCTTTAATAAAAACACTTATCATACTGATTATCCATAATGCATATGAATCAACGATATCTTTCTAGCATAATACATCAAAAGCACAACTTCCTCATTGTTTTTTAATGCCTTACCGAAAGTTCCTCATATTAAATATAACGAAATAAACCCGTGTTACATGATGTAACCGTGTTCAGGCTTGCCCGTTAGCGCATGTCGACTATACTCCGCGCGCTGAACAGCGGCCAGACTTTGGCGGCGCGATATCATTTAGATAAGCGAGAAAATCATGTCTAAACCGACCCTTGATGTTCTAGGAATTGGCAATGCGATTGTCGATATTCTTGTCCAAACTGATGAGGCGTTCCTTAATGAGAATGGCTTGATCAAAGGGACCATGGCATTGGTTAGCTCTGATGATCAATGGGACCTCTATGAGAAAACGGGTCAGGCCATCGAGAGTTCAGGCGGCTCAGCAGCGAATACACTTGCAGGCGTTGCCGCTTTAGGTAGCAGAGCGGCGTTTGCTGGCAAAGTGAACAAGGATCAATTGGGTCGAGTGTTTGGCCACGATATTCGGGCTGCAAGCGTTACATATGAAACCAAAATGTCGATTGATGGGGCGCCTACAGCGACTTGTCTCGTGCTGATCACGCCCGATGGGCAACGCACGATGCAGACATTCTTAGGTGCATGTGTAGAATTCAGTGTCGAAGATCTTGATATAGAGCAAATTCAATCTGCAAAGGTTGTTTATCTTGAAGGATACTTGTGGGACCCAGAACCAGCCCGCGAAGCCTTTTTTAAGGCTGCAGAAATTGCGCACGAAGCTGGCCGTAAAGTTGCCTTATCCTTATCCGATCCATTTTGTGTTGATCGCCATCGTGAGGGTTTCCTCGCTTTTATTGAAGAACACGTCGACATTCTTTTCGCCAACGAAGATGAAATTCTTTCGCTTTACCGACTTGATGATTTTGAATCAGTGGCCAAGCGCATTCAAGGCGTTGTAGAAATTGCAGCTCTGACAAGATCAGAAAAAGGCTCAGTTATTGTGACGGCGGATGCAATAACCCCGGTTCCAACGCGCCCTGTTGATAAAGTTGTCGACACGACGGGTGCAGGTGACGCCTATGCTGCAGGATTTTTGGCAGCTTACACGCAAGGCCGTGATCTGACGACTGCAGCGGTTTTAGGAAGCTTATTAGCCTCTCTAATTATTCAACAGATTGGCGCACGCCCTTCGGCGAGTGCCCAAGATTTACTTAATCAACTCGACGGTTAAAAACCGCCACATTTTATTTAGGATTCTTCGATGCAACTCAGGAACATCGCGATCATCGCGCACGTTGACCATGGAAAAACAACATTGGTCGATACGATGATGCAGCAAAGTGGCGCATTTCGTGCGAACCAGAACGTCGCAGAACGTGCAATGGACTCAGGCGAACTAGAGCGTGAACGTGGCATTACCATTCTCGCCAAATGTACGTCAGTCGAATGGAAAGACACGAGGATCAACATTGTTGATACACCTGGCCACGCAGATTTTGGCGGTGAAGTTGAGCGTATCCTATCTATGGTCGACGGTGTTGTGTTGCTCGTTGATGCCGCAGAAGGTCCGATGCCGCAAACCAAGTTCGTTACTGCAAAGGCATTGAAGCTTGGCCTGAAACCAATTGTTGTCGTTAATAAAGTTGATAAACCAGACGCGCGTTCATATGACGTTCAAACTGAAGTGTTTGATTTATTCTCAGCTCTAGACGCAAACGACGAACAGCTAGATTTCCCAACACTATTTGCATCCGGGCGCGATGGCTGGGCTTCTGATGAGCCTGATAATCATGGTGATGATCTATCACCGTTATTTGAGAGTATCATCAAGAACGTTGCAGCCCCTGATGCGGACGAGAACGGATTGTTTTCGATGTTGGTAACAACGATTGAAGCAGACCCATATCTTGGTCGAATTCTAACTGGTCGTATTTTTTCTGGCTCCGTTAAGCCAAACCAGGCGATTAAAGCGTTAAATGCGAAAAACGAAGTGATTGATCAAGGTCGCGTTCAAAAAATCCTCGCATTTCGTGACGTGACACGTGAGTCACTCGATATCGGTATTGCTGGCGACATTGTTGCAATTGCAGGTATGACGAAAGCAACGGTTGCTGACACATTGTGTGCCACCGAAGTAACCGAAGCCATCCAGGCGCAGCCTGTTGATCCCCCAACTTTGGCAATGACGTTCTCTGTGAATACATCTCCGTTTGTTGGTCAGGATGGCAGCAAAGTTACGTCGCGGATGATCCGTGAGAGATTGATGCGCGAATCTGAAGGTAACGTTGCGATCAAGATTACCGAAACGGAAAACAATGATGCTTTCGATGTCGCAGGACGTGGCGAACTACAACTCGGTGTCCTGATCGAACAGATGCGCCGAGAGGGTTATGAGCTTTCGATCTCACGACCACGGGTTCTTTACCGCGAAGATCCAAAGACGGGTGAAAGATTAGAGCCAATCGAAGAAGTCGTCATTGACGTCGATGAGGAATACTCAGGAATCGTTGTCGAAGCACTTAGTGTTCGAAAAGGCCGTATGACCGAGATGCGTCAAGCGGGTGGCGGAAAGGTTCGCCTCACATTCACGGTCCCTTCCCGTGGTCTTATTGGTTATCATGGTGAGTTTATGACTGAGACCCGTGGTACAGGCGTTCTAAACCGAGTGTTTAGTGAATACGCACCATATCAAGGCTCGGTTCCAGGTCGTCGCAACGGTGTGCTTATTTCTAATGCAACGGGTAAATCAAATGCCTATGGACTTGCTGGACTAGAAGGTCGAGGCATCTTGCTGATTGGTGCAACCGTCCCCGTCTATGAGGGCATGATTGTTGGTGAGCATAGCCGCGAAAATGATCTTGAAGTGAACCCACTCAAAGCTAAGCAACTTACCAACGTTCGTGCATCTGGCACTGATGAAGCCATCAGATTAACGCCGCCGCGCAGGATGAGTTTGGAAGATGCGATTGCTTATGTGAATGATGATGAATTGCTCGAAGTCACACCATTAAACTTAAGATTGCGAAAGCGTTATTTGGATCCGAATGTTCGTAAGAGAGAAGATCGAAAGAAGGACGCTGGTTGAGCTTTGTGTCGCCTGCGGCTAACTTAGTCAGATGAGCACCACAACCACTTCGACCGTGAAAAAAAGTAGCACCGATGAACGACCTGTCGTTCAGGCATCCCGGTTCTGGAGATTATTTCCAGCCGGAATGCGTCGGCGATGGTGGATGTTCCGAGCGCTTGATTTGATCGCGCGACACTTTCCGGTGTTTCGTGCGCGTCGTGGTCTTCTTGTCGTCCGAATGGATGGTATTGGCGATATGGTTTTGTTTCGGCAAAGCCTTGATCACTACGCTGAAGCGTTTGGCGTTTCGCCGAAAGATATTACGATCCTAGGCTGCGAAAGTTGGCGTCGGATTGCAGATCAAATATTTGACGGTTATCAGATTGTTACAATTGATGAGCACGGCTATGCTCGGAGATTGTTATATAGATTCCATATTAATTTGATGGTGCGGCGCTTATCCCCGGATATCACAGTGTGTGACTCTTATTTGCGTCGCGCGATGATGGCAGACAGCCTTGTTTGGGCTTCAAACGCACGCCGAACAGTTGTTTCTATGCCATATGTGAATGAGCCAACACGTTCTGAATTCACATTCTATTTGAGCCAATTCGATGAGATCATTGATACTGGCCCTTATCCCACACATGAAATTCATCGGCATTATAACTTTGTCTCGACGTTGCTGGATAAGCGAGTAACCCCTAGGCCTCCAGTGATTGAATGGCCAACTGAGCGACCGGATTATGCAAAGAGCGGGCCTTACGCGATCATTAATCCTGGGAGTAATGAACCTGGGCGGCGCTGGCCATTTGAATCCTATATAGCGGTCGCAGAAAAATTATTAGACCTTGGATGGCGCGTGGCGTTTGTTGGCACCAGAGGTGAACGTTGGGACGCTGCATTACTTGATCAGTTTGCACGTCGGCCAGGTGTGAGTGATATGACTGGGCAAACAACGCTCCACGAACTCATGAGCCTTATGCTTTATGCAAACCTCGTGATAAGTAATGATACTGGCCCAGCACACCTTTCGATTGCGCTTGGTGCGCCAACGTTAGTGATTGTTGGTGGTGGACATTTTACAAGTTTTGTTCCCTATCCTGAGGACGTATGTCCAAAGAATGCAAAATTCGTTTATGAAGTTATGGATTGCTACCATTGCTTTTGGCGCTGCCATAAACGTGAGAGCAAACACGATGTATTCCCATGTGTATCAGCAATTGCGATCGATGATGTTTGGGAAAAATGTGTTTCTTTAAGTGCGAACCAGCCTCCCCCGCAAGATCTGACGAACGTAGTGTCTTAAGCGATGGTCATGCGCGACCGAATAGATGGTTGGGCAAAAGCCGGTCAGGTTTATCTCGAGTTTCGCGTTATACTAATTTTGCTATTAGGCTTCTCTAGCGGTCTTCCATTGCTTTTGGTTTACGGGACTTTATCAGCTTGGTTGCACGATGAAGGAGTTTCCCTGACCGTTATTGGCTGGTTCTCGGTTGCGAGTAGCGCTTACGCGCTCAAATTTATGTGGGCGCCGTTGGTTGATCGATGTCCGTTGCCGTTTCTCACGCCTCTCATGGGACAGCGTCGAAGTTGGCTCCTGCTTTCACAGCTTTGTATTGTTGGTGCCATTTTGATGTTGGGCGGCTCCAATCCTGGTGATGATCTTACAATGACGGCTATGTGTGCCGTTATCTTGGCGTTCGCATCTGCCACACAAGATATTGTTGTCGATGCGTATCGGATCGAAGTCCTGGATGAAACACGTATGGGTGCCGGGGCATCAAATTATGTTGTTGGGTACCGAATTGCGACATTTGTGTCGGGTGCTGGTGCGCTCATTATTGCTGACCAAGCGGGATGGTTCGCCGCATATGCTGTTATGGCGGCGCTGGTTCTTGTTGGTATTCTCGCGACAATTATTGGGCCTGAACCTGACCGGCCGGCTGATGTAGATGATGTAACAAGATCAGCTCATCAAAGTAAACTTAGCCACACAATTGACGTTTTAAAAAGATATGTTTGGATGCCTTTCGTAGACTTTATGACGCGGCGGAACTGGATCGCTGTTTTGTTATTCATTGCTTTATACAAATATGGGGACGCCCTTTTGGGTGTTATGGCGAATCCTTTCTATTTGGATATTGGTTTTTTAAAAACAGAAATAGGCCTTGTTACAAAGGGCTTTGGTCTTGCGATGACGCTTTTGGGGGGTGTGCTTGGCGGGGCTTTTGTCGTGCGGTTTGGCACGCTCAACGCTTTAATGATTGGTGGCATTCTACAGGCAGCATCAAATGGGGTGTTTGCCTTGCAGGCTTGGATTGGCCCCGAGCTCCTGATGTTATTTGTGACGATTGGCATTGAGAATTTAACGGGCGGGATCGGCACAATTGCGTTTGTCGCATATTTATCCGGTTTGTGTAATGTGGCGTATACCGCGACACAGTTTGCACTATTATCATCGTTAATGGCGTTTACACGAACTGTGCTCGCTTCGGGCGGCGGATGGCTGGCAGATCAAATTGACTGGGTAAGCTATTTCTTACTCACAGGCTTTGCTGCAATTCCAGGACTGATGATGCTGGTGTGGCTTATGCGCCGTCAGATTTCGCCAAAAGACCTTTGATGGCGTTGGCCACAGGCGTGACGGGTATCGAAGACATTTCTCTAGACCCATAATCTCCAGCCCGAATGACATGTATATTTTCGATCATGGGTGGAAATTTTTCATAAACCGTAGGGCCATAAAGTGCAACAAGTGGTGCCCCTGCAACGGCCAGCATATGTGCAATGCCAGAATCGTTTGATACTGCAGCATTTAGTCTTTGTCCGAGTGCAATACTTAGCAAAGGGTCGTAGCCATGTTGTGTAGGTCCATCTCCGATTTGAAGAGGTAAAAGGGCTGTTGGAACTTGGGCGGTGATGATTGGTGTCCATTCTTCTTCTTGTGGTCCAATAAAGAAAACAGGAGTCCCGCCCTCAGTTTCTATTAGTTTTGCGACTTCAATGTATCTCTCGAGTGGCCAGCACTTTGGGCGACCTCCTGACCCAGGTGCAAACCCAATATATCGCGCGCTACTGGGAAGCAATGCGCGCGCATGCTGTTGATGGTGTTCTGGAATATTTAAATCAAGCGAGTTTGGTACCGGGAAGGACGACCCCGTGCATAGCTCTAAGAGATCAAGCATCTGACGCTGCATTGATTTTGGAAATTTATAGTGACGGTTTGGACGCGCCGAAGATAAAAGAAATTTTGCTGCTGGTGAGATGAAATATTGATGTCGAATGCGTTTGGCTGAAAGCGCCGTCCAAAAATTTCGCTGTGTATCTATCACAAGATCAAAATGGCGACCTGATAATGGGCGTTTCCCTATAAGTTCTTTCGGGGTTAAGCCGACACTGCCAAACTCGATGATCTCATCAATGTCATTTGTGATTGAGTGTGCTAAGGCATGCGCATAGACGGTCGTTTCCTTGCCCGCAAACCAAGTGAGTTGAGCGTTTGGAAACGCGCGCCGGAGACCTCGAACAAAGGGTAATTTTAGAAGCCCGTCTCCAAGTCGATCTAGGCCAACGTGCACAAGAACGCTTTTAATCTCATCACAGTTTAGCATTTTGAGAGTATTTCATGATTAACTTCACTGTGCTTCTGAAAACTGTGGAGCGATCGGTGCGCGGGCTTTAGAGTGTCCGCAATCGTAACGACAACGCAATAGATTAACTGAGGAATTCCAAATGAATTTGGACCAAGTACCGATTGGTGATAATCCACCATACGACGTAAATGTGCTGATTGAGATCCCACTTGGCGGCAATCCAGTAAAGTATGAGGTCGATAAGAAGTCCGGCGCTCTTTTTGTTGATCGATTTTTGCATACAGCCATGTACTACCCAACCAATTATGGCTTTGTCCCGCACACATTGTCTGATGATGGTGATCCGATCGATGCCGCTGTTTTGGGTCAAATGCCGGTTATTCCAGGATGTATCATCAAATGTCGACCAATAGGTGTTTTGGTCATGGAAGATGAAAGCGGCATTGATGAAAAATTGTTATGCGTGCCTGTGAATGAATTACACCCTTATTACGCCGACGTGAGCTCGTATCGCGATATACGGCCGGTGCTGATCAATCAAATCCAGCACTTCTTTGAGCACTATAAAGATCTTGAGCCAGATAAGTGGGTAAAGGTCCAGCGTTGGGGTGAAGCCGAAGAAGCGCTTGAACTTACGCGTCAAGCTATTGAGCGAGCCAAAGAAGCAAACGGAGGTTGACGCTTAATGCATCAACTCCATCTGCATATTTGACTGGATAATTATTCTACTGATTCGTGCGCTGTTAGTGCCGCTAGTGTAACCATATCCGAAGCAGTTGCGCCCATTGGGACGATTTGAACTGGTTTGCTTAACCCTTTTATCAAGGGGCCAAGCACAGTTGATTCGCCAATAGATGCCAGCAGCTTGGTGCCGATTTGTGCACTGTGTAAGCCCGGCATAATCAATGCATTTGCTGTATCAGAAAGCCGGCAGAACGGATAATTACCAAGTAGATTTTTGTTCAAGGCAACATCAACAGCCATCTCACCATCGTATTCGAAGTCAGCATTTCGGCTGTCGAGAATTTCGACGGCTTCGCTAACAATTTCAGCCCGTGGCATCGCAGGATGTCCAAAGTTTGCAAAAGAAATCAATGCAACGCGTGGCTCATGACCAAAGCGTCGAATTTCTGCCGCCGTTTGCTGTGCAATATCTGCAAGTTCAACGGCGTTTGGTGACTCATGAACTGCCGTATCAGCAACAAACAATGTCCGTCCGCGGTCTATGACCATGGACAACCCCATGACCCGTGCGCCAGGAGCAGGATCAATGACAGACGAAATGTTGTTCATCGCAGCATGATAATTGCGGGTTAGGCCTGTTACCATTGCGTCGGCGTCGCCCATTGCGACCATGCATGCGGCAAAGATATTGCGGTCTTGATTGACCATGCGTTGGCAATCGCGTTTCAAACTTCCTTTGCGCTGAAGGCGCTTGTAGAGATATTCGGCATAATCCGTATTTCGTGAGCTCAATCGCGCATTCTGGATCTGCATCCCATCATTCTTGCCAAGGCCGAGTGTCTTCATGGTTTCTAAGACACGCTCCTCACGGCCAACCAGAATTGGCGTGCCATACCCTGCATTAAAGAAAGCGTGGGCCGCACGGATAGATTTTTCTTCTTCACCTTCGGCGAACACAACACGACGTGGGTTTTTCCGAATCTTGTCGAGTATGTTCTGTAAATTACCTACAATTGGATTGAGGCGTGCAGACAACTCAACTGTGTATGCATCCATGTCTATAATGGGTTTTTGCGCAACGCCGGAATCCATTGCTGCTTGGGCAACGGCTTTTGGCACTGCAACAATGAGCCTTGGATCAAATGGTGTGGGGATTAAATAATCCGGGCCATATTGGAGGTGCGCACCAGAGTATGCTGCATCAACTTCATCTGGTACGTCTTCACGCGCTAAATTTGCAAGTGCGTGTGCTGCAGCAATTTTCATTTCTTCATTGATGCGGCGTGCACGAACATCAAGGGCACCCCTGAAGATATAAGGAAAACCAAGAACATTATTAACCTGGTTTGGATAATCTGAGCGACCTGTTGCCATGATCGCATCATCGCGAACAGCTTTTACATCTTCGGGCGTAATTTCTGGGTCAGGATTAGCCATTGCAAAAATGATTGGCTGATCCGCCATGGATGCGACCATGTCTTTATTCACCGCACCCTTAACGGAAAGACCAATAAAGACATCAGCACCTTTCATGGCATCAGCTAATGAGCGGGCATCGGTATCTACCGCTTGTGCTGATTTCCACTGGTTCATACCAGCCTCGCGGCCGCGGTAAATAACGCCTTTGGAATCACACATGGTAATGTTTGAAGCGGTAACACCCATTGCCTTCATTAAATCGGCACAGGCAATTGATGCTGCACCAGCCCCATTGATAACAATGTTGGAATTGGAAAGCGTGCGACCTGTTAACTCGATTGCATTAATCAATGCCGCCGCGGTAATGATGGCTGTTCCATGTTGATCGTCATGAAAAACAGGGACGTCCAGCAAATCACGTAAGCGCTCTTCAACCATGAAGCATTCTGGCGCTTTAATATCTTCGAGGTTTATACCACCAAAGGAATTGCCAAATAGGCGAACGCTTTCGACGATTTCATCAACATTTTCAGAGAAAACTTCAACATTGAACGCGTCCACATCTGCAAACCGTTTAAAAAGAACACATTTCCCTTCCATCACGGGTTTGCTTGCGAGTGGTCCGATATTGCCAATGCCCAGAACAGCTGTGCCGTTTGAAATTACAGCGACCATATTGCCGCGCGCGGTATAATCATAAACCCGAGTTTCATCTTCATAAATGGCCAGACAAGGTCCGGCGACGCCCGGTGAATACGCAAGAGTCAGGTCACGTTGGGTGGTTAGAGGCTTTGTTGGCTGAATTTCAATTTTGCCCGGCTTGCCTTCAGCATGCATCCGCAATGCCTCTTGATAGAGGAGCTCGGTAGCGCGTTCGTCCATGATTGTCTCTCCAAGGATGTCGACATCTGTTTTATTGTTTCGCCCAATGATCAATTGTCGATGTTTTATTTCCGAACCCCCATATTGCCTAGTAGAACAAAAAGTGCAACGACGCGTGTGTGAATAGTATCTGATATGCTAAGCTTTGCTCAGTTTACACTCAAATAAATCGCTTTTGCCCATGAACGACCTTACACACGCGAAAGAAAAAGAATCGACGAATGGCACAGTTGCGTCAGGCGACAAGCCTTTGACGCCGATGATGGCCCAATATCTGAATATAAAGCACGATCATCCAGACGATCTTCTGTTTTATCGTATGGGCGATTTCTATGAATTGTTCTTTGATGACGCTGTTGCGGCGTCGGCTGCACTTGATATTGCTCTGACGAAACGGGGCAAGCATCTGGGTGAAGATATTCCGATGTGCGGTGTTCCGGTCCACAGTCATGAGACATATTTAAACCGTCTCATTCGAAAAGGTTTTCGTGTTGCCATCTGTGAGCAGACTGAGGACCCAGCGGAAGCCAAAAAGCGTGGGGCAAAATCAGTTGTGCGGCGTGAGGTTGCACGTGTTGTAACACCAGGCACAATTTTTGAAGATGTTCTGCTTGAAGCGAAGCGGGATAATTATTTGGCGTGTATCGCTAAGGCTCAAACCCAGTTTGCAGTCGCGTGGTTGGATATATCGACGGGTTCTTTTAGAACTCAGGCGGCTCATCCAGGCGATCTCGCTACAATTTTAGCCCGTCTTGATCCGGGCGAAGTGTTGATAGCTGACGGATTGATGGGTGATGCGTTACCTGATCAGGTGCTTTTTGATGTTGAAGACCGGCTGACGACCTTGCCGACGAGCCGTTTTGACAGTGAGAATGGTCGCGCGCGACTTCACGAACTGTATGGCGTGAAGACACTTGATGCCTTTGGCGATTTTTCGCGCGCTGAAGTTGCTGCTGCCGGTGCGCTCGTTGATTACGTGCTCTTGACGCAAAAAGGTAGCTTACCGCGCCTTCACCCACTCGCAAAGGTCGAAGTGGGCACGGTGATGGAAATTGATGCAGCGACGCGTCGAAACCTTGAACTCACCCAAACAATGTCTGGTGATCGTAAGGGCAGCTTGCTTAGCGCCGTTGATAAGACCCTAACGGGCGGTGGGGCAAGATTATTGGCGTCTCGAATAGCAGCGCCTCTTATGGATCCAAAACAGGTAAACGCCCGCTTGGACCTTGTTTCTACTTTCTATGCTGATACATCGGCGCGGGATGATTTGCGCACACTTTTAAAATCTATACCCGAATTTGCGCGCGCACTTAGCCGCGTTACGCTTGAGCGTGCAGGGCCCAGGGATATTGGTGCCATTCGTACGGGCTTGAGCGTTGCAGAGAAAATTAAGGCAGCCCTTAGGGAAATGCCGACAATATCTTTGTCTCAGGACCTGCCAGAAATTCTCACTGACCTTGTGGGTCATGAAGCGCTATTGGATGAGCTTAATCGCGCAATGGTAGCGGAACCCTCTGTAAGCCTCAATGACAGCGGGTTTATTAATCGGGGCTACCATGCTCATTTAGATGAATTGATCGAAATGCGTGATGAGAGCCGTCGTTTGATCGCAGCGCTGCAAAGCCGTTACGCGACGGAAACAAAGATTCAAGCGCTCAAGATCAGACATAATAATGTACTGGGTTACTTTATTGAAGTGCTCAAGATCAGACATAATAATGTACTGGGTTACTTTATTGAAGTGACGGCAAGGCAGGCAGATCAGATGCCGACAGACCCGGAAAGTCCGTTCATCCATCGCCAAACAATGGCCAATGCTGTGCGGTATACCACGGTAGAGTTAAATGATTTAGAGGCCGAGATTTCCCGTGCTGCGGAGCGTGCATTGGCGCTAGAGCTTGAAATCTTTAAAAAAATGGCTGACGAGATAATTAAATGTAGTACTGCGATTGATGCAACTGCGCATGCGATTTCCGTCCTTGATGTTGCGTCTGCCAGTGCGGAATTAGCGATTGATCATGTGTTTGTCCGGCCTGAAATAGATGACAGTGAGGCATTTACAATTGAAGGCGGTCGTCATCCTGTTGTGGAACTAGCGCTCAAGCACATGGGTGAGAGCAGCTTCGTTGCTAATGATTGTCGGCTCGAGGCTGGTGATGCGGATAATCCTGGTGCACGGTTGTGGTTATTAACGGGCCCAAATATGGCCGGTAAAAGCACGTTTCTTCGTCAGAATGCGTTGCTTGCTGTCTTGGCTCAGGCGGGCATGTTTGTGCCGGCAACGCGGGCGCATATCGGCATTGTTGATCGATTGTTCTCACGCGTTGGTGCGGCAGATGATCTTGCTCGGGGTCGTTCTACATTTATGGTCGAAATGGTAGAGACCGCGGCGATCCTTCATCAGGCGGGCCCAAGGGCTTTGGTTATTTTGGATGAGATTGGTCGCGGAACATCAACCTATGACGGTTTATCAATCGCTTGGGCCGTTGTTGAGCATTTACACGAAATCAATTGCTGTCGGGGTTTGTTTGCGACGCACTACCACGAGCTCACCACGTTGGCTGAGAGATTATCCAGTCTTACGTGCTATACAATGCGCGTGAAAGAATGGAAAAATGATGTCGTTTTCTTACACGAAGTTGGCCAAGGCACAGCAGATCGATCATATGGAATACATGTTGGCCAACTCGCTGGACTGCCACCTAATCTTGTTAAGCGCGCCGAAGAGGTCTTAAAGCGGTTGGAATCGACGGATAAGAAGCCAACCCAAGACTTAGGCGCAGACTTGCCATTGTTCTCTGCCCTTCAAGCGCAATCAAAAGCTGTTATAAAAGAAAGTTTGATTGAAGATGCAGTTAATAAAATTAATCCAGATACCTTGACGCCACTTGAGGCACTTGAAACGCTGTATAAGCTTAAATCATTAAGCGTAGAAGAAAATTAACAAGAATAACGCATAAATCTTATTTGTGTACTTGTTGCACAAATCTGTCTCTGTTTCCGATTTTGAGTCGCCTTGAATGTGATCGTTAAAAAATGAACGAATTTTTTCCCCTACAAACGGTCAGTTGAGATATAAACCCATCTATGGCACGCATTTTAAAACCCCGTGAGATTATCGATAGAAAAGCACTTTTAGGTCAGCTTGATGAAATACTTGGCTGGTCAGGCTACAATACGGATACTCAGCGAGATATTTTTCAGATCTACAAATCCGCTCTTGAGTCAGGACGCTTGGAAATCCGTCGTAGATTTGAAGCTGGCGAGCAATCTGGCGGTAAAACGGTTGTTGCGGGCTCATACCTTCTTGATCAATTAATTCGGGTGGTTTTTGAAGTGGCAGCTGAGCACGCCTTTCCAATCGGCGTCGAGACGGCCGGTGATGCGATGTCGGTGGTGGCAACAGGTGGATATGGACGGGGCGAACTTGCGCCTCAATCAGACATCGATTTGATGTTCTTGCTTCCCTATAAGCTTACGCCCCGTACGGAACAAGTTGTCGAATATGTTCTCTATACCCTATGGGACCTGGGCTTAAAGGTCGGGCATGCAACGCGTTCGGGCGATGAAGCGATACGCTTGGCAAAAGAAGACCTTACGATCCGAACCAGCCTATTAGAATCACGATTGATCGCAGGCGATGCTAAGCAATTTGAAGACTTTGAGCGTCAATTTAAAACATCCGTTATCGATGGTACCGGCAACGCATTTGTTGAACAAAAATTAGACGAGCGAGATGGTCGACACGCGCGTATGGGTGATACGCGCTATGTACTTGAGCCAAACATCAAGGAAGGCAAAGGAGGGCTTCGTGATCTGCAGACGTTGATGTGGATCGCTAAGTATCTTTATGACGCCCGGAGCATTGATGATCTCAAACTAAAGGGCGTCCTCACGGCAGACGATGCGCGGCGCTTTGATAAGGCCCAAGAATTTCTTTGGACGGTGAGATGTCATTTACATTATCTGGCGGATCGCCCCGAGGAGCGTTTGACTTTTAATGTGCAAACCGAAATGGGCGAGCGCATGGCATATACCGACCACGCAGGTTTGAGCGGTGTTGAACGTTTCATGAAGCATTACTTCTTAATTGCAAAGGATGTCGGTGATCTAACGCGGATCATCTGCGCAGCGCTCGAAGAGCAACATAAAACAAAGAGCAAAAGGTTTCGATTGCCGACCTTTGGGCTTGGTGGGCCGAAAATTGATGGCTTTAAAGTCGATGGAGATCGGATTTCAGTCGAGAGTGATGACTTGTTTGCGACAGATCCGCCCAAGCTTCTGGATTTGTTTTGGCAGGCGCAAAAACATGATCTCGATATTCATCCGAATGCCCTGAGATTGGTTACAAAAAATCTTCGACGTATCACGCGAAAGCTGCAGAACGATGTGACCGCGAACCAGACTTTTGTGAATATATTAACGGGGCCCGATCCCGATAAAACGTTAGTGCGGATGAATGAGTCTGGGGTGTTTGGTAAATTTGTCCCTGACTTTGGGCGGGTTGTCGCCCAAATGCAGTACGACATGTATCATGTGTATACCGTGGACGAGCATACGATCCGCGCAATTGGCGTTTTGCATGGCATCGATACAGGCCGTTTGATTGATGACCATCCTGTCGCTTGTTCTGTGATTAGCGAAGTTCAGTCGAAACGGGCGCTGTATCTAGCTGTGCTACTTCATGACATTGCAAAAGGTCGAGGTGGAGATCATTCAGAGCTTGGCGCAGAAATAGCACTAAAGCTCGGGCCAAGGATGGGCATGAGCGAATGGGAAACAGAGACTGTTGCATGGCTCGTCGAAAAACATCTTTTGATGAGCAATACGGCATTTAAGCGCGATATAGATGACCCAAAAACAGTTGCGGATTTTCGTGAGATTGTTCAGTCACCAGAACGCCTGCGTTTACTGCTCATTCTGACAGTTGCCGATATTCGGGCCGTTGGGCCAAATGTCTGGAATGCCTGGAAAGCCGGCCTTCTACGTGAGCTCTACTGGCAAACACGTGAAGCCATGTACGGGGAAACACCAAAAGACCGGCTGGCGAAACGATCCGAAAATGCCAAACATAAATTACGCGACGCGCTTGAAGCTCAAGCGCCAAGATGGTCTGACGAAGACATTGAGTATCATTTTGATCTCGCAAGAGAGACGTATTGGTTATCATTTGATACCGAAACACTGGTAAGGCATGCAGAGATAACGCGCATGTCCGCTTCGGAAGACAAGAAACTCCACATCGAACTGCACTCAGATGAAGCGCAGGCAGCCACCGAAGTTTTAGTATATACAGCAGACCATCCGGGACTGTTTTCAAAAGTAGCCGGGGCTTTATCCCTAGGCGGCGTAAGTATTGTGGACGCAAAAGTTATAACACTAAACAATGGCATGGCTCTAGATACATTCTGGGTTCAGGACGCGCAATCGGAGGCAATATCCGGTTCGGCTAGAATGGAACGCATTACGGCGCGGATTGAACGTAATATCCGGTTCGGCTAGAATGGAACGCATTACGGCGCGGATTGAACGTGCATTATCAGGCGTTGCGTCCCCTGCATATGAATTAAGAGAAGCGCGCGCAAATGCGATGCTATCGAGAACGAGTGTATTCAAAGTTCCACCTCGGGTCCTCATTGATAATAATGCAAGTCGCACCCATACGGTTATTGAAGTTAACGGGCGCGACCGCCTCGGGTTTTTGCATGATATCACAGATGTGATTACGCATGCAGGACTACAGATTTCATCAGCACATATTTCAACATACGGCGAGCGAGTCGTTGATGTGTTTTATGTGAAAGACATCTTTGGTTTGAAAATGGAACAACCAACCAAAATCAAGACTGTGAGAGGGAAGCTTCTTGCTGCCATCGATACGGTCCAATCAAAGAACAAACCAGAGGCTGCTGAGTGAGGATGCCTACTCGATTGTTGGCCGCCATGGGCTTGCCTCAATTCTATTATAGACCCGAAACATGAATCTCGTTCGCGCAATATCTGCTATTGGCTCGATGACGATGTTAAGCCGTGTCTTCGGTTTCGTTCGCGATATCTTGGTTGCACAATTTTTGGGTGCAGGCGCTGTTGCTGATGCTTTTGTCGTGGCGTTCCGGTTTCCAAATTTATTCAGGCGGTTATTTGCAGAAGGTGCCTTCGCCGCTGCATTTGTACCGATGTTCTCAAGAAGCCTTGAAGGTGAAGGGGATGAAGCGGCCAGAAAATTCGCTAGCGAAGCGTTTAGTGTCCTTGCATTAATACTATTCGCATTTGTCGTTTTTGCTGAAATTTCCATGCCCTGGTTGATGCCATATCTCGCCCCGGGATTTGATAATGTTCCAGGTAAAATGGAAATGGCGACAGAGTTCTCAAGGATCGCATTCCCATATCTCTTTTTCATATCGCTCGTCGCGCTGCTATCTGGGGTGCTGAATGCGTACGGAAAATTTGCTGGGGCCGCCGCAGCGCCTGTTCTGCTAAACATCACGCTCATTGCGGCCCTATTGGGATTTGGTGGGTCCGATGAAGAATCTGGGCGTACACTTGTTTGGGGTGTTTTTGCAGGTGGTGTCGTTCAGCTTATTTGGCTATTTTGGCATTGTCGCAAAATTGGTTTCACCGTTAAAATCAGTGCGCCAAAGCTCAGCGAAAAAGTACGTACCCTTGGCAGCCGTATCCTTCCCGTGATGTTTGGCGCAAGCTTGTATCAAATCAATCTGTTGATCGGCACTATCTTGGCGACAACAATTTCTGATGGCGCAGTTTCATATCTGTACTATGCGGACCGGGTGACTCAATTGCCATTGGGTGTCGTGGGAATTGCAGTTGGTACGGCACTCCTACCAATGATTTCAAGACAATTGGAAGCGGGTGATGTTGACAAGGCGAACGCGGCACAAAACCGCGGGACTGAGCTTGCATTATTATTGACTGTCCCAGCCGCAATCGCTTTGGTGGTCATACCAGAACCGATTATCAGTGTGTTATTTGAGCGAGGTGCATTTGGGGCTGATGCGAGTGAGGCGACGGCTATGGCGCTTATGGCTTATGCCATTGGTCTGCCAGCTTACGTTGGAATACGTGTATTTACGCCAGGGTTTTTCGCGCGCGAAGATACAGCGACACCAGTGCGCATTGCTGCAGTTTCTATCGTCGTCAATGTTGCTTTGAATCTATGGCTGATAAACTATTTTGGACATGTGGGCATTGCGCTCGCATCCAGTATATCTGCGTGGCTAAATGTCGTATTGCTGGTTTTTTTCTTGTCGCGTCGGGGTCATTATCAAGCTGATCGTCGTTTAGTGATGCGGATCGCTGGAATTCTTGGCGCCAGTGCCGTCATGGCTGCTGTTTTATGGTTTGGCGCGGCTTGGGCCGTGCCATGGCTTTCCGGAACGATCATCGAAAAGGTCGTTTCCTTAACCGCCCTCGTCGTCGGGGGTGGTATCGTTTACTTAGGCGCGGCACGTGTCTTTGGTGTATTTTCAATTGCCGAAATCAAAGCGAGTGTTTGTGGCGCTAGGCAGAGCAATTGATACCTCGCTTGACCGGTTCCGAGCAACGGGCGATAAACCGCGCCTGACTTCAAAGTGGGATTGAATATGAACCAACGAATATTTTCTGGCGTACAGCCAACCGGCAACCTGCATCTTGGGAACTATCTGGGCGCTATTCGTAATTGGGTAAAGCTCCAAGACGATTACGAATGCTTGTTCTGCGTTGTTGACCTTCATGCAATCACAGTTTGGCAGGAGCCAGAGAAGCTACGTCAATCCACTCGTGATGTTGCCGCTGCATTAATAGCTGCCGGCGTCGATCCCAAAGAACAGATCATCTTTAATCAATCCCAAGTTCCAGGACATGCAGAACTTGCATGGATCTTTAATTGTGTTGCGCGGATGGGTTGGCTTGGACGAATGACGCAATTCAAAGAAAAGGCAGGCAAAGATCGTGAAAACGCATCTGTTGGCCTCTTTGCGTATCCAAGCCTCATGGCAGCAGACATACTTTTATATAAAGGTACCCATGTTCCTGTTGGTGAAGATCAGAAACAGCATCTGGAGCTTGCACGAGATATCGCACAAAAATTCAATAACGATTTCAAAACAGAAACGTTTCCTATCCCCGAGCCGCTTATTCTTGGTACGTCGACACGCGTGATGTCGCTCAAAGATGGCACGAAGAAAATGTCTAAGTCGGACCCTTCGGACTTATCGCGGATTAACATGACCGACGATGCGGACACGATCGCGCGTAAGATTAAAAAGGCAAAAACGGATCCAGATTTATTGCCAGATACAGTTCAAGGTCTTGATGGGCGGCCAGAAGCACGGAATCTTCTGGGCATTTATGCGACTTTGGCAGAAACGACGGTTGATCAAGCGGTTCAAACATTTGCTGGCCAGCAGTTTTCGGCACTGAAAACTGAACTTTCAGATGTGGCGGTCGCTAATTTAGCGCCAATCCAAGATGAATATCGGAGATTGCTCGCGGATAAGGGCCATGTTGATAGCGTTTTGGCAGACGGTGCAGAGCGCGCGCGCACCATGGCAGAGCCTGTATTACGAGAAGTTCAAGACGTTATTGGCTTCCTTCGAGTGAAGCTTTCTAGAAAACCTACGTGAGTTAAACGTCTTTGTGACTTGCATCGACAAGGCAACTGCCCCAATTAAGTGTTACAATGCCAAGGCATAACGTTGCATACTATTAAACCTTCGCAGCACTTTAAAGTTGGAGAACAACATGTTTATTCAGACCGAGAGCACACCTAATCCCGCGACTTTGAAGTTTTTACCGGGAAAGGCAGTGATGCAAAGCGGCACAGCCAACTTTGCAGATCAATCTGAAGCGGGACGGTCTCCATTGGCAGTTCGGTTATTTTCGATTGAAGGTGTTGCAGGCGTATTCTTGGGCTCAGATTTTGTCACAGTGACTAAAAGTGATGACAAGGAATGGGATGTTATGCGTCCTCAAATCCTCGTCCTCAAATCCTAGGTGGGATTATGGAACATTACCAATCCGGTCGAGCGATTATTGATAACGATGAAAGCGCGGATGCGTCAGATGATGATTCGGAAGATGATCCAATCATTAAACAGATCAAAGAGTTAATTGATACGCGCGTGCGCCCTGCTGTTGCGCAAGATGGCGGCGATATTGTCTTTAAAGGCTTTGAAGGCGGCATTGTATCGTTACATATGCAAGGCGCTTGTGCTGGTTGTCCAAGCTCTACAGCGACACTAAAGCATGGGATTGAAAATATGCTTAAGTATTACGTGCCTGAAGTTCAGGAAGTCCGCGCCGTCGAATAAGGCGACCACAAAACCCCAATATATTGACATTTTTTAACTTTGGATGTACACCCACTGACATCGGTCATGTGATGAACCTAGTTTGTTAACCATAATTGATTGACTAGCAGAGGCCTGACAGGTGAAAATGCCGCAGGCTTCAAGGATTGTCAGAATACCCAGGGCAAGAGTAACGAGAGAACAGGGGCTATGCTGCCGCGAATAGGGTCACATTGAGAGCATTTATGACGACTCGAAAATTTGACCGAATCATTCTTTGTTTTATCGGCGGCGCTGTTTTAGCGACAGCTACAGCAAGTATCGTGAGCCCGAATTCAGGTCTGACGGTAGCACCGCGTGTCTCTTTCGATAGTGCCCGCGCAGAGGCTATACCTCTAAATCAAAACGCTCGAAGCTCCGCTTCTGGAGGTATCGAATCCGCCTCTAGATATGATATTGAATCACTACGTAAGGTTCAGGACCTCGCCCAGGGCTTTAAAGAAATCGGCTATAATTTAGATGGCGTTCGTGACGATGCGCTGGTGCCACGCGTATTTTTGGCGGAACTGCCGCATGACCTTAATGAAACCGCTGAAGTTTCACTCAAGAAAACTGTTTTCTTCAAAATGATGCTGCCTCTTATTTTGAATGAGAATGAGCGAATTCTTGCGGATCGGAACCGTCTGCACCAAATTAAAATATCCATGGCGCTTGGGGCTAAAATTGAAGCGCGTGACCGTCTATGGTTGGCCGTCTTGGCAGAGCGTTACAAACTAAAAGATGAAAATATAGATGTATTGTTAAGGCGTGTTGATATTGTGCCGCCGTCATTGGCAATGGCACAGGCTGCTGAAGAAAGCGGCTGGGGAACGTCAAGGTTTGCGCGAACTGCGAATGCACTATACGGCCAGTGGACAACGTCAGATGGAAAGGGAATTATTCCAGAAGATCGCCCCGAAGGTATGGACCATAAAGTTAGAGCCTTCGATAATCTGGCGCAGTCGGTCTCCGCGTATATGCGTAATCTAAATACGCACAGGGCTTACCGCGAGTTCCGCAAGCATCGGAAATCCATTCGTGGCAAAGGACAGGCATTGAATGGTTCCGTTCTGGCAGAAAATTTAACGCGTTATTCTGAGCGCGGCAAGAAGTACGTTGATAGTGTACGTGCAATTATCAATGTAAATCAGTTGCTTGGGTTGGATGATGCTCAGCTCGTAAAAGACGATGCTGACGATCAATCAGTCTGATTTTTCTTAGGCACATAATATTGTCGGCCTAACCAATACCAAATCCCATTGCCAGCAGGAATCGTGCAGTTGAGGCGTGTGCGCCCCGGTGGCATTGCTTTATCTGCGCGCACTTCAAATCTAGACCCTAAGCGCTGTACCATAAGTTTTTCAACGTGTGATCCATAGCAATTCAGACGATCGAGGCCTTTGTCAGGCCAAGTCACGGTAAACCCGATAAGTGGCGCAACGTGTGATCCATAGCAATTCAGACGATCGAGGCCTTTGTCAGGCCAAGTCACGGTAAACCCGATAAGTGGCGGGTTCGTTTTTCCAATTGTTGGATCGTCCGGTGTGATGTCAGCTACGCGAACAGGTAAAGCATTGGCAGCGAGTTTAAATCGATCAATAGATCCAAATGCTTCGTTCATCGCAAATCGGGGCAAGTAGTACATTTCCCCACCGGTTCCGATTGCGCCTGAATGCTGACCGAATGCGGCTACAAATCCTGCTTTTTTTACTAACGCCATTATTTCGAGATTAGCTTCGCCATAAGGGTAAGCGAATAAATCAGGGGTATTGCCTAATTTAGCTTCAAACTGTTCATTCGATTGGCTTAGTTCGTCAATTATTTTGGCGCGGCTCAGATCAGCCATATGCGGATGAAATTTTGTTTGACTGCCAATGGTGACGCCTTCTTCGGATATCTCTCGAAGTTGCTCCCACGACATATATCTTGGTAATTGCTTATCAACGGGATCCGTGGCGACAAAGACGGTTAACGGTAACCCTGCTTCTTTCAAAATTGGCCATGCTCGTGAATAGACAGAAGAATAAGCATCATCGACGGTCAAGCCGACAGTCTTTGGTGGCAACGCCTCGCCGTTTCTAAGAGCAGCAATAATTTTTGGCAATGACACGACGTTGTATCCACCATTTTTGAGCTCAGCAACGTGTTCGCGAAACTGATCCATCGTAACGTTTGTTGAAGGAAAATCTTGTTCGCCAAACCGATGGTACATTATGACGACGGCCTGGGTTGGCGGTGCGTCTGCTCGAACGTCGCTGGTTAGCGGTGATAAGCTAATGCTTATGGTGCTCAAGATAATAGCGGCGAATGCCAATATAATACGGTGTAACATTCCATATGCCTTTTTTGATCACAATCGATTAGAACATGAGTGGTTTACTAGACCTTAGCAAGAATCGTTGCGGATTGTGAGAAACATCATCAACATTATGAAAACGTTAGACGTATCGTTTGTGACGATGCGCACGAGAATTTAAACATTTAGACGGAGACCGACTATGCGGCAATGCTTAGATGAAAACGCTTTGGATTTAATGTTCAGAAAAGCGCGGACACAAAACGATTGGCTCCCGTTGCCTGTTGAATCAAAGGTACTGGAGGCGATTTGGGATGATGCACGCATGGGGCCAACAAGTGCGAATTGTAGTCCAGCGCGCATGGTCTTTGTCACCACAAAGGCAGCAAAAGAGAAATTGCGTCCAAGCTTGATGGAAGGAAACGTCGAGAAAGTCATGGACGCCCCTGTCACGGTAATAATTGGTTATGACACAGCATTCTATGAAAAATTACCCGTATTATTTCCGCATACAGATGCAAAATCATGTTTCATCGGAAACGACGATTTAATCCAAGAAACAGCTTTCTGGAATGGCACATTACAGGCGGCCTACTTGATGCTTGCTGCCCGGGCGCATGGTCTGGATTGTGGGCCAATGTCTGGCTTCGAGAATGAACAGGTTGATGATATATTTTTTAAGGGCACGACGATTCGATCCAACTTCATTTGTAGTTTAGGTTACGGTAGCGATAAAAAACTATATCCAAGAGGCCCGCGGCTATCGTTTGCCGAGGCGTGCCGCGTCGAATAAACATGAGTGCCTGGAGATCTCCACGCTTTGTTGAAGAAAAAACAGGAAGCCCTCGTGAGCAGGAATGTAATCTCTGCAAGCATTTATGTTGTGTTGGTTGTGGTGGCGATCATATCGCGTATTTGGCCATTTCCATTTGACCGCGAGATTGGTATTGCCCTTACAGTTCTCTTCTTGAGCTTGGAAATCCTTCGTGCGCCTCCTCTGCAGCGAAATGTTGGCGGTCTGATATTTTTCTCTGGTGCAGCCGCGTTATGGGCTGGCGGAGATCTTATTGGCGGCTTGATGGATGGCCTGGAGCGCTCACAAATTTTTCTGGTGATGTTCTTTGCTGTGACCTGGCTTAGAGAGCCTGCAGTGACCAGCCCTTCACTTCGACTGCTACGTGATTCCGTTATCGCGCAACCTGCGGGGCGGAGATATCCAATTCTTTGGCTAAGCGCGCATTTCTTAGGGTCGGTTCTGAATTTAGCTGCAATGAGTTTGCTTTCGAGTATGGCAGGGGAGCAAAAAGATCGGCGCCTTAAGAAAAGATTATCGATTGCGTTGATGATGGGGTTCACGACGGCGTCAACGTGGGGGCCATTTTATGTAAGTATAGCGGTTGTTCTTACAGCGATCCCAAGTGTCCGGTGGATTGAAATAGCGCCCTTAGGCTTTGTCCTTTCAATGCTATTGTTGTTCGTTGGATGGGGGTATGATCGATTATTTCTTCGTGAGAAAGCGGCAACCGAAGGGCACCGCGAAGCTGTGCCAATGACTTTACAAACGGTCGGGCGGTCGGCATTTCTTTTATTACAGTTGATCGTTCTTGTGATGGGTGCGCATGAGATTATAGGGCTGTCTATTCCCATCGCGTTGGGTGTGATTGGGCCGCCGTTCGCAATTGCATGGGCAGCTATGCAGGCACGCAAAGGACACCGTTGGGCTAGTGGCGCCAAGCCTCTGCTTTATCGAATATTTATCAATCTCCCTGAATTGCGGAATGAGGCTGTTGCTTTCGTTGCCGCATCAGTTCTAGGCGTTGGCGTATCAAAGGTCCTGCCTCCCGAAGTGATAAGTGCTCAACTTCAGTCCCTTAATATCACAGGGGATGCCGTCATTGTTTCTCTGGTATTCGGCATGACACTTGCTGGCGTTGCAGGCCTACATCCGGTTATCCTTGCGATATTGGTAGGCGAGGTGATGCCGCCTGAAATCATTGGTGTTGCACCAGAAGTGATGGCAATAGCTATGCTTGGTGTGTGGGGGACATCAACGATGGTGTCTCCGTTCTCGGCCACAACATTGTTTATGGCGCGGGTTGTGAATGTGCCAAGCCATGTGATTGCATGGCGATGGGATGTCCCCGTTGTTCTTCTTTCGGCAAGTGTCGTTGCGGCGTATATCGTTACAATCCGTCACTTGCTGTACTCATAAGGACGAAGCTGCAATGACGCTTATGCTAGGGATTGATACCGCAACGACAGGATGTTCAGTTGCTCTAATGGACGGTGCAACGTGTCTTGCTGAAAATCAGTCAAGGATGCCTCGTGGGCAATCTGAAGCCCTTGCCCCAATGATTGAAGACGTCATGAAGTCGGCCGGCATCTCATTTGATCGTCTCGACGGCATTGCCGTGACGCGTGGCCCTGGTGCATTCACGGGACTAAGGATCGGTCTCGCAGCGGCCCGGGCAATGGCGTTATCGATTGTAAAGCCATGTATCGGCATCACAACGTTTGATTCCTTATCAGCGCAGGCACGGCAGCGTGAAAATATAGAAACCGGTACGGCATTGCTTGTCGCTATTGAAAGTAAGCGAGCAGAAATATTCGTCAGCATGTATGGATTTGACGGTGCGTTGTTGATCGAGCCGAGTGCGCTGCGACCTGAAGCTATTGAAAAGATGCCTGAGGGCATCACCTCGGTCATCATTGTTGGGGATGCATCCCAAAAGGTTGAAAGCGCACTCATTGGTCGCGTAGACGTGCGACGTATTGAAGACATCGAAGTTCCTGACGCTAAAGTCGTTGCTAATTTTGGGTTAAATCTTTTGGGAACGCCTGAATTAGCAACGCCAACGCCGTTTTACCTCCGGCCGCCAGACGCTTCTATACCAAAACAAAAGTAGAGACTTCAGGCTTCTTTCTTGATCCACAAAGTATAGATATCAGCTTCGGTGCTTTCAGGCTCGATGCCTAGAATGGTATGGCCGTGCTGACGTGCTGATTTTGGCACATTTTCCAGGGGCTCATTGCCTTTGAGGCGAACTTCCAAGACGTCGCCAACAGCGATTTTTTCAATCATCAGCTTGGTTCGCACGAATGTCATTGGACAAATAAAGCCCGTTATATCAATATGATGATCAGATATAATTGTATCCGGTTTATGGTTTTCTGTTGTCATGTCTATCACTTTAGCCGCTCTCTGAATTTACTTGTGCAGACTGATGTTTTTAAGCTTTGTGGACAATCAATTCTTTTGTTCATTTAAACTATGCTCCCAAAAACATAGTGCCTGTGACTGTAATCGTATATTATGTATAGAAGCGCTAAGAAGATTGGCTTGGGCCGCAAATCTGACATGAAGAAACCAAGTAAATGATAGATTGCTTCTCGTGTATTTACAGTCGAGGTCTTCACATGTGATTGATAGCGGGCTACCATCAAAAAAATATCATTTAGGGGACGCAAATGGGCGAAACTCGCCTTGAGAGATTGTGCATCGAAAAAGGCATGAAAATGACCGAGCAACGGCGTATTATTGCGCGTGTTCTGTCGGTTGCTGATGATCACCCAGATGTTGAGGAAGTTTATCGCCGCGCATCTGAACTAGATTCTAAGATTTCTATTGCAACGGTTTATCGAACAATGCGCTTGTTTGAAGATGAGGGCATTGTTGATCGTCATGATTTTGGTGATGGCCGCGCGCGCTATGAGGAAACCTCTGAAGAGCATCATGATCATTTAATCGATGTTAAATCTGGTCGCGTGATTGAATTCCACAATGAGGAAATTGAGGCCCTACAAGAGCGCATTGCTCGCGAGCACGGCCTTAAGCTCGTTGACCATCGGCTTGAGCTGTATGGCGTGCCATTGACGGAGCCAGATCAGAAGAGATGAGCAATGATGAGTGAGACGTGTTTGCCTTGACAGACCAGCATCAGATTATCATGTTCCGCGCCCCAATGCCTTGTCACGTATACAAGCATGAATTCCGTATATTTTGGATAGTGAAGACGTATTGAAAAAATCGGTCCACATTAAGTCATATGGCTGCCAAATGAATGTTTATGATGCATCGCGTATGGCTGATGTATTGGCACCATTAGGGTATGTGTCAGCAGATGAGATGACAGGCGCCGATCTTGTTATTTTAAACACCTGCCATATTCGCGAGAAGGCCGCAGAAAAAGTGTATTCTGAGCTTGGTCGTTTGAAGCTAGAAAAAGACGCGCGAAAGTCTTCTGAAAGTCCGATGCGGATTGCTGTTGGCGGCTGTGTTGCGCAGGCTGAAGGTCAAGAAATTCTGAGGCGCGCACCCTACGTTGATCTCGTATTTGGGCCACAAACTTACCATCGATTGGCACTCATGCTGAACGAATTTGAAAGCCATGGAAAACCCGTCGTTGATACGGAATTCCCAGCAGATGATAAGTTTGATCAATTGCCTGATGCGGGCAAAGTCGAGGGAGCAAGCGCTTTCCTGACAGTACAAGAAGGTTGCGATAAATTCTGCACTTTCTGTGTGGTGCCTTACACCCGAGGGTCCGAGTTTTCCAGGCCCGTTGACCCTGTGATGCGCGAAGCCCGTTTATTGGTTGGTAAAGGTGCGCGCGAAATCTCACTGCTAGGTCAAAATGTGAATGCTTATCATGGTATCAATGAGCAAGCAGATGGCACGCAGACGGAATGGACGTTGGGACGGTTAATCCGTGAGCTGGCTGAAATTGATGGCGTTGAGCGTATTCGGTATACGACCTCTTATCCTGCTGAAGTCGATGAAGATTTGATCGAGGCGCATAGGGATATCCCTGAACTTATGCCTTACTTGCACCTTCCCGTTCAGTCGGGTGCAGACAAAGTTCTGAAAGCGATGAACAGACGCCATACTTCAGGCGACTATAAGGATATTGTTGCACGGTTGAGAATTGCTCAGCCTGATCTTGCTCTGTCTTCTGATTTTATCGTTGGCTTCCCGGGCGAAAGTGACGCCGATTTTGAAGAGACGATGGCACTCGTTCGTGACGTCGAATTTGTGCAAGCTTATTCGTTCAAATATAGCCCTCGACCGGGTACACCTGCGGCAGATATGACAGATCAAGTTCCTGAACATATAAAGTCTTTACGACTTCAAAAGCTGCAAGCCGAACTTTCGCGACAGCAAATTGCGTTCAATCAGTCATGTATTGGGCGAAGTCTACCCGTTTTGTTCGATCGGCGTGGTTCGCGCTCGGGCCAACTTGTTGGCCGAAGCCCATATATGCAAAGTGTTCATGTTGATTTACCAGACTCGTATTTAGGAGAGATGATGACGGTCAAAATAGATGAGGCGAAACCTAGTAGTCTTACAGGCGTCGTCGTAGAGAAAATTGACCGAGTTTCCCAAATGTTACGCCAGGAGGCTGTCACTTGAGCCGCGCAACACGTTCGGCGCCGCGCGAAAAGTCATCCGCCAAGACAACACGTAAAAAGACATTTCAAAAAAATGGATTGGCGATAGCGCTGTTTGGCTCACACCATAGCCATCTTACACTCATTGAAACGGCCCTAAATGTGGTTATCCATGCGCGGGGAAATGAAGTCACAATTACAGGCGATGCTGAGGCTGTAGCACGGTCATTAAGCGTTCTTAACGGGCTATATGAGCGTCTTGAGCGTGGCCAGGACATTGAAGAAGCGGAAGTCGATGCAATGTTGCGATTTTCTGCTGAACCAGAGCGAAAGATGCCGAGTACTGAAGGTGGTGTGAGCACGCTAAATCGTGTTGTAACTGCACGCACCCCGAAGCAGGCGGATTATCTTCGTGCAATCGATGAGTCGGAGTTGGTGTTTTCTGAAGGGCCTGCGGGCACCGGGAAAACCTATCTTGCTGTGGCTAAGGCAGTGGAGCGGCTTGTCCGTGGAGATGTTGAGAGGATTATTCTTTCACGCCCTGCCGTTGAAGCAGGTGAGCAACTTGGATTTTTACCAGGTGATATGCGTGAAAAAGTTGATCCGTATTTGCGGCCACTCTATGACGCGCTGCATGACATGATGCCGGGTCAACAGGTGCAAAAGCGTCTTGAGAGTGGCGAAATCGAAGTCGCGCCGCTCGCATTTATGCGCGGTCGAACGTTGGCGAATGCTTTTGTTATTCTTGATGAAGCACAGAACACAACTGCTGTGCAGATGAAGATGTTTTTAACACGACTGGGTGAAAATTCACGGATGGTTATCACAGGTGACTTGAGCCAAGTCGATCTTCCGCGTGGTACTCGCTCTGGATTGCGTGATGCGCGTGAAGCCCTAAGTGATGTTCAAGGTATTCGCTTTTTGCGCTTTGATGAGGAAGATGTTGTCCGCCATCATCTCGTCGGTCGTATCGTTAAGGCTTATAATAGTCTTGAGAACAAGCGTGGTGCTGGTGCTCAATATCGACACGATGACAGCGATCCGGAAAATGATGGCACCTGAAACGGCGAGTACTGACACAAGTCTGCACATCGATATTGATATCCGCATAAACGCTTGGCGCGAAGAGCAAAGTAATATTGAGGCGCTCTCCAGGCAGGCTCTTGAAATGGCTTGGGCGTCTTTAGATTATCCGGAACGGGATTATGAAGTGTCTTTGGTTCTAGGTGATGATGAAATGCAACGTGCATTGAACAGCCAGTACCTTGGGAAAGACACATCAACCAATGTGCTCTCATTTCCGAGTGACGAAGCGAATACATGTGACTTTCCTTTAGAGGCATCGCTTCCGCTAGGGGATATCATTGTTGCGTTTGAGACAGTGAAGCGGGAATGTGAGCAAGAAGAAGTATCTTTCTCAGACCATTTTTGCCATTTAGTGGTTCATGGGATGTTACATCTTGCGGGATTCGACCATATATCATCCGTGGAAGCCGAAGCCATGGAAGCGTTGGAAACCGACATTCTGTCAAAGCTTGGTATAAACAACCCTTATGCCGATGGTATTATTTTGGACCACGGTTAACGGAATTGAAGATGAACGATAAGATTACATCAACTGAGAACGCTGACCCTACTCCAGATGAACCATCTAGTCCGAATGGACTGGAATCAGGGGCAGAAGAAACCAATAAGAACGGAAATTTCTCCACGGTGATGCGAGAATTAGTTCGAGGTTTTCGTCGGATATCAGGCAATGGCGGATCAGCTAGAGATACGCTTGATGAATTAATAGAAGGGCGTGAAGAAGCTGAGTTACCGCTAGATTCTGATGAGCGGTTGCTGGTTGCCAATATTTTAGAGCTTCGAAACCTCACAATTTATGATGTTATGGTGCCGCGCGCTGACATTGTGGGTATCCCACTCAACGCATCCCTCGGCGAAGTAATCGATTTAACGAAACGCGAAGGCCATTCTCGTCTGCCTGTTTATCGCGACACGTTGGACGATGTCCAAGGCATGGTCCACATCAAGGACGTATTGGGATGGCGGGGTAAAGACGCCGAATTTCGCATAGCCGATATTCAACGTAAACTTCTATTTGTAGCGCCATCAATGCGTGTCCTTGAGCTCTTGCTTGAAATGCGCGTGAAGCGTTCGCATATGGCGCTGGTTGTTGATGAGTTTGGTGGTGTTGATGGTCTTGTCACGATTGAGGATCTTGTTGAAGAGATCGTCGGTGAAATTGATGACGAGCACGATCAAGATGATGAGCCCAAGATGGAGCGCCGAAAAGACGGCTCATGGGTGGCCGACGCGCGTATTGAACTAGATACATTTGAAGAGCGCGTAGGCTCTTCAATACTTGGTGATGACCATGAGGATATAGATACCCTCGGCGGCCTCGTCTTTGCTATCGCAGGCCGTGTCCCTATCCGAGGTGAAATTATTTCCCATCATAATGGCGTTGAGTTCGAAATATTGGACGCTGACCCTCGTCGCATACATCGGGTTCGATTATGGCAACGTGAAAACGCTGAAGATAGCATTGTAGCGGCAACAGAATGATTGCCGTGGCTGGCTGGCGTCGTTGGCTATTCGCTTTTTCTATGGGCGCGCTGGCAGCGGCCGCACTGCCACCGTTCTATATTCTCCCTGTTTTATGGCTGTCATTCTCTGGCCTCGCATACCTTAATTTAACAGCAAATTGTTGGCGTCAGGCTTTCTTTGAAGGATGGCTATTCGGCGTTGGCTGGTTCGGTGCAGGTTTATATTGGGTTGGGCATGCATTCCTTGTTGATGCTGAACGTTATGTCTATTTAATGCCGTTTGCCGTGATCGGAATTGCCATTGGAATGGCAATTTTTATCGCAATTTCATCGGTTAGTGTGAACGTGATCGCGCGTCGGTTTAAACTTGATCGGTTTTCATACGTTTTCTTATTTGCAGGATGTTGGATATTACTGGAATGGTTCCGTAGCTGGATCTTGACGGGCTTCCCATGGAATCCTCTTGGCTCAGTGTGGGGAAGCTTGCCAGAAATGATGCAAGTTGCGTCATACATAGGCACGCTTGGCTTGAGCTTCATGACGGCCGTCGTTTTTGCGGCCCCAATAATCATGGTTGCTAATGTGCGACCGGTAACGGTTAAGCCTTGGATTATGGTTCTTGCCTTGAGCCTAACTCTGCCTGCCATTTGGGGTGTGGGCGCTTGGCGTTTGAGTGCTGCACATATCGTTATGCACGACGATATATTGCTTCGCTTGGTGCAGCCCGTAATCCCGCAAGCGCTCAAATGGAAGTCAGAACTTCGTCAACAACACGTCCTAAAACAGATGGCGATGAGCAATCGAACAGCTGGCCCTGCAGGCAAGCCAACCCATGTAATTTGGGCTGAGACCAATGTTCCATATCTTATTGATCCCAATTCACCTTTGCCCTCGTCCTTAGCTGCAGCTGTTCCCAGGCATGGTTCATTGATTTTTGGTGCGCCACGCCGAGATGAAGCGGGCAAAGTTTACAATAGTATGTTTGCTATCGATGACGAAGGTGCGGTTCAAGCAACCTTTGATAAATTTCATCTGGTCCCATTTGGCGAGTACGTTCCTTTCAGGGGAATTCTGCCGCTCGAGAAGCTTACTGCAGGACGTGGCGATTTTACCCCAGGATTTGGACCGCAGACACTTGCGATCAGAGAATTGCCGCCGTTTGCGGCACTGATTTGTTATGAGGTGATATTTTCTGGTCAGATTGTGAACTCTGAGGTGCGGCCGGAATGGATATTGAATATTACGAATGATGCCTGGTTTGGCCCTTCATCTGGCCCCAGGCAACACCTGGTACAAGCTCAGTTGCGTGCAATTGAAGAAGGTCTGTCTCTTGTTCGAGTTGCGAATACAGGTATCTCAGCGGTTATTGATCCCTATGGCAGGATTATTGACCGTATAGAGCTTGATCAATCGGGTGTTTTAGATTCGCCCCTGCCCAAGCCTCTTGCGGCAACGGTATTCTCGGCTTTTGGGCAAAGAATAGGGCTTGGTATCGCAATATTCGCCATTCTAATATCGGCTGGCTTCAGTTATTTTCGAAATCGCCATTAAGGATATTACTATATTATTCATTCTTGTTTAACGAGTGTATAGTTTTTCTCTTATAATTTGTGTAAAAAAGACCTAAGACGCTGATATGCTTCGTTTGGAGGTCGTTATGATCAAGCTACCAAGAATATTCTATAGCCCGGCTGGTATTGGGCGAGGTCGCCGACAAAGTAATTTGCCGCCGGGTACATCACATCCGGTAGACGTTCACGTGGGTAGTCGTGTTCGTTTGCGTCGTACAATGCTTGGGATGTCCCAAGAAAAACTTGGAGATGCTGTTGGGCTTACGTTCCAACAAATTCAAAAATACGAACGTGGTGCCAATCGAATAGGTTCTAGCCGACTTTATCAGTTCAGCCATATCCTTGGCGTTCCAGTTGCTTTCTTTTTTGGGGATATGCCCAGTGAAGCTCTAGAGAATACGCCAAAGCCTGCAATTGCGGGGATGTCAGATAATGATCAAGCTGGTTTAGATCAGGACCCAATGTCTCGCCAGGAAACGCTAGAACTTGTTCGTGGATATTATCGTATTCAAGATCCAAAAGTACGAAAGAAGCTTTATGAGCTCCTCCGCTCGATGGCAAATTTACCTGACGATGAGTAGAGGCTGACGTCCGTTTCTTTAGTTTTCATTTGAAATTTATAGATTGTCTTGACCGCGGGGCTTGGAATTGCCAAAAGACCCGCGCAATACTTGTTGTTGTCGTGGATGGATTTGGACCGCTTGCCGCCACGTAAAATAAGGCGCTAAGTGGGCTTTGAGCGAAATCATCTCTGCAGCCCCGGGTCCAAGACGAGTGAACACTAACTCTGGAGGGACTGACATGAGTCGATCGAATTACCTATTTACGAGTGAATCCGTATCCGAAGGCCATCCTGATAAGATTTGCGATCGGATTTCAGATGAAATTGTTGATGCATATCTTGCAGCCGATGCGAACGCGCGCGTAGCTGTCGAAACGCTGGTAACAACCAACCTTATTGTTCTTGCCGGCGAAACCCGTTGCGCAACTGAAATCTCCATAGCACGCCTTGAAGAACTTGCTCGGAACGCCGTCAAAAATATCGGTTATGATCAAGATAATTTCCATTGGGCTAATTCTGAAGTTCAAGTGCATGTTCATCCGCAGTCTGTCGATATCGCTCAAGGCGTAGATGCTGCTGGCAATAAGGACGAAGGCGCAGGCGACCAGGGCATTATGTTTGGTTATGCATGCAATGAGACAAAAAGCTTGATGCCGGCGCCTATCGATCTTTCGCATCGTATTTTGAAAGATATGGCGACAAAGCGTAAATCCGGCGAGATTTCTGGATTTGGCCCTGATTCAAAAAGTCAGGTCACATTAGAGTATGAAAACGGCAAGCCTATTCGTGCAACGTCTGTTGTTGTATCGACCCAGCACGATGAAGGCGTTTCCCAAGATGAGATTCGTGAACTCGTACGTCCTATCGTTGAAGGTGTGTTGCCTGAAGGCTGGATGTGCCCTGAAGACGAGTTATACGTTAATCCAACAGGCCGGTTTGTTATTGGCGGACCAGATGGTGACGCGGGTCTAACGGGACGTAAAATTATTGTGGATACCTATGGAGGTGCTGCACCACATGGTGGCGGTGCATTCTCAGGTAAAGATCCAACGAAGGTTGACCGGTCCGCTGCATATGCAGGTCGCTATCTTGCTAAGAACGTTGTTGCAGCAGGTCTGGCTGATAAATGCACAATCCAGCTTGCTTATGCGATTGGCGTGTCGAAGCCGTTGTCTGTTTACATCGATACGTATGGGACTGGCCAAGTAGACGAAGATGCCATCTCAGCAGCCCTATGTGAACTTGTTGACCTGTCACCTCGTGGCATACGTGAGCATTTACAGTTAAGCCGTCCAATTTATGCGCGCACAGCAGCGTATGGCCACTTTGGTCGTGCACCGGAAGATGATGGTGGCTTCTCATGGGAGCGGACTGATATTGCGGACGCTCTAAAGTCAGCACTTCTCTAAATTTAGGGTATTAGGATCATCCGCGATGAAAGATGGTTCAAGAGATCCACAAAAACCTATGTTTTACGGCCGGAGACGAAATCACAAGCTTCGCTCTGGTCGGCAAGTATTGATAAATGATCTACTTCCTAAAATTCGTATTGCTGAGATAGAAGATACCAGCCAAATAGACCTTTCTGCGAGCTTTGGACGTGCGGCGAAAGATGTGCGTCTTGAGATTGGTTTTGGTGCTGGTGAGCATCTTAGTGGTGACGCGTTAGCAAATCCTGACATTGATTTTATTGGCTGCGAACCTTTTATTAATGGCGTTGCGGCGTTGCTTGCAGATGTCGAGCGCCTAGAGCTTACAAACATTCGCTTGTTTGATGATGATGCGAGATTGTTGCTAGAACGATTGCCCGCTGCATGTATTTCAAAAATTTACGTCCTATTTCCAGATCCCTGGCCTAAATTACGGCATAATCGCCGCCGGTTTATTAATCAGGAAACGTTAAGTAGCCTTTCCAGAGTTGCAAAAAACGATGCCGAGTTTATTTTTGCTTCGGATCATATGGGCTATGTCTCATGGGCGCTCGTCGAAATGCAGCGTCATGCAGATTGGAAATGGACGGCAAAGGGCTCGTCTGACTGGCGACAGCAACCAAAAGACTGGGTGCCAACACGATACGAAACGAAAGCGTTAGGAAAAGGAGATGCGCCTGCATATCTGACTTTTCGACGTCAAAATCGTGAGACAGACTAGCTAGGGCTAACGTCGCGGAAAACCTCGTTTTTGTGACAACACACTTGCATTTCTAAGCTAATCTAGATATATGACGCGTGCCCTTTACGGGCACTCGTTAATCTAATGAATAAGTTTTGATTGATGGGTGGGCCATTGGCCCGCCTTTTTTAGTGCCAAAAAATGATCAAAACCGAAGTTTGAAAAGAACAAGAGGTCGTTCGTGAGCGAGGATATTCTTGCCGGTAGAGTTGAAGCTCTTATTGCCCCCACGATTAAAGGGATGGGCTATGATTTGGTGCGCGTATCTCTAGGCATTGGAGAAAATGCTGTTTTGCAGATAATGGCTGAGCCAGATGACGGAGGTGAAATGAACGTAGATCATTGTGCGAATATTTCACGAGCTGTATCGGCGGTTTTGGATGTAGAAGATCCGATTAAGAGTGCGTATACGTTAGAGGTAAGTTCGCCTGGGCTTGATCGACCATTGGTTCGATTAGCCGATTATGATCGTTTTGCTGGATTTGAGGCAAAAATCCAGTTGAAGAACTTAATGGATGGGCGAAAAAAATTTAAAGGCCGCGTTGACGGCACCGATGGAAACAATGTGTTGGTCGATATAAGCGGTGAGCAAATCAAATTTGATCATGGCGATATTGCTAAGGCGAAGCTGATCGTTACGGATGAGATGCTCGCAAAGCTAGAGGAAGAAAAGCATCATGAGTGAAGCCGTTATGGAAGCCGGCGACGTACACGCCCGGCCTGAATTGTTGGTCGTTGCGGATACAGTCGCACGTGACAAAGGTATTGAGCGCGAAGAAGTTTTGGAAGCTATGGAAATGGCCATCCAAAAAGCTGGCCGTTCCAAATATGGTCATGAGCATGATATCCGTGCCCACATTGATCGCAAAAGCGGCGAGATCATGCTTGCACGATATATTGAAGTCCTTGAGGACGGTACTGAGCGTGAAAACGAAGTCACGCAAATGTTTCTGAGCGAGGCCGTTGGCCGCAAGCCGGATGCTACCGCTGGTGAGTTCGTTGTAGATATTTTGCCTCCTATTGATTTTGGGCGGATTGCCGCACAAACAGCAAAGCAGGTTATTGTCCAAAAAGTCCGAGAAGCTGAGCGCGAGCGTCAGTTTGCTGAGTATAAAGACCGTGTTGGCGAGATCGTTAACGGCCTCGTTAAGCGTATGGAATATGGCAATGCGATTATTGATCTGGGCCGTGCAGAAGCAATTCTAAGGCGCGATGAGTCAATTCCTCGCGAGCACTTTAATAATGGCGATCGTATCCGAGCTTATATCGCTGATGTGCGCCAGGAACCTCGTGGACCACAAATTTTCTTATCGCGAACACACCCAGACTTCATGGCAAAGCTGTTTGCACAGGAAGTGCCTGAAATTTATGACGGCGTGATTGAAATTAAATCAGTTGCGCGTGACCCAGGTTCCCGTGCCAAGATTGCTGTTGTCTCTCATGACAGCAGCATTGATCCAGTCGGTCCTTGTATCGGTATGCGTGGTTCTCGTGTTCAAGCTGTTGTTGGTGAGCTTCAGGGTGAGAAAATTGATATAATTCAATGGTCGCCAGATTCTGCATCATTTATTGTGAACGCGTTGGCGCCTGCTGAGGTGGCAAAAGTTGTTCTTGATGAAGATAACAACAAGATCGAAGTCGTTGTCCCTGATGAACAGCTTAGCCTGGCTATTGGCCGTCGCGGTCAGAACGTACGTTTGGCCTCACAGCTATCTGGTTGGGATATCGATATTCTGACAGAAGCTGAAGAGTCTGAGCGTCGTCAAAAAGAATTCCAGGATCGCTCGAAAATGTTCGTTGATGCATTGGATGTTGACGAAGTTATTGCGCATTTATTGGTAACTGAAGGCTTTAGTACTGTTGAAGAAGTTGCTTATGTGCCTGCCGAAGATCTGACAGACATTGAAGGCTTTGATGAAGACGTTGCTGCTGAACTTCAGGCCCGTGGCCGCGCTTATTTGACGAGCCGTGAAGAAGAGATGGATACCAAGCGGAAAGAGCTCGGTGTCGAAGACGATGTTGCGGGCATCGAAGGTATCTCTGCTGCATTATTGGTAGCACTCGGCGAGAACGAGATTAAAACACGCGATGACCTTGCTGATCTTGCTGGTGACGAGCTTCTGGAAATTGCCCCTGCGGGCTCCATGAGCATGGATCAAGCAAATGAAATCATTATGGCTGCGCGGGCACACTGGTTTGAGGATGAAGAAGTTGCTGCTGAGACACCAGCAGAAGACGCCGTTGAGTCAGAGAGTGCTGGTTAATTAAGCAGACGATTAGGATTTATGACTGCATTGGCTGAAATGACGAAATCGAAGGCGAGTGAGCCGGAGCGCCGATGTCTGGCAACGGGCGATAGAACGCCTAAGTTTGGGTTACTTCGCTTTGTTGTCAGTCCAGATGGTGAAGTCGTCCCTGATTTAGGTGAACGGTTATCTGGTCGGGGTCTTTGGTTGAGTTCTGATAGAGATGCTTTGAAGACGGCCGTTGACAAAAAATTGTTCGCTCGAGCGGCGAAAGCGGAAGTTACGGTACCTAGCGATATCGCCGATCGTATTGAGACAATGTTGATGAAGCGGTGTCAGGATATTATCGGGTTAGCGCGTCGTTCAGATTTGTTGGTTATTGGTTTTGATCGTGTACTTGAAGTGCTGGACCGTCGAAGTGTTGGATTGGTTGTGATTGCGACAGATGCAGGTGGTGGACGCCGAGATATTATGGCGGCCGCAGAGGATCTTCCTGTTGTGAGTGGAATGACGTATAGTGAGATGGGTGAAGCCGCCGGAAAAGGTGTGGTGTCGTTTATGACGATTTTGCGTGGTGGACTAGCTAAGTCGTTACATCGAGAATGTGAGAGATTGACCGGTTTTAGACCGGTGGAAATGGACGGAAGAAAATGAGTGACGCCAAAGAGACGGATAACGTTAAGAAGCCACTGGGCCTATTAAAGCCGGGACGCCTTGAACTCAACAAGACCGTTGAAGCGGGCCAGGTAAAGCAAAACTTCTCGCACGGTCGCTCAAAGATGGTAACCGTCGAGAAAAAGAAGAAGCGGACGTTCATGGCCGATACGGCTGGTGAGATGTCTGAAGTGAAAGCGGGTCTGCGAGGCGCTTCATTGACCGAAGCTGCTGCAGCAACGGAAGAGGTTGAGGCGCCTGCGCCGAAGCCAGCGCCTGTTGTTAAAAAGCCGGCGCCTTCTAATGCGTCTAACCTGACAGACAGTGAGCGTGAAGCGCGACTAAAAGCGCTGGAATCAGCGCGCCATACACCAGAAGAAACTCAGCCGACAGGCCGAGGAAAGCCTCAGCTTTCTGATATAAGTCGCGTTGAAGAGGTTGTGCCAGAGCCTGAACCCGTTGAAACAGAAGCCGATATTGCTGCGCGCAAGGCTGAAGAAGTTGAAGCGAAGCGTCTTGAAGAAAAGCGTCTAAAGCAAGAGGAGCGCGAAACTCGTGTTGCTGCTGAAGTTGCTGTTGCCGCTGAAGAAGAAGATAAAGGTGCACGCAAACCAAGTAAGCCATTGAAGGTTGCTGAAGCTAAGAAGCCATCAACGGGCAAGGTTCGCGAAGAACGCCGCCGTCACGGTAAGCTTACGATTGCAGAGGCTGAATCATTTGAAGAGCTAGAAGAGCATCGTCGCTCACTCGCATCTGTTAAGCGCCAGCGTGACCGTGATCGTGATAAGCAGCGTGAATTGCTATCAGAAGGTGGCAAAGTTATTCGTGATGTTATTATTCCTGAAACAATTACTGTCCAGGAACTTGCAAACCGGATGGCAGAACGCGGCGGATTGGTTGTCAAAAAACTCATGGAAATGGGTGTCATGGCAACAATAACGCAGAGCATTGATGCTGATACGGCAGAACTTGTTGTGCAAGAGTTTGGTCACCGCCTTAAGCGAGTGAGTGAGGCTGACGTTGAAGATGGCCTCACGCTTTCTGTAGAAGATGCTGAGGGCACGCAAGTGCCACGTGCACCTGTTGTCACTGTGATGGGCCACGTCGATCACGGTAAGACATCATTGCTTGATGCCTTGCGTCAAACCGATGTTGCTAATCATGAAGCGGGCGGCATTACGCAACACATTGGTGCGTATCAGGTAACGACTGAAGGTGGTAATTTGATCACGTTCATCGATACGCCTGGTCACGCGGCATTCACAGAAATGCGGGCACGTGGTGCAAAAGTCACGGACATCGTTGTGCTTTGTGTTGCAGCGGATGACGGCATCATGCCGCAGACAATCGAAGCTATTCACCACTCTAAAGCTGCTGGTGTGCCGATGATTGTTGCTGTGAATAAAATTGATAAACCAGATTCAAACCCAGATCGCATCAAGACAGATCTGCTGAGCCACGATATTCAAGTTGAGGATATGGGTGGAGATGTGCTGTGCATCCCGGTTTCAGCTCTTAAAGGCACCAACCTGGATAAGCTTTTGGAAGCTATCCTGCTTCAAGCTGAATTACTTGATCTCAGCTCTAATCCTGATCGCCCTGCTGAGGGTGTTGTTGTGGAATCTAAAGTTGAGCAAGGTCGTGGTTCTGTCGCTACAGTCCTTATCCAGCGCGGCACAATGAATGTCGGTGATATCTTTGTGGCTGGTGCTGAATGGGGACGTGTTCGTGCGTTGAATGATGCACACGGTGTCAAGCTTGAGAATGCAGGGCCATCAATGCCCGCTGAGGTTCTGGGTCTTAACGGGACGCCACTTGCTGGTGATGACGTTGTCGTTGTCGATAGTGAAAATAAAGCCCGTGAGGTTTCTGAATTCCGCCAAAGACGCCATCGTGATGCACGTGCATCCATGGGTGCGCGCGGCACGCTTGAGCAGATGTTTGAGAAAATCAAAGAAGGCGAAGTCGAGATGCTTCCGGTCATTATTAAGGCCGATGTTCATGGCTCGCTTGAAGCGATTATTGGTGCGCTTACCAAAATGGGTACGGATGAAGTCGAAGTTAAGGTTCTGCACTCCGGTGTCGGTGGTATTAACGAATCAGATGTGACCTTGGCCAGGGCTTCTAATGCCTTGGTTGTTGGCTTTAATGTTCGTGCGAACCCGCAGGCTCGTGAAGCAGCAAAGCGTGATGGCGTTGATATTCGTTATTACTCGATCATTTATGACCTGACAGATGACGTGAAGAAAATGCTGTCTGGCATGCTGTCGCCGGAAGTATCTGAAGAGTTGCTTGGGTACGCAGAAATTCGCGAAGTATTCTCAATCACAAAAGTTGGCAAAGTGGCTGGCTGTATGGTCACTGAAGGCGTCGTGAAACGCGGTTCTAAAGTACGTTTGCTGCGTGATGATGTTGTGATCCACGAAGGTGAGCTGAGCCAGTTGAAGCGCTTCAAGGAAGATGCCCGCGAAGTCAAAGATGGCTACGAATGTGGTATGGCTTTTGCGAACTACAACGATCTTCAAGTTGGTGATAAAATTGAATGCTTTGATGTTAAGGAAGTCAGTCGCGAACTTTAATCGCGTCTGATGATCTGAGGAACAACGCATGTCACGTCAGACTTCTCGTGCTCCAACTCAAAGACAATTACGCGTTGGCGAAGAAGTGCGCCACGCGATTGCGTCCGCACTCGAACGGGGCGAAGTACGTGATCCGGCCATTAAGGGTGTCGCGATTACTGTCACCGAAGTTCGATTGAGCCCTGATCTTAAGAATGCAACGGCCTATGTCGTCCCATTAGGCGGCGGCGATGCATCAGAAGTGGTTGAAGCGCTCAACCGTGCGTCTGGTTTTTTGCGTGGATGGGTTGGGCGCAATGTACGTCTTCGCCATATTCCGCGGGTGAGTTTTGAGGCTGATATCTCATTTGATGAAGCTCAGCGCATTGAAAATGCACTTAAAAACCCACACGTGGCTCGCGATATTATCCGGAACACCGAAGATGATCTCGATCATGGTGAGGATTAATGGGGCGTAAAAGGAAGGGAACGCCGATCCACGGCTGGCTCGTTCTTGATAAACCGCTAGGTCCATCTTCAAACGGATGTGTTGGCCGTATTAAATGGCTTACTGGTGCTGCAAAAGTAGGGCACGGTGGCACACTCGATCCATTGGCGAGCGGTATTCTCCCAATTGCATTCGGCGAAGCCACAAAAACTCAACAATATGCAATGGATGGTCGAAAAACCTACGAGTTTATGGCGCGTTGGGGTGAAACAACAGCGACGGATGATGCCGAAGGGGAAATCACTGCGACAAGTGATGCGCGGCCTTCAGAAGCGGATATCGTTGCAGCGTTACCCCACTTTACGGGCCAGATTTCACAGATACCGCCCAAGTATTCTGCGATTAAGATAGATGGTGAACGAGCCTACAAACGCGCTCGGCGCGATGAAGATGTTAAAATTGAATCGCGTGATGTGGATATTTATTCACTTAAGCTTGTTGAAGTCGTTGATGGTGATCACGCAACGTTTGAAATGGTTTGCGGTAAGGGCACGTATGTGCGCGCCCTGATCCGTGATCTGGCCTTGCACTTGGGGTGTGAAGGCCATATAAGGCGCCTCAGACGTACCGCTGTAGGCCCTTTTTCAATTGAAAAGGCCGTGCCTCTTGCTCTTTTTGAAGAGCTTGAAGGTGAAAATGCAGCGGCACTTCTAAAGCAATATCTGCTCCCCGTTGAGACCGTGCTGGACGACATCCCGGCCCTGGCCCTGACAGAGCAGGAAGCGCACAGGTTAAAGCACGGACAGGGTGTTCCTATTCTGTCCGTAGCACAACGCTCCTCACTTCGAGAAATCTCGCAAGGGGATGTCGTCCAAGTGATGGCAAATGGAACGTTGGTGGCCTTAGCGCAAATCACGGGTGGCGAAATTCGACCATTCAGAGTCATGAACATCTAACTTTAGGAGATTACGATGTCGATTACTGCAGAACGTAAGCAAGAGCTTATCAAAGAATATGCTGTTAACGATACAGATACGGGTTCACCAGAGGTGCAGGTTGCTGTTCTTTCAGAGCGCATTACCAACCTGACCGAGCATCTGAAAATTCACGGCAAAGACTTCCACTCACGTCGCGGCTTACTCATGATGGTTGGCCAACGCCGTCGCCTTCTAGACTACCTTCGTAAGAAGGAAGTGAAGCGCTACGAAGACGTGATTAAGAGATTGGGCCTCCGGCGCTAACGGAGCTCTGCGTGCGCGCCCATGGTGGACGTGCCGCTATCGGCGCAAGCCGCTTCATGTTTTCAGTCCGCTGAAAGAATTGTTTGTGGCCCTGCGCTTCGCCTGTGACCATGGTGGTTGCGGGTTGCGTCGACGCGATGTGCGTGCGGCGTTGTATGTATGATGAGGAAGTAAGAAGTATGTTTAAAGAATTTCGAAAAGAAATTGAGTGGGCCGGCCAAACGCTTGTCCTCGAGACCGGGAAAATTGCCCGCCAAGCTGATGGTGCCGTTATGGCAACACTTGGTGAGAGCAAAGTCCTTTGTACGGTTGTCGGTGAGAAGAACCCGAAGCCAGGCTTGGATTTTTTCCCGCTTGCTGTTCACTACGTTGAAAAGACATTTGCTGCAGGTAAAATTCCTGGTGGTTTTTTCAAGCGTGAAGGCCGCCCTTCAGAGCGTGAAACACTTACATCGCGCTTGATCGACCGTCCTATTCGTCCGTTGTTCGCAAAAGGTTTCAAAAACGAGACACAGGTAATTTGTACTGTTGTTTCACACGACCTTGAGAACGAAACAGATATGCTTGCATTGATTGGTACATCTGCAGCCTTGACGATTTCAGGTCTTCCATTCATGGGGCCGCTTGGTGGTACGCGTGTTGGATGTATCGATGGGGAGCTTATCCTCAACCCAACAGTTCCACAGATTGCTGAGAGTGACCTTGATTTGATCGTTGCAGGTACGCAAGAAGGCGTGCTGATGGTTGAATCTGAAGCGAGCGAATTCACAGAAGAGCAAATGCTTGAAGCTGTGATGTTTGGCCACAAAGGTTATCAGCCAGTTATTGATGCAATCATCGAGCTTGCTGAAGCGTGTGCTAAAGAGCCTCGCGAATTGCCTGCTGCACCCGAAGGTATTGATGCAATCATCGAGCTTGCTGAAGCGTGTGCTAAAGAGCCTCGCGAATTGCCTGCTGCACCCGAAGGTTTGGATGCGATTAAGGCAAGTATTTCAGCTGTTGCAACTGACGAACTTCGTGCCGCTTACGGTATTAGAGTTAAGTCTAACCGTCAGGCAAAAATTGCTGACGTAAAGCGTGTCGCAACGGAAAAGCTCAAAGCTGATTACAGCATTGATCAGGATCTTTTGTCAGACGTGCTTAGCGATGTATTCAAAAGCCTCGAAAAGGATATCGTTCGTAACGACATTCTCGACACAGGCGAGCGTATTGATGGTCGTGATACAAAGACTGTTCGACCCATTGCATGTGAAGTTGGTATTTTACCACGTGCACACGGTTCAGCTTTGTTCACACGTGGTGAAACTCAAGCCATGGTTACGACAACACTGGGTACAGGTCAGGATGAGCAAATCATCGATAGCCTAGCCGAAAATTATCGTGAAAACTTCATGCTCCATTATAACTTCCCTCCTTTCTCAGTAGGTGAAGCTGGACGATTTGGTTTCACGGGCCGTCGTGAAGTCGGTCACGGTAAGTTGGCTTGGCGTGCAATGCACCCGGTCATGCCGTCAAAAGAAGAGTTCCCATACACGGTTCGTGTTGTTTCTGATGTTACAGAATCCAACGGTTCATCATCTATGGCAACCGTATGCGGCACATCGTTGTCTCTTATGGATGCGGGCGCGCCACTTGCGCGTCCAGTTGCTGGTATCGCGATGGGACTTATCAAAGAAGGCGAGCGTTATGCCGTGCTTTCAGACATTCTTGGTGACGAAGATCACCTCGGTGACATGGACTTTAAAGTGTCTGGAACTGAAACAGGTGTGACGTCTTTGCAGATGGACATCAAGATCACATCGATCACCGAAGAAATTATGAAGATTGCTCTTGAGCAGGCTAAAGAAGGCCGTCTTCATATTCTGGACGAAATGTCGAAAGCATTATCTAACTCACGTGATTCAGTGAGCGGTAATGCACCGCGCGTTACAGCAATGCAGATTAATCCAGAAAAAATTCGCGATATTATCGGCCCAGGCGGCAAGATCATTCGTGAAATCTGTGAGACAACGGGCGTCAAAATCGATGTTGAAGATGACGGTTCGGTTCGGATTGCTGCTGTTGATGCGGAAGCCGGTGATCGCGCTGCTGCTTGGATCCGTGACATTGTTGCGGAGCCAGAAGTTGGTGTGGTTTATGACGGTAAAGTCGTTAAGACCGTTGATTTTGGTGCATTTGTGAACTTCTTGGGCCCACGTGATGGCCTTGTACACATCTCAGAAATGGCTGAAGGCCGCGTTGAGAAAGTCTCAGATGTCGTTAACGAAGGCGATGATGTTAAAGTGAAGCTTATTGGGATCGATGATCGCGGTAAGGTAAAACTATCCATGCGTGTCGTTAACCAAGAGACAGGCGAAGACATCACCGAAGAAGTTGGTGAGCGTAAAAAGCGGACGTAATTCGTCAGCACAAAATATTTTCAGGGTAGCAGTCATTCGACTGCTGCCCTGTTTTTGTATTTACTGAAATTGAAACATGAGTATCGTCGCAGGTCTTTTTTCGTGCACCACACCCAGATTTCGCTTATTGATGCACAGTATAGATTACTCGGGCATTTCGTCCTGAGACGTATTTATGAATTTGTGAGGGACGCGCTTTGTCGAAAAAATCTAGTTACGCATATGATGACTTGTTGCAATGTGGCCGTGGAGAGCTTTTTGGACCCGGCAATGCACAGTTGCCATCACCACCAATGCTTATGTTTGACCGTATTACAGAGATATCTGAGACAGGCGGCACATACGATAAAGGTTTTGCGGTAGCTCGGATGGATGTCCGTAAGGATCTATGGTTTTTTGATTGCCATTTTCAAGGCGATCCTGTGATGCCAGGATGTTTAGGACTTGATGCTTTATGGCAGATGGTTGGGTTCTACCTTGGCTGGACCGGCGCACCAGGCCGCGGTCGCGCACTTGGTGTGGGTCAGGTAAAATTTACGGATCAAGTTACGCCAGATAAATCACTCGTCGAGTATCGCATTGATGTTAAGCGGGTGATGAGCAGAAAGATTACGTTGGGCATTGCTGACGGTGTTATGAAGGTTGATGGTAATGTTGCTTATGAAGCTGCAGACCTTAAAGTCACACTGTTTAACGCAGAAGAATAAAAGAGCGAGGGTTCTATGAGACGTGTCGTAGTCACGGGAATGGGCATTGTATCGCCCATCGGCAATAACGTCGCTGAGGTGACGGATAGTTTGCGCGAAGGTCGTTCTGGCATCGTCCATTGTGAGGAATATGCGGAACTTGGGTTTCGCTCGCATCTCCATGGCGCGCTCAAAATAGACATGGACGAACGGATTGATCGCAAACTTCGCCGCTTTATGGGTGATGGAGCGGCTTACTGCTATATCGCGATGGAAGAAGCTATTGCAGACGCTAGTTTAAGCGAAGCTCTGGTGACGAGTGAACGAACAGGACTTGTTGTTGGTTCGGGTGGGCCGTCAACATCGGCGCAAATTGCAGCAGCTGATATCACGCGAGATAAAGGACCTAAGCGAGTAGGCCCTTATGCAGTACCTAAAGCGATGTGCTCATCGATTTCAGCAAACATGTCGACAGCATTCCATATGCGAGGCCTGAGCTATTCAATATCTTCGGCGTGTTCAACCAGTGCGCACTGCATTGGAAATGGCACCGAACTTATCCAATGGGGTAAGCAGGATATTGTCTTGGCGGGTGGCGCGGAAGAGCTGCATTGGACGCTTACTGTTCTATTCGACGCAATGGGGGCTTTGTCTTCGAAGTATAATGACACTCCTGAACGTGCCTCGCGCGCGTTTGACGCAGACCGTGATGGTTTCGTTATCGCAGGTGGAGCCGGTGTGGTTGTTCTCGAAGAACTAGAGCATGCCAAGGCACGTGGCGCGACGATTTATGGTGAAGTCGTTGGCTATGGCGCAACATCTGATGGTGTTGATATGGTGGCTCCATCTGGTGAAGGTGCGCGGCGCTGCATGAAAATGGCAACGGAAGGCCTGGGCGATACCAAAGTAGATTATATTAATGCGCATGGTACATCTACGCCCGCTGGCGATATGACAGAGCTTAAAGCCATTCTGGAAGTATTTGGTGCAGACAAGCCTAAGATTTCCTCAACGAAGTCCCTGACGGGCCACTCGCAAGGTGCAACTGGTGCTCATGAGGCCATTTATTCAATGATTATGTTGAATAATGACTTTATTGCCGCGTCGGCGAACATTGAGAATTTGGACTCGGAAGCCGGTGAGGCAGATATTGTTCGTGAGCGTATTGATAATGCGAATTTGAACTGTGTTATTTCAAATAGCTTTGGCTTTGGCGGTACGAACGCGACTCTAGCATTTAAACGGTTCGAAGGTTAATCCTGTGAACGAGCAAAAAACAGCTGACATGAAGAGTTCATCGACACTTGAATCAAATTTGATGCAAGGAAAGCGCGGGCTCATTATGGGCGTCGCAAATGACCGTTCCATTGCGTGGGGCATCTCAAGTGTATTAGCGCAACACGGTGCAGAATTAGCATTCACATACCAAAATGACTCTATTGAGCGTCGTGTCCGCCCTCTTGCTGAGGGTATTGGGTCGAAAATTGTGGTTCAGTGCGATGTCGAGGACGAAGCATCAATTGCAGCTGCTGTTGGGGCTTGCGCAGATTCATGGGGGTCCATCGATTTTATTGTTCATGCTGTTGCCTATTCCGATAAGAATGAACTTAAAGGCAAATACGTTGAGACATCGCGTGATAATTTCCAGCGTACGATGGATGTTTCCTGCTATTCATTCACGTCGTTAGCGCGTCATGCTGCGCCGCATATGAAAAATGGTGGTAGCATGATAGCTCTTTCATTCTATGGCGCTGAAAAAGTTGTGCCAAACTACAATGTGATGGGCGTCGCCAAAGCAGCACTGGAAGCAAGTGTCCGTTATCTAGCATCTGATCTTGGTCCTGATCATATTCGCGTTAACGCAATATCTGCAGGCCCAATGCGGACGCTCGCTGGAAGTGCTATCGCTGGCGCGCGGCATATATTCAGATGGAACGAACAGCACGCACCCATGCGTGATAATGTGCAGCTTGATGATATTGGTGGATCAGCACTTTACCTGCTTTCAGATTTGTCAAAAATGGTCACAGGCTCCGTCCAGTATGTTGATGGTGGATATAACATCATCGGTGTACCAAGCCCTGAAGCAGATGAGCCGTCTTGATTGCTGGCCCTTCCCTTTATTAAAAACCACTGATGAAGAAAAAATATGGCTGAGAAACGGTTCACATCAATAATTGCAAAGTTAAGGGATGCAGGTTTGCGCCCTACACGTCAGCGCATTGCGCTTGCAGAATTGATGTTTATGAGTGGTGATCGCCACGTTAGTGCAGAAATGCTCCACAATGAAGCAGCACAAGCGCGGGTCTCTGTATCTCTTGCGACAGTATATAATACACTACATCAATTCACGCAGGCAGGGTTACTGCGAGAAATTGCCGTTGATGCTGGGCGCTCATATTTTGATACAAACATGAGCGACCATCATCACTTTTATTTCGAAAGTGATGGGCACCTTGAAGATGTTCCTTCTGAGGATGTCGTTGTTTCAAGTTTGCCTGTACCACCTAAAGGCGCTCGGATATCACGCGTCGATGTTGTCGTTCGGGTTAGCGAAGACTAATCAACACCACCCTCTTTAGAATCATTCTAGTGGATTGACACGTTCCATGTGGAGCGGCATATTATTGCCGTACACGGGCTTATCGCCCTATTAAGTATTTTAAAATACGGATCGATTAACACTTCAAGGAGGATCATATGTCCCTCAAGGGAACTCAGACCGAAGAAAACCTGAAAGCCGCATTTGCCGGTGAATCACAAGCGAACCGTCGTTATCTTTATTTCGCCCAAAAGGCAGATATCGAAGGCTACAACGATGTAGCATCTGTCTTCCGTTCAACGGCTGAAGGTGAGACTGGCCACGCGCATGGTCACCTTGAGTTCTTGGAAGAGGTTGGTGATCCCGCAACAGGTGAGCCGATTGGTGATACAGGCCTAAACTTGAAGGCGGCGATCGCTGGAGAAACACACGAGTACACAGATATGTATCCAGGCATGGCCAAAACCGCCCGTGAAGAAGGTTTTGATGAGATTGCTGATTGGTTCGAGACGTTGGCAAAGGCTGAAAAGTCGCATGCAGGCCGTTTCCAAAAAGCATTGGATACAATGGACTAAACGCATTTTGAATGTGATTTAAGTTTTAAAGGGGGGCAATTGCCCCCCTTTACGATACCGCGGCATATTAAATGAGATCAGGAGCAGGTTTATGAGTGAAGGCAGTTTAGAAGCACCCATCCGCCATCCCATTGCATGGCAGGAACCAGATTTTTATGACGAGGCAAAACTTGATGAAGAGCTTCGTCGGGTCTTTGATATCTGTCATGGTTGTCGGCGCTGCTTTAATCTGTGCGATAGTTTTCCTCGCCTTTTCGATCTTATTGACGACGCTGAAACAGGTGAATTGGACTCTGTTGATAGCAAAGATTTCAAGCCAATCGCAGATGCCTGCACACTTTGCGATATGTGTTTTATGGTGAAGTGCCCTTACGTTCCCCCGCATGAATTCAACTTGGACTTCCCTCATTTGATGCTCCGCTACCGAGCGATTGAGCATAAAAAAGGTAGTGTTCCATTTACGGCAAAGCAACTTACGAAGACTGACCGAAATGGGGAAATTGCCAGTAAGGTCGCCGGTCTTGCGAATTGGGCTGGAAAGTGTGGGAATTTAGTGACCCGCCCGATCATGGAAAGCACGCTTGGTATTCATAAAAAAGCTGTTTTACCGCCGTTTGCAGCTCTCCCTTTTTCTGAACGCACGAACCAGCCTGAGATTAATGAAGCTGCGCCTGCCTTTGGCCGCAAAGCTGTGCTCTATGCAACGTGTTTCGCAAATTATAATAATCCTCAAATTGGCGAAGCCGCTCAGGCTGTATTGGCAAAAAATGGCGTAGAGACAGAAGTTGTTTATCCACGCTGTTGCGGGATGCCGCAACTCGAGCAAGGCGATATAGAGGCGGTTGCTGAAAGTGCAAAAACAACCGCTGCTGATCTAGCGCCCTGGATAGAAAAAGGGTACGACATTATAGCCCTTGTTCCATCATGCGCACTGATGCTCAAGTTTGAGTGGCCGCTAATTGTGACGGATGACGAAAATGTCAAAAAATTAAGTGCCGCAACATTTGATGTTACCGAATACATTGTATCAATTGCCAAAAACAATGGCATGGTTGATGGACTAGGCGCATTAGAAGGTGGCGTCACAGTTCATATTTCGTGCCATTCACGCGCCCAGAACATGGGCCAGAAGGCAGCTGAGATGCTTCGCCTTATCCCGGACCTTGATCTTACTGTCATCGAACGTTGTTCTGGGCATGGCGGGTCATGGGGAATCATGAAAGAGAATTTTGATGTCGGCATCAAAGTGGGAAAGCCCGTGGCGCGCAAAGCAGGGGATGCCGAGAGCAAATACATCCTTTCTGAATGCCCACTTGCCAGGGATCATATCGTTCAGGGAATTGATATGTTGGAAAAGCCAACGGGTGGTATCGAAAGTGTCCAACATCCTATTGAGCTCATTGCCCGCGCATATGACCTTTAAGCCATTAAAAATATTTGGAGTTTGATTATGGAAAGAACAAGTTTGTCCACAGCAGATATCATTCCAATGGAAGAGTATGCTAAAGACAGAAAAGAGCGCCGTACTGCAATGTCTGCAACAAAGCGGGATCGGCGTATTTCGTGTGGGCCTGACGCCACTTTCTATTTCGAAAGCTATGAGACAATGTGGCATCAAGTCCACGAAATGCTCTTCATTGAAAAAGGTGGTGAAGCGCAGATCGCCGACGAATTAAGTGCCTATAACCCACTTATCCCAAAGGGTAAGGAGTTAGTCGCAACATTAATGTTCGAAATAGATGACGAAGTTCGTCGCCAGTCTTTCTTAGCGGGATTAGGCGGTGTCGAAGAAACAATCACATTCGAATTTGAAGATGAACAGGTATTAGGTGTGCCAGAAGAAGATGTGGACCGGACAACAGCTGATGGTAAGGCTTCATCGGTCCAGTTTATCCACTTTCCATTCACAGATGCGCAAATTGCTAAATTTAAGAAACCCGATCAACGGGTTTTGCTTGGCATTGGGCATCCCAAATATGGACACATAACCGTGATTTCTGAGGTTGCGCGTGAAGCGCTCACGAAGGACTTCCTATAAATAATGTTGTTAAGCTTATTCAAAAGCCTCATTCCTGGATGTTCCCCAGAAATCAACGCGACGAAGCCAACCGTCTAAACCTTTAATACGGACCTGACACCAGCCACTGCTTTCTGGGCAAGCGAGGACTTCGCCGACTGTGCCTGGTTCAACAACAGCCACGGCCTTGCCCTTAGCTTCTGGCTTTGTGCGGATTGTTCGCGCCTTGTTGGTCACAAGAAAAGTACGCTTACCAGAAAGCATGCTTTGGTGCATCCAACCTTGCGTTCCTTCCCAGTCACGAACGAGTCGCCATGTTCGGTACTCTTTGATGATCTCAACCGGAAGCGATTCGCGCTGGAAAATCCATTCGACAGGATACTGTACACCAGGACCAGTACGTAGATTTACCTCTGCTGCGCGTAAGCTAACGAAGCGTGGAAGCGGAAGGCCTGTACTCTGGGTTTGGGCATTTGTCGTTTCTATTGGCGCTATGGTTAGACCTATCGAAAAAACACCTAAAAGTGCTAAAGCTTGGAAACGATTCATAAGTATATTCATACGTGTTTATCGCCATATGTGCCCGCCGGGTCAAGTTGCTGGACAAGCTCGCGTCTGATTGCTATGGCCACAGATGTAAATGTGCTGAAAAAGGGCAAAAACATGTCACGATCAAAAACTGTTGTTGTTGTCACCCGGAAGCTACCTGATGCGATCGAAACGCGAATGATGGAGCTTTTTGATGTTAGATTAAACCTCGATGATCATCCGATGACTGCGTCTGAGTTAGCGGAAGCTGTGAAGGTCGCTGATGTATTGGTGCCAACAGTTACAGATCGCATCGATGCTAAGATTCTTAGCCAAGCTGGTGAACAGTTACGACTGATCGCAAACTACGGCGCGGGCGTTGATCACATCGATCTTGCAACAGCGCGACAGCGCAGTATTACGGTCACGAATACGCCGGATGTCCTGACCGAAGACACAGCAGATATGACAATGGCCTTGTTGTTGGCTGTGCCCCGCCGGTTGACTGAAGGCGAGCGTGGCCTCAGAAATGGGGATTGGCCCGGCTGGTCGCCAACCTGGATGCTTGGACATCGAATTTATGGCAAGCGGCTTGGAATTATTGGTATGGGGCGGATTGGCCAAGCCGTTGCGCGCCGTGCTCGTGGATTTGGTCTTTCCATCCACTACCATAACCGCCGTAAGTTACATGAAGACATAGAGAACGAACTTGAAGCAACGTACTGGGAAAGCCTTGATCAGATGATGGCACGAATGGATTTCGTGTCTGTGAACTGCCCACATACGCCTGCGACATACCATTTACTTTCTGCGCGGAGATTGAAGTTGCTGCGCGAAAATGCGGTTATCATTAATACAGCGCGTGGTGAAATCATTGATGAAAATGCACTCACCCGTCTTTTGGCGAACGGCGAGATTGCTGGCGCCGGTCTCGACGTTTTTGAGCATGAGCCAGCAGTAAATCCAAAGCTTTTGGCCTTAGATAATGTTGTTCTTCTTCCTCACATGGGTTCTGCCACCCATGAAGGTCGTATCGATATGGGAGAGAAGGTCTTGATCAATATCAAAACCTTTGTGGATGGGCATGCGCCGCCTGACCGCGTCTTAGGCGATGCTTTCTAAGTAGATAATCAGTTTGATATTGGTGATATTGGGATAGGGAATGGCGAAGCCAACGACAAAAGAAATTCCCTATGTCGATCCACTTGCGGCATTTCAACCGTTCAGCAGCGACCCTGTTGCGGTGCTTTTAGATAGCGCAGATGAAGGTGATGGCCGTGGTCGTTACGCGTTTTTAGCCGTCGACCCCGTCGAGATCATTGTTGGTGATGCGGAAGGGCGCTTCGCAGAAGATCCATTCATTAAAATGCGTTCAATGATACATGTTGAACGACTTGAAACAGACCCCACAATTCCGCCATTTCAGACGGGCATCTGTGGCTTCTTAGGTTACGAGCTCGGCGGTTTGATCGAAGACCTGCCCCAGCATAAAGGGGGAAACGAATTCCCAAGCATTGGGGTTGGACTTTATGATACGATCGTTGCCTTCGATACATTTGAACGCCGTGCCTGGATCGTTGCATCTGATATTGGCCCAGGCCGGTCTTCGCCAATGCGCCGCATCGAAGCGATGGCTGAACGCATGTTGGATATTCCAACTCTGTCAGCCTTAACTGGCTCATCTGTTGCCTCTTGGGAATGGGAATTAGATCGCCAAGCATATGAAGGCGCTGTCCAAAAAGCGATCGACTACATTTATGCTGGGGATATTTTTCAAGCGAACATAACAGCGCGCGCAATGACGCAACTGCCTGAAACACTAGATCCATTCACTTTATATCGGCGACTTAGATGGGCAACGCCAGCCCCCTTCGCAGCGTTTGTGTCCTGCGGTGAAGAACACAAACTTCTGTGTGCATCGCCAGAACGATTTATCAGCCTTGATGCATCAGGAAGGATATCTGCGCGCCCCATTAAAGGAACGCGGCCGCGTGGTGATGTGCCTGAATTAGATGCAGCCCTTGCGGTAGAATTGACTGAAAGTGAGAAAGATCGAGCCGAGAACTTAATGATTGTTGATCTGCTTCGAAACGACATCTCGCGTATCGCATTGATAGGCAGTGTTGGCGTTAACGCTCTTTGTGAACTTGAGACATTCACACGTGTTCATCACCTTGTGTCTGAAGTGGTCGGCCGATTGCGACCTGGGTTTGATGTTGTTGATCTTTTCCGTGCCACGTTCCCAGGAGGGTCGATTACGGGTGCTCCAAAAATTCGAGCGATGGAAATTATCAATGAATTGGAGCCTTCCAAGCGAGGCGCATACTGTGGAAGTGTTTTCTGGGCGGGGCTTGATGGCGCAATGGATTCAAACATCATTATTCGATCGTTGACGGTTTCAGGCGATACGGTTTCTGCCCATGCTGGTGGAGGTATCGTTGCAGATAGTGAGCCGGCTTCTGAATACGAAGAAATGAGAACAAAGATAAATCCTCTTTTGGCGAGTATCTCGGGTGAGCAGGCATCATGAAGATATGGCGCAACGGTGATATCGTGAATGCAGTGGGCGCAATTGATGCTGATGATAGAGGCGTTACACTCGGCGATGGAATTTTTGAAACAATCGCGATTATTGATGATGAACCGCTTAGATTAGAAAAACATCTATCACGGCTTGAACATGGCGCTTCAGTTCTTAGCATTCCATTTGAAGCAGACACGAAAATATGGCGATCTGCGATCAACGACATTTTGAGTGCGGAACACGTTACCGAGGGCTCAGCGCGCATTACACTATTAAGGGGTTCAGGCTTGCGCGGTGTGCTGCCGCCAGCTGAGCCGAAGTTAACGTATATCATTTCTACAAACGCTGGTGAGGTTGGGGCTAATTTACCGATACGTGCGATCATTGCAGAATCAACGCGTCGCAATGAATTATCCCCATTGGCATCGATCAAAAGTACGAACTATTTAGATGCGATTATTGCGCGCCTTGAAGCTGATAAAGCTGATGCAGAAGAAGCCATCATGCTGAATACGCGTGGACAAATTGCAGAAGCAACGTCTTCAAATGTTTTCTGTGTAAAGGACGGCCAGATAATGACGCCACCAGTTTCTGACGGCGCATTACCAGGTATCATGCGTGGATGCGTGGTCGGTGTATTTGATATCAAGCAGGTATCAATAGCACCAGAGATGCTAGTGGAGGCAGATGAGGTTTTTCTAACCTCAAGCCTTAATATTAGACCCGTCGTTCAGTTAAACGGTGCGACCATTGGCTCTGGTAAGCCAGGCCCTGTCGCCGCATCACTTAACGATCTTCCACGGACTGCGTCATAACAATCTTGCGGCTAAGCCTTTGAAAGTGCCTGATCCAGGTCTTCAATCAGATCATCGGCATCTTCAAGGCCAACGGATAAACGAACAAGGCGATCAGATATTCCAAGCACGGATTTTTCGTCGTCGCTCAACCGTTGATGTGTCGTTGTTGAAGGATGCGTGATTAAGCTTTTCGTATCACCGAGGTTATTAGAAATATCGATGATGTTAAGCCCATTCAGCATCGCAAATGCACCTGGCTTGCCGCCTTTAACTTTAAAAGCGACAAGGCTTGAGCCACCAGGCATTTGCTCATTCGCGAGTGCAAATTGAGGATGGCTTTCCAAACCTGGATAAAGGGTCCGTTCAATTTTTGGATGGCCTTCAAGGAACGTCGCAACCTTTAAGGCGTTCTCACAATGTTGCCGCACTCTGACAGTTAATGTTTCGAGGCCTTTAAGTAACACCCATGCATTAAAAGGTGAGAGTGCTGGGCCTGTGTGCCGCATCCAAGGCGTAAGGTGATCTTCGATAAATTCATCATCATTAGTGAGGATTGCGCCGCCAAGTGTTCGCCCTTGACCATCGATGTGCTTCGTTGCCGAATAAATGACAATATCAGCACCCAAATCAATGGGCTTTTGTAAGACGGGCGTTGCAAAAACATTATCGACAACAAGTTTCGCGCCTGCTTTATGGGCGAGGTCAGCAATCTTGGGTATATCAATAATTTCAAGGCATGGGTTTGATGGTGTTTCCAAGAAAACAACATTTGCCGACTTTGAGAGCGCTTTCTCCCAAGCCGCGTAGTCAGTGCCGTCAACGAGTTCTGTTTCAATGCCAAACTTTGGTAATTGGTCCGCAATGATATAGAGGCATGATCCAAACAAGGCCCGTGATGCAACGACCCGGTCTCCAGACTTTAACTGTGAAGCGAGTGCCGCAAAAACTGATGACATGCCCGTCGATGTAGATACGCAATAACGCGTGCCTTCGAGGAGCGCCAAGCGTTCTTCGAACATAGACAACGTAGGATTTGCGTAGCGAGAATAGATATAACGTTTTTTGTCGCCTTTGAAGGCGGTCTCTGCTTCTTCGGCGCTAGGGTATACATAGCCGGATGTTAGAAAGATAGCTTCTGACGTTTCTTCAAATGATGAACGCGCCGTGCCGCCACGAACAAGCTGCGTTGCCGTGCGCCATGATTTTTCTTGAGAAGTATAGTCGCTCATTGGAACCTCCATTTCTGGGGCCCCGGTCCAAAAAATAACCCTGACAGTCATGCCAGGGGCCTCGTCGAACCGAGACCTTTTAGCGGGTTTATTTAGCGTGGCCGCAAGCCGGTCGGACAAATCACCACGTAGGATAATTATATATGAGAGCGTTTAGCAGATGACAAGGGGTAATGTTCGTGAGTGAATTATGATGAATTAAGACGTGCTCTCGTCTTTTTGTCTTTTCATGACTACATTTCTAGCTCGGCGGACACCCCACCAGACAGCAAGAATGACCGGTGTGATTATTAACATTAGTGCGACATCAGATTTAATGGGGATGATGTTCTCGGAAGATAAGCCTTTAATAATATATCCGAGCAGGCCAACCAAATAATAACTGATAGCCACGACGGACAAACCTTCAACGGTTTGCTGAAGCCGTAATTGTAGCTTGGCGCGGCTATCCATAGATTGGAGTAAATCACGATTTTGTGCCTCGAGTGCGACGTCAACACGCGTTCGGAGAAGATCGCTTGCACGTGCAACGCGACGGCTTAGTGTTTCGATGCGCCGGGCAAGATTGTCCCGGGTCTCCATCGCTGGCTTAAATCGTGTCAGCATATAATCGGTCATGGGCTGCAAGCCTAGGATCCGATCGATGCGCATGGCTTCAGTTCGTTGCATCACGAGTTCCTGATAAGCACGAGACGCACTAAACCGATAGTTTAGTGAAGCAGATGTTCTTTCTGTTTCTGCCGCAACTTTTGATAACTGTTCTAAAAGTCTTTGTTCATCGTCGGTGCCATCGCTGAATGCCAGCGTTTGCAAAATATCGCTGAGATCTTGTTCTAGTTTTGCTATTTGAGGGCGAGCATTACGTGCCAGTGGCAGCGCAAGCATTGCCATCATTCGGTATGTTTCCAGTTCACTAAGACGCTGAACCAGCCGGCCTAGCGACGGCGCACTGAGTTTGGACTCTCTAATCAGAAATCGAAGATAGCCGTCGCTATGTATTTGATAGTCGGTCCATAATGTTGCCCGGTTATCGACAATATTTCCGCCAACCAGCGAGTTGTTGTCGAACAATCCGTTCAATTCGGCACCAGCACGTTCGGGTTTCTCTCCCGTCTCTATCGCGATGTGTAAAGCCGTTAGAACGTCTCCGGGCAGATAACTTAACCAATCAGCAGGGACGTCATTGATTGGACATCCCTTGAAGGGCTGCTCAATAGACCCTTCCTTGATTAGTGTGTATGTATAAAACTCAGTATGGCGTTCCCACTTAAGTCGAAATGGCCCAAAGTCAGCGTCAAATTGAGAATCTGACGTTGCTGGCGGCGCGATTTTAAAGGTCTGACATAATTTTGCGAGATGATCGCGGTCTGCATCTGCCTTTTCTTCACCTGTAACACATGCAATGTGCGATATTTGCGAAGGTGTAGATATCACCGCGTGGGGGCGCGCATTCATCTCGGTGGCGAGTTCTGAGCGTAAAGGATGTTCTTTAAAAATCATTTTTCGATCTCGACCTCGTCAACGACCGTTTCCAAACCTATATTACATGCACGTAGGCTGTTTATGCAGTTTAATCATTAACGTAAAGTTGGAGGCTCGCCAATGACCGATATTGCTACGACAGATGATTTATTCTTTACAGATACTTCTTTGACACGAGAAAAAGCTGAAGCCATTACTGATGATGCCCTGGCGAATGCTGATGATGGGGAATTATTTTTGGAATACCGTCAGTCTGAAAGCATCGTGTTTGATGACGGCCGGGTGAAGAGTGCCAGCTTTGACACAGCGCAGGGTTTTGGCCTTCGCGCGGTATCTGGCGAAGCCACAGGTTACGCCCACGCTTCAGAATTATCCGAGCACGCATTGTTGCGGGCAAAGGACACTGTTCAGGCGGTGACACGCGGTCAAACGGGCGCAGAAGCTGTGCCGCTTCGGAAAACCAATCGATCACTTTATGGTGATGATAATCCGCTTTCTTTGGTGCCGTTTGAGGACAAGGTTGGTTTGCTTGCAGATATGGATGCCTATGCGCGCTCGTTGGATAGCAATGTCCGTCAGGTCACGGTGTCTGTTTTAGGATCATGGCAGGCTGTCCAGATTGTAAAGCAAGGTGGTGAGCGGGTTGCGGATATTCGTCCGCTCGTTCGGCTCAATGTCCAGGTTGTGCTTGAGCAAGATGGGCGCATGGAGATGGGCTCTCACGGTATCGGTGGGCGCATTAATTTCGATACGTACATGTCTGCGGATACTTGGAAGCCTGCGGTTGATGAGGCGTTACGTCAGGCGCGCGTTAATATGGAGGCTGATCCTGCCCCGGCGGGTGAGATGGTTGTTGTCTTGGGCGCTGGCTGGCCTGGTATTTTGTTGCATGAAGCGATTGGCCACGGGCTTGAAGGTGATTTCAATCGCAAGAAGACATCTGCATTTGCGGGCCTGCGCGGTGAACGCGTGGCATCCCCTGGCGTCACAGTGGTTGATGATGGCACGCTTGAAGATCGTCGTGGCTCGCTCAGTATTGATGATGAAGGAACACCGTCTGAATACACAACACTGATTGAGGATGGAATCCTTAAAGGATACATGCAGGATCGCATGAACGCGCGATTGATGGGTGAAGGGTCAACTGGTAACGGGCGGCGTCAGTCTTATGCGCACATGCCCATGCCTCGCATGACCAACACATACATGCTCGCCGGTGACCGTGATCCGAACGAAATTCTGGCTTCTGTCGATAACGGCTTATACGCGACGTCGTTTGGTGGTGGTCAGGTTGATATCACCAACGGAAAATTCGTCTTTACGTGTACTGAAGCGTATAAAATTGAAAATGGTAAAGTGACAACGCCAGTCAAGGGCGCGACATTGATTGGCTCTGGCCCTGATGTTTTGACCAAGGTGACGATGATTGGAAACGACCTTGAGATGGACCCGGGAATCGGAACATGTGGCAAAAACGGCCAAGGCGTGCCCGTAGGTGTCGGCCAGCCAACGCTCAGGATCGATGGACTCACTGTTGGTGGTACAGCTGTATGATAATTTTTTAGGAACACTTTATAAGTGTATTATGTATTAACATACACTAAATAATTTTTTATAGTCTTGGTCAGTCTCGGGGAGAAGTGCGTCTTCTTTCTGGGATTTTCTGTCTAGCACCGCTTAAGCTCGGCATTTCATCTCATGTGAGCGAACTACCTTCTGATCCAGACGATATCTTTAATTGTGTCGCGCGCCTATATCGCGAAAGGTTCCTGTATCCACTGCACCTTGAGGTGTTCGGTGAGTATGGGTATTTAGACTGAGACCCCTACAAGATGATGATACCAATGTTATTAATTGGATTGTCTGGATGGATGCCTTTGATGTTCTTGAGCCATATCTACTTGAAAAGGAAATTATAGAATGTCCAACTCATTTCGAATGAGGCCATACGGACAGTCCTTGGCAATCGTTGTATTTGGGCCTTCTTCGCTAAGTCATTTGCAATGTTTAAAGGCTGGGTACCAGCACTGCTCTGTCATCACTCAAGATCGCGGTCTTTGGCATATGATGGATCCATTATTGAATGGAACGCACATCAGGGTATTGGGTGAAGCAGGGTCAACTAAAGTTATACGTGTATTTAAAGATGATGGATATGATGCAATCGCAGATCAGGGCCTTGCTCCGATCTGCAAGGGAAATGCCATGGGCACTATAGATATGCGTAGAAGCCGTTAAGCGAGACCCTGGAATTCAAGATCGCTGGTTACTGACGCCTTGGCATTTACGCTAATCATTGTCTCGATTCTATGGACATCAATAAGCATATTCCGTAAATACAGGATCTACGTTTTCGCCCCATAATCGATAGTAGGCGGCTAACAGTTCGTCTGCTAGCGTCAGGCCACTTTCAGCTGTTTGAAACATTGGCTTCAAGAAATGACTTTCGTCCATGCCAACGTTATCAAGCCGGTGACGATTTTTGAGACCGCGGTGTGAAATGCATAAAGCTTCAGATGCAATTTCGCGGACGGTGGTATCTCTGAAAGGTGTTCGAAGGGCCGTTATAGGAACGCCATCTCTTAAGGCCTGACGTTCTTCCGCGGTCCAGTCTTTAACGAGATCCCATGCTGCATTTCTAGCATCAGTGTCATAGAGCAAGCCTACCCAAAAAGCGGACAATGCACATAGGCGGTTCCATGGGCCCCCGTCAGCGCCACGCATTTCAAGGAAAGTTTTTAACCGAACTTCAGGGAAGATTGTAGAAATGTGATCGACCCAATCTGACATGACAGGTGTATGGCCAGGATAAGCTGGAAGCTTGCCAGCCATAAAATCATGGAAAGATTGCCCAGACGCATCGATATACTTACCGTCCCGGCACACAAAATACATAGGTACATCGAGCGCATAATCCACATAGCGCTCAAATCCCATACCGTCTTCAAAGACGAACGGAAGCATACCACTTCGGTCCGGGTCTACATCGGTCCATATCTGACTTCTGAAAGATAGAAATTCGCTTGGCTTTCCATTTCGGAACGGTGAATTCGCCCAGAGTGCTGTTGCGATCGGTTGAAGCGCTAATGCCACGCGGAACATTTGGACCATCGATTCTTCAGAACAGAAGTCTAGATTGACTTGTACGGTGCAGGTTGACTTCATCATTTCTAAGCCGAGATTGCCGCGTTTTGGCATATAATCTCGCATGATTTGATAACGTCCCTTTGGCATCCATGGAATATCGTCAACAGGCCACTTCGGACGATAGCCAAGACCAACAAAGCCAATGCCCATTTCCATCCATGGAATATCGTCAACAGGCCACTTCGGACGATAGCCAAGACCAACAAAGCCAATGCCCATTTCCTTCGCGATTGCTTTTACTTGATGGAGATGGCTTGAAACCTCATCGCACGTTTGATGGATGTTCTCGACAGCTGCGCCAGAGAGCTCAACCTGACCTGCAGGTTCTAGAGAGACAGAGCTGCCGTCCTTGGATGAGAGTGCAATAACGTTTTCACCTTCATAAACGGGCTCCCACCCAAAGCGCGTGAGTCGTGTGAGCAATTCACGGATACCGTCCTCTCCGTCGTAGGTAAGTGGTTTCAAATCTGAAAGCCGAAATGCAAATTTTTCATGCTCCGTGCCAATGCGCCATTGCTCAGGCGGCTTGCAGCCGCTTTCCATGTATTGGACAAGAATGTCTTTATTTTCGATGGGAGTGTCGTTCTTTGGTGCGGCGCCGGACATATCGGTCTCCGATTTTGTTTATAAGGCTTATATTTCGTTTATTTACGCATATCTTCGACTGCCTGACGAATTGCCAAGGCGGCCACAACGGCTGTTTCGGCGCGCAAAATTCGTGGGCCTAAGTCAGCGCCGACAGAGAAGGTTAGTTTGTCCATTGCGTCAAGTTCAGAAGGTGAAAAACCGCCTTCAGGACCGATTACAAAAGCAAGATCGTCTGTTTTGTCTTGAAGCACCCGTGCTAAAGCTTGGCCATTTCCGGTTTCATCCAAATAAATAAGGCGTCGCGATGAAGGCCAATTGTTTAAGGCACTTTGTAGCTGTTGAGCAGCTTCGAATTCAGGCATTGTTAATCTTCTAGATTGTTCTGTCGCCTCAATGGCAGTGGCTTGTAGTCTCTCTATATTTACACGAGAGTTTTGAGTACGTTCAGTGATAACTGGCATAATTTTAGACACACCAAGTTCAGTGGCTTTTTCAATGATAAAGTCAGTACGGTCTTTTTTTATGGGTGCGAATAAAAGCCAAATATCTGGCTCATTTTTTTGTGGCAAGGTTTGCTCAGTGACAGAGACGGTCGTACATTTCTTGTTGGCGTCAGTGACCGATACTTTCCACTCGCCGTCTATGCCATTAAATACAAGAAACTCATCGCCACTGGTCATTCGCATCACATTGATAAGATAGTGACTTTGCGAACGCGTTAAAGTGAGTGTGGAATCTGCGCGTATAGGCTCAGAAATGTAAAGTCGGGCGAGTGAATTATTAGACATATCGATCTCCTATGTATGAGTATCGACCCATTGGCCCATTACGTAAATGTTGATGGTTGTGCTTGTCAGGACTTTCACCTTCACTATTCTATCCGCTATAACCACGTAATGATGACTAACGGTTCAAATGATCGAAAAGCGAGCGATATCCGGGCCAATGCGTGGATGATATCCATGGCACCGAATATTACTCGCCCATACTTGCATCTTATTCGAGCTGACCGACCAATTGGCACATGGTTACTGTTATTGCCGTGTCTCTGGTCATTAAGCATGGCCAGCAAAGGTATGGATGGCGGATTGCCTGACCCTTGGTATGTTTTACTTTTTGTATTTGGTGCATTCGTGATGCGTGGGGCCGGATGCGTTATCAACGATCTTTGGGATCGTGATATTGATGGTAAAGTTGCCCGGACCTCTGAGCGGCCTATCGCATCAGGGGTGGTTTCTGTTCGTGCTGCATTCACCTATTTAGCAGGGCTTTTGCTTTTAGGATTGTTGGTTCTTATACAATTCAACATGATGGCCATTGTTTTGGGCATTTCTTCTTTAGCGCTGGTCACTATGTATCCATTGATGAAACGGATAACGTATTGGCCACAAGCATTTCTGGGCTTCACCTTTAATTGGGGTGCGTTACTCGCTTGGGCAGCCGTAACTGGAAGCGTTGATGCCGCCGTAGTATTTTTGTATGGAGCAGGGGTCTTGTGGACGCTTGGTTACGATACAGTTTACGGTCATCAAGATAAGTCAGATGATCTTCTTGCAGGTGTAAAGTCTTCGTCGATCAAACTTGGGCAGCATACACAATTATTTGTCGCAGTGGTGTACATACTTAGCCTCCTGCTTTTTACAACGGCGGGGCTATTGGCTGGAATGACCTGGTTCTTCTACTTGATGCTGGGGATCTCAGGTCTGCAGTTTATATGGCAGGTCTCGACGCTTAAAATTGATGATCCTGCGAATTGTCTGACGCGGTTTAAATCAAACAGAGATGTCGGCTTACTGATCTTTCTTGGCGCACTTTTAGGTTAAACAGACTTTATTCTATAAAATATATCCGTCGATGAAGCGTGCTTCCATCGCAAAATTTTATATTTTTACTCCTGAACAAATCGCTTCAGGCTTTAATCATTCACATCGCGATAACCTGCGTGGAGCGGCCTTATTAAGGCCTTGACTGCGGGCCGTGTTGTCACGCGCTGGTGGTGCGGGCGGTTTATCTTTGAATAAACCATAACCCTCGCCGATCAGCTTTCACCCAAAACTTAAACCAATAGAAATGGAGAAGGACCTATGTCCACTTCCGTCGAACAATCGTTCGTCAAACACTTCCAAGCTGGCGTACCACGCATGGGCTCAAAGCTTCGGAATACAGTGTGAACAAAGAACGCAATCAAAGGCTCGTCTACAACTTTTCAGAAAATTGGGCGGATAGCCTGGACGAGTTAAAAACCGCTCATGATGAGCGCAGCGTCATTGCGCGTGCAGGTGAATACGCACTTGGCCGAAAAACTGATGAACTCATCACTGAACAGCTGGACACATCAATGAACTATTCAGGCGCTGGTAAAGATGGTTTAACAAAGGCCAAAGTCCTCACAGCATTTGAAATGCTGGGCGATGCGGATGTGCCTGATGATGGTGAACGTTATGCCGTCGTGGGTTGGAAGCAGTGGTCGGATTTGCTTGGCATCGAAGAATTCGCCCATGCGGATTATATCGGTGATGGAGATCTTCCTTGGAAGGGTACTCAAGCTAAACGTTGGCTGGGCACGCTTTAGATGCCGCATTCAGGTCTCACAAAGACGCCGAGTGTTCGTTACTGCTATTGGTATCACAAAACAGCTATTGGCCACGCCGTTGGCTCAGATGTGAAGACCTATATCACATGGCACGGCGATCGCGCAGCAAACTTAATTAACAATAGGGCCCATGCCCGATTGGGATCACGCGTACATTATATGTATGTGTGATCCCGGTTCTTTTTTGCGTTTGGGCTACTCGGCGGCCTGGCGTGCGCCAGACAAACGATCAATAATCTCCTGCGCGGCCGTTGGGATATGCGTGCCAGGGCCATAAATTGCGGATACGCCTTTGCCATAAAGGAAGTCATAGTCCTGTGTCGGGATCACACCACCACATACGACCATGATGTCGTCGGCACCTTCTGCTTTAAGTGCGCTAATCAACTGCGGCACCAAAGTCTTGTGACCTGCAGCTTGTGACGACACACCAATGATATGAACATCGTTTTCAATTGCTTCACGGGCAGCTTCTTCTGGTGTCTGAAACAATTGTCCAACATCCACATCAAAACCAATATCCGCGAACGCGGTTGCAATCACTTTGGCGCCACGGTCGTGGCCGTCTTGGCCCATCTTTACGACGAGCATACGGGGGCGCCGACCTTCGGTTTCAGCGAATGCAGCAACGTCATCACGGATTTTCTTGAAACTTTCGTCCGCATCATACGCACCACCGTAAACGCCTGAGATAGATCTAATTTCTGCGCGGTACCGTGTATAGACAGTCTCAAGCGCTAATGAGATTTCACCGACTGTCGCGCGCTTGCGTGTGGCATCAACGGCAAGGGCGAGGAGGTTGCCTTCGCCCGTATTCGCAGCGTCGGTGAGCGCATTAAGTGCTGCATCGCATGCCGCTTGATCGCGGGTATTGCGAACAGTCTTAAGACGGGTGACCTGGCTTTCACGAACCTTGTCATTATCGATATCAAGAACATCGATAGTTTCTTCTTCGCCGCGTTGATACTTGTTTACACCAACAACAATTTCTTCACCTCGGTCGACGCGCGCTTGCTTGCGGGCTGCGGCTTCTTCGATGCGAAGCTTTGGCAGGCCAGCATCAACAGCTTTGGTCATGCCGCCCATATCTTCAACTTCATCGATGAGCTTTCGGGCTTCAGTGACCATTGAATTTGTCAGTGCCTCGACATAGTAACTACCACCCAGCGGGTCGATAACCTGCGGGATGCCTGTTTCTTCAGCGATGATCAACTGAGTGTTGCGAGCGATACGCGCTGAGTTGCGTGTCGGCAAACCAATGGCTTCATCAAGTGCGTTCGTGTGTAAAGATTGCGTGCCACCCAGAACAGCGGCCATCGCTTCAATGGTGGTGCGGATGACATTATTATAGGCGTCCTTCTCGGTGAGCGAGACGCCAGATGTTTGACAGTGTGTGCGCAGCATCGAAGAGTGTGGGTCCTTTGGTTTGAACTCCGTCATTAACTCTGCCCATAGAATTCTGGCGGCGCGGAGTTTAGCAACTTCCATAAAGAAGTTCATGCCGATGCAGAAAAAGAACGATAGACGCGGTGCAAACTTATCAACATCCAGGCCGTTGGCCCCCGCAGCGCGGACATATTCAATGCCATCTGCAAGCGTGTAAGCCAGTTCCTGTACGCACGTCGCACCAGCTTCCTGCATGTGATAACCCGAGATAGAAATCGAATTGAATCGCGGCATGTGCTCAGCTGTATATCCGATGATATCAGAGACGATGCGCATCGATGGTTCAGGTGGGTAAATATATGTGTTACGCACCATGAACTCTTTAAGAATATCATTCTGAATTGTGCCGGATAGTTTATCCGCGCTGACACCTTGTTCTTCAGCGGCAACGATGTATCCCGCAAGAACAGGAAGCACGGCACCGTTCATTGTCATTGAGACAGACATTTCATCCAAGGGAATGCCGTCAAATAGAATTTTCATATCTTCGACGCTATCGATGGCAACGCCGGCCTTGCCGACATCACCTGCGACGCGCTCGTGGTCGCTATCATAGCCCCGGTGGGTCGCTAGGTCGAAAGCAACCGAAAGGCCTTTTTGGCCAGCAGCTAGATTCTCACGGTAAAATTTGTTGGATTCTTCTGCTGTAGAAAAACCTGCGTATTGGCGGACCGTCCATGGACGGTTCGCATACATTGTCGCGCGTGGTCCCCTTAAGAACGGTTCGAAACCTGGCAACGTATCAATATGCTCAAGACCCTCAAGATCGGCGGCGGTATAAAGTGGCTTAACGGTAATGCCTTCTGGCGTTTCCCAATTCAGATCATTGACGCTCTTACCTTTCAGCTCTTTTTCAGATGCTGATTTCCAATCATCTAATGTCGGTTTGCCGTTGCTTGCCATCTTGATCCTCCAATTTTTTATAGCGATATTATAAGGGCAAGCACATGTGTGTCGCCAATTATTTCGCACATGCGAGATAGCAAATGGGGTAAATTAGGCAAAATCCCAAAATATTGTGCACTTATCCACATCATGTGATTGCAACAAACGTGTAAACAAAATATGGTACTTTCCAACGTAAGAGGCGCTTATTTAGTGTCTGCATGGGGATTTTAACACAACGCCTAGTCAGGCACCGAGGAGATCAAGATGGCCTTCGAGTGGACACCAGATCACATTAAAACGTTAATTGCGCTTTGGAATGAAGGTCATACCACGAGCGAAATCGGATCTCGTATGGGGATCACGAAGAATGCGGTTGTTGGCAAAGTACATAGATTGGGGCTGCCAAAGCGCGGTTCTCCAATCAAGCCAAAGCCGGAAAAGAAGTCTAATGTTGTATCTATGGCGCAACTCCGCCCAGGTATGTGTGTGTGGCCGACGGGCGATCCGTCGACGGATGATTTTCATTTTTGTGGCGATAGAGCTGCAACTGGACGCCCATATTGCAATACGCATTGTGACCGCGCGTACGTGAAGCCATCAAAAGATGATCGTCGTCGGCGCACAGCCAACGGCTAAGATATTCTCGTAGAATACCAGTTAAAAGAGGGCGCTTGTCGCCCTATTGACGCATCTGGGCTGCGGCGTATGCTGGAAGCCATGAACACAGTGAATTCGATATTAATGATTGGCCGAATTACAGACCCGGTGACCCTCTAGGGCCGCCGAGAGATGCCTTTGCGCATCATCGCCAATTTAAATATCGAAAGGACTGTATTATGAACTCTTCATTAGCGACGACTTGCCGCCACACAACTCAAAATTATTTACTGCATGTTTTTCAGTCGTTGCGGAAAACAATCCAAATGCACTGTCCCGGATATTGGGACCTTTCACAAAGCGTGGATTATCCCCATCTCATGTATATGCGAAGCGCATGGGCGCTGTAGGGGAAGACTTGCAAGTGGATATTCATTTGGCCGATGCCGATGATGATACGGCAAGAAGGCTCGCTATTGATATTCGTGGGCTCTGGTTAGTCCGAACAGTTTTAACATCGGACAAGCATTGCCAAGCTGATATAGCTTGAGAAAGAGAAGTATTAAATCATGAGCTTTCGTGATCGTTTAGAAGTTTGCGCGCGATTTACACCAGGGGCTTATCGCCCGTTAATTATTGCGGGGTGCCCTTTGGGCCGCGTGACGCATGCATTTGCATCTTCGCTGCAGAATTATCCTGACGTATTTACGGTCTATGAGCATGCAGTGACTTTGTCTCCCAACTTTAAGACAGTCGAAGCGAGAACAGAAGCTGTTGCCGGTGTGCTGGAAGATTTAAAAGAAAAAGGCCTTATCCCTGGATGGCGTGGCGAGCATTATGCGATATCTGAAAGTTTTTATGATGCACCGCTTCTTACCGTCGAACGTGCTGCGGTTCCGTATCTGGGAACGATGGGGTACGGGGTACATTTAAATGGTTATGTGCACAAAGATGGCGATATTCACATGTGGATCGGTAAGCGCTCAATGCAGAAACCAACCGGCCCCGGTAAGCTCGATCAAATGGTCGCTGGCGGGCAGCCTGTAGGTATTTCTATTTGGGATAACTTGATCAAAGAATGTGGCGAAGAAGCAGGTATGGCGAGAGATATTGCTGAGAAAGCTGTTCCCGCCGGCACGATCTCATACCTAACGGAGCAAGAAGATCGTCTGCGCCACGATGTTATTTTCAATTATGACATTGAAGTCCCGAGCGACTTTGAACCTCAACCGACGGATGGCGAGGTCGATGCGTTCTATTTATGGCCAATCAAAGATGTGATGGACCGTATCCGAAGTACGGACGATTTTAAGTACAATGCTGCTCTCGTTATTATTGATTTTGCTATTCGTCATGGAGCCCTTGGTCCTGAAGAACCTGAGTATATTATGATCAATGAGGCTTTGAGACTTGGACGGGCGGGCGAAAATAGCGTTCGTTGATGCTTTTCTATGCCGCAACTGACTTGTTAAGGTAATGCTATGGACACCTCACCACGACCGATGGATTTGTATCCGAAAATTGAGCCTTATGATCGAGGTATGCTCGATGTAAGTGATGGCCATCGGTTATATTACGAACAATCAGGAAATCCTGATGGGACACCGGTAGTCTTCTTACACGGTGGACCTGGCGCAGGGTCAAATCCGGCGCATCGGCGGTTCTTCGATCCTGATTACTATCGCATTGTTATATTTGATCAACGAGGTTCTGGGCGTTCAAGGCCTTTTGCATCTCTCGAGAATAATACAACGGATCATTTGGTTGCGGATATTGAAGCATTGCGTGCGCATCTGGATATTAAAAGCTGGCTCGTTTTCGGTGGCTCTTGGGGCTCGACGCTGGCACTCGTTTATGCAGCACGTCATGTCTCAAGGTGCCTTGGTCTTGTTCTTCGTGGTATTTTCTTGGGCTCGAAAGCGGAATTGGATTGGTTTTTATACGGCATGAAGACGGTTTTTCCGGAAGCATGGCGTCGATTTTCCGAATTTGTCCCTGTGGAAATGAGAGATAACCTGATGGTGGAATATCATCAGCGTTTGATTGATCCATCGCCGGATATTCACATGCCCGCAGCTGCTTATTGGGCGGGTTATGAGACGTCATGTTCTAATCTATTAGCATCACCAAGTGAAGCGCCCCCGCATGTTTCAAGCGGTGCACTCTCGTTGGCGCGGATTGAGGCACATTATTTTGTGAACGATGTTTTTATTGGTGATACAGAAATTATTGAGAGCGTTCCCAACCTCAGGCGTTTGCCATGTGTTGTTGTGCAAGGTCGGTACGATATGGTTTGTCCGATTAAAACAGCTGATGCTCTTGTTCAGGCCTGGCCTGAAATTGATTATCGGATTGTTCCAGATGCGGGTCACTCAGCGATGGAGCCAGGTGTTCGGTCTCAGTTAGTGCGTGCAACAGACGCAATGAAAAATCGCATCTGAGATCTTTCAACTATGGTTAATTAAACAGTAACAGTTGAGGTTCTAGAGTGTCGTAACACATCTAGGAGGCTTCAGCTTTGAGATCACGAGCACTTATATGGCTCGCCGCAATTATTGTTTTGTCTTCTCTGCAGACATCACGTGCTTTTGCAGACGTAAGTACGTTCACGTTGGCGAAAGACCCGGCCTACGTCACTATATCTGGCGGGTATTTCGACTATGTCCGAGGCAATGATACTGGCGCTGAGATTTCACTAGAATATAGATCAGACTATGAGCTCGGATGGTTCAAACCTTTTGCCCACGGTGCATATGTCACAAACGGTATGACATTCCTTGGCGCAGGCCTCCTGCTTGATCTGCAAGTTGGGGACAATTGGATCGTTCAACCGTCATTTGCGCCGACATGGTGGCGGGACAAGTCTGGACAGTTTGATCTCGATCTTGGATCAGCATTGGAATTCAGATCTAGACTTGAAGTCGCCTATCGCTTTGAGAATAAATTCCGACTGGGTGTATCAATTACGCATACGTCGAATGCGAGTACAGGAGACACCAATCCTGGCACCGAAGCTGTGATGCTTAACGTGTCGGTTCCAACGTCGATGTTTGTCCTTCCCTAATACTTAATGGCTGCATTCTTTAGGCTTAGGCCAATTGCCATGATGAGGTCATTGGTGTAGTCAAAAGCTATAGCGCCCGTAGCTCAGTCGGATAGAGCACCAGATTCCTAATCTGGGGGCCACAGGTTCAAATCCTGTCGGGCGCACCATTTCGATAGAAATGCCATCCAATCCTTCATTGAATATTTCGTTGTCTTTATTGTGACAATACGTCACATTTTTTCTAACTCATATGATACTGGAGTGCAGTTGTGATGTACAAAAGCGAACCAAACTCGGCCCTTCAAAAAGCCTTATTAGTCTTAGAAGCCATCGTTCAAGATGTTCGTCCGCTGGGTGTTGTTGATATGGCAGAAGAATTAAATGTGTCGCGCCAGACGGCGCATCGGGTCATTCGTCAGTTAGAGCAATTAGGCTTATTACACAAAGACCCCAGCCGTGAACGTTACATCCCCGGAACACGCCTCAGAACACTCGCGATCAAAACTATTTCTTCAGTACAATCTACGCGCGGCACCCATACTATTCTTAAAAAACTTGTCGATGAGATAAACGAGACTTGCAATATTGGCATGCTCGATGGCAATGAAATCATTTATATTGATCGGGTAGAATGTGAGTGGCCACTTCGGGTTCAGCTAAGACCTGGAAGCCATGTACCGGTTCATTGTACAGCTATTGGGAAGCTGATGTTGGCGCATTTAGGGTCAGATCAGCGTCAGAAAACGCTGCGCACCATGGACATGCAAAAGTTCACCAAGAACACGATTACTGATCCACAGTTACTCGAAGCCCAGCTCGATCAAATCGTTGCACAAGGGTATTCGATCAACAACCAAGAAGATGCCATTGGTCTTATCGCGATTGCGGTCCCGATCTATGACCCCAACGGAGCTATTGTCGCGGGATTGGGTGTCCATGCCCCCGAGCCGCGTTACTCCATTGCTAAAGCGATTAGCGATCTGCCAAGGTTCCAGGCCTCCGCTGAGCGTATCGGTGTTGCTATGTGTGCAAATAGCCCTTCATAAAACAAAATTTTTACCTCACGTAACAATTTTTATTAACATTACTCAGTCATTTGGGAATCCTAAGGTCTAGAACATCCAACAAAGTGTTCCGATTGATCGCTGAAACGAACCCAAAACAGCGGCATCTCACCTCCAAACAGGGAGAAACTTTATGTTTCCCAAATCCGTAAAACATACATTTGCTGTCGCTGCGCTTGCCGCAACGATGGCGGCGTTGCGATCATGCCATCTGCTAGCGGTGTCGCGCCACTAAGTATCGACGGCACGGGTCCCAGAGACCCACAACGTCTTTGGACACTAGTCGGGTTTCCTGCAGCCTCAATCCCGACAGCAACTTCGAACGGGTTGCCACTTGGCATTCAAGCTATCGCGTTGCCAAGCCGTGATCATGATATAATACAGATCGCCCGGGCGTTGCTGATTTCAATTTAAGATATAGTTCCAGCATCTACGCCAGACTTCTGATTAATCCTCTAGGACCCAGTTACCATTATTCCTAATCCGGGGGCCACAGGTTCAAATCCTGTCGGGTTCACCAATTCTATTAGGAATTAAGCGTCTTCTTCAGAAATTGTCCAAATTTGGGCATGGCCGCCTTCTTCATCGGACCTCGGCACAACGCGAATACGTTCTGTAATACCGTCTTCCCCGTCTTCCGTCATCTCACGTTCAATGGCAAGAAGTGTACCTGCTGGATGATCACATAAAGAGGACGCGTAGGCGACTTCACCTTGTGCCGCCGTCATTGCAGTCAGCATATCAGGCGCGCCATAGTCTTTAAACAAGTGTGCGGCGAGTGCGCGTGTGGCTGAGGCTGCATCTTCATCAGGTACGACTGAAACTTGAACAAATGTTGAGCGGCCGAGGTTCCCCAATCCGAGCCAGCCAGATTTGAAGGCGAGTTGTGCCTTATTATCCATTTTTGAAGGCGAGTTGTGCCTTATTATCCATTTTGGATGGCATGCTATCGACATAGGCGAACGTACCTGTAACAGCCCATTCACCCTGTTCTGCGGCGCTATCAAACACGCGTGTATCTGAAGGGTCTAGACGAATTGTACGGGGTAATTTCATGATGCGCGCGGGACGTCCCAAAGGTGTGCATAGGCAAATAAACCTGGTGTGCCGCCAGTGTGAACGTAAACAACTGCACCATCTCTGGGTAGCGTGTGATCATCGACAAGGGATAGAAAACCATCGAACGCTTTGCCGCTATAAACGGGGTCAAGAATAAGCGTTTCTTCTCGAGCTGCTCGTTCTATTGCGATCATCGTGCCGGGTGTTGGCTTGCCATAACCTTCGCCGATAAAATCATCATTCGTGATGACATCATCTGCTGTGATGAGGTTCGGTTTGCCGAGCATTTCTGCAAGTTTGAGTGTGCGCTTTAAGACACGGGCGTGTTGAAGTTCTGCATTTCGGCGGACGCAAATGCCATGCACTGGGGCGTCGACACCATAGTGCCGTAATCCGCCAAGCATGCCTGCATGAGATGCTGCACTCCCGCTCCCGACAACAACAGCAGCTAAGGGAATCCCGATTGCATTTGTCTGTTCAATTATTTCTCGGGCCGAATCAATATACCCTAAAGCGCCATGCGGCGGATGATCTGCCCCTAAATGAATGACATAAGGCTTGCCGCCGCGGGCGCGAATACCATCAGCAATTAATTCAAGGTTATTGTCGGCGCCATCTTCATCTTCGCCGACTTCAAAGCGATGAATAGGTACGCCCAATATCTGGTCAAGGAGCGCATTCCCTTTTTCCATTTGGCCAGCAGGCATGCCCTGAACACGGTCTTCTAATTGAACTTCGCATGCAAGGCCAAGCTTGCGTGCAGCTGCGGCGCATTGACGAACAAAGTTAGATTGTACTGCACCTGTTATGAGGACGGTATCGGCGCCTTCGGCAAGTACGGCACCAAAATAGTATTCTAGTTGGCGCGCTTTATTGCCGCCCATAGCTAAGCCGGTTGTGTCATCACGTTTTACATACAGATGGGGATGCCCGCTTTGGCGCATAATGTTGTGCAAAGATTCAAGTGGCGTTGGTGCATGTGATAGTATAGCCCGCGGAAAATGGGCCATTGGATCATTCTCATTCATTAGCATTGTCTCACTCTCCTCTTATATATCGAGTTTACGGATCTACGCCGACGCGTCATCTTGTTTCTTATGATGATATGGAATTACTTGATAATGAGTTTAGTTGGCGCGGTACTGGTTCTAATGCCAGTGTCAGCCAAGGCGCTCGATCCTGAGGTCTTGAATTCGGTTGTTCGAATCAAGCCTAACTGGCCACTTTCTGCGCGGGGACAAAATGCTAATGGTGCGCCGCGCGATCCACAAGGTACAGGCGTTGCTATCCTTGAGGGTGGTTATATCGCAACAAATGTTCATGTCATTGGAAAAGCGGCGGCAGTTGATGTGCTCACAGAAGACGGGCGCATCTTACCAGCGATGATTGTAGGACGTGACTTTGCAACTGATATTGCACTGTTAAAGGTTAATGTCGATTTACCCGTCATGAAGACAGCATCGCCACCCGCACTTGCTGCGCCTGTTTGTGCGATTGGTAATCAATTTGGCTTAGGCTTGTCTGTGACGTGCGGGGTTGTATCGGCAATTTCAAGAAATAGTACGGGCTTTAATCCGATTGAAGATTTCATTCAAACAGACGCATCCATAAATCCAGGTGGATCCGGTGGCGCATTAGTAGACAGTCAATCTCGATTGATAGGGCTTGTTTCGGCCATCTTCACGAAGCAAAGCGATGCTGACATCGGTGTTAATTTTGCAACGTCGATGCGACTTCTTATGCGTGTTGTTGAAGACTTGAAAGAGCATGGACGTGTTATTCTTGGGGTGGCTGGGTTCGATGCATCAGTTGTGCCTCCACGGCTTTTGTCACGATATGCAGGCGTTATGGTCTCGAAAGTTGATATTCAAGAGCCCGCATTTCTTGCCGGGTTAGAGGCTGGCGATATTATTACGCACATTGGTGGAAACCGGATACCGTCACAGCAAGCATTCAATGCAGAAATGTTTATCCGACGCCCTGGCGAACTTATTGTATTTGAAGTGCGCCGAGGAGACATGGTGCTTGATATAGAAGTTACGCTTAACTGAGAGCGATCGCTCCTTCGGTTTCGAAGGCTGAAATATCATCTTCGGAAAAGCCATATTCGCTAAGAACTTCGAATGTATGTTGCCCGAATACCGGCGCGCCTGTTGCAACTTTTCCAGGTGTTTCTGAAAGCTTGATGGGCAGGCCTAAGGTTTTAACCGGTCCAAGTTTTGCGTGTTCAACCGTTGGAATCATATCGCGTGCTTGGGCATGAGGATCTTCATGCATTTCACACACATTCATCACAGGACCAGCTGGTACACCAGCTTTCTCAAGACGGTCTAGCCAATCAGATTGGCTACGCGTCTTGAAAATAGGGTTTAGAACATCTTCGAGTTCTTGGAGCCGTGTCATACGATCGACATTCGTTGCAAATCTTTCATCATTTGCGATTTCAGGCGCTTCCATTGCATCTAAAAGGCGTTCCCAGTTTCGCTGATTTGCAGCACCGATTGTAATCCAGCCGTTTGTTGTTTCGAATGCCTGGTATGGTCCATTCAACGGATGCGCTGAACCCATTGGCCCTGGCGCGACGCTCGTTGCGAGGGCGATAGCACTTTGCCAGTAAGTCTGAATAATCCCGGCTTCGAACAGGGATGTATCAACGGCCTGGCCTTCGCCCGTTTTAAGTTTGTGGATGTAGGCAGATAACACACCGAGTGCAGCTAGAATGCCAGCCGTAATATCGGTAACAGGAGCGCCGACCTTACATGGTGGACGCCCAGGACCTTCGCCAGTGAACGACATTAATCCACTCATGCCTTGGGCGATAAGATCAAAGCCACCACGATCTGCATAAGGCCCAGTACGTCCAAATCCTGAAATCGTGCAATAAATCAGGCCGGGATTTATTTTCTTAAGGTCTTCATAACCCATGCCTAGTTTTTGCATTGTATCGCGGCGATAATTTTCAGTAACGACGTCAGCATCTTTAAGCATCTTTCGGAGTATTTTTTTGCCACTTTCAGTCTTCAGGTCTAATACTATGCCGCGCTTATTCCTATTCATCATCATGTAAGCAGCCGACTCGCCATCTATATCTGGTGGCAAAAATCGGCGAGAGTCATCGCCTCCAGAAATTTTCTCAACTTTGATGACGTCAGCGCCCAGGTCAGCCAGCATCAGGCCGCAAACGGGACCCGCCATGATGTGTGCTAACTCAATAACTTTAACGCCGGCCAAAGGGCCAAAAGGATTTGCTGACATGATAGCTCCTGGGGGTTAGCGACCTTTGAATTCAGGGGTCTTCTTCTCTAAGAATGCACGGTAGCCGGTTTGGAAATCTTCGGTGTGGTAGCCGGTTTGGAAATCTTCGGTGTTAAAACATGCATAGCTTTCAGCAAGTTCTTCTGCACTCAGCGGGGTTGGGTCTTGGAGACGTTTCAGAAATTTGCGGTGCCAACGATGCACGAGTGGGGCGCCTGCAGCAATTCGCTCAGCCGCATTGCGTGCTTCTGTCATAACATCATCATCAGCAACAATTCTTGAAACGATGCCAAGGCGTTGTGCTTCTTCGGCATCGAACACGCGACCTTCTAGTAGAATTTCGAGTGTAGGGCCCGCGCCGACAAGTGATCGAAGGGCATCAATTTCATGATACCCCATAACCAATCCAAGCTTTGAGATAGGTACGCCAAAACGACTTTTTTTACTGCAAATACGCACATCGCAAAGTCCGGCAAGCTCCATGCCACCGCCTACGCAAATCCCTCGAATAGCTGCGACGGAAGGATGTGGGCAATCTCTCATGGCCTTGATATTACGGCCCATGAGCTCGCCGTACTCTGCCGCTTTAGCTGTGCTTGAACGATCTGCCTCAAATTCAGAAATGTCGTTCCCGGGACTAAATGACTTACCCCCAGCCCCGGTCATCATAATACAGCGAACGGTATCGTCATCGGATAGCTCGCGGAAGATATCGCCCAGTCGACTCCACATAGTTTTCGTCAGGGTATTTAATTTTTCTGGGCGGTTAAGTGTGATCGTGACGATGTTTTTGTCGTCACGATCAATCAGAATATGCTCTTCACTCATTGCTAATCAGTCCGCTGTTTCGCGCAAGAAATCCATAGCCGCATGAGTGCCGCCTTTATTAATCGGCACGCCTGCGAGCTCTAGGCCCATCTCAACGCCCGCGAGGGTACCCATAAGTGTGAGATCATTAAAGTGTCCAAGGTGACCAATTCGAAAGACCTTACCTTTAACTTTGCCAAGGCCTGTACCAAGAGACATATCAAACTTGTCTAAAATAATTTCGCGAACTCTGTCGGCGTCATGACCCTCAGGCAATAGAACGCCCGTCAATACAGGTGAATGCTCTTCTTCAACTTGGCACAAAATTTCCATGCCCCAATGTTCGACGGCAATGCGCGTTGCTTTTGCATGGCGTTTATGGCGCGTGAAAACATTTTCTAACCCTTCTTCATCAAGAAGCATTTTTAATGCTTCTTCGAGACCATAAAGAATGTTAGTTGCAGGAGTGTATGGGAAAAAGCCACTCGCATTGTTCCCAAGCATCGGCCCCCAATCCCAGTAAGACTTTTGGAAACCGCTATGCTCATGCGCATCGAGTGCTTTTTTGGAAACACAGTTAAAGCTGATGCCAGGTGGAAGCATGAGGCCTTTTTGTGATCCGGTAATAGTGACATCGACGCCCCATTCATCATGGCGGTAATCAGCAGAGGCGAGGCCTGAAATTGTATCAACCATAAACAATGCAGGATGACCGGTGCCGTCGATGGCTTTGCGAACGTCGCCAATTCGAGACGTTACACCTGTAGATGTTTCGTTATGGACGCAGCAAACGGCCTTTATCTCTTGATTTGAGTCTTCTGTCAGGCGTGCGGCGACTTTTTCTGGGTCAACGCCATGGCGCCAGTCACCAGGGATAAAGACAGGCTCAAGACCGATGCGTGTAGCGAGTTCATGCCAGAGAGTTGCGAACTGTCCGGTCTCAGCCATTAGGACTTTGTCGCCAGGGCTGAGTACATTCACCAGAGCCGCTTCCCAAGCACCCGTTCCAGATGCGGGAAAAACAATCACAGGGCATTCAGTTTTAAATACGCCTTTAAGTTTTTCAAGAATTCGTGCCCCCATGACGCCAAAATCAGGGCCACGATGGTCAATGACGGGCATGTCCATGGCACGTAAGATGCGATCAGGGACGGGACTTGGTCCCGGGATTTGTAAGAAATGTCGACCGCTTTTATATGCCATGATGTCTCTCCATCTGTAAAATATATGCGAAATTTCGCATTGATACGCATAATAAATACAATGTATAATTCCTGCAAGCCATAATTTTAGCCATTTATTATTTAAACTTGCAATTTGAATACAATATTGTAGTATGTAAGCTTGGATATTAAGGAGAGAAATATGTCCCGTGATTATTATGGTTTGCGTGCAACTGGACGCATTGGCGATGAAAAACTCGCAAAGCGCATTCAAGCAGCAACGGGTGGAGATGTTCTCTTTGATGCTTTTTCTCGTGGACGCTATGCGACAGATGCATCGCATTATCAGATTGAGCCTATCGGCGTCGTAGTCCCGACCAATTCAAATGAAGTCCAGGCTATTATCGATATTGCACGGGACGAGGGCTTGCCAGTGCTGCCACGCGGCGGTGGCACATCGCAGTGTGGCCAAACGGTTGGCGAAGCGATTGTCGTGGATGTAAGCAAGCACATGAACAAGGTGCTCAAGTTTGATGCAGAATCTAGAACTGCGCGAGTTGAACCTGGTATTGTTCTCGACCATTTGAACGCTTTTCTAAAGCCGCACGGCCTCTGGTTTCCGGTTGATGTATCGACATCAAGCCGGGCAACGATTGGCGGCATGACAGGAAATAACTCATGTGGATCTCGTTCCATTCGCTATGGAACAATGCGTGACAATGTCCAGGCCGTCGATGCGTTTTTAGCTGATGGCACGCAAATGTATTTTGGCGAAGTCACCGACAATCGATCAATGGCAAAGCTTGCTGACCATCAGCGCGATCTCGCCAGCCAGTTGTTAGGAATTGGTCGTGATCACGAAGAGCTTATCAAAATACAATTTCCAGATTTAATGCGTCGTGTCGGTGGCTATAACATTGATGCTTTAATGCCGGCAGGTCCAAACCGTGGTGGATGGAATAACGAAACAGTTCACACGACTGCGCCGTATCCTAATCTCGCCCACCTTTTGGTTGGATCAGAAGGGACTTTGGCGTTCACAACGGCGATTGATATCAAGTTGCAGCCATTGCCTAAGAATAAAGTTCTTGGGATATGCCATTTCCCCAAATTCTATGATGCGATGAATGCAACGCAGCATCTGGTAAAGCTTGGGCCCGTGGCTGTTGAGTTGGTTGACCGGACAATGATTGATTTGTCCCGTGCGATCCCTATGTTCACGGATACCGTTAATCGATTCGTGAAGGGTGAACCGGATGCAATCTTATTGGTTGAATTTGCAGAACCGGATCAGGACGAAAATCTCCGCAGGCTCAAACAACTTGGAGAGCTAATGGGTGAGCTTGGCTTTCCAGATGGTGTTGTCGAAGCAGTAGAGC